>Ga0105237_10002288_pt1 | contig 23796 bp, 26 predicted proteins | sample KBSC24metaG_FD_81520 | JGI IMG/M metagenome (GOLD analysis project Ga0105237, IMG submission 81520) | Corn rhizosphere microbial communities from Kellogg Biological Station, Michigan, USA - KBS C2-4 metaG | ecosystem: Host-associated > Plants > Roots > Rhizosphere > Soil | place: Michigan, USA...
AGCGCTCATCTTCGATATCGGCGGCGGCTCGACCGAGCTGGTGCTGTGCGAGACGATCGAGGACGGCACCTGCCGCATCCTCGACTGGTTTTCGGCGCCCTGGGGCGTCGTGTCGCTCACCGAGGCCGAGGGCGGCCGGCGCGGCGACGATGCGGCGCAGGCGCTGGAGGCGTATCGGCGGATGAAGGCGCGGGTCGCGGGCGCCTTCGCGGATTTCGCGCAGACGCTGCCGAAGCCCGAGACCGCGCCGCGCCTGCTCGGCACGTCCGGCACGGTGACGACGCTGGCCAGCCTGCACCTCGGCCTGCCCGCCTATGACCGGCGCGCCGTCGACGGGCTCGTCGTGCCGGCGGATGCGATGCGGGACATCAGCACGCGCCTGTCGCGGATGACGGTCGCCGAGCGCGCCACCGTGCCCTGCGTCGGCAATGAGCGCGCGGATCTGGTCGTCGCGGGCTGCGCGATCCTGGAGGCGATCCTCGACATCTGGCCGGCCGAGCGTCTCGGCGTGGCCGATCGCGGCATTCGCGAGGGCATCCTGCGCTCGCTGATCGCGCGCGACGCGCATTTCCGCTAGAGAGCGCGCCATGACGACGAAACGCCCCGGCCCCGGCCTGCGCCAGCGGGTCAAGACCGCGCGCAACCGCACCGCCGCCTCCACCCGCTGGCTCGAGCGCCAGCTCAACGATCCCTATGTCCGCCAGGCCAAGGCGGAGGGCTATCGCAGCCGCGCCGCCTACAAGCTGATCGAGCTCGACGAGCGCTTCGGTTTCCTGAAGGGCGCGCAGCGGGTGATCGATCTCGGCATCGCGCCCGGCGGCTGGACGCAGGTGGTGCGCAAGATGTGCCCCAAGGCCAAGGTGGCGGGCATCGACCTGCTGCCGGTCGACCCGATCGACGAGGTCACCATCTTCCAGATGGACTTCCTCGACGACGACGCCCCGCGCCTGCTCGACGAGGCATTGGGCGGCCTGGCCGATCTCGTCCTCTCCGACATGGCGGCCAACACCGTCGGCCACCAGCAGACCGACCATCTGCGCACCATGGCGCTGGTCGAGGCCGGCGCGCTGTTCGCGACGGAGGTGCTGCGCAAGGGCGGGACGTTCGTCGCCAAGGTGCTGGCCGGCGGCGCGGACAATGCGCTGGTCGCGGAGCTCAAGCGCAACTTCACGACGGTGAAGCATGCCAAGCCGCCGGCCAGCCGCAAGGAATCGAGCGAGTGGTACGTCGTGGCGCAGGGCTTCAAGGGCCGGGCGGAATCCTAGCGCGTCATCCCAGCGAAAGCTGGGATCTCGTTGGGGCGGGCGCCGCAGTTCCCAGCCCGAGACCCCGGCTTTCGCCGGGGTGACGCGCTAGGAGTTGCGGAGAGCGATGCCCCTCCACATATCCGCCCCCGTAACCAAGAGCGGGACACTATGAGCGAAGACAAGATCGGCTGGCACGGCACCACCATCCTTTCGGTGCGGCGTGGCGGCAAGGTGGTGATCGCCGGCGACGGGCAGGTCTCCATGGGCAATACGGTGATGAAGCCCAATGCGCGCAAGGTGCGCACGCTGCACGACGGCAGCGTGATCGCCGGCTTCGCGGGCGCCACCGCCGACGCCTTCACCCTGTTCGAGCGGCTGGAGGCCAAGCTGGAGCGCCATTCCGGCCAGCTGATGCGCGCCGCCGTCGAGCTCGCCAAGGATTGGCGGACCGACAAATATCTCCGCAACCTGGAAGCGCTGATGATCGTCGCCGACAAGGAGGTGACGCTGATCCTCACCGGCAATGGCGACGTGCTGGAGCCCGAGCATGGCATCGCCGCGATCGGGTCGGGGGGCAATTACGCCCTTCCAGCCGCCCGCGCGCTGGTCGACTACGAGCCGGATGCCGAGACGATCTGCCGCAAGGCGATGGCGATCGCGGCGGAGATCTGCGTCTTCACCAACGACCGGCTGACCGTGGAAACGCTGGACAGCGCATCATAGGCCCTCTCCCGCTTTCGCGGGAGAGGGAGGGCCCCGCCGCGAAGCGGTGGGAGGGTGAGGGTCTTCTTCTTCGAGACCCCGCTCCTACCTCCAAGAAGAAGACCCTCACCCAACCCTCTCCCGCGAAAGCGGGAGAGGGCCAGAGAGAAGAAAAATGAACGACGCCCTCACCCCCAAAGCCATCGTCCGCGCACTGGACGAGCACATCATCGGCCAGTCCGACGCCAAGCGCGCCGTCGCGGTGGCGCTGCGCAACCGCTGGCGCCGCCAGCGGCTCGGCGCCGATCTGCGCGACGAGGTCTCGCCCAAGAACATCCTGATGATCGGCCCCACCGGCTGCGGCAAGACCGAGATCAGCCGCCGCCTCGCCAAGCTGGCCGACGCGCCCTTCGTGAAGGTCGAGGCGACCAAGTTCACCGAGGTCGGCTATGTCGGCCGCGACGTCGAGCAGATCGCCCGCGATCTCGTCGAGGAGGCGATCCGGCTGGAGCGCGAGCGCCGCCGCGTCGCGGTGAAGGACAAGGCCGAGGAGGCCGCGCTCGGCCGCCTGCTCGACGCGCTGGTCGGCAAGGATGCGTCGGAGGCGACCCGCATCGCCTTCACCCAGCGCTTCCGCGACGGCACGCTCGACGACAAGGAGATCGAGATCGAGGTGGAGGACCAGCCGCAGACGCCCTTCGAGATTCCCGGCATGGGCGGGCAGGTCGGCATGATCAACCTCGGCGACATGATGGGCAAGGCGTTCGGCGGCACCAAGCCGACCAAGCGCCGCAAGCTGGCCGTGCGCGACGCGTGGAAGAAGCTGGTCGAGGAGGAGAGCGACAAGCGGCTCGACAGCGACGACCTCAATCGCGCCGCGCTCACCGACGCGGAGGCCAACGGGATCGTCTTCCTCGACGAGATCGACAAGATCGCCGTGTCCGACGTGCGCGGCGGATCGGTTTCCCGCGAGGGCGTGCAGCGCGACCTGCTGCCGCTGATCGAGGGCACCACCGTCGCCACCAAATACGGCCCGATGAAGACCGACCATGTCCTCTTCATCGCGTCCGGCGCCTTCCATGTCGCCAAGCCCGCCGACCTGCTGCCCGAGCTGCAGGGCCGCCTGCCCATCCGCGTGGAGCTCAAGGCGCTGACCGAGGAGGATTTCGTCGCGATCCTCACCGACACGCGCGCCAGCCTGACCCAGCAATATGTCGGGCTGATCGGCACCGAGGGCGTGACCATTTCCTTCACCGACGACGGCATCCGGGCGATCGCCAGGATCGCGGCGCAGGTGAACGACAGCGTCGAGAATATCGGCGCCCGCCGGCTCCAGACCGTGATGGAGAAGCTGCTGGAGGATGTCAGCTTCGACGCCGAGGACCGCCAGGGCGAGACGCTCACCATTGACGCCGCCTATGTCGAGGGGCAGCTTGCCGGCGTGGCCAAGAACACCGACCTCAGCCGCTACATCCTGTAGCGGCCCGGGGCGGCGCTGGGGGCAGCGCGAAACGGGGGACGGACATGGGTGCAGGGCGTTGGGTGGCGGCGATAGCCGCGCTGGCTCTGATCGGAACCACCGGGGCGGCGGCGCATCTCAAGCCGGGCGATCCCGCGCCGCAGTTCATCGTCGATCTCTTCGGCAAGCAGAAGATCACGTCGGACCAGCTTCGCGGGCAGGTCGTGATCATCAATCGCTGGGCGACCTGGTGCGGCCCCTGCAAACGGGAATTGCCCGAGCTCGACACCTATTATCGCCAGCACGCGAAGGACGGCCTGCGCATCTTCGCGGTGACGACGGAGGATTCGATCCCCGATTACCAGCTGAAGCCGCTGGCCGACGTGCTCGCCTTCCCGCTGGCGCATCGGGTGACGGGCAGCGCGTTCGACATCATGGACGGCGTGCCGACCAACTACATCATCGATCGCAACGGAGTGATCCGCTACGCCAAGGCGAATGCGTTCGACGCCGCGACGCTAGACGCTGTGGTCGGTCCGCTGCTGGCCGAGCCGGCGCCCGCACAGGCGGCGCAGGTGGCAGCTTCGCATTAGGGCGATCCGCGTTCGAGCTTGGCGGGTAAATCCTCCCCCGCCAGGGGGAGGTGGCGCCGCAGGCGATGGAGGGGGAGGACGGCGGCGCGCTACAGGTAAGGCACCGCCGCCCGCCCCCTCCACCATCCTTCGGATGGTCCCCCTCCCCCTGGCGGGGGAGGATTTCGAGTTCCGACCCAAGCCAGCTTCCCGCCAAACCCCGCCTCGACATCCCGGCGTCTCTCCCCCAAGAGCGCGGCCATGTTCGCGGTTGCAGCACCCATCCTCTTCGTCCTGATCTGGTCGACCGGCTTCATCGTCGCACGGGCGGTCATCCCCTTCGTGTCGCCGGAACTGTTCCTGGCGGCTCGGCTGGTGCTGACGACCCTGCTATTGGGCGCCGCCGCGCTCGCGGCGCGCGAGGCGCTGCCACGGGGCCGGCGGCTCGGCCTGCACCTCCTCGCCGGCGCGATGCTGCACGGTTTCTACCTTTGCCTCAGCTGGTGGGCGGTATCGCGCGGCATGCCCGCCGGAATCATGGCGCTGCTCGGCGCGCTGCAGCCGCTGATGGTGGCGATCGCGAGCTTCCTCTTCCTGCACGAACGCCTCGCCACGCGGGGCTGGCTCGGCCTCGCGGTCGCGATCGCCGGCGTCGGCTGCGTGCTGGCGCCGACCCTGATGAAGAGCGGCGTGGGGTCCGTCGATGGCTGGGGCGCGATCGCGGCGGTCACGGCCATCCTCGGCATGACGGCGGGGACGATGATCCAGCGCGGCGCGCTCGCCAGCGATCCGATCCGCGTCTCGGGCGCCGTCCAGAATGCCGGCGGCGCGGCGGTCGCGATCCTGGCGACGCTGGCGATGGGCGAGCATCATTGGGACGGCGTGCCGATCCTCTGGGCAGGCCTCGCCTGGTCGGTGCTGGCATTGTCGGCGGCCGGGCTGTCGCTGCTGGTGTGGATGGTCCGCCACCAGGGCGCGACCCGCGTCTCCGCGCTCTTGCTGCTCGTCCCGATGCTCGCCGCGATCGAGGCGTGGCTGCTGTTCGGCGAGACGCTCGGCCCCGTGCAGATCACCGGATTCGCGCTGGCGCTGGGCGGCGTGCTGCTCGCCCGCGCCACCCCGAAGCAGCCGATCGCCGAGCCCGCCTGAACCCACCCCGCCTCCCCTCGTCATGCCAGCGAAAGCTGGCATCTCGGCCGGTACGCACGGCGCCCGCCTCGGGGAGACCCCAGCTTTCGCTGGGGTGACGAGGACGGCCGAACGGATCGGGGCGCTATGGACAAAATCCCCGCGCTCCCCCAATCCCACCCCATGCATGACATACTCGGCCACGTCGCGACGTGGATCATCACCGTGATTTCCACGCTGGGCTACGGAGGCGTGGCCCTGCTGATGGCGATCGAGAGCGCCTGCATCCCGCTCCCGTCCGAAATCATCATGCCCTTCGCCGGCTATCTGGTCTCGACCGGGCAGATGAATCTGATCGCCGTGGCGACGGCGGGCGCGATCGGCTGCAATCTCGGCTCGATCCCGGCTTACTGGGCGGGGAAATATGGCGGCCGCGCCTTCATCCTGCGCTGGGGCAAATGGGTGCTGATCGGCGCCGACGAGCTCGACAAGGCGGAGCGCTTCTTCGCGCGTTTCGGCAGTCTTTCGATCCTGATCGGGCGGCTGCTGCCGGTGATCCGCAGCTTCATCGCCTTCCCCGCCGGCATGGCGCGCATGAACCTGACGCGCTTCCACATCTACACCTTCGTCGGCTCCTGGCCGTGGTGCTACGTGCTCGCCCTGATCGGCAAGCATATGGGCGCGGCCTGGAACAACAATCCGCAGCTCAAGGCGGTGATGCACAAGCTCGATCTGGTGGTGGTCGTCGCGATCCTGATCGCCGGCGCCTTCTACGTCTGGCACCGCCTGCGCGCGATGCGGAAGGGGTGAGCCACGTGCCCTCTCCCGTTTTCGCGGGAAAGGGACGGACCCGCCGCGCAGCGGTGGGAGGGTGAGGGTCTTCTTCTTCGACGCTCAGCGCCTGCGCCGGAAAAGAAGACCCTCACCCAACCCTCTCCCGCGAAGGCGGGAGAGGGCCGAGAGGCTCAGCCCTGCTGGGCGCGGGGCTGGCCGCCGCCATTGCCGCCACGGCCACGACCGCCGCGACGGCGGCCATTGCCATTGCCGCCGGGCCGCTCGCCGCCGCCATTGCCGCTGCGCTCGCCGCGATCGGGGCGGTTGGCATCGACCGGGCTCCAGCCGCCGGGGCGCGCATTGCCGGAATGGCCGCGCCCGCCATCGGGCCGCGCCAGCGGATTGGCCACGGGGCCGCGCGGCGATGCGTCGCGCGAGCTTTCGCGGTTGGTGCCGCCGCGATGGACCTGGCCATGCTGCGGACGGCCGCGGCCGCCGCCGCGCCCGTCATTGCGGCCGCGCGAGCCCAGCGCATCGCGCTCGCGATCGTCCTTGGTGCCCATCTTGGGCAGCGGCAAGCGCTTCAGCTCGACGACGAAATTCTCGGGCAGCGGCAACTCGGTGGGGTGGACCTTGGTCAGCTTGGTGACGTCGCGCATGTTGTTGCGCTCGTCGGGCGAGACGAAGGCCATCGCCATGCCCGACGCCCCGGCGCGCGCGGTGCGGCCGATACGGTGGACATATTGCTCGGGCACGTCGGGGATGTCGAAGTTGAAGACATGAGTCACCCCGTCGACGTCGATGCCGCGCGCCGCGATGTCGGTCGCGACGAGGATCGGCGCCGAACCGTCGCGGAAGGCGGAGAGCGCCTTCTCGCGCTGCGGCTGGCTCTTGTTGCCGTGGATCGCCGAGGCCGCGATGCCCGCCGCGCCAAGGTGGCGGACGATACGATCGGCGCCATGCTTGGTGCGGCTGAACACCAGCGCGCGGCCGATCTCCAGCTCGCGCAGCTTCATGGTGAGCAGCGCCTGCTTCTCGGCCTGGTTCACATAGGTGAGATACTGGTCGACGCGCTCGGCGGTGGAGGAGACCGGAGCGACCGCCACCTTCACCGGATCGGTCAGGAACTTGTCGGCCAGCTCGCCGATCGTCTTGGGCATGGTCGCCGAGAAGAAGAGCGACTGGCGCTGCTTCGGCAGCAGCGGCACGATCCGCTTCAGCGCATGGATGAAGCCGAGGTCCAGCATCTGGTCGGCCTCGTCCAGCACGAAGATCTCGACGTTGCGCAGCGTCAGCGCGCGCTGGTCGATCAGGTCGAGCAGGCGGCCCGGCGTGGCGACGAGGATGTCGACGCCGATCTGCATCTGGCGGATCTGGCGGTTCACCGGCACGCCGCCGAACACGGTCGCCACCGAGAGCTTCAGGTTCTTGCCGTAGGCGCGCATGGAATCGGCGATCTGCGAGGCGAGCTCGCGGGTCGGCGCCAGCACCAGCATGCGGCAGGTCTGCGGCAGCGGGCGCTTCGCCTTGGCGGAGAGGTGGTGGAGCGCCGGCAGCGAGAAAGCGGCGGTCTTGCCGGTGCCGGTCTGCGCGATGCCGAGCAGGTCGCGGCCCTGCATTAGCGGCGGGATCGCCTGCGCCTGGATCGGCGTCGGCGTCACATAGCCTTCGGAATCGAGCGCGGCCTGGATCGGAGCGGCGAGGCCGAGATCGGAAAATTGGGTCAAGTTGGTCAGTCCATATGCATGGCCACACGCAGCTCCCCGAATGGGAGGCGCGGCAGCGGGTTCGATGACGACCCGCGTGAAAGGGGTAGCCCTCAGGCAAAGCGTCGCGCTGGGACCGGCTGCTCGATCCGCCCCTGTCTCGGGGCGTCGCGCTTCACGCGGCACCGATCCACGGACATGAGCCGTCGACGCGGGGCGCCATATGGCGTGTTGCGCTGCAAAAAGCAATATCGAGTCGACACATGCCGTTGGACGAGGCCTGGCGGATTGAAGGTGGTCGGCGCGTTTCCCTTCCTCCATCGATGCCGGCGGTGAAATTGGATAATAATATTCATTCACCAAGAACCAATCGTTCGGACGATCGACAAGATCATGTTGCAGGGCATCGACTCGGCGAAAATGAACTTGACATAAAACCCGCGTTAATCTGGAATTCACATCCTTGGACTGAAGTTCAGTTAATCGCTTAATAGCCTCATTTCACCGCAGATCAGGAAGCTCTTTTCGCCGACGGAATGTTGGATTGTGCATGAGCTACGACCAGACCATGCTTCGCCTGGGCTCCACCGCGATCGCCGCGGTCCTCGCCCTTTCCGCCACCCCGGTGCTCGCGCAGAGCAGCGATGCGTCCGGTGCCGCCGCGCCGGTCGCGATCGCGCCGCCGCCAGCCCCGACCGTGACGCCCGCGCCCTCCGCCGCGCCCGCCCCCGCGGATACGCCGGCGGCTCCGGCGACGCTGAGCGCGCCGGCTCCCGCTCCGGCCGCCACGGCGCCGGCTGCCGCCGCGCCGATGGCCACCGCGTCCCAGCCGGTGATGCACGTCCCGGACAGCGCCGATACGTCGGACGCCGCACCGGCGACCACGAAGCCCGCGCCGAAAGCGGCGATGCGTCATAGTGTCGCCAAGGCCGACGCCGCCCCGAAGGACATGGCCCCGATCGCCGCGCTGAAATCGGCCGCGCCGGCGCCCGCCCCCGAGGCGGTGGCGCCGCCCCCCGCCCCGGCTTCGCTGCCTGTCGCGCCCGCCCCCAAGGCCCAGCCGGCGGCGGCGGCGCCCGCCCCGGCCGCGCAGGATGCGACCGACGACACGCTGATGATCGCCGGCGCCGGCGGCCTCGGCATCATCCTGCTCGCCGGTGGCGGCTATGCCCTGATGCGCCGCAAGCGCGAGGAGGACGAAGCGGTCGCCTACGCTTACGAGCCCGAGGCCCAGGCCCCGACGCCCGAAGCCGAGCCCGTCGCCGTGGCGCCGGTGGCCATGGCCCCGATCGCCGCGAGCCCGGCCCCGGCCGAGCCCCTCGTCGAGCAGCCGTTGCCGGAGGGCTTCGACATCTCGCATTATGGCCGCCACGCGCAGGCCGCCTTCCGCGGCCCCACGGCGGACAATCCCTCGCTGTCGCTCAAGACCCGTCTGAAGCGCGCCGCCTTCTTCGACAAGCGCGAGCGGGCCGCGGCGGAGGCCGGCGCCATGCCGGCGGCCGCTCCGGCACCGGCGACGCAGACCATCACCCGCCCGGCGCCCGCCGAGCAGATGGTCTACCGGCCGCAAAAGGCGACGAAGACCGGCTTCCGCCCGGCCTTCCGCACCTCGCCGACCTGATCGGCGCCCGCGCCGGCCGAACGCCGCTCCGCGTCCACGCGGGGCGGCGTTTCGCTTTTCGGCGCAGCGAGGCTTGCATGGGGGGCCGTTCGGCCCCAATTGAGCGCCATGCTGATCGAAACCGAAACGACGCCGAACCCCTCGACGCTCAAGTTCATGCCCGGTCGCCCGGTGATGGACGCCGGCACGCGCGATTTCGCCAGCCCGGAAGAGGCCGAGGCCTCGCCGCTGGCCGAGGCGCTCTTCACGCTGGGCGATGTCGAAGGCGTGTTCTTCGGACGCGATTTCATCTCGGTGACGATCGGCGCGGGCAGCGACTGGCGCGATGCCAAGCCGCAGGTGCTGGGCGTGCTGCTCGATCATTTCTCAGCCGGCGCCCCGCTGTTCCGCGATCTGCCCAACAACGGCATCGAGGTGGCGGGCGACGAGGATCTGCCGTCCGATCCCGAGGACGCCGACATCGTCGACCAGATCAAGGACCTGATCGAGACCCGCGTGCGCCCGGCCGTGGCCCGCGACGGCGGCGACATCGTCTATCGCGGCTTTCAGAAGGGCACCGTCTTCCTGGCGATGCACGGCGCCTGCTCGGGCTGCCCCTCGTCCACCGCAACGCTCAAGCAGGGCATCGAGCAGCTTCTGAAGCATTATGTGCCGGAAGTGACCGAAGTCCGCGCCGTCTGATCCTCCGCCCAGGGAATCCATCAGCATGACCAAGACGCTCGACGAGGCTGGCCTCGACCTGATCTTTCGCACCGCGCGCACCTATAACGGCTATACCGACGCGCCCGTCACCGAGGCCGACCTGCGCGCGATCTGGGACCTGATGAAATGGGGGCCCACCTCGGCCAACATGTCGCCGGCGCGCATCGTCTGGGTCACCACGCCGGAGGCCAAGGAGACGCTGGCGGTGCTCGCGTCCGCCAACAATGCCGACAAGATCCGCAAGGCGCCGGTCACCGCGATCATCGGCATGGACATGGAATTCCACGAGAAGCTGCCCAAGCTTTTCCCGCATACGGATGCCCGCTCCTGGTTCGTCGGCAACGACGCGCTGATCGAGAGCGGCGCCTTCCGCAACAGCTCGCTGCAGGGCGCCTATCTGATCATCGCGGCGCGCGCGCTGGGCTTCGACACCGGGCCGATGTCGGGCTTTGACAATGCCAAGGTGGACGAGGCCTTCTTCGCCGGCACGAAGATCAAGTCCAACTTCATCTGCACGCTCGGCGTCGGCGACCCGTCGACCATTTTCGAGCGCCTGCCCCGGCTTGACTTCGAGGACGCCAACAGCATCCTCTGACCGGATGATCCTGGCGATCGACACTGCCACCGCCGCCTGCTCCGCCGCCCTGATCGACGGCGGCGGGGTGCGGCGTGCCGCCTCGGAGGCGGTGGGGCGCGGCCATGCCGAGCGGCTGGTGCCGATGGTCGAGGCGCTGCTGCGCGAGGCGGGCGGCGTGGTGCCGGCCGCGATCCTGGTCGATTGCGGGCCCGGCAGCTTCACCGGCGTGCGCGTCGGCCTCGCCGCCGCGATCGGCATGGGCATGGGATGGGGCGTGCCGGTCCATGGCTGCTCGTCCATGGCGCTCGTCGCCGCCGCGCGCTTCGCCGCCGATCCGGATCTCGAAGCGTGCGCCGTGGCGCTGGCCGGGGGGCATGGCGAATTGTTCGTCCAGCGCTTCGCGGCCCGCCCCTTCGCCGCGACCGGCGATCTCGTCTCGCTGCCGCCGGCCGAAGCCGCGCGCTTCGCCTCCGAGCATGTGGTGGCGGGCTCGGGCGCAGCGGCGCTGGTCGAGGCGCGCGGGCACGGCGCGGCAATCGAGGCCTTGCCGGACGCGGTATCGGCCGCCCTGCTCCCCCCCGCTTTCGTCGCCCTGCCGCCACGGCCGATCTATGGCCGCCCGCCCGACGCGAAGCCGAAGGCCGCATGAGCACGCTCCACAGCCAGGCCACCGAACTGGTCGAGGGCACCGCCGTCGATCTCGACGAGGTGATGGCCACCATGCACGCGGCCTTCGATCCCCTGTTCGGCGAAGCGTGGACCCGTGGCCAATGCGCCGGAATCCTGGGGCTGGGCGGCGTGTGGCTGCAACTCGCCCGCAGTGGCGGCCTGGCGGCCGGCTTCGCGCTCTCGCGCGTCGTGCTGGACGAGGCCGAACTGCTGCTGCTCGCGGTGCAGCCGGCACAGCGCCGGCTGGGCGTCGGCCGCGCGCTTCTCGCCGCCGTGGCGGACGAGGCCCGCATCCGGGGCGCCACCCGACTCCATCTCGAAATGCGCGATGGAAATCCCGCCGCCCATCTCTATGAAGGCGCGGGATTTCACGAAGTCGGCCGCCGGAAGCGTTATTATCGCGGGCGGGACGGATCGTCTTTTGACGCAATCACATTGGCTTGTCGATTATAGTAGTCCTACTGCCAGAGAGTTAACGAAGAAGAGCTTGCACTTTCGACAATCCTGCGACAGAGCAATGCCAATTACCCCCCTGGGGACCAGTGTGCAGCGTCCCTATAGTACGAGGTACCTTAGCATGGCCGATGTGGTCGATATGACCGAAACCCTGATCACCCTTACTGCGGATATCGTTTCGGCGCATGTCAGCAACAACAGCGTCGCGGTGAACGACGTTCCGGGCCTGATCCAGAATATCCACAGCGCGCTCTCGCAGCTCGGAACCTCGGCGCCGGAGCCGGAGGTGAAGCAGGAGCCCGCGGTGTCCGTGCGCGCGTCGGTCAAGCCCGACTACATCGTCTGCCTCGAGGACGGGAAGAAGCTGAAGATGCTCAAGCGGCATCTGATGACCCATTACAACCTCACGCCCGAGCAGTATCGCGCCAAGTGGAACCTGCCGGCCGATTATCCGATGGTCGCGCCGAACTATGCCGAGCAGCGCCGCAGCCTCGCCAAGAAGATCGGCCTGGGCACGCGCCGCCGCCGGGGCAAGTAAGGTCGAATTCACGGGAAGTGCGAGCGGTTCGCGCTTCCCGTCCCGCGCATCACCGCCTACATGGTGGCCATGCGCAAGATCGATCTTGAGGCGCTCTGCGCCGAGAAGGGCCTCCGTATCACCGAACAGCGGCGCGTCATCGCCCGCGTTCTCTCCGAAGCCGAGGACCATCCCGACGTCGAGGAGGTCCACCGCCGGTCCTCCGCGATCGATGCAGGCATCTCCATCGCCACCGTCTATCGCACAGTTCGGCTGTTCGAGGAGGCCGGCATCCTCGAGCGCCATGATTTCGGCGACGGCCGCTCGCGCTACGAAGCCTCGCCCGAGACCCACCACGATCATCTGATCGACGTCGAGAGCGGCCGGGTCATCGAGTTCGTCGACGAGGAGCTGGAACAGCTCCAGAGGAGAATCGCGGAGAAGCTCGGCTTCCGCCTGGTCGATCACCGCATGGAACTCTACGGCGTCCCGCTGGGCCGCAAGGACTGACGACGCGCGATGCGCGCCTGGGGCCGGGTCGCGCTGATCGTCGCGCTGCTGGCCATTCACCTGCCCCTGCACGGCCTGTGGCGCCTGTTCCGGCGCCGCTCGCCCTGGCCCCGCCGTTTCCTGGGGCGGACCGCATGGGCCTGCGGCATCGACGTGCGGGTCGTCGGCCGGCCGCTGGCCCGTGACGCGCTCTATGTCGCCAATCATCTGAGCTGGCTCGACATCCTCGTCGTCGCCGGAGCGACGGGCAGCCGCTTCGTCGCCAAGGCGGAGGTGCGCGGCTGGCCGGTGATCGGCTGGCTGGCTGGCCTCAACGATACCGTCTTCGTGGCGCGGACGGAGCGCGGCCGGGTGCATGAGCAGGCCGAGCGAGTGCGCGCCGCACTGGCGGAGCATGCACCCATCACCCTCTTTCCCGAAGGTGGCACCGGCCTCGGCGAATGCGTCGGCCCATTCCGCGCCTCGTTGCTGGAGGCATTGCTGCCGCCGCTGCCGGGCGTGATGCTCCAGCCGCTCGCGCTCGATTATGGCGCCGCGGCCCGCGCCATCGCCTGGCTCGACGCGAACGACACGGCCACCGAAGCCATGCGGCTGCTGTCCATGCCCGGCCGCCGCACGGTGGTGCTCCGCTGCCTGGAGCCGATCGACCCGGCCGAGACTCCCGATCGCAAGCGGCTGGCGAACGCCGCCCGCGCCGAATTGTGCGCGGCGCTTGGCGAGTCCATGCCGCTCGCTGTATAGGCGCGCGCCATGTCTCCTGATCGCCCCGCCCCCAAGACCTTCGCGGTCAAGTCCTTCGGCTGCCAGATGAACGTCTATGACGGCGAGCGTATGGCCGAACTGCTCGCCGCGCAGGGCATGTCCGCCGCCACCGAGGGCGAGGCGGCGGACCTCGTGGTGCTCAACACCTGCCACATCCGCGAGAAAGCGGCCGAGAAGGTCTATTCGGACATCGGCCGAATCGTGAAGGGCGCGCATGAGGATGGCCGCGCCAAGCCGCTGATCGCCGTCGCCGGCTGCGTCGCCCAGGCGGAGGGCGCCGAAATCCCGAACCGGGCGAAAGCCGTGGACATCGTCGTCGGCCCGCAGGCCTATCACCGCCTGCCCGAGCTGGTCGCGGATGCCGCCGCCGGCCGCCCCGCGCTCGATACGGACATGCCGGCGATCGCCAAGTTCGGCGCCCTGCCCGCCCGCCGCAAGGTCGGCCCCGGCGCCTTCCTGACGGTGCAGGAAGGCTGCGACAAATTCTGCACCTATTGCGTCGTCCCCTATACGCGCGGCGCGGAGATTTCGCGGCCCTGGCGCGAGATCGTCGACGAGGCCAAGGCACTGGTCGATGCCGGCGCGCGGGAGATCACCCTGCTCGGCCAGAACGTCAACGCCTGGCGCGGCGAGGACGACAAGGGCGCGGGCCAGGGCCTCGACGGCCTGATCCGCGCGCTCGATCGCCTGCCGGGGCTGGCGCGCATCCGCTACACCACCAGCCACCCCAACGACATGACGCAGGGCCTGATCGACGCCCATCGCGACGTGGCCACGCTGATGCCGTTCCTGCATTTGCCCGTGCAGGCCGGATCGGACCGCATCCTGAAGGCGATGAACCGCAGCCATACGCGCGATTCCTACCTGCGCATCCTCGATCGCGTGCGCGCCGCGCGGCCGGACATCGCGCTGTCCGGCGATTTCATCGTCGGCTTCCCCGGCGAGACCGAGGCCGAGTTCGGCGAGACGCTCGACCTGATCGACCGGATCGGCCACGCCCAGGCCTTCAGCTTCAAATACAGCCCGCGCCCCGGCACGCCGGCCGCGACGATGGACGGCCAGATCGCGCCGGACGTGATGGACGAGCGGCTGCAGCGCCTGCAGGCCCTGCTCAACGAGCAGCAGCACGCCTTCAACCGCGCCACGGTCGGCGCGCGCACCCGCGTGCTGATCGAGCGCAAGGGCAAGCTGCCCGGCCAGATGCTGGGCAAGTCGCCCTGGCTGCAATCGGTCCATCTGCAGACCGACGCGCCGATCGGGACGATGATCGAGGTCGACATCACCGCGGCCGGCCCGAACAGCCTCGGCGCGGTCGAGCGGATTCCCGCCGCCGCGTGATCCGCCGGACCGGCGCACGCCTTCCCCCGCCGGGCGCGCGGGTGTATCCTTCGCGCAGCGCCCACTCGAGGGAGAGGATCATGCTGCGCATCCCGCTTCTCGCCGCCCTGCTGCTCATCGCGGCCGCGCCGCCACCGGCGGGCAAGGCCGATATCGGCAAGGGCTGCATGAACCACGGCGCCGACTACGCCGCGACCCAGCCGGGTCCGAACGGATTCCGCCGGCTCGACCAATTGCCGCCGGCCAACGAGATGCTGACGGTCATCCATTCGGTCGACGGCTGCGAGAAGCCGGTGATCGTCCGCTACGGGATCGGCGGGACTCCCACGCCCGCGAAATGACTGTGGCGCCGCTGCATCGTATGGACGCGACCGCACGGCGCATCGCGAAGCCACTAGCAATTGTCACACAGGCGGCTCACCTTTGGGCGAACTCGAATCTCGAAAGGATCGAATGAGCCGCAAGCCCGTACCCGCGCAGGCCGGAGACAAGGCCCGCATCGAAGTGGTGTTCGACAAGCCCCAGCTGCTCGGCCGATTGTTCGGCGAATTCGACCAGAATCTGATCGCGATCGAAAGCCGCCTCGGCGTCTATATCTCGGCGCGCGGCAACAAGCTGGTGATCGAGGGCTATGCCGATGCGATCGGCCGCGCGCGCGACGTGCTGACCGGGCTCTACAACCGCATCGCCCAGGGCCAGGAGATCGATGCCGGCGCGGTCGAGGCGGTGATCGCCATGTCCAACGAGCCGGTGCTCGACGGCATCATCCGGCAGGATGTCTCCCAGCCGCCGGCGGTGATGATCCGCACCCGCAAGAAGACGATCGTCCCGCGCTCGGCCACCCAGATCCGCTACATGGAGGCGCTGGCCCGCGACGAGATCGTCTTCGCGCTGGGGCCGGCCGGCACCGGCAAGACCTATGTCGCCGTCGCGCAGGCGGTGCAGATGCTGATGCAGGGGCAGGTCGATCGCCTGATCCTCTCGCGCCCGGCGGTGGAGGCGGGCGAACGGCTCGGCTTCCTGCCCGGCGACATGAAGGAGAAGGTCGATCCCTATCTCCGCCCGCTCTACGATGCGCTCTACGACATGCTGCCGGCCGAGCAGGTCGAGCGGCGCATCGCGTCCGGCGAGATCGAGATCGCGCCGATCGCCTTCATGCGCGGCCGCACGCTCAGCGACGCCTTCATCATCCTCGACGAGGCGCAGAACACCACGCCGGCGCAGATGAAGATGTTCCTCACCCGCTTCGGCATGAACAGCCGCATGGTGGTGTGCGGCGATCCCAAGCAGGTCGATCTGCCCGACATCGGCAAATCGGGCCTGGGCGACGCGGTGACGCGGCTGGAGGCTGTGAAAGGCATCGCGATGATCCGCTTCGGCGCGGCGGACGTGGTGCGCCACCCGCTCGTCGGTCGCATCGTCGAGGCCTATGAGGGGCCGGATGCTTAACCCCTCTCCCACTTGGGGAGAGGGAGGGGCCCGCCGTGCGCAGCACGGTGGGAGGGTGAGGGCACGCGGCGAGCGCTGCAGTCCCCCTCGTGCCCTCGCCCTCCCCACCGCTTCGCGGCGGGTCCCCTCCCTCTCCCCAAGTGGGAGAGGGCTTTCCTGATGCTGCAAGTCGAAACCGACGCCGAAGGCTGGCCCGAATCCGAGCGCTGGCAGGCCATCGCCGAGAAAGCGGTGCGTGCCGCCATCCATCATTCGCCGGACCAGCGCTTCCTCACCGAGCCGGTGCTGGTCGAAGTGTCCGTCAAGTTCACCTCCGACGAGGAGGTGCACGTCCTCAACCGCGACTATCGGCAGAAGGACAAGCCCACCAACGTCCTCTCCTTCCCGATGGTGCAGGAGGACCTGCTCGACGCGATCGACCAGAATTCGGACGATGGCGAGGTGCTGCTCGGCGACATCGTCCTCGCCCACGGCGTCTGCGTGCGCGAGGCGGAGGAGAAAGGCGTGACGGTCGAGGCGCACGCCACGCACCTCGTCGTCCACGGCACCTATCACCTGCTCGGCTACGACCACATGACCGATGCCGATGCCGAGGAGATGGAGCAGGCGGAACGCGAGGCGCTGGCCAGCCTCGGCATCGCCGATCCCTATCCGGTGGAGGATTGAGCCTGCCGCCCCGTTCGGGCTGAGCTTGTCGAAGCCCTGTCCTTCTTCTCGCTCAGCAGAAAGAAAGGGCAGCACTTCGACAAGCTCAGTGCGAACGGTTTCTCTGCGAGCCCCCTCGACTCACCCCTTCCCCACCCGCTAGAATCGCACACGCAACAAACAGGGGTTCCTTCACACCGTCATGCCCGACGATTCCAGTAGAAGCCCCGCCGGAAGCGGCGGGAATCTGTGGTCCGGCCTGCGCCAGCTGATCTTCGGCGAAGGCTCCGAACCCACGCTCCGCGACCAGATCGAGGAAGCGATCGAGGAGCATGAGGGCGACGCGCCCAACGCGCTCGACCTCTCGCCGGTGGAGCGCATCATGCTCCGCAACCTGCTCGATTTCGGCGAGCGCACCGTGCGCGACGTGGCCGTTCCGCGCGGCGACATCGTCGCCGTGGACGAGGATGCGAGCTTCGAGGAGCTGGTCCAGCTCTTCGCGGAGGCCGGCCATTCGCGCCTGCCCGTCTATCGCGAGACGCTCGACACCGTCACCGGCATGATCCACGTCAAGGACGTGTTCGCGATTCTCGCCGGCGCCGCGGACAGGCCGGCGAGCATCTCCGTGCTGATCCGCCAGCCGCGCTACGTCCCCGAGGCGATGGGCGTGATCGAGCTGCTGGCGGAGATGCGCGCGACGCAGACTCACCTCGCCATCGTGGTCGACGAATATTCGGGCACCGAAGGGCTCGTCACGATCGAGGATCTGGTCGAGGAGATCGTCGGCGACATCGAGGACGAGCATGACGAGGTTCCCACCCAATTGCTCGTGCCGCTCGACGACGGCGCCTGGGACGCGGATGCGCGCGCCGAGCTGGACGATGTCGCCGAGACGGTCGATCCCCGCCTCGGCGAGACCGACGAGCCGATCGACACGCTGGGCGGCCTCGCCGCCTCGATCGCGGATCGCATCCCCCAGGTCGGCGACTTGCTGGAACATGAGAGCGGCTGGACGCTGGAGGTCACCGACGGCGACCATCGCCGCGTGACCCGGCTGAGGCTGCACCCCCCGGTGACGGAGCCGGTGGAGGAATAATCTCCACTTCCCTCCCTGGAAGGGAGGGGCTGGGGGTGGGTCTTGGGTCGCGATACGGCAAATTCGTCGGGCGACGGCAAAGTCGCGCCCGCTTCCATCCACCCCCCTCCCTTCCAGGGAGGGGCTTTCCCGTTGCGCATCCATTCCAACCACGACACGTTGCCTCCATGCGGCAGAAGACCGCACCCGGCCGGAGACATCCCATGAAGCGCGCCCTCTTCCCCCTCACCCTCGCCCTCCTCCTCGCCGGGTGCGGCGACAAGGCGAAGCAGGACGTCGCGGCCGGCGAGGGCCCCAATCCCAATCTCGTGCCCGAGGTGCACCACCTCGTTCCCACCGTCTCGATCGCGAAGATCATCGGCTGGAAGGACAATGAGGCGCCCACCCCGGCCCCCGGCCTCGCGGTCAAGGCCTTCGCCCGGGGGCTCGATCATCCGCGCTGGCTGCTGGTGCTGCCCAATGGCGACGTGCTGGTCGCCGAGACCAACGCCCCGCCCAAGCCGGACGACACCTCCGGGATCAGGGGCTTCTTCGAGCGGATGGCGCTGAAGAAAGCGGGCGGCGCCTCGCCCAGCCCCAACCGCATCACCCTGCTGCGCGACACCGACGGAGACGGCGTGGCGGATCAGAAGACCGCGTTCATCACCGGCCTCAACTCGCCCTTCGGCATGGCGCTGGTGGGCGACACGCTCTACGTCGCCGACACCGACGCGCTGCTCGCTTTCCCCTACAAGGCCGGCGAAACCTCCATCCCGGACAAGCCGCGCAAGGTCACCGATCTGCCCGGCGGCCGCATCAACCATCATTGGACCAAGAACGTCATCGCCTCGCCGGACGGCACGAAGCTCTACGTCACGATCGGCTCGAACTCGAACGTCGACGAGAAGGGCATCGCGGTGGAGAAGGATCGCGCGCAGATCTGGGAGGTCGATCCCAGGACCGGGGCGCACCGCACCTACGCGGCGGGCATCCGCAACCCCAACGGCATGGGCTGGACGGCGGACGGCATGTTGTGGACCGTCGCCAACGAGCGCGACGAGCTGGGATCCGATCTGGTGCCCGATTATCTCACGTCGGTGGAGCCGGGCGGCTTCTACGGCTGGCCGTGGCGCTATTGGGGCGATCATGTCGACAAGCGGGTGAAGGATCCCGAGCCCGATTATATCGACGAGACCCGCAAGCCCGATTACGCGCTCGGCCCCCACACCGCCTCGTTGGGGCTCACCTTCGCCAACGGCCAGAGGCTCGGCCCGGCTTATGCCGACGGCGCCTTCGTCGGCCAGCACGGATCGTGGAACCGCAAGCCGCCGTCGGGCTACAAGGTGGTCTTCGTGCCGTTCGCCGGCAACCGGCCGACCGGCGCCAAGCCCGTCGACGTGCTGACCGGCTTCCTGGCCCCCGACGGCGAGCAGACGCATGGCCGCCCGGTCGGCGTCACCATCGCGAAGGACGGCGCCTTGCTGGTGGCGGACGACGGCGGCAACGCGATCTGGCGGGTGACCGCCGCCGGCACGCCATCGGGACCGACTGATCCCCTCAAGCGTTGAGCCGGGATCGGGCTTGCGCGCAGGTGAATAAGCATCTCAGCGCCCGTTCAGATGCGCAGGCCTAGAGATGGAACGCTGAAACGAATCGAGAGGTGTCGTCATGCGTATTGTCCCCCTTGCTCTTGCCGCTGCCACAGCGCTCGCAGGCAGCGCGGTCGTCGCCACGCCCGCCTCGGCGCGGACCTTCGTGTCGGTCGGGATCGGCGCGCCGGTCTATCCGGCTTATTACGGCGGCTATTATCCGGCTTATTACGGCGGCTATTACGCCCCGCCGCCCGTCGTCTACGGCGGCTATTATGGCGGCTGGCATCGCCGTTACTATGGTGGCTATGGCGGCTGGCATCGCGGCTATTACGGCCGCGGCTATCGTGGCGGCTGGCATCACGGCTGGCGCCGCTGACGGCATCGACATCAGGGCCATTCAGAAGGGGCCGGGCGGAAACGTCCGGCCCTTTCTTCGTTCTGCCGACGCAACGGCTTGCGACGCCATGAACGGCCTCCTCAGGCGGAGTTCAGAGCGGCGGGCCTAAGAGTGAGGTCCATCATGCACGAAAGGAGAGCAGTGATGCACAAGGGTCTGATCATGATCGCCGCCGCCGCCACGCTGGGAGCCGGGGCGATCGCCGCCGCGCCGGCATCGGCGCAATATTATGGCGGCTACCATCGCGGCTGGCACCATCATGGCCATGACCGCTGGGATCGCCATCGCGAGTGGCGCCATCACCGCTACGAGCGGGAGCGTCGTGGCGAGTGGCGCCATCATCATGGCTATCGCGGCTATTACGGCCGGCATTACTGAGGCCGGTCCCCCAGGACCGATGGGGCCGGGCGGCAACGCCCGGCCCTTTTCGTGGGTCACGCCGTGGCGAAGAGCTTGGCCGGATCCCTGAAGGCCTTGAACTCCAGCGCATTGCCCGACGGATCGCGGAAGAACATCGTCGCCTGCTCGCCCGGCTGGCCGACGAAGCGGATATGCGGCTCGATCCCGAACGCCGTTCCCGCCGCCGTCAGCCGGTCGGCAAGGGCGTGCCATTCCTCCCAGCCGAGCACGACGCCGAAATGCGGCACCGGCACGTCGTGCCCGTCCACAGGGTTGGAGGTGGCATCCGCCGACGCGCGCCCGGCATCGAGATGGGCGACGATCTGGTGCCCGTAGAGATCGAAATCGATCCACGAATCGCTGCTCCGTCCCTCCCCGCAACCGAGCGTCCCGCCGTAGAAAGCGCGGGCGGCGGCGAGATCGTGGACAGGAAAGGCGAGGTGGAAGGGGCGCAGGCTCATAAGGTCAATATAGCGCTTACCGAGCGACATGGGGAAGAAGGCCGAAAGTTACGCGATCACAACGACCTACGAAAGTCTAAGCCGCGATCTTCACCATCTTCGGCAAGGCCTGGGTAAGGCGGTTCCCGCACCGTCGCGGGCGTCGGCGAGCCAATCGGGGGGCGCCGGCCGGGGACAGGTAACATGGGAATGGTTAACAAGTGGGTCGCGGGCCTCGCGCTCGCGGCGATGGGGGCGGCCGTGCCTGCGCAGGCGGGCTGCTGGAACGCGCGTGAGACAAGCGCCGCGCAGGTGCGCGAGATGCAGACCATGCTGATGGTGGCGGCGCTCCGCTGCCGCGCCGCGCATATCGACATCTCGGCCGACTATGACGGCTTCGTGATCGCGCAGAAGGATGCGATCACGGCGGCGAATCTCGTCATCAAGCAGCATTTCGCCGCGCAGGGCGGCAACCAGGCGGATTATGACCGCTTCGCCACCAGCCTCGCCAACGGATTCGGCGACGACGCGACCACCGAGGCGACCTGCGCCGAGGCGGCGGTGCTGGCGCATGACGGCTCGGCGGCGGCACCGGCGCAGTTGCAGCAGGTGGCGAATGCCCGCGTCTTCCCGGCTTCGCTGCCGGGCGGCGTGTGCGACGCGCCGGCGACGCCGGTGGTGATGGCGGCGGCGACGCCGGCCAAGGCCGAAGCGCTGCCGCCGGTGGTCGCGCTCGCCGCGCCGCAACCCGCCTCGCAGCCGGTGACGCTGCCGGCGGACGTGGTCGCGGCGCTGACGGTGCTGGCGCATTACAAGGCGAGCGAGGCGATGCCGGCCGCGGCCGGCCCGACCCAGACCGCGCTCGCCACGGTGCACTGACGATCGCCCCTCTCCCGTCTTCGCGGGAGAGGGGGAGGCCCGCCGCGAAGCGGTGGGAGGGTGAGGGTTGTCTTCTCGGAGCCCGCACTCAGCCTGAAAGGGAAGGCCCTCACCCAAGCCCTCTCCCGCGAAAAGCGGGAGAGGGCTTTTGTCGGCGCGCTTTCTTTCGCGGCCGCGAAGCGCTAGCGGCGCTGCCATGGCACCGTTCGCAATCGCGCTGCTCCTCGGCATCCTCTCCGCTTTCGGCTTCGCGCCGTTCAACCTCTGGCCGCTGACGCTGCTGGCCTTCGGCCTGCTCTACCTGCCGCTGGCGAAAGCGCAGCGCGGCTGGCACGCCGCGCTGATCGGCTGGCTGTTCGGGCTCGGCCAGTTCGTCCTGGGGCTGGACTGGATCGCCAAGGCCTTCACCTACCAGGCCAACATGCCGGCCTGGCTCGGCTGGGTCGCGGTCGTCCTGCTCTCCCTGTATCTCGCCGTCTATCCCGCGCTCGCCGCCTTCGCGGCATGGTGGGGCACGCGACGGCTGCGTGCCGGCAGCGCCACCATGGCCCTGCTGTTCGGTGCGAGCTGGGCCGTGTGCGAATGGCTGCGCGGCACGATCTTCACCGGCTTCCCCTGGAATCCGATCTCGGTCGCGATGGTCGACCTGCCGCTGGCCCAGGCGTCGCGCTTCGTCGGCACCTATGCATTGTCCGGCCTCATCGTGGCGTCGGCGGGCTTCATCCTGATCCTCGCGATGCGGCCGAAGGACGCGCTCACCCGCCAGACCATCGCCACCGCCGCCAATATCCCCGCCGCCATCGGGCTGGGCCTGCTGGTCGGCCTCTATGTCGTCCCGGCCCTCCTCCGGCAGTTCGATCCGCCGCCACCGCCGCCCTTCCCCAAGGGGCCGGTGGTGCGCATCATCCAGCCCAATATCGACCAGGCCGACCGCTGGGAGCCCCACCTCGCCCAGCAGCATCTCGCCCTGGAGCAGGCGCTTTCGGGCGTTCCCGGCGATCGGCCGCGCCTGATCCTGTGGCCCGAATCCGGCATCGACCTCAATGTGCTGGAAGACCCGTCCGCCCGCGTCCAACTCGCCAGCATCCTCGGGCCCAAGGATATCCTGATGGGCGGCGGCGAATCCCCCATCCGCGACAAGAAGGGCGAGGAGGTGGAGGCTGGCAACAGCATCTTCACGATCGGCTATGGCGGCACCCTCCATGCCCGCTACGACAAGGCGCATCTCGTGCCATGGGGTGAATATCTGCCGATGCGCCCCCTGATGAGCGCGATCGGCCTCTCCCGCCTCGTCCCGGGCACGATCGATTTCCGCCCTGGCCCAGGCCCGGCGACCATCGACGTTCCGGGCTTCGGCAAGGTGGGCATGCAACTCTGCTATGAGATCGTCTTCTCGGGCCGGGTGGTGAACGAAAGCTACCGGCCGGACTTCATCTTCGCCCCGTCCAACGACGCCTGGTTCGGCGCCTCCGGCCCGCCGCAGCATCTCGCTCAGGCGCGGATGCGGGCGATCGAGGAAGGCTTGCCCATCGCCCGCGCCACGCAGAACGGCATCTCTGCCCTGATCGACGCCGATGGCCGCATCCTCCACCAGATCGATGCCCACCAGAGCGGCATGATCGAGCTGCCGCTCCCGGCTCCCCGCGCAGCCACATTCTTCTCGCGGATCGGCAATCTGGCGGTGGCGCTGATAGCGATACTTATGGGGGGGCTGGCATTTGCCGCTAGGAGATATAAAGAAGGCTTTATATAGAGCTTTCCTTAACTCCTTCGTTGGCTTTCCAGGGATCATCCGAGCACATGCGCAGCGACTATCTCTTCACCTCCGAGTCCGTGTCCGAAGGCCATCCGGACAAAGTGGCAGACCAGATTTCCGACGCGATCGTCGATCTCTTCCTCTCGAAGGATCCGGAAGCGCGCGTCGCCTGCGAGACGATGACGACCACCAACCGGGTCGTCCTCGCCGGCGAGATCCGCTGCAAGGGCGTCTACGAGAATGACGAGTGGGCCGAGGGCGCGCTCGACGAGATCGAGCAGGCGGTGCGCGCGACCGTGCGCCGCATCGGCTACGAGCAGTCCGGCTTCCACTGGCAGACCTTCGTGTTCGAGAACAATCTCCACGGCCAGTCCGCGCACATCGCGCAGGGCGTCGACGAGAGCGGCAACAAGGACGAGGGCGC
>Ga0105237_10002289_pt1 | contig 23793 bp, 22 predicted proteins | sample KBSC24metaG_FD_81520 | JGI IMG/M metagenome (GOLD analysis project Ga0105237, IMG submission 81520) | Corn rhizosphere microbial communities from Kellogg Biological Station, Michigan, USA - KBS C2-4 metaG | ecosystem: Host-associated > Plants > Roots > Rhizosphere > Soil | place: Michigan, USA...
CTACGGCGCGGGCGGCGGGACGGCGGGCGCCGCGGGCGGCATGGCCGGCGCGGCGGGCGGAGCCGCGGGCGGGACTGCTGGCGGCGCCGGTGGCGCGGGCGGCTTCCGCAGCGCGGGCGGCGCGGGTGGCGCGGGCGGCTTCCGCAGCGCGGGCGGCGCAGGCGGCGGTTAAACGGCGCGGGTGATTGCCCTCAGCGCCAGTCTTCCGTTCGATATTCCACAACCGGCGCACGGCGGGGCCGAGAACGGGAGGGAGAGCTCATGCGCCCGCCCCCCATCGACTCTGCTGCGCTGCCGCCGCTGGCGTCCGCCGGGGCCGAGTCTCCGCGCCCGCGGCGCACGTTCCTTCAGGTGCTGGAGACGCGGGACGAAGGCGCGCCCCGGCCTCCGCAGGGCCCTGCGTCCAGCCAACCGACCCTTCCGGCCGGCGCTGCCACCGGCCCCGGCGCCGCCGCGGGGCTGCGGGCCCTGATGATGCGGGCCCTGGACGCGGAGGATCGGCTCGATCGGATGATGGCCTCGGCCGCGGCGGGCAAGACGTTCAGCGCGGGGCAACTGCTGGCCCTGCAGGCCACCGCCTTCCGTTACGCCCAGACGGTCGAGGTGCTCTCGCGCGCCGCCGATCGGCTGGTGGGTTCCATCAAGCAGACGCTGGGGACGCCCGTGTGAGGCGCGCCGTCGGTCAGCCCTGCCGCTGCCGGCCCCATCAGCCGTGGGATCACCAGGGGGACGAGGGCCGGTTGAGCGCCGCCCGCCCGCCGCGCTATGAGAGGCGCATGCGCCCCGTCCGGCGTCCACCGCCGCAGCCCCTGGGAGTTCGCGCCCCGACGGGCGCGCCCGCCGCGCGGCTCGTCGCCGTCGCCATGTTCGCGCTCGCGGCGCTGGGCGGCTGCACCGCCGGCGTGCTTCACGGGCTGGACGAGCCGGCCGCGAACGAGGCGCTGGCGGCGCTGGAGCGCGCCGGCATCGGCGCCGAGAAGGTTCCCGAGGAGAACGGACAGGCGCCCGCGTTCGCGTTGCGGGTCCCGCGCGGTGACGCCACCCGCGCGCTCGACGTGCTGCGCGTGCGCGGCCTGCCGCGCGAGCGGAGACACGGCTTCGCCGAGGTGTACGGGCAGCCGAGCCTGATCCCCACCGCCTCGGAGGAGCGGGCCCGCTACCTGGAGGCGAGCGCGGGCGAGATCGAGCGCACGCTGGAGACCGCCGAAGGCATCGTCAGCGCCCGCGTGCACCTGGTCATGGAAGAGCCCGACCCTCTGGCCGCCGACGGCAAGCCGCGCACGGGCGCCCGCGCCGCCGTCCTGGTGAAGGCGGCGGAGGGTCGCGCGCCCCTGACGGAGGCCGAGATCCAGAAGCTGGTGGCCGGCAGCGTGCCGGGTCTGGAGCCGCGCGCCGTGGCCGTCGTGATCACGGCGGCGCCGTCGTCATCCGAGGCGGCGCTCGGTCCCCTGGCCGCCGTCGGTCCGTTTCGGGTGACGCCGTCCAGCCGCGCGCCCCTGATCGCCGCCTTCGCCGCGGCCCTGGCCGTGATCGGCGTGCTGGCCGCGCTGCTGCTGGCCGCCCTTCGCAAGCGCTCGTAGCGACGCGCCGGGGCGCAAACCGGCAAGAACGTGTCTGGCGGCCACCCCGGGAGGGAGCTGTCGCGCTCAGCCGTTGAGCTTCTTCTTCAGCTCGGCCAGCGCGTCCTCGACCTCGCTGCCCGCGCCCAGGGCGGCGAGCTTGCGGTCGGTCTCCGCCGCGGCGGCGGAGCGGCCGGCCAGCTCGTCTCCCAGCGCCGACTCGGCCTCGACCGCCTCGATCTTGCTGGACATGCGCTCGAAGTCGGCGAACGCCGACGTGGCGCCGCCCAGCCCGACGCCGCGCTTCGAGGCCCGCGCCTTCTCGCGCAACGTCCCCTGGCGCAGCTTCACGTCGCGCACGCGCGCCTCCAGCGCCTTCAAACCGGCCGTCAGCTGGTCGACGTAGACGGATTGCTCTTGCATCGCCTTCTTCGTCTCGCCGAGCTCCAGTTCGACGCTGCCCTTCCGGGCCAGCGCCTCGCGCGCCAGGGCGTCATCGCCCGCGCGCACCGCCGCCGTGGCACGGGACTCCCAGGACTGCGCGTCGCTCGCCAGCGTCTCGATGCGGCGCTGCAGGCGTTTCTCCTCGGCCATGCAGCGCGCCACCTCGCCGCGCGCGTCCCGCGCCGACTCCTCCATGTCCCGGACCATCTGATCGATCTCCTTGCCCGGGTCCTGCATCCCGTCGATCAGATCGTTGACGTTCGATTTGATCAGGGTCGACACGCGTCCGAGAATCCCCATGCGTTGGTTCCTCCGCGGCTAGATTAGCATCCGCGCCCCCGCCGCACGCCGGTCCGTCACCGCTGGCCAGGGCCGGGCTGAAAGCCAGGCGCGCCGGTGTGTTACCGTAAGTCGGTGCGCTTCGAAGATCTCGTCGGACAGGATCAGGCCACGGCCATCCTGCGCCGCGCCCTGGGCGCGGATCGCCTGGCGCACGCCTACCTGTTCGAAGGTCCGGCGGGCGTGGGCAAGCGCAGCACCGCCGTGGCGCTGGGCCTGGCCCTGAACTGCGAGCGGTCCCGGGAGGCGGCCTGCGGCGCCTGCGAGACCTGCCGTCGCATCGGCGCCGGCCTGCACCCCGACGTCGTCACCATCGTGGCAGAGAGCGCGCAGATCGTGATGGAGCAGGCCCAGCAGATCGTGACGCTGGCCCAGCAGCGCCCCCACGAGGCGCGCGCGCGGGTGATCATCGTCGACGACGCCGACCGGCTGAACGCCAACGCGTCGAACTGCCTGCTGAAGACCCTGGAAGAACCGCTGCGGGGGACCCACATCGTGCTGGTGACGACCGCGCCCGAGAAGCTGCTGGTCACCATTCGCTCGCGGGCGCAACGGGTCCGTTTCCGGCGGGTTGCCGAGCCGGCGCTGCAGGCGCTGGGCGCGGCCCGCGGCGTCGACGGGGCCCGGGCGGCCGTGGCGGCCGTGCTGGCGGACGGCTCGGTGGCGCGCTTCATCGAGCTGACGCGCGAGGCGGAGGGGGACGAGGCGCGCCCGAGCGTGGTGCCCGCGGCGGCCGGCCTGCGTGCTGCCGCGCGCGATCGCGGCATCGCCCCCATCCTGGATGCCGCCGCCGAGCTGGGAAACAAGGAAGCGAAGCAACAGCTGCCGGAGGCCCTGGCCCTGCTGGCCCGCCTGTATCGGGACGCTCTGGCCACGGTGGCGGGCGCGCCCGAGCTTTCCGTCCTGGCCGGCGACCCCGAGGTGGCGGCCCTGTTGCCGACGAACTTGAAGCTGCCGCAGCTGGGGCGGGCCCTGGAGGCGATCGTGGAGGCGGACACGGCCCTGGTGGGAAACGTGAACGCCCCCATGGCGCTCGAGCGGCTGCTGCTGGCGTTGCGCCGCGAGGAGCGCCTGGCCCCATGACGAACGACGACGACCATCACGACGGCCCGCAGGACGGTCCCGGCAACGCGGAGCCGCCGGCGCGCGAGGATGCGCCCGCGCCCGCCCGTGAACCGGCCGCTTCCTCGGACAGGGCGTCGCCCGCGGCGCGGGAGCCGAAGTCCTATCCCGTGGGCATGGTGGCGGGCGTGCGCCTGCGCCCCGGCGGCCGGGTCCTGCCTTGCGACGCCAGCGCCCACGCGCTGCGCGTCGGCATGTTCGTGATGGTGCAGGCGGACCGCGGCCCCGAGGTCGGCATCGTGACCGTCGGCGCGATGGCGCGGCCGGTGCGCGGCCGGCTGGCCCGCGTGCTGCGGGTGGCGGAGCCCCGGGACGTCGACCGCTCGCACGACGACGGCACGCGCGCGAACGACGCGCTGGCCGTGGCGCGCGCCGCGGTCGCGAAGATGAATCTGCCGGTGAAGATGTTCCACGCCGAGCTACAAGGGGGCGGGCGCATCACCTTCTATTTCGCCTCGGACGCCCGGGTCGACTTCCGCGACCTGGTGCGCGATCTCGGCAACCGGCTGCGCCTGCGGGTCGAGCTGCGGCAGGTGGGCGTGCGCGACGAGGCGAAGATGGTGGGCGGCATCGGCTCGTGCGGGCGCGAGCTGTGCTGCAGCACCTTCCTGCCTCGCTTCGCGCCCGTCTCGATCAAGGCGGCCAAGGTCCAGAACATCGCGCTGACGCCGTCCAAGGTGTCGGGGCAGTGCGGGCGCCTGAAGTGCTGCCTGGTCTACGAGGAGGCGAACTACGTCGAGGCGGCCAAGAGCCTGCCCCGCATGGGCAAGCGGGTGGAGACCCCTGACGGCATTGGCCGGGTCGGCGACCTGGACGTGCTGCGCGGCCGCGTGCGCGTGCTGTTCCAGGACCAGCCCCCGAAGGTCTACGAGTCCAGCCAGGTCAAGCAGGCCGCCCCGCCCCCGGGCAACGGCCACGACAGCTAGTCGTCTGGATTGGTCGATCCTCTGATCCCGGGCTCTGGTCGCGTCGTCCAGTCCCCCGGGGCGACATGTTCCGGTCGTTCGTCGTCGGTGGAACGAGCGGCGGCCTGGTAAAGTACGCGCCGTGTCGGCCTCCCGCTTCTACATCACCACGCCCATCTACTACGTCAATGCGACGCCCCACCTGGGAACGTTCTACACGACCGTCGTCGCCGACGCGCTGGCGCGCTTTCATCGCGCCACCGGCGACGACACCTTCTTCCTGACCGGCCTCGACGAGCACGGCCAGAAGATCGAGCGCATCGCCGCCGAGCGGGGCCTGGCGCTGCAGACCTACTGCGACGGCGTGGCCGCGCAGTTCCAGGAGACCTGGAAGCGCGCCGAGATCTCCAACGACGACTTCGTCCGCACCACCAGCGAGCGCCACAAGAAGGCCGTCGCCGAGATGTGGGGACGGATGGAGAAGGCGGGCGACATCTACCAGGCCGAGTACGACGGCATGTACTGCGTGGGCTGCGAGGACTGGAAGTCCGAGGACGACGTCATCGTGGTCAACGGCGAGAAGGTCTGCCCCATCCACCAGCGCCCCGTCGAGCGCGTGAAGGAGAAGAACTACTTCTTCCGGCTGTCGAAGTACGCCGATTACCTGCTGGAGCTGTACGAGCAGCCGGGCGGCTTCCTGCGGCCCGAGTCGCGCAAGAACGAGGTGGCGTCCTTCGTGCGGGGGGGACTGCGGGACCTGTCCATCTCGCGCATGAAGAAGTCGGTGAGCTGGTGCATCCCCGTCCCCGGCGACCCCGAGCACACGGTGTACGTCTGGATCGATGCGCTGACGAACTACCTGACCGTGCTGGGCGGCCCCAACGCCGTGGCGGCGGGGGGCGCGGCGGCCGCGCGCTGGGCGGCCTGCACGCACCTGATCGCGAAGGACATCCTGCGCTTCCACGCGGTGTACTGGCCGGCGATGTTGAAGTCCGCCGGCTTGCCCCCCCCGAAGGGGGTGTTCTGCCACGGCTACCTGACGGTGAAGGGGCAGAAGATCTCGAAGTCGATGCCGGCGACCCGGGTCGACCCGATGACCATCGCCGCCGACCTGGACGCCGCCACCGGCACCGACGTCGGGGTCGAGCTGATGCGCTACTTCGTGCTGCGCGAGTACTCGCTGGGCGGCGACGGGGACTTCACCTACGAGGCGTTGCTGCAGCGGTACGAATCGGACCTGGGCAACGACCTCGGCAATCTGCTGAACCGCACGGTCAACATGGCCCAGCAGTTCCTGGGGGGACGGGTGGACGCCAGCGCCGGCGAGGGGGGCGGGGATGGCCTGGCCACGCTGGCCGACGAGGCGGCGCAGGTGCGCGCGCACTGGGAGACGTTCACGCCCTCCCAGGCGCTGGAGCAGATCTGGCACAGCGTGCGAAACGCGAACCGCTACATCGACGCGAAGAAGCCCTGGGTGGTCGCGAAGCAGGAAGCGCAGACCAACCCGGGCGGACGCAGCGCGGCCATCAACGAGATCCTCGCCCACTGCTGCGCCTGGCTGCGCGCCATCGCCAGCATGGTCGCGCCGGCGATGCCCGAGGTGGCAAAGAAGATCCTGCGCCAGCTGGGCCGGCCCCAGGACGAGGCGAACGTCTGGCCGTCGGAGTTCAAGGAGTTCTGGCCGGGCGGCACCATGAGCAAGGCCGAGCCGATGTTTCCGCGCCTGGATGCGGAGCGAAAGGCGGCGCTGATCGCGAAGTGGCTGCCGCCCGAGGCGGCGGCCCCTGCCGCCCCGGCAAAGCCGGCGGCCGACGCGAACACCGTCGCGACGACCGACATCCAGAAGCCCGCGCAGCAAGACGTTCAGCCACGCTCGAAGACGGACGTGAAGACGGACGCGGCCGCCCCGTCCGCCGCGCCGGGACAGATTGATCTCGCCGACTTCGAGAAGATCGACCTGCGGACGGCGCGCGTGCTCACCTGCGAGCGCGTCCCCAAGACCGAGAAGCTGCTGAAGCTGACGCTCGACCTCGGCACCGAGCAGCGCACCGTCGTGTCCGGCATCGCCGGCGCGTACGCACCCGAGGCGCTGGTGGGCCGCACGGTCGTGTACCTCGCCAACCTGAAGCCGGCCAAGCTGCGCGGCGTGGTCTCGCAGGGCATGATCCTGGCCGCCGGCGACGCCGAGGTGCTGGCGCTGGCCGCGCTGGATCGGGACGTCCCGCCCGGCACCAAGATCCGGTAGACGGCCAGACGCCCAGCGACGGTTCGCTGGCAAACGCCCCGACCCACCGCCCGGTCGCATGCAGCGCGAGGCCCGCGCCGACCGGCAGCGGTCGATCCGCGCCGCACCGCCGCGTCAGCGAAGCAGAGCCGGCAAGATGGGTGGCCCCGGCAGGGCCAGTCCGCCTTCGCCCCCGGCGGACTGGCCGGCAACGCCGCCGGCCTCGCCGCCCGCGGCGTCCCCGCCCTGACCGCGGTCGCCTCCCCGGCCGCGCCGGCCATTTTCACCGCCGCGGCCATCGCGGCCACCGACGCTGATCACCCCGCCGGTGCCATCGCCGCCCGTCATCCCGTCTCGTCCCCCGATGGCCTGGCGGCCGCCGGTCCCCTCACGGCCGCCCGTGCCGCGCATCCCGCCGGTCCCGCCCTCACGACCACCGGTGCCGCGAACCCCTCCGCTCGCCTCGATCCCGCCCGTCCCGGTCATGATCTCGCCGCCGGAGCCGCGACCGCCCGTTCCGACGATTCCCCCGGTGCCAATCACGCCGCCCGTGCCCAAATTTCCTCCGCTGCCCATGCTGCCGCCCATCGCGACCACCCCTCCCGTGCCCACCGGCTTGCCGCCGGCGCCACCGGCGCCCGGATTTCCCTTGCCGCCGGTCGGGTTCGCCGCGCCGCCGGCGCCGCCCAGGCCGTGGCCGCCCGCCCCGCCCGCCCCCACCAGACAGGTCGTGGGCGTGTTGGTCACCAGGATGGGGATGGGCGGAATGGTCTCGCCGTGACGGACCCCGGTCAGCGTGATGGATTTCGTGCCCACGACGCACTTATTGCGAAGCGCATCGGCGGTGATGGTGACGGTGCCCGTCACCTCCGTAGGAAGGTACAACCCCACCTTGAAAACCGTGAGCGGGCCAAACGTCGCATGGGGATACGACTGTTGCACCTCACTGCCGTTGGCGGACAGCCGCAGCTCGACGTCGGAGTACACCACGTCGCCCGTGACGTCGATCTTGACCAAGGACTCCTGGTCGCAAGACACCAACGCGCCCAGCACGATGACCGTGCCCACCACCACCCAGGACGGGATCCCATGCCGGTAAAGTCGCTTCAAAATTCCCATGTCACCCTTTGTGAACCTTCTCGTTGTGTGCTGAGGTCTCGGCGATGAGACGAGCTGTTTCCCTGTTTGGAGCCGGCGTGACGGCCTTCTTCGTCATGTTTTCCGCTGGCCCAGCGGTCCTCCACACGACTGCGACCGCCGGCGCCGCCGAAACGCCGCCCACCGCGGCCGCCGTCACGCCCGCACAGAGGGCGAAGCAGCACTACCTGCGCGGCGAAGCTTACTTCAAGTCGAAGAACTTCTCCGAGGCGATGGACGAGTACCAGAAGGGCTACCTGGAGAAGCCCGACCCCGTCTTCATCTTCAACATCGCGCAGTGTCAGCGCCTGCTCGGGAACGGCGCGGCGGCCGTCGAGTTCTACCAGCGTTACCTCAAGGAGGCGCCCGATGGGCCGGGCCGTCCCGTCGCCGAACGGGAGATCGCCGAGCTGCGCCCGCCGCAGCCGGAAGGCGCGCCAGCGCCGGAGCCCTCGACGCCGCCGGTGGCGCCTCCTGGGCCCATCGTGCCGCTGCCCGCGGCCGACCAGCCCGTGGCCGCCGCTGCGGTGCCACCGCCGGCTGCTCCCCCGCCAGCACCGGCCGAGCCCGAGGCCGCGGCCTCGCCGCCGTCGCCGCTGCCCGCGGCGCCCATGCCGGCAGCGAACCCGTCGGCGGTCGACCTGTCCGCCCAGGCCCAGCCGGGCGAGCCGCCGGTCTACAAGCGCTGGTACTTCTGGACCGCCATCGGCGTGCTGGTCCTCAGCACCGTGATCGTGGCCTCCGCCACCTCGTCGAGCCGTCCCAGCTGCGACGTCGGCCGCACCTGCAAGTGACGGTTCCCCGCGGCGGCGGGAGACCATTCAAGAAACGTTTCGGAAACGCAAACGCTCGGCTTGGCTCCGTGACATCCGCAGGGCCGGCGGCAAAAGAAGGTGCCGGCGAGGCAAACGGCGGGCGGCGCGCGAAGGCGGCAGATGAACGCGGCTGGAGTTTGCGGCCGGGCCTTCTATTGCGGGCCCGCCTCTGATAATCAGACCGCATGGCAAGTGCAAAACCGCAGATCCCCGCCGGGGGCGAGCCCATTCGCATGCGCGCGGATGGCACCCTCGACGTCCCCGATCGTCCCATCCTCCCCTTCATCGAGGGTGACGGTACCGGCCCGGACATCTGGCGCGCTTCCGTTCGCGTGCTGGACGCCGCGGTCGAGAAGGAGTTCGGCGGCAAGAAGAAGATCGCCTGGGCCGAGGTCTACGCCGGCGAGAAGGCGAAGAACCTGTTCGATTCGTGGTTGCCCGACGAGACCCTGGAGGCCTTCAAGACCTACCTGGTCGGCATCAAGGGCCCGCTGACCACGCCGGTGGGCGGCGGCATCCGCTCGCTGAACGTGGCCATCCGCCAGATGCTGGATCTCTACGTCTGCCTGCGCCCCGTGCGCTACTTCACCGGCGTCCCCTCGCCGGTGAAGCACCCCGAGAAGGTGGACATGGTGATCTTCCGCGAGAACACCGAGGACATCTACGCCGGCATCGAGTGGGCGGCCGAGTCGCCCGAGGCGAAGAAGGTCATCGCCTTCCTGCAGAACGAGATGGGCGTGAAGAAGATCCGCTTCCCCGACACCTCGGGCATCGGCATCAAGCCGGTGTCGCGCGAGGGGTCCGAGCGGTTGATCCGCGCCGCCCTCGACTACGCCATCCGCCACAACCGGAAGAGCCTGACCTTGGTGCACAAGGGGAACATCATGAAGTTCACCGAGGGCGGCTTCCGCGACTGGGGCTACGCCCTGGTGAAGCGCGAGTACGCCGGCCGGGCGGTGGGCTGGGACGACTGCGGCGGCAAGCCGCCCGCCGGGCAGCTGCTGGTGAAGGACTCGATCGCCGACATCACCCTGCAGCAGGTGCTGACCCGCCCCGACGAGTTCGACGTGATCGCCACGCTGAACCTGAACGGCGACTACCTGTCCGACGCGCTGGCGGCGCAGGTGGGCGGCATCGGCATCGCGCCGGGCGGCAACATCAACTACAAGACCGGGCACGCCGTCTTCGAGGCCACCCACGGCACGGCGCCGAAGTACGCCAACCAGGACAAGGTGAACCCGGGCTCGGTCATCCTCTCGGGCGTGATGATGCTGGAGCACCTGGGCTGGACCGGCGCCGCCAACCGCATCGTCAACGGACTGGAAAAAGCCATCTCGCAGAAGGTCGTCACGTACGACTTCGCGCGGCTGATGGAGGGCGCGACCGAGGTGTCGTGCTCGGCCTTCGGCGACGCGATCATCAAGAACCTGTAATTCCCCTACCCCAACCTCCTGGAACCGGAGCTCCCCACATGTCGCGCAAGAAGATCGCATTGATTGGTGCTGGAAACATCGGCGGCGAGCTGGCCGCCCTGGTCGCCCGCAAGGAGCTGGGCGACGTCGTGCTGTTCGACATCCCCGACAAGGAAGGCCTGGCCAAGGGCAAGGCGCTGGACCTGGAGCAGAACGGCGCCGTGCTGAGCCACGACGCGGGCATCAAGGGCTCGTCGAGCTGGGACGACTGTGCCGGCGCCGACGTCGTCATCGTCACCGCGGGCGTGCCCCGCAAGCCCGGCATGTCGCGCGACGACTTGCTGAGCATCAACCTGAAGATCATCCGCAACGTGGCGGAGAACGTGAAGACGAAGTGCCCGAACGCCTTCGTCATCGTCATCTCGAACCCGCTGGACGCGATGGTCTACGAGATGAAGAAGATCACGGGCTTCCCCGCCCAGCGCGTGGTGGGCATGGCGGGCGTCCTGGACGCGGGCCGCTTCCAGCTCTTCCTGGCCCGCGAGGTCGGCGCGTCGGTCAAGGACGTGCGGGCCATGGTCCTGGGCGGCCACGGCGACACCATGGTGCCCGTCACCAGCTACTGCACCATCTACGGCGTGCCCGTCACCCAGCTGATCGCGCCCGACAAGCTGCAGGCGATCGTCGAGCGCACCCGCAACGGCGGCGGCGAGATCGTGAAGCTGATGGGCACCAGCGCCTACTACGCGCCCGCCTCGGCGGCCGTGGTGATGGCGGAGGCGTTCCTGAAGGACCAGAAGCGGGTCGTTCCCGCGGCGGCCTACCTGGACGGCGAGTACGGCTACAAGGACCTGTACATGGGCGTCCCCGTCGTGCTGGGGGCCAAGGGCGTCGAGCGCGTCGTCACCATCAACCTGACCGCCGAGGAGAAGGCGATGCTGGACAAGTCGGCCAGCGCGGTCCGCGAGCTGATCGAAGCCTCGAAGAAGCTGTAAGCGCGATGAAGATCCACGAGTACCAGGCCAAGGAGCTGCTGCACCGGTTCAACGTGCCGATCCCGAAGGGGGTCGCCTGCTTCAGCGTCGACGAGGCCGAGGCGGCCGCGAAGCAGATCATCGCCGACACCGGCAGCGAGGTGGTGGTGGTGAAGGCGCAGATCCATGCCGGGGGCCGTGGCAAGGGCGGTGGCGTGAAGGTGGTGAAGGGCGCGGCCGCGGCGCGCGAGACGGCGCAGAAGATCCTGGGCATGAACCTGGTCACGCACCAGACGGGCCCGGCCGGGAAGCTGGTCAAGCGCCTGCTGATCGAGCAGGGCGTCGACATCGCCCGGGAGCTGTACTTCGGCATCGTCGTGGATCGGGGCGCCGGGCGGGTGGTGGTGATGGCGTCGTCCGAGGGCGGTGTCGAGATCGAGGAGGTCGCCGCCAAGCACCCCGAGAAGATCCTGAAGGAGTTCGTCGATCCCGCCGTCGGGATGGCCGGCTATCAGGCGCGCAACCTGGCCTATGGCCTGGGCCTGGCCGGCCCCTCGGCCAAGGCGGGGGCCGAGCTGTTTCTGGCGCTGTACCGGGTGTTCATGGAGACGGACGGCTCGCTGCTGGAGGTGAACCCGCTGGTGGTGCTGAAGAGCGGTCAGGTCTTGCCGCTCGACTGCAAGATGACCTTCGACGACAACGCGCTGTACCGGCACAAGGAGCTGGAGGGCTATCGCGACCTCGACGAGGAAGAACCGTCCGAGACCGAGTCGAAGCGCTACGACCTGTCGTTCATCAAGCTGGATGGCAGCATCGGGTGCATGGTGAACGGGGCCGGCCTGGCCATGGCCACCATGGACACCATCAAGTACTTCGGCGGCGAGCCGGCGAACTTCCTGGACGTGGGCGGCAGCGCCACCGAGGAGAAGGTGACGGCGGCGTTCAAGATCATCACCGCCGATCCGTCGGTGAAGGGGATCTTCGTCAACATCTTCGGCGGCATCATGAAGTGCGACACCATCGCGGCCGGCGTCATCGCCGCCGTCAAGCAGGTGGGCCTGAAGGTGCCCCTGGTGGTGCGCCTGGAAGGCACGAACGTGGATCTCGGCAAGAAGATGCTCGCGGAGTCGGGCCTGGCGGTCACGCCCGCCGACGACATGGCCGACGGAGCGAAGAAGATCGTCGCCCTGGCCGCGGGGGGGAAAAAGTAATGTCCATCCTGGTCGACAAGAACACCAAGGTGCTGGTGCAGGGCCTGACCGGCTCGGCCGGCACGTTCCATGCGCTGCAGATGCGCGACTACGGCACGCAGGTGGTCGGCGGCGTCACCCCCGGCAAGGGCGGACAGACGCACCAGGGCTTCCCCGTGTTCGACACGGTGGCCGACGCGGTCAAGAAGACCGGCGCCAACGCCACCGTCATCTACGTGCCGCCGCCGGGCGCCGCCGACGCCATCCTGGAAGCGGCCGCCGCCGGCATCGACGTGGTCGTGTGCATCACCGAGGGCATCCCCACCCTGGACATGGTGCGGGTGAAGCGCGCGCTGCCTGACATGAAGGGCGCCTCCGGCAAACCAGTGACGCTGATTGGTCCCAACTGCCCCGGCGTCATCACGCCGGACGCTTGCAAGATCGGGATCATGCCGGGGTACATCCACCAGGCGGGTCGCGTGGGCGTGGTGTCCCGCTCCGGCACGCTGACGTACGAGGCGGCGCACCAGTTGACGGCGCTGGGTCTCGGTCAGACCACGGCGGTCGGCATCGGCGGGGACCCGGTCAAGGGACTGGACTTCATCGACGTGCTGAAGCTGTTCGAGGCCGACCCCAAGACGGAGGCGGTCCTGATGATCGGCGAGATCGGCGGGACGTCCGAGGAAGAGGCGGCGGCCTTCGTGCGCGAGCACATGAAGAAGCCGGTGGCCGCCTTCATCGCCGGCCAGACCGCCCCCCCCGGCAAGCGCATGGGCCACGCCGGCGCCATCATCAGCGGGGGCAAGGGTACGGCCGCCGAGAAGATCGCCGCGCTGAAGGCAGCGCGGATCGCCATCGCCGCCACCCCCGCCGAGCTGGGTAAGACCGTCGCTCGGTTGCTTTCATCTTGAAAAGGACCCTGGGAGGGTCCTTTAAATCCCCCGCGAAGAGTGGCCGCGGGCGAAGCCCGCTGCCACTCACGCGATGACGCGCGCCTGTACGACCACCCGAAGATTTGATCCGAAGATTTGACCGTTAGGAAAGGAACGTCCCTGCCATGGCCATCGAGAGAACGTTTGGAATCGTGAAACCTGACGCCGTGGCGAAGAACGCCGTCGGCGGTGTGCTGCAGATGATCGAGGGCGCGGGCCTGAAGGTGGTGGGCCTGAAGATGCTGCGCCTGACCCAGGCCCAGGCCGAGGGTTTCTACGCCGTTCACAAGGCGCGCCCTTTCTTCAACGACCTGGTGAAGTTCATGACCTCGGGCCCCGTCGTGGTGATGGCGCTGGAGGGTGAGTCGGCCGTGACCCGCTATCGCGAGGTGATGGGACCGACGGATTCGACCAAGGCGCCGGCGGGCACCATTCGCAACGCGTTCGGCAGCAGCATCGAGCGGAACGCGGTTCACGGCTCGGACGGGCCCGACACCGCGAAGGTGGAGATCGGCTTCTTCTTCTCGTCCGCCGAGCTGGCCTGAGAGCGCCTGGCGAGGCCCCTCCCCCGCCCTCTGGCGCCTCGCCCCGCCCGCTCATCGAGGCTCGCCCTCGAGGACCAGCCTCGAACCCAGCACCCCCAGCAACTTGTAGGACCGGTCAAGAAACGCTTATCCTATGTCGAGGAGCAAGATAAGTATGAGGTCTGCCTTGTTTATGTCGGCGCGCGTCGTGGGGCTGCTGTCGGTTGGGTTCTTCCTGGCGGCCTGCCAGGATCGGCCCCCGCACGAGTTCGTGCAGCAGGTCACCCCGCCGGACGCCAGCCCCCCCGATCTGATCGTCCCCGGTACGGGTGGCCGTGCGGTCGGCGGCGGCTCGGGCAGCGGCAGCGGCGGCATGCTCGGCACGGGCGGCGGCGTCGGCACGGGCGGCTCGGGCGCCTGCGTCCCCACGAACGGCGGCAAGGAGACCTGCGGCGACATCGGCGTCGACAACAACTGCAACGGGGACGCGAACGACGTCGACCCGGGTGAGCTGACCGACCCGGCCAACTGCGGCGCCTGCTTCAACCTGTGCAACCAGGCGAACGCCACCGACTTCGCCTGCGTGCCCGACGCCGTGACGAACAAGGGCAAGTGCGCCTACACCTGCCTCAGCGGCTTCGTCGACGCCAACACCGATCCGACGGACGGCTGCGAGTGCCAGATCACCAGCGCCGTCGAGCTGTGCAACGGCAAGGACGACAACTGCAACAACATGGTCGACGAGGGCTTCGACCTGACCAGCGACGTCACGAACTGCGGCCGCTGCGGCGTCACCTGCACCTACCCGTTCGCCAAGGGCGCCTGCGGGGCCGGGGTGTGCGCCATGGGCGCCTGTCTGCCGGGCTTCTTCGACGCGAACCACAGCGACGCCGACGGCTGCGAGTGCCAGAAGACCAACGGCGGGGTCGAGGTGTGCGACGGCATCGACAACAACTGCGATGGCCAGATCGACGAGCCGACCGCGCTGACCAGCGCCCCCACCTGCAAGACCAAGGGCGTGTGTGCGGGCGTGACCCCCACCTGCCACGGCACCATGGGGTGGAGCTGCGACTACCCGGCCAGCTATCAGCAGGTCGAGGACATGACCAAGAAGTGCGACGGCCTGGACAACGACTGCGACGGCCTGGTCGACGAGGCCTTCGACATCGGCAAGGCCTGTCAGGTCGGCACGGGGCCCTGCGCCGGCGCCGGCGTGTGGGCCTGCGACAGCGCCGGCATGGGCCGTGTCTGCAACGGCAGCATGAAGACGCCCCAGCCCGAGGTGTGCGACGGCGTGGACAACGACTGCGACGGCGAGGTCGACGAGCTGAAGTCGGTGGCGGACCGCACCACCGACGACAAGATCGTCTACATCGCCTCCAAGGACGTGACGGTGTTCGCGTACGAGGCCACCCGCTTCGACGCCAGCGACACCTCGGCGGGCGTGGTCGCCAACCACCGCCCCTGCTCCGTGCCCAGCAAGCTGCCGTGGTCGAACGTGACGGCCGACGAAGCGGCCGCGGCCTGCGCCATGATCGGCACCGGGTGGCGTCTGTGCACCAGCGCCGAGTGGACGGACATCTGCAACGGTCCCAACAACACCACCTTCCCCTACGGCAACACGTACAACGGCGCCGCCTGCGTCGGCTACGACTACTCCTCGCCCGCACCCGCCGGTCCGCTGGCGACTGGCACCGCCACCATGTGCGTCTCGGACGGCAGCCCCCCCGCGGGCAACAACGTCTACGACATGAGCGGCAACGTGAAGGAGTGGACGACCAACGCCGCCAACAGCCCGGCTTACGACATCCGGGGCGGCGCGTACGACATCGCCAGCTTCACAGTGAACGGGGTCAAGCAGGCGGCCGGTCTGCAGTGCGACGCCGCCGTGCCGGCGCCCTGCTCGACCCAGGTGGCGTCCGGCGGCACCTGCGCCACCCCCACCGTCGTGCGGCTGCCGTCGGTCGGCTTCCGTTGCTGCCTGTCGGGCCAACTGCCCGCCAACTAGGCGGGTAGCGCGCCCGGGTTGCGGGGGCGCCAGAAGCTGGAAGACTAGTGCCGGTGCTTGACGATCAAACGGTTCCCCTGGAGGCACAGGGCGCGGCCGCCCCTGCCACCTCCCCCGGCAAGAACGGGCGGGCTCAGAACGATCTGCGCTCGTTGACGCCCGCAGAGCTGGCAGGGCGCGTGAAGGGGGCCGGCGAGCCGAGCTACCGCGCCGAGCAGGTCTTTCGCTGGCTGCACGAGCACGCGGTCACCTCGTGGGAGGCGATGACGAACGTGCCCCCGCGCCTGCGCGAGCGGCTGGCCGACGCGGGTCAGGCCATCCTGAATCCCCTGGAGCTGGACACGGAGCAGGTCTCGGTGGACGGCACCCGCAAGATGCGTTTCCGCACCGAGGACGGGCGCAGCATCGAGTCGGTGCTGATCCCCGAGGAGCGCCCGGCGGAGGAGCGCGAGGAGCTGGGGGTCGGCGGTCGGGACAAGCTGACCCTGTGCGTCTCCTCGCAGGTCGGCTGCGCCCTGGATTGCGGCTTCTGCGCCACCGCCACCCTGGGCTTTGGCCGCAATCTGACCGCGGGCGAGATCGTGCCGCAGGTCTACATCGCGGCGGCGCGCGCCGGGCGGCGGCCCACCAACCTGGTGTTCATGGGAATGGGCGAGCCGATGCACAACTTCGAGCAGGTCACCAAGGCCTTCTCGCTGCTGATCCACCCCTGGGGCGCGGCCTTCTCGCCCCGGCGGATCACGGTGTCGACGGCGGGGGTGGTGCCGAAGATTGGCGAGCTGGGGAAGCTGACCCCGGCGCCGAACCTGGCCATCTCGCTGAACGCCACCACCGACGACGTCCGTGACCGCATCATGCCCATCAACCGCAAGTGGCCCATCGAGGACCTGTTGCGGGCGGCGCGCGCCTTCCCGCTGGCGCACGGCCGCAAGGTGACCTTCGAGTACGTGCTGCTGGCCGGCGTGAATGACAGCGACGGCGACGCCGAGCGCCTGCCCCGCCTGCTGAAGGGGATGCCCAGCATGGTCAACCTGATCCCCTGGAATCCCTTCCAGGGGCCCCAGTTTCAGCGCCCGTCCGCCGAGCGCATCCGCAGCTTCCAGGAGATCCTGCGGCGACACCACGTGCAGACGTTCATCCGCACCCCGCGCGGCGACGACATCGACGCCGCCTGCGGCCAGCTGGCCGCCCGGGCCGAGCCCGACGTCGTCACGCTGCGAACGCGCGCCTGAGCCGGCCTGGCCGGGGGGCGCCGCCGCCCGGCCGCGCCCGGCGGTCGGCCGTGACGGAGCGCGAGGCCCGTGCTTCAATGACATCGCCCTCGTCACCGCTGCGACGGCATCAGCCGGCGGACCGGTCGCGCGGGCCCCTCCACCAAGACGTCATGGCGACCTCCCCTTCGCGCCCCTCGCCCGCCCGGAAGCCGGCGGTGCCTTCGCTGGCGCAGGCGCGCCGCCGGGGCATCGAGACCTGCGGGCGGATCGCGGCGTTCTGGGGCTTCACGCGCACCATGGGGCGGATCTTCGGCCTGCTGTATCTGTCGCCGCAGCCGCTGCCCCGGCCCGAGATCCAGCGCCGGCTGGCCATCTCGGTGGGCAGCGCCTCGATGACACTGAAGGCGCTGCTGCGCTGGGGGGTGGTCCATCGCGTACGCCTGGCCGGCAAGCGCGCGGATCACTACGCGGCCGAGACGGACTTCTGGAAGATGATCTCGCGGGTGCTCGACGAGCGCGAGCGGCAGGAGATCGCGGCCGCGGTGTCGACGGTGGAGGAGGCGAAGCGTGAGGTGGCGGCCGTGCGCGGCGCCGCCGCGGGCGACGCCGACGACGTCGACTTCGTCTCGCGGCGCCTCGATCGCCTGCACGAGGTCTGCTTGCTGGGACAGACGATGCTGGACATGTTGCTGGGCCAGCTGAAGCTGGACGTGGCGCGGTTCCGCGACGTCCTGGGCCCGCGTTGACGCGCCGGCAACACGATCCGGCCCCCCCTGACGGAACCCGTTGCACCCGGCCGGCGCGCGGGCAATAGTGCGCCCGTGACGCTGCTGACCGAGGCCCCGCTGGTCGTGGGTACGGTGGCGCCGGCGGGCCTGGCCGCGCTGGCGGCCGCCGCGCCGGGGGCACGCATCGCCGACCTGATCGAGGCGCGGATCGATCTGAGCGTCGGTGAGGCCGATCCGGTGGCCCCCCCGCCCGCGCCGCCCACCGCGGGAATGTTGCGCGAGCTGTTCGCGAGCTGCCGCCGGCTGGAGGAGACGGGCACCCCCGTGCTGGCCACCATCCGCCTGGTCGCCGACGGCGGCCGCTGGAACGAAGACGCCCCGCGCCTGCCCCTGTTCGAGGCCGCGCTGGCGGCGGGGCGCTGCACCTGGGTCGATGTCGAGGTGGAGAGCGCCATCGCCGCCGAGGTGGTGCAGCGGGCGCGCCGTCTCGGTCGCCGGGTGATCGTGTCGCACCACGACTTCGGCGGAACGCCGTCACCGGACGAGCTGGACGCCGTCATCACCCGGGCCCGCGCCCTGCAGCCCGACGTCATCAAGCTGGCCACGCTGGTGGATGATCTGGAGGGCCATGATCGGCTGCTCGAGCTGCTGCGGCGGCATCGCGGCCAGGCGCTGGCGGTGATCGGGATGGGGGCCATCGGCAGGCCGCTGCGCAGCTACCTGCCCGCGATCGGCTCGCGGCTGGCGTACGGTTTCGTCGACGCGGCGGCCGCCCCCGGCCAGGTGCACGTGCGCGAGCTGGTGGCGCGTCTGGTCGCGGATTGCCCCGCCTATGCGGCCCGGCGCGAAAACGAATGATCGTCCTTGCGTTTGTTCAATTCATTTTGAAAGATTGACCAGCCCCGTGATTCAAGCGCTTCAAAACACCGCCTCCCCGCCGGTCCCCCCCCTGGACCGGCGCGCCGACAAGATCCTGGATCTGGTCGCCGCCGAGATGCGCTCCGTCGAGGTGGCGCTGCTGGCGCGGCTGGAGAGCCCCGTCGGCCCCATCCCCGAGGTGGGCGCCCACCTGCTGAACGCCGGCGGCAAGCGGCTGCGCCCGCTGCTGGCGGTGCTGGCGGCCCGGGCCTGCGACATCCCCATCGAGCTGGCGGTGGCGGTGGGCACCGCCGCCGAGCTGATTCACACGGCCACGCTGTATCACGACGACGTGGTGGACGACGGCCGGGTGCGCCGCGGCCGTCCGGCCGCCCGCATGGTTTACGGAAACGGCATCGTGGTGCTGGTGGGCGACTTCTGCCTGGCCCGCGCCCTGGAGACGGTGGCCCTGACCGGCTCTCTGCCGGCGGTGCAGTCGCTGGCCGCCACCGTGACCGAGATGGCCGAGGGCGAGGTGGCGCAGCTGGAGCGCGCCGGCAACCCCGAGGCGACGGTCGAGGATTACTACCGGGTCATCGATCGCAAGACGGCGTCGCTGTTCGCCTGGTGCGCGCGGGTGGGCGGCGCCCTGCCCGCCGGCACCGACGCCGCGCTGGCGCGCTATGGCCGCGCGGTGGGACGCGCCTTCCAGATCGCCGACGACGTGCTCGACTGCGCCGTCGACGAGGCCACCGCGGGCAAGTCGGTGGGCCAGGACATCCAGGAGGGCAAGCTGACGCTGCCCATCCTCTACGCCTGCGACAGCGATCCCGGCCTGCGGGCGCTGATCCGCGCCAAGATGGGGGACGGCCAGCACGCCGTCGCCTCGGACGACGCCCGCGCCGTGCTGACCGCGACCATCGCGGCCGGTGGCGTCGAGCGGGCCCGGGCCGAGGCGCGCGCGCTGGCGGCCGGCGCCGTGGCCGAGCTGGGCATTCTGCCGGCGTCGCCCTACCGGCAGGCGCTGATCGACGTCGCGACGTTGTCCGTCGACAGGAAGTTCTGATCATGAAGTCCACCAGCGGCACTGCCGCGACCGCCCTCGCCTCTCCCGTCCCGCCGCACTTCGACAGCCTGCGGGACTTCGTTCGTTTCCTCGAGGCGCGCGGGCAGCTGCGCCGCATCCAGCGCGAGATCGATCCCGTGCTGGAGGTGTCCGAGATCGCGCAGCGGGTGATGCGCGCCGAGGGCCCGGCGCTGCTGTTCGAGAACATCAAGGGCTCGCGCTTCCCGTTGCTCATCAACACCTACGCCACCCGTGAGCGGATGTCGTGGGCGCTGGGCGTGGACGATCTGTCGCAGCACGCCACCACCATCGCCGAGCTGGTGAAGGCGCAGCCCCCCGTCTCGTTGATGGACAAGATTCGCATGCTGCCCAAGCTGGGACGGGTGGCCAGCGCCATGCCGCGCACGGTGGGCACGGCGCCCTGCCAGCAGATCATCGAGAGCAGCCCCGACCTGTCGAAGCTGCCCATCCTGACCACCTGGCCGCAGGACGGCGGGCCCTACATCACGCTCCCCATGGTCATCACGCGCGATCCCGACAAGGGCACGCGCAACGTGGGCTGCTACCGCATGCAGGTCTACGGCCCCCGCGAGACGGGGATGCACTGGCAGCTGCACAAGACCGGGCGGCGCCACATGCGGCGCTACAAGGAGCTGGGCATCACCCGCATGCCGGTGGCGGTCGCCTTGGGTGGCGATCCGATCCTGCCCTACGCCGCCACCGCCCCGCTGCCCGACGGCATCGACGAGTTCCTGTTCGCGGGCTTCCTGCGCAAGAGGCCCGTGGAGATGGTGCAGTGCAAGACCGTCGACCTGGAGGTGCCGGCCTCGGCCGACTTCGTGCTGGAGGGCTACGTCGACGTCGACGAGCCGCTGCGCCGCGAGGGCCCCTTCGGCGATCACACCGGCTACTACTCGCTGGCCGACGACTATCCGGTCTTTCACCTGACCGCCATCACCCGGCGCGAGAACCCCATCTACGCCACCACGGTGGTAGGCCCGCCGCCCCAGGAGGACGCCTGGCTGGGGAAGGCGACCGAGCGGCTGTTCCTGCCCCTGTTGCAGATGACGTTCCCCGAGATCGTGGACATGAACCTGCCCATCGAGGGCGTGTTCCACAACCTGTGCATCGTCTCGATCCGCAAGGAGTACCCGCACCACGCGCGCAAGATCTGCCATTCGCTGTGGGGCATGGGGCAGATGATGTTCGCGAAGGTGATCATCGTGGTCGACGACGACGTGAACGTGCAGAACGTGCAAGAGGTGGCCTGGCGGGCCCTGAACAACATCGACGCCAAGCGCGACGTGTTCTTCGCGGAGGGCCCCATCGACGTGCTGGATCACGCCTCGGTGGCCATGGGCTTCGGCGGCAAGCTGGGCGTGGACGCCACCCGCAAGTGGAAGGAAGAGGGCTTCACGCGCGAGTGGCCGGAGGTGCTGAAGATGCCGTCCGAGCTGATCGCGCGCGTCGACGGGCTGTGGAAGGAGCTGGGCCTGTGAGCGCTGGCGGACCGGAGACCCGGCCAGCGGGCAGCGTCACGGCGAGAGCGACCGAGCCGCCGTCGCGCAAACAGCCGGGCGAAATCCGGGGCGGCACAGAGTTGCCCGCCACCGGCCCCATCCGCGGGCAGCGTGACGGCGCCGGCCGTTCGCCACAGCAGATGTTCGATCAGATCGCGGACCGCTACGACCGCGCCAACCGCATCATGTCGGCGGGCGTCGACATCTTCTGGCGGCGCAAGGCCATCCCCCGCCTGCTGCAGGGGCTGGGCGAGGCGCCCCGCATCCTGGACCTGGGCGCGGGGACTCTGGACGGCGCGCTGGAGATCGCGCGCCGGGTGCCGAACGCCACCGTCATCGCCGCGGACTTCGCCCGGCAGATGTTGCGCGCCGGCCGGGGAAAGCTGGACACGCCGGTGTTGCAGGCGCGCGTGCTGCCCCAGGTCGCCGACGGTCACGCCCTGCCTTACGCCACCGCCGCCTTCGACGGCGCCTTCTCGGCGTTCTGCGTGCGCAACCTGTCGGACCTGCCCCGGGCCATGCGCGAGCTGCGGCGGGTGGTCCGTCCGGGCGGCCGCATCGCCATCCTGGAGTTCTTCCGTCCGGCGCGCCCGCGGCCGTTCTTCGACAAGTTCTACAACGCCAAGGTGCTGCCGCTGCTGGGCTGGGCGGCATCCGGCGACCGCGAGGCCTACCGGTACCTGCCCGCCTCCATCGCCGCCTTCTCGTCGCTGGACGAGTACGCGCAGGTGCTGCGGGAGGCTGGCTTCCAGAGCGTCGACGCGAAGCCGCTGTTCCCCTCGGGCGTGGCCTCGCTGGTGGTGGCGTCATGAAGCTGGTCGTCGCGGTGGGCGGCGCCTCGGGCTCGATCTACGCGCGCCGGCTGCTGGACGCCCTGGCCGTGCAGCACGCCGCCGATCCCGCGGCGCTGGAGGTCGGCCTGTGCTTCTCTTCGGCGGGCGCCGAGGTGTGGCAGCACGAGCTGGGCCCCGTGCCCGACTATCCGTTCCGGCGCTACGGGCTGCGTGACTTCCGGGCGCCCTTCGCCTCGGGCTCGGCAGGCTGGGACGCCATGGTGGTCATCCCCTGCTCGACCGGCGGGCTGGCCCGCATCGCCCACGGCATCTCGGACGATCTAATCGGTCGCGCCGCCGACGTGATGATGAAGGAGCGGCGCAAGCTGGTGCTGGTGGTGCGCGAGACGCCGCTGTCGCAGCTTCACCTCGAGAACATGCTGGCGGTCACCCGCTCGGGCGCGGTGGTGCTGCCGGCCACGCCCTCCTTCTATTCCAAGCCCGCCACGATCGAAGCGCTGCTGGACACCGTGCTGGGGCGCGTGCTCGATCAGCTGGGCTTGCCCAACACCCTGACGCCGCGCTGGGGCGAACCCGACGCGCCAACCCTGAAAGGGGCCCGATGAGCGCCGTGCAGTCCTTCGGCTCGACCGCCAGCGCCGAGGCGGCGCGCGCCGGCACCTCTTCGGTGTCGGAACCGACCGGCGCCACCATCGATCTGTTCGAGCTGGGCCGGCGGGCCTCCGCGGCGCGCGACCAGCGGTGGCAGGGCCGCCGTGCCACCTTCGTGCGCAGCCGGCAGTTGCTGGGCACGGGCGCCTGGCGCGGCCCGCGCGACGCCACCGAGAGCTACGTCGAGGTGGCGGATCTCGCGGCGCTGGGCGGCGGCGACGCCACCGCTGGCTGGCGTGCCGCCCGCGAGGCGGGCGTCGACCTGCTGGTGGGCGCGGGCGAGCCTTCGCTTCACCACGCCGCGCGGGAAACCGGCGCACGCACGCTGTGGCGCCTGGCCTTTCGTTCCGGCGAGCCGGGCGCGGCGCGGCGGCACCGGCTGGACGAGCTGCGCGGGCTGTTGCGCGCCGGCCTGGCGCCCTGGGGCGTCCTGCCCACGCCCGAAGGCGAGGCGGAGGGGATCGACACCCTGCACCTGTTCGCGACGCTTCGCCTCGAGTTCCCCGAGCTGCCCCACCTGTCGCTGGATGTGGCGGCGCTGGGACCGCGGCTGGCGCAGATGGCGCTGAGCTTCGGCGCCGACGAGCTGTGGGCGCCCATCGTCTCCGAGCGCGCCCTGCGCCTGGGCGGCAACGCCAACAACCCCGCCATGACCCGCAAGGAGGCCTGCGTGCTGATCCGCGGCGCCGCGCTGGCGCCCTTCGAGCGCACGGGCCCCGACGAATTCCGGGAGGAGCAACCGCAATGACCCTGGCTGCCAGTCTGTCCGCCAGTTTTGGCCAGATACGCGAGAAGGTCCGCGCCGGCGAGCCGCTGTCGTTCGACGACGGCCTCACCCTGTTTCGCCATCCCAACCTGCTGGAGGTGGGCGCGCTGGCCAACGAGGTCCGCGAGCGCCTGCACGGCGACCGCACCTACTTCAACCGCAACCTGCACATCAACGCCACCAACGTCTGCGTGGCCAGCTGCATGTTCTGCTCGTTCGCGCGCCTGAAGCCCGGCGACAAGGGCGCCTACACCATGTCGCACGAGGAGGCCTGGGGGAAGCTGCGCGCCCGCGTCGACGCCGGTGACCCGCTGACCGAGGTGCACATCGTCAACGGCCTGCACGACGGCCTGCCCTTCGATTACTACGAGGAGCTGCTGCGCGGCCTGAAGCGCATCAAACCGGGCATTCACCTGAAGGCCTTCACCGCGGTGGAGCTGTTCTTCTTTCACAAGCACTTCGGGATGCCCCTGCGGGCCGTGCTGGAACGGCTGCGCGCCGCCGGCATGGACAGCCTGCCCGGCGGGGGCGCCGAGATCTTCGCGCCCAAGGTCCGCAAGAAGATCTGCGACGACAAGTGCACCGGCGACGAGTGGCTGGAGGTGCACCGC
>Ga0105237_10002292_pt1 | contig 23786 bp, 19 predicted proteins | sample KBSC24metaG_FD_81520 | JGI IMG/M metagenome (GOLD analysis project Ga0105237, IMG submission 81520) | Corn rhizosphere microbial communities from Kellogg Biological Station, Michigan, USA - KBS C2-4 metaG | ecosystem: Host-associated > Plants > Roots > Rhizosphere > Soil | place: Michigan, USA...
CGCAAAAAGGGCTGCTTGATATCCATGCATTACAGACCACAGATACGGCAGGTAATGTTGTAACAAATAGTAAAAGCATCTATACGTTGATGATCACCCAACTGGTCCCCACGGGGCTCGCCGGGATCATGGTGGCGGCGCTTTTATCCGGGCTGATGAGTCAGGTGTCCGGGGCGTTGAACTCTATCAGTACCCTTGTAAGATTTGACCTTTACCGAAGATGGCGTCCCCGGGCGGAAGAAAAGCAGCTGGTGAGGGTAGGACGTATTGCCGCCGGCGTCGCGCTGATATTCTCTATCCTGCTGCTGCCGCTGCTCAACAGCTATGGCAGCATCTTCAACGGCATCAACGACATCATTGCACATATTGCGCCTCCCATCACCTGTGTGTTCGTATTGGGCGTCTTTTGGAAGCGCGCCTCTGCCCGGGCGGCACAGATCACGTTGCTGGCAGGTTCCCTGCTCGGAGCGTTGGTGTATACGCTGAACAAGCTGTATCCGCATACCTCCATGGCTGCCATCCCTTTTATGATGATGGCCTTCTACCTGTTCGCAGCGTGTTTTCTGATACAGGTCGTATTTTCCTATATCTATCCGGCGCAGCATACGGACGCCAGCGCGAAACTATACTGGCGCTCGCCCCTGGAACCCCTGCGTGACAAAGGATGGAAAGGTCTGGGGAACTACAAGCTGCTCTCCGCCATCCTGGTCATCGTCATGGTCATCCTGTATTGGATCTTTAGCGGCCGCCCCGAAAAATCTGTACAACGCTACGGAATGGTCACGGGATTGAAGCCGGAGAAGCTGGCCTGTTACGAGCAGCTGCACGCAGCGGTATGGCCTGGTGTATTGAAAAAGATAGAAGAATGTAATATTCACAATTACTCGATCTATCTGCAGGCCATCGATGATAAATATTATCTGTTCAGCTACTTTGACTATACAGGCACTGACTTTGCCGCGGATATGAAGAAGATGGCCGCCGATAGCACCACGCAACGTTGGTGGAGGGAGACTGCGCCAACCCAGGTGCCATTGCCCCAGGCAGCCGCAAACGGACAGACATGGACAAGGATGAAAGAAGTTTTTCACACCCCATAAATCGACCTTATTATGAGATTACTGGAAGACAAGATCATTTTTCTCACCGGCGGCTCGATGGGTATCGGCCTGGAATGCGCGAAAAAATATGTAGAAGCAGGAGCGCAGGTGGTTATCGTATCCAACGATGCCCCTTCCATTGGAAATGCCCTGGACATATTGAAACACGCGGGCATGGGCATTCTGTGCGACGTATCCAATCCCGGTGATGTAGCATCCGCCATCCGGCAGACACTGGATAAATATGGAAGGATAGACGCCATTCACAATAATGCCGGTATCGCCCATCCATCCAAGCCTTTACACCAGACGGACGAGGCGGAATGGGATGCCCTGTTCAATGTCAATCTGAAAAGTATCTATTACACGACAAAATATGGGCTGGATGCGCTGATACGGTCGGAGGGCTGTATCCTCCATACCAGCAGCCTGGTAGGGGAGATAGGTCAGGACAATCATGCCGCTTATACCGCTACGAAGGGAGCCATCAATGCGCTGACCAAGTCGATGGCGCTGGACTATGCACCGTATAAGATCCGCGTGAATGCGGTGGCTCCCGCCGGTGTGTGGACGGATATGTTGCGTGAATGGGGGCAGGCGCAGGAAAATCCCGGTGAGATCGTACGGTACCTGGATGGGATACATGCGCTGGGTTATTGCCCCGAAGGGGATGTGGTGGCGGATGCGTGCGTGTTCTTACTATCCGATAAGGCCCGTTTTATCACAGGAAATATTCTTCCCGTCAGTGGCGGAGCGGAGCTGGGCTACCGGTCTGAAAAAAGAGGAAAGGCCATACAACGATGATAATGGTCCGATTGGGCCGCGTAATTTTTTTGCTGAAAAACTTGCCCGGTCCATTTTTATGCCTTTACTTTGCGTCATAATAACGCAAACATGAACTTCAACGACTATAAGAACCCGGCGCTGGCTGTTGACTTAGTGGTATTTGGGTATCATGAGAACGAGCTTTCTGTACTGCTGCTCAACAGGAATGAGGAGCCGTTCAAGGATGGATGGACCTTGCCGGGCGCGTTTTTGCGAATGGAGGAGCGTTTTCTGGATGCCTGTCACAGGATATTGAGGACGAAGCTGGGTATGGAGCGGCTTTTCCTGGAGCAGTTGTACAGTTTTGACGAGCCGGACAGGGACCCCCGGGGCAGGGTCATCTCGATGACCTATTTTGCGCTGGTGAATCCCCGGATGTTCACCACTACGGCGGGCAGGATGGCCAATGATGTGAAATGGTTCAATGTTAGGAAGATGCCGGACCTGGGGTTCGATCATAAGAAGATCTTTAAAAAGGCACTGGAGCGTCTGCGATCCAAGATCCTTTATTTCCCTATGGGGTTCGAACTGCTGGATGAGCTGTTTACGATGACCGAACTACATGAGTTATACGAATGCATCCTGGATACTTCGATCGACAGGCGGAACTTCCGCCGGAAGATACTGGACTCGGAGTATATCCTGGATACGGGGCAGAAGCGGGAGGGATTGCGGAACAGACATCCTGCGCTGTATAAATTCAACAAAAAACTGAAACAAAATAATTTTCACCTCAATGTTCAATGATCATGAAACTATTACCAATTTTATTAAAAGACGGCTATAAGGTAGGACATAAGTTCCAGTACCCTGAAAACACTACGCTTGTATATTCGAATATGACCCCACGCAAGTCCAGGAATGAAGGGGTTGACGAGATCATTTTTTTCGGACTGCAATATTTTATCAAAGAGTACCTGATCCGTCAGTTCGACGAGAATTTTTTTCGCCGTCCAAAGGAGGAGGTGTTGCGGGAATATGCGAGAAGGCTGGATACGTACCTCGGCAAGGACAGCATAACCTATCAGCATATAGCCGCCTTGCATGATCTTGGCTATCTGCCGCTGGAGATAAAAGCTTTGCCGGAGGGATACCTGGTGCCCATGCGGGTGCCTGTCTTTACGGTGAGAAATACGCTGCCTGATTTTTTCTGGCTGACGAATATGCTGGAGACCCTGATGAGCGCGGTCCTTTGGAAGCCTTCCACTTCTGCTACTACCGCCTTTCAGTACCTGCAGACCTTTACGGAGTATGCGGGGGCGACTGTCGGTGGGGATGATAGCTTTATTCCCTGGCAGGGACATGATTTTTCTTTCAGGGGGATGGCGGGTATCGAGGATGCGGTCATCAGTGGAGCCGGTCACTTGCTGTCGTTTACGGGTACAGATACCATTCCTGCCATCGACTTCCTGGAGGAGTATTATCAGGCCGATTGCACGCGTGAGCTGATCGGGGGATCCGTGCCTGCTACCGAGCACAGTGTGATGTGTATGGGTACACAGGATGGGGAGATCGAGACTTTCCTGCGGCTGGTCAGGGATGTATATCCTTCCGGCATCGTATCCATTGTCAGCGATACCTGGGACTTCTGGCAGGTGATCACGGAGTTCCTGCCCAGGCTGAAGGAGCAGATCGTTGCAAGGAATGGAAAAGTGGTGATCCGTCCTGACAGCGGTGATCCTGTGAAGATCATTGTCGGGGATGAGAATGCGCCTGTGGGCAGTCCGGAATACAAGGGAGCTATCGAGTGTATGTGGGAGGTGTTTGGCGGTACGATCACGCAAAAGGGGTATAAGCTCCTGGATAGTCATATTGGGTTGATCTATGGCGACAGCATTACCACCGAGCGCCAGGCGGCCATATTGGAGGGATTGAAAAAGAAAGGTTTTGCCAGCTATAATGTCGTGCTGGGTATTGGGTCCTATACGTATGAATATGTCACCCGGGATACTTTTGGATTTGCCATGAAGGCCACGTATGGAGAGGTCAGTGGTGTGGGCAGGTCTATTTTTAAAGACCCCAGGACGGATGACGGGACAAAAAAATCTGCCAAGGGATTGATGCAGGTATATCGGGACCCGTCTACGGGCAGACTGGCATTAAAGGATCAGTGTACATGGGAGGAAGAGGGGATGGGAGAGCTGAGGACTGTGTTCAGGGATGGGAAATTGCTGGTGGATGAGACCCTGGCGGAGATACGTGGACGGGTAAGGGAGAATTTAAAAATCAAAAAATGAAAACGATCACTTTGTACCTATTCTATCCGGTGTTGAATCAGCCGTATGCGGCGCAGATAGCTTCCCAATGGAACACCCGTGATGAGTTCTCGGGCCATTGCGGGATAGCCGGCAAATGAAACATTATCACAAATGTTGGAAAAACTTAAGTAAAATGAACGAGAAAGAAAGGACAAGGGTCAGCAGATTCCTGAGTCTTGTCCTCCGGCATAAGCCGGGAGAAATAGGTCTTCAACTGGACGCGCAAGGCTGGGCGGATGTAGCCGAACTGATTGAAAGGGCAGCGGCGAAAGGAAAGATATTTACAGCGCAAGACCTGGAGGAGATCGTTGCAACGAATGATAAGCAGCGGTTTGCTTATAGCGAAGAAAGGACAAAAATAAGAGCCAGCCAGGGGCATTCTGTCGAGGTGGAACTCCAGCTGGAGGAGACGACTCCTCCTGATCAGCTGTATCATGGCACGGTGGAAAAATACCTTCGGGCCATACAGGCGCAAGGATTGCGTAAGATGAATAGACATCACGTACATATGAGCAGCGACACCATCACAGCAGAGAAAGTTGGCGAACGAAGAGGGGAGGCTGTCATACTGACCATTAACAGCGGAGACATGAGCCGGGATGGGTTTGTGTTTTATCTCTCCGCGAATGGTGTCTGGCTCACGGATCAGGTACCGGTCAAGTATATTATATTTAAATAACAGCGACTATGCAATTCGACAGACAATGGCTCAAGGAGCAATACCCGGATCACCAAAGCATACCTTTTTTATTCTTTTACGGTCACCGTCCTTCGTCGAACGGTAGCATGAATTATTCCACGATAATGACACCCTGCAAAAGATACTGGACTGCGACACGCCGGAAAAGGCCAAAGAGCTGGGACGTCTTGTTCAGCACTTCGACCCGGCAGTCTGGGATCAGCATAAGTTTGACCTTGTGGTCAGGGGCAGCTATCAGAAGTTCGCCCAACATGCGGAGCTGAGAAATCACCTGCTGAGCACGGGCGACAAAGTGCTGGTGGAGGCGAGCCCTGTCGACAAAATATGGGGGATTGGCATGAAGGGCGATGATCCCGCTGCCTGCCATCCCGCTTTATGGAAAGGGGAGAACCTGTTGGGGTTCGCATTAATGGAAGCAAGAGCTAAATTGAGAGAAAAATGACGCGTGATCTTATAAAAGACGCCCTGTTGGGAGTGGCAGTGGGAGACGCAATCGGCGTACCCGTTGAATTCAGACATAGGGAAGACCTGGAGCGAAACCCACTCACGGGGATGACAGGCTTTGGAACGCATCACCAGCCACCCGGCACCTGGTCGGATGACAGTTCGCTGACCTTTTGCCTGGCCGAGATGCTCTGCGGAGAATACGACCTCGCCAACCTGGCGAACAGGTTTATCAATTGGAAGAACCACGGATACTGGACCCCACACGGCAGCATATTCGACATAGGTATTGCTACAAGGGCCGCTATCGGCAGACTTGAAAAAGGACTATCCCCTGTGGAGGCCGGAGGAAAGGAAGAAAGCAGTAACGGCAACGGATCACTGATGCGCATACTGCCTTTGTTGTTTTATGTCAGGGACAATAGCATGGAGCAACGGTTCGAGCGGACAAAAGAAGTGTCCTCCCTCACGCACCGCCACCCCCGGAGTATAATTGCCTGTTTTTTGTATTTGGAGATCGCACTCGACCTGATCAATGGGCAGAGCCCATACGACGCCTACCGGCATGCCTGTCGGAACTGCGTTAATTTTTTGAAGACGCATTATCCGGCTTTTGAGAAGGAAGATATCTATTTTGCCAGACTCCTGGCGGGTAATATTTTTGAGCTGCGCGAAAAGGACATCCAAAGCTCGGGTTATGTCATTCATACACTGGAAGCTTCCATCTGGTGTCTGCTGAATACCCGCAACTATGCGGACGCGGTACTAAAAGCCGCTAACCTCGGAGATGACTCGGATACCACGGCCGCGGTTACGGGCGGGTTGGCCGGGTTGTTGTACGGACATGAAAAGATGCCTGTGGAATGGCTGGAAGTGCTGGTCCGGAGGGCCGACATTGAAGACCTGAGCCGGCGGCTAGGCAATAAATTAAATAAAAAATGGCAAGAACATTCGCGATAGGCGATATTCACGGAGCCTACCGGGCGCTGCAACAGGTGTTCGGGAGGGTAGGGCTTAGACAGGACGACAGACTGATCTTCTTAGGAGATTATGTAGACGGATGGTCGCAGTCGCGGCAGGTGATCGAGCTGCTGATGGACCTGGACGAAGGTCTTGACTGCATCTTTATCCTGGGCAATCACGACGCATGGTGTGAGGAGTGGCTCATGGGAATGGGGGCAAACCCCGACTGGGTCATTCATGGGGGACAGGCCACTATGAACAGCTATAAAGATATCAGCACAGCCGACAGGGAAAAGCATCTCCGGTTCTTCAGCAGGATGCGGCCTTTCTATGAGGACAATGACTGTCTCTTTATCCATGCCGGATTTTCTTCCATGCATGGTCCGGCTAGAGAACACAATCCCGGCAACTACTCATGGGACAGGACGCTTTGGGAGATGGCGTTGGCCGTCGACCCCCGTATACCCAAGACCAGCCTGTTCTATCCCAAGCGGCTGTTGTTGTACGATGAGATATTTATCGGACACACACCGACCACGAACTACGACGAGACAGCGCCGATGCACCGATGCAATGTATGGAACCTGGATACGGGCGCTGCTTTCAATGGCAGGATAACCGTGATGGATGTCGACTCGAAAAAATATTGGCAGAGTGATGTGGTCCAGCAGCTATATCCCGGCGAGATTGGAAGACAAAAATAAAATACAGATACATGCAAACATTTGATCTTATTTATCCCGAACGCTCGGCATTTACCTTTAAGACAATGTTATTCCCCGATGGGCAGCCCCATATAAAGATCGATGTGCAAAAGATGGAAAATACGGACAGGACGGCGCCTGTGCGGATACTGACGCGGCTGAACAATGCCAACGATCTGCTGATGGCTCTTTTTGTAAAGAATACGCTGGATTATCTGGAATTCGAAGAGGTGGAGCTGCATATATCGTATCTGCTGGCTGCCCGCATGGACCGCGTCATGCTGGATGGAGAGCCGTTCTCATTAAAGGTTATTGCTTCCCTGCTCAACCAGGGTAACTTTAAAAAGATCAGGATATTCGATCCGCACTCCGAGGTTTCCACGGCCCTGATCGAAAGGTCCTATGCCGTTACCAATCATCTTTTTGTACGGGATGCGCTGCAGGAGTACACCGGCAGATATCCCGGAGAGGAATATTCCCTCATCTCCCCCGATGCGGGGGCGTTGAAGAAGATACACAAGCTGGCGCAATTCCTGAATGTCGACAGCGTCGTGGAATGTATGAAGGAGAGGGATGTAAAGACGGGAGCTTTGACGAATTTCAAGGCCATGACGGAGGACCTGCACGGGCAGACCTGTTTTATCGTGGATGATATCTGCGACGGGGGAGGAACATTTGCCGGAACAGCGAAGATGTTGAAAGAGAAGGGCGCCGGGAAGGTGCACCTCATCGTCAGTCATGGGATATTTAGCAGGGGCATTGCCATCGAGGCCATCGATGAGATATATACCACCGACTCGTACAGGGTAGTAGAAGGCGTCCATTGTCTGCCCATAGAAAAATATATGTAGGTCAGAAACGCAAGCTTATAGGGCTTCCTTTATACAAGACCGTTTTTTCAGCGGAGGATGTCATCACCCGTACGCGAAACTCCCGCTGCACAGACTTGCTCGCATGACCCGCAGGAGCTCCCGGACTTAGATAAAGGACCCGATGTCCATCGTCCCAGACACAATGTATCAAAACAGCCGAACCCCGCAAATAGTCCAGGCTGATGCCATCATCATCATAAAGGGTAAGATCTCCATCGGCGCCGGGATAGATGCGAAGGGTCGTAGGCTCATTCACCGGCTGGTCCGTATACTGACGGATAGGATCCAGCGGCAGGATGGCCCCTGCACGGACATAGATGGGCATAATGGACAGATCGACGTCGCGGGTGATCCATTGCCCGCCGGACTGGGCGAGACCCGTCCACCAGTCATACCATACTCCCTTCGGCAGATAGACAGTACGATGTGTGGCTCCTTTTTCAAATACGGGTGCGATCAGCATATCTCTTCCCCAGAGATACTCGCTGCCAAGTCTCCTGGCTGTGGTGTCGTTGGGATAGTGAAGCCATAGCGCCCGCATAAAGGGCATGCCCCAACGGCGCGCCTCATACGCCAGCGTATAATTATAGGGCAAAAGCTGATAACGCAGCTCGTCGTATTTTTTTACCACAGGCTCGATCAGGGGATTGTTCATCTCAGACACCAGTACATTACGCCGGATGATCTCGCTGTCGGAGGACGCCTTGGTGGACGTCTCCAGTTCACCCCGATCGCCCTGCCCCCAGCCCCAGGGCAGGATGGTCATGGTGGTGCGTCCATGACTGCGGAAGGAAGGGCAGAAAGCGCCGAACTGGAACCATCGGGCATACAGTTCACCCGTCTTTTCCGAATTGGGATAAAATCCTCCGATGTCGGAGCCCCAGTAGGGGCTTAGGCTGAGGGAGCTGTTGATGCCAACCGCCACCTGTCCTTCCAGCGTCTTCCAGGACGATTCCGTGTCTCCCGACCAGATCCATCCACCCCAGCGGGCGATGCCCAGATAGCCGTTGCGATGGAGACTCCAGGGACGGACATTGGGTTGCGAAGACAACGGCCCCTGATAGTATAATTGATGCCGCTTGACCCTTTCATAAAGGTTGAACCAATCTCCCTCATCCGGCCAGAAGGCGTCGGCGCCCGTCTTTATCAGCGCGACATGCTGCTGCCAGTAGTTTTGTATATGTCCGCTGTCCAGCATCTCCCCTTTGGCAGCGGGGATAGTTCCGTGTAAGGACGGCAGCTTGTCCCTATCCCAGGGCACCATATGCAAGACCACCCGAACATGCTGCGCATGCAGGTCCGCCAGCACAAGTGCCGGATCGCGATGGAAGACCTCCGGATTAAATGTAAAAGATGGCTGTGTGGTATTCCAACCCCTCGGTGTAAAACCTGTCCCCAGGTAGATCACCGCATCCACGGGTATTTTTTTGGAACGAAAACTATCCACGATGCCCAGCATCTGTGTTTCATCCTTGAGCGTACGATGGGACTGCATATAACCCAATGCCCATTTGGGAGGCATCACCGCGCCACCGGTCAACAGAGAAAGATCCGCCATGAATAAAGATGGATCATGTGCGTCGAAAATAAACATGTCATATTCTCCCGGTGTAACGCTGCCTGCCGGCGGCAGACCCTTTGCCCCCGCAAGACCCTGGTTCCGCTGATCCTGTTGTACAGCGTCACTGGCAGATGGTCTCCAGGGATGGAAGACGCAATGATGAGGGTCCCGCAGGTCGATCTGTCCCCAGGGCGAAGCTATAAACAAGGCCCATCCATCCGTCCCGATGAGAAGGGGCACGGGATTGCGGGAACCATAGGCATCACCCTGCCAGCGGGGCTGCATCTCCTGCCATCTTCCTCTTCTGTCATATTCGATAGGCGACTGACGCCAGTCCATATTCCGGTCAGGACGATGTCCTCCCTCTCCCAAACCAAGCACTGGCGCATCGTGCAGCAAAAAAGTCAGCGAGCTGTCACGGAAGACGATCTCCTGCACCAGCCTGCCTTCCGGCGTCGTCACCCGGACAGTCAACGGATGGGGCGTTACCTCAACCACCAAACCACCCATCCGGACGGTCGCCGATGCATCCATCTGCACGGTCCGCAGGTCCCTCCCCGAATCAGTACGGTCCGCCAATGCCGGAGAGTAGGGGAGCTCCTTAGCCGGATGATGCTCGGTACGGTACGTCACCCGGACACTATGGGCGCCGGCTTCCCGTATTGAGAGAACATCTGGAATCCCGGCAGGAAGCTGTCCATTGGCTGTAAGAACAGACAGCAGCATGGGTATATATAAAAAGTATCGGAACAGATTTGCCATGACAAAATGGATAGGCTCTAAAGATGCGTAATAATACCAAAAAAGAAAAGACACATTTTACCTGGATACCCACGGATATTAACCCGTAGTGACACATAGTAACGTTGATGTATATCCCACAATAAATACCACGATCGTGGTACTAATTTAATGGTTACTGGGGAGAATCCAACCCCGCCGGAGACAAAAAATCCCCGCAAAAGAGTATTGTCCTGCACCAAGCGTAGATCTAGCTTTGCACCAATCATTTACTCTAACAAAAAAACATTCTATGTACTTTTTAAAACTGCGTTACGCAAAATTATTACTCCCTTGTGTAAGTATCGTGATCCTGGCCCTTGCCGCCCCATCCTGCAAAAAAGGTGACACCGGCCCGGCCGGGCCGGCAGGCACGGCCAATGTCATTTACTCCGACTGGTTCCAGCCGGCCACGTATACAAAGGACACCGTCTTTGGCATATGGGGGTTTAGCTATACTCAGCCCGCGCCCGGGATCACACAAGCGGTAGTGGACAGCGGCACCGTCATTGTTTATGGCAAACTAAAAGGATATAATACCCTGATATGGCCCACCGATCAGGTAGCAAACCTGCCTATCAGCCTGACCTACATCCAGGGCACTACGATGACAGACACCTGGACAGGGCTTGTCTCTGCGGGACAGGTAAAGATCCGTTTTGTCAATGACCATAATTTCTGGACCAGCATTTCCAACGCACATATGTTCCGCTACCTTATTATCCCCGGTGGTAAAAAGGCCACCGCTTCAACGGCCAACCTGACACACATGTCCTACGAGCAGGCGTGTAACACATTGAATATCCCCCAATAATTTGTCCCCTACAACGCCCCCCACCGGCGCCCGCCGGCTGGGGGGCAAAATTTATTTGGAAAATAATACCAATCGGTATATTTTTGTGCATGTATTAAATTGCCCCGCACATGAATAAGGCCGAAAAAACAAGACAGCTCATCGTGGAAAGGACGGCCCCTATTTTTAACAAAAAGGGATATGCCGGCACATCCATCAGCGATATGACAGATGCCACCGGTCTCACAAAAGGCAGCATCTACGGGAACTTTGCCAACAAGGATGAAGTGGCCCTGGCCGCCTTCGACTACAATGTAAAAAAGGTCACCTCCATGATCCGCGCCGAAATGGATAAGAAAAACACCATCCGGGAAAAGCTCCTCGTTTATGTAGATGTATACAGCGGCAATATACAAGGGTTCCCCGAAGGCGGATGCCCTATCCTGAACACCGCTGTCGAGGCGGACGACACCCACGAAGCGCTAAAGAAAAAAGTAGTGGACGTCATCCTCAACTGGAAGAACTATATCATATCCCTCTTACAACAAGGCATCGAAAAAAAAGAATTCAAAGAAATAAAGGACCCCGAACAGACAGCTCTTTCCATCATCTCCACCATCGAAGGCGGGATCATGGTATCGAGAGTGACAGGCAGACCCCAATACAGACGCCAGGTGATGGAATACGTAGAAAAATTGATACGCGAACTAAAGTAGCTATTTTTTTGTATAAAAATATACCGATCGGTATATTCTAAAAATTTATAAAAACTATAATCATGAACACGACAAACAACACCGTCCTTATCACAGGCGGCAGCGCAGGCATTGGATTTGAACTCGCCGCTTTATTTGCTGAAAAAGGCAACAAAGTCATCATTACGGGCCGCGATGAACTCAGGCTGAAGACAGCCGTCTCCAAACTAAAGAACACCACCGGCATCGTCAGCGACATCACCGACCCCGCACAGGTAGACGAACTGGTATCGAGGGTCAATAAAGATTTCCCTGACCTGAACATCGTAGTCAACAATGCGGGCAAAGCCTATTACTACAACCTCGGAGACGAGATCGACATCGCCGAAAAAGCCGCCGAAGAAATGCAGACCAACTACCTGGCGCCAATACGCCTCACGGAAAAGCTGCTGCCCCTTCTCAAACAACAGAAGGAATCCGCTATCGTGAATGTTACGTCCATCGTAGCATTGGCTCCCGGCCGTCGCCTGGCCACCTACGCGGCCAGCAAGGCTGCCCTGCATGCCTACACAAGGACGCTGAGAATTACCCTTGAAAAGACCGCCGCAAATGTCAAAGTATTCGAACTGATGCCGCCCCTGGTGAATACAGAATTCTCCAGGGCCATTGGTGGTGAGAACGGTATCCCTCCCCGTCAGGTGGCAGAAGATCTCCTCAAAGCGCTGACGGAAAGTAACTACGAGATCCATGTCGGGAACACCGCCTATGTATACCAGCTCTCTCTGTCCTCGCCCGCCGAAGCCTTACAATTGATGAACGCCGCAGAATGAAACCCCTAACAAGAAATATCCTGCTGATCACCGTCATCGGCGCCGCCATGATGGAGCTGATCGATACCTCCATCGTCAATGTCGCGCTTTCACATATGAGCGGCAACCTGGGCGCCACGCTGGAAGATACCTCGTGGGTCATCACCTCCTATGCCATCGCCAACGTGATCATCATTCCCATTACCAGCTTCCTGGCGGCGAAGCTGGGCAGGCGCAACTATTACATCGGATCGGTGATCCTTTTTACGCTTTGTTCCTTCTTATGCGGACAGGCCACTAATATCTGGATGCTGGTGGCCTTCCGTTTTTTGCAGGGCATGGGCGGCGGCGCACTGCTTTCCGTATCGCAGGCCATCGTGTTCGAGTTGTTCCCAAAAGAAAAGAGAAATGTGGCCAGCGCTCTTTTTGGCATCGGGGTCTTTATAGGGCCTACCATCGGCCCCACGCTCGGAGGCTTCATCACCGAATACTATTCCTGGCCCTGGATATTCTACATCAATATCCCCATCGGTATCGCCGTCGCCGTACTTTGTTCCATGCTGCTGAGCGAGCCGGCGGATACGCAGGACACGGGAAAGATAGACTGGACCGGTATTCTTTTACTGGCCGTCGGCGTAGGCTCGTTACAAACCGTGCTGGAGAGGGGCGAGGCGGAAGACTGGTTCGATACCCGGTATATCATTTATCTCACTGTCACCGCCGTTGTAGGGATCTTTCTCTTTATCTGGTGGGAGCTGAGGATCAAAAATCCCGTGGTAAATCTGTATGTGCTGAAAAGCCGTAACCTAAGCATAGCTGCCGTATTTACGTTCGTGTCCGGCGTGGGGATCTTTACATCCGTCTTTATTACGCCCGTCTTTGCCCAGCGGCTGCTGAACTTTACACCTACCCAGACAGGGCTGTTGCTGTTGCCCGGCGCCTGTCTGGCCATCGGAGGGCTGATGATCTCCGCGCGGCTGCTACAAAGAGGTCTCTCTCCACTGGTAATGATCACCACCGGAATGGCCTTGTTTATCCTCTTTAGCTGGCAGATGTCGCGGCTAAACCTGGAAGCGGGCCGCGCCGATATCTCCATTCCCCTGATATGGAGAGGGGTGGGGCTGGCCATCGTCACCGTGCCGCTGACCGCACTGGCTGTTTCGGGCCTCGAGCCAAAAGATATGCCGCAGGGCGCAGCCCTTAATAATATGATGCGTCAGCTGGGCGGTTCATTCGGCATCGCGATGGTAAATACCTATCTGACCAACAGGAATGCCGTACACAGGACGGACCTTGTATCCCGCCTCACACCCGGCGATCCATTACTGACCGAAAGACTATCGGGCTACACACACTATCTTACAGCAAAAGGTTTTAGCAGCGCGGATGCACAGGAGCGTGCGCTGAAGTTACTGGACGGTACCGTGACCCGTCAGACAAATATGCTGAGCTTTGGAGATGCCTATCTGCTTATAGGATTGATTTTTTTGCTGGCCCTGCCTTTGCTGTTGCTGGCAGGCCGGAAGAAGTCCTCTGCGAAGGCCGCTCCCGTATTGCTATCGGATCACTAGATTGTCGTACTTTCGCGTCCTGCCTTTAGTAGCCCAATATACGGATCATGACCTGTTTCACCGGATAGCCCGGGGGGATGAGATGGCTTTCGGAGAGCTGTTCCGCAGGTACGACAGACGTATCTATCCTTTCGTGCTGAAAATGATACGAACCACGGTGCTGGCAGAAGAGATTACCCATGAGATATTTATAAAAATATGGCAGCATCGGGAGAACCTCGATCAGGTGGACAATCCCCAGGCTTATATTTTTACCATTGCAGCACGTCATACCCTCGATCAGATACGCCGTGATCTAAATGAAAGCCGGATGCTGCAGCGGCTGTCCAGCTTCAGACAGGAAGCACATAATGATACGGAGGAGACGCTCTTGCTGCGCGACCGGGCTGCACTGATACAACAGGCTGTCGATCAGCTACCTCCACAACAAAAGGCCGTTTATATGCTCAGCCGTCACGAAGGGATGAATTACGAGCAGATTGGCCGGCAGCTAAAAATATCTCCCAATACTGTCCGCAATCACCTGGTAAAAGCGCTGCAGGCTATCCGCATCTATATGGATGAGAAGGACCTTCTTCCGGCCCTGCTGCTCGCCTGTACCTGGATCATGATAAAAAAATAATTTTTTTCCACTCACTAGTTCAAGCCCTTTTTTGCTGCGTCTTACACATATAAGCCACCTTATATGATTGCGCCTGGAAGGATCACGCTGTTAATAGATAAATATACATCCGGCATAGCCACCTCTGCCGAAGAGGAGGAGTTAGCATCATTGCTGGAGCAGCCTTCCGGTGATCAGGCGGCCAGGGATTATCTTTTGCAACAGCTGCAACAGATGCCTCTTCTTCCGGAACATAGCGAGGCAAGATGGCAGACTGTCCGGGAGGCCATCCACCGCATGGGCAGGGAGGAGGCACGCCCCATGAGAAAAGGGCTGCAGAGGCCCCTCATACGTTGGGCAGCGGCGGCCGTTCTTATAGGCGGTATGGTTACCTGGTACCTGCTAACGCCAAAGAAGACAGGCCAGGCGGAGCAAACCCTTGCTGCAAAGCACGATCGCCCGCCGGGAGGTAATGTGGCCCTGCTGACTTTGGCAGATGGCTCTACCATCGCACTGGACAGCGTGGAGAATGGTTTGGTTGCTCAACAGGGAAGTACAAAGATCGCTAAGCTGGATAATGGACAGCTGGCATATAAAAAAGCTGATCACCGGGAAGGTACGGACGCTCCTGTTCACAACACGCTCACAACACCTCGTGGTGGACAATACCGTCTGATCCTGCCGGACGGCACATCGGTCTGGTTGAATGCGGCCTCCTCCATCACCTATCCCACGGCGTTTACAGGTAATGAGCGAACCGTCCGGGTAATGGGAGAGGCCTATTTCGAAGTTCAAAGGGACAAGACCCGGCCTTTTCGAGTGGAATTCAATGCCGGCGCCGATTCCGGCGTAGTAGAGGTGTTGGGTACAGGTTTCAACATCAATGCCTATACGGATGAGGATGCCGTGCGAACCACTTTATTGGAGGGGAGCATTCGGGTGGTGAGCAGGGAAACCACACTCTTACACCCGGGACAGCAGGCACAGCTGGATAGTAAAGGACACAGCACGGTGATCACCGATGTGAATGTAGAGGATGTTATTGCGTGGAAGAATGGCCAGTTTCACTTCGAGAATGCCGATATCCGGACGGTGATGCGCCAGATAGCCCGCTGGTACAATGTGGAAGTAGTGTTTGAAGGAAAGATCCCCACGGAAAAATTCGAAGGCGATATCCCACGTACAAGCCAACTGACCGATGTATTTAAAATATTGGAATTAAGCAAGGTCCATTTTAAGATAGACGATAAAAAGGTTACGGTAATGCCCTGATAAGGCAAAGGCTCTGATAATTTATTCACCATCAAAACTAAAACGCTGCTATGAGCAAACTTCCTAAAGCCCGTGAAGCTCCTAACTCCTAGAACCGTCCCCTCGACGCTCCGGCGTCGTGGGGGCCATTCTACATAAGGAAGCCGGGAGTGGTGGTACACCCCCGGCCGGAATGGGCAAACTTCATAAAAAGCATCTCAACTATTTTATTCGCTTAAACCCAATTTTCATAAAGGTATGATTTTAACTGCTTTTTGCAAAGCGGTCTTCCGGCCATTTGCAAAGCCCAAAACTATTCTGGTTATGAAGTTAACCACGATGCTATTGTTGGTTGGCTGTCTGCAGGTATCTGCCGCAGGCTTTGCGCAGAAAGTATCGCTGACGGTGGAAAATACTTCGCTTAGAAAAGTATTTAAAGACATCAGGAGACAGACGGGCTACCTCTTCTTCTACAACACTCAACTATTGGAAAAAGCGCATCCTGTCTCTATCTCTGCCAACGACAGGGAGCTAAAGGATGTGCTCGACGATTGTTTCAGGGATCAACCGCTGACGTACACTATTGTCAATAAGACCATCGTCATCAGCGCGCGGTCTGTGACGGAAGCGCCGCCTGTCGCACGGACCGATTCCACGCCCCTTATCAGGGTCAACGGCAAGGTCGTGGATGCCCGGAACAATACGGCCCTGCCCGGCGCCAACATTACCGTCAACGGCGGAGATATGGGACAGGCCGGCGGCCAGGACGGAACTTTCAGCATCCTGGTAAAACCCGGCGCAACCATAACAGTCAGCTATGTTGGCTATCTCACGCGGGAGGTACGTATAAAAGACAACAGCTTTCTAACAATCCGGCTGTCGCTTAATGCCAATAAAGACCCTTTGAGCAATATGGTTGTGACGGGCTATCAGGTCATCAATAAGGAAAGCTTCACCGGCAACACCACCGTCATTTCGGGGGACGAATTGAAAAAAGTAAACCCCCAGAATTTTCTTCAGAGCATACAGGTATTTGACCCGTCTTTCAGCATTGCTCAGAACAACCTGGCAGGCTCCAATCCCAATGTACTACCCAGTATCAATGTACGCGGGTCCACCGCCCTTCCCAGCGGCAATGGAGATGTGCTTAGCAGGACCAGCCTGTCCAGCAATGTCAACCTGCCTACTTTTATAATGGATGGGTTTGAGGTATCCCTGGAAAAAGTATATGACATGGATATCAACAGGATCCAATCCGTCACTTTACTAAAGGATGCTGCCGCAACAGCCATCTATGGCTCCCGTGCCGCCAACGGCGTGCTTGTCATTACGACCAAGGCGCCCAGGGAAGGGAAGCTGCAACTGTATTACAACTATGAGCTGAACCTTACCACACCCGATCTTACGGACTATCATGTGCTAAACGCATCCGAAAAGCTGGACTATGAAAAACTGGCGGGATTGTACACACCGGTGGGCGGCATTACGCAGGACGATCAGGATGTACGCTACTATGCGAAAATGAAGAACATCGTCAGCGGAGTCAACACCTACTGGCTGTCACAGCCCCTTGCCACGGCCTTCGGTCATAAGAACTCCCTGTATCTGGAAGGCGGCTCCAATGTGGTTCGCTATGGACTTGACCTGCGCTATCAAACCTCTCCCGGTGTCATGAAAGGATCGGGCCGTGACAGATATACGCTGGGCATGGACCTGTCTTACAATCCCAACAAGACCTTTCTTTTCAAGAACATACTTACTGTAAACCAGGTCAACTCAAGGGAATCCCAGTACGGTGATTTTTCCCAGTATGCCCGCATGAATCCTTATTACCCCAAGACGGATTCCACGGGACATATCCTGCAGGCCGTGGATAACTGGCTCATCGATACTCACCAGTCCGGTTCGGCCCAGTATGTGACGGACGTGGTGCTGAACCCAATATATGACGCTACGCTCCATGGCTTCAACAAATCTTCTTATCTCGAGCTGATCGATGCCTTCTCGGGTGAGTGGAATATCGCCCGGAGCCTCCGACTCCGCACCCTTATCAGCTATACGAACAAAAGATCCACGATGGATGTCTTTAAATCTCCGCTGGGCAACGATTTTTATTTTTACCCCACCAATCTCCTCTCTAAAAGAGGGTCTTACTATTATCAGTCGGATGACGAAGCGACCTTTGACGGGAATTTAACCTTGAACTACAACCGCCAGATAGGAGATCAGTATTTCAATGTTCTGTTGGGAACAAATATCCGTACCTATTCCATCGATCAGAAAGGTTTTACTGCTATTGGATTTACGAATGACAGATTCACCAACATAGGGTTCGCCAACAGCTTTCCCGACCAATCCTCTCCGGTGGGCGATGAGTCGAAGGAGCGGCTCTTTGGCACGCTGCTGGGATTCAACTATTCACTGAAAAATAAATACCTGCTGGACATAAATCTAAGAGCGGATGGTTCTTCCAAGTTCGGTACGGACAACAAGGTGGCTCCTTTCTGGGCCATCGGACTGGGCTGGAATGCGCATAAGGAATATTTTTTTCAGCATAATTACCCCTTCATCAGCCAGTTGCGATTCAGGGTCAGCACGGGGCTGACAGGCTCGTTACAATTCCCGCCATATCTGTCCAAGACTACCTATACCTATTATTCTTCCGACTGGTACTCCACAGGTGTAGGTGCCGTGGTCAATAATTATGGCAATGAGACACTGCAATGGCAGCGGACCCGTGAGAGCGATGCCGGTTTCGACCTGGGACTATTCAGCGACAGACTGCTGATATCTCCGCGGTATTACTATAAGATCACCAATGGACTTTTGGCGGATATCAACCTCCCTCCCTCCACCGGCTTTACCTCCTATAAGGCCAATCTGGGGGATATGGGCAATCGCGGCTTCGAGCTCAATATCAAGTATGCCATCATTGCCAACAGGGCATGGACGGTGAATGTCTTCGCCAACCTGGTGCACAATACGAATAAGATACTAAAGATATCCAATGCCCTGAAGGCATACAACGACAAGGTAGATCAGGCGCAAAAAAACAACGACAGCCTGAAGGCCGCCCCGCTGCTGCGGTACAACGAAGGACAGGCCGTCAACACTATCTACGCAGTCCGCTCGCTGGGCATCGATCCGGAGAATGGGAAGGAGATCTTTATCAAAAAGGATGGCACGCATACCTATACCTGGGATGTAAAGGATATCGTTCCTGTAGCCGATCCTACACCCAAGGTCACCGGCAGCTTTGGGACATCGATAGCTTATAAACGATGGCTGCTGAACGCCAATTTCTTTACCACACTGGGAGGCAAGGATTACAACCAGACATTGGTCGACAGAGTTGAAAATGCCGACCCGCGCTACAATGTAGACAGAAGAGTCCTCACCGACAGATGGAAAAACCCCGGCGACCACGCATTTTTCAAGAACATCGCCGATCTGGGCACTTCCCAGCTATCGGATCGTTTTGTACAAAAAGACGACGAGCTGACGCTTCAGTCCGTTTACCTGTCGTATGATTTCGATCCAAAGGTATACTCCCGTCTCAGGATGAGAAATTTCCGGGTGGCGCTTACTATGAACGATGTCTTCCATTGGAGCACGATGAAGATCGAAAGAGGTATCGATTACCCTTTTGCCCGGAGCTTCACTTTTTCTGTTCAAACAAGCTTTTAAAGATATTTATATGTACAAAATTTTTTGCATCATTATTGCCGGTCTGCTGCTTACCTCCTGCAAGAAATGGCTGGATGTAAAACCTCAATCCCAGATCGAGAAGGACGAACTGTTCAATACCCAGTCGGGATTTGAGGAGGCGCTTAATGGGATATATTCCAAATGTACGGGGGTCAGCGCCTATGGCATGGAGCTGACCTGTGCCACCCCGGATATCCTGGCGCAAAACTTCACCATTTCTCCCCAAGACTATTTATCTTATCTGCAAACCTCCCTGTTCAACTACCAGGATCCAAATTTGATCCAGAGAAAGGATCAGATCTGGCAGAACCTGTACAATGCCATCGCCAACTGCAATCTCATCCTGGCCAACGTCGGGACACACAAGGCTATCCTCTCCACCGTCGACTATGCGGTGATAAAAGGGGAGGCGCTGGCGCTAAGGGCATATATACATTTTGACGTGCTGCGGCTCTTTGCTCCGTCCTTTGCCAGCAACCCAACAGCCAAAGCAATCCCTTATGTAAAGGATTTTTCCAATACCGTCACTGCGAGCTCTACCGTCACCGACATACTGACGGATGTCATTGCCGACCTCCTTGCCGCCAAGGACCTTTTGAGGCCCACCGACCCCATCCTTGACAAAAGTTACACAGTGGGCTATCCTGGGGACGGTCAGTCGACGGAAGAGAGCTCTGACGCGCTGTTCCTTCAGAACAGACGCCACCGCATGAACTATTACGCCGTCTGCGGCGAGTTGGCACGAGCCTATCTCTATATAAACCATCAGCCCGACGCCCTTGCCAATGCCCTTGAAGTGATCAATTCGGGTAAATTCCCCTGGACGAATATCTCCGACTTTATTTCTTCCGACCCCCAGTCCGTTGACCGCATCCTATATAAGGAGCTGATATTCGGCTGGTACGAGCCGGGTATGCAGAACAACCTGGTCACGTTGTATGGACAGGGTATAACCAGCCTGTATATCGAGCAGAATGCCGGCAACACCTTATACGAGACGGGTGGCGTAGGCGGCGAGGATCTGCGTTTCAAGGAATGGCTGAAACCCGTGAACGATATTTCAGGCAACCGCTACGAACTGCAGAAATATGTGCGGGACAAGGATGTGAACAGGCACTACCTGATGGCCCCTGCCATTCGGCTCAGTGAAATGTATTATATCGCCTCGGAATGTACATATGACACAGACCCTGCCACGGCGACGGCTTACATCGACTCCGTACGTTTTCACCGTGGCATCAACGCCAAACTTACCGTATCCGGGAAAGAAGAGTTTTTCACGGAGTTGATAAAGGAGGCCCGTAAAGAATTTTATGGAGAGGGACAGCTGTTTTATATGTACAAGCGGCTCCACCGGAACATCGTGGGCCTGTCCGGTATCAGCTATCCCGCCTCGGACAAGCTTTTCGTCCTGCCCCTTCCCATTGATGAGATCGATTATGGCAACCGATAATAAACAAGAGCATGAAAAAACTTTTTAAAATATCCGGCATTGTTTTGCTGACGTTGGCATCCTGCAAAAAGGCAGCCTATATGCCATACCATTCTTCCGACAATATCTACTTCAATTTCGATGACGCCACCACCGACAGGGACAGCATCATCTACACGTTTGCATATACCCCGGGGAAAGAGTCGGATACCATCTACCTGCCCGTACGATTGTCGGGCAACAGAATGACTGCCGACAGGACGTATAAAGTGGCCGTTACAGATAGCGGCACCACCGCCCGCCCCAATATCCATTACGCTCCATTAAAGGATCAGTACACCTTGCATGCCAATACAGGATATGACAGCATCCCCCTCATCGTGTATAACACCGACACACTGCTTGCGCAACGCTCGGTGGCTTTGAACCTTCATCTGGCAGCGACGGACGAACTTGGGACGGCCATTACTTCTTTGATCAATGCCCGGATCGTTATTTCCAACAAGCTTGAAAAGCCCGTCTGGTGGAGCATGTGGCTGGGAGGCTACTATTCTCAGGTAAAACATGAGCTTTTCCTTATTGCCACCGGTGTAACGGACCTGAGCACCAGCGGTCTCGATGCTCCAAAGAATCTTTATTATGTAGGCAGGCTGAACAGCTTCCTGGCCGATCCTTTCACGTGGCTGACCAACCACCCGGACATGGGATACGTATTGGAACAGCGGACGGATGGCAATTATGATTTCTACAATACGAATACACCCAATCATCGCATCCTTTACAAAATGGATGTCCAGGCCGGCAAATTCTTTTTTATCGATGAGAATGGGGTGGAGGTAATATAGCCCTTGAATCTTAAAATCAATGCAATGAAGAAATATCTGATATATATACTTACAGTCTGGGCTTGTGGAGCTGTATCCTGCTACAAAGACAAAGGGAATTATACCTACCATGTGCCGCCAGCCCCCGTCGTCACCAATTTGGATACGGTGTACCAGGCCACTGTCGGAGACAGTATTGTCATTCAACCTGCCGTGGTTATCGACGAGCCGGCGCCACGACTTGGTTTTGAATGGAAGATCAGCGTGCCGGAACAACTGACATCACTGGATTTCAAGGGACCTGCATTAAAGACGGTCTTTGGCCTCAACCCAACCCGGTATTATGCACGGCTGACCATCACAGACAGCACCAATGGGATGAAGTATTTCTATGATTTTGCCATCGATGGCAAGACAGTATTTGCTTCCGGCACCACCGTCCTCAGCGAAGAGGGGGGCGTCACCGAATTGTCATTCATAAAACCCGATGGCACGATACTGCCCCGCATTTACGGGGCCATCAACAATGCCGAAGCGCTTCCCGGCGGACCAATGCAGGTGGTGGCTACGCTGAACCAGTACATCGCTCCCGTATCCATCAACAGTTACTGGCTTTTTTGCTCGCAGGGCAGCGACCCGGGTGTGCAGATCGATGCCAATACATTCAAAAAAATAAAGTCCCTGAAAGGTAATTTTTTCGACGCTCCGGCAACGGTCGCGCCCGGAACCTTTACCTGCAGCAATAACGGTGTGCTGGAAGGGGTCATCAATGGCAAACTTTATGTAGGCGCCTCTCAAACCTGGTCCGGTAGCCCGATATACGGCATGTTCGGCCAGGCGGCAGACGGAAACTACACTATGTTCAAGGAAGGAGTATTCAATAGCGTCATGCCTTATTTCCTTGGATACGACGTCACCCGCAGACAATTCCTCTCCTTTACAAATTTCGGCAGTCCCGCCTACGCAGGAACGGGCTATCCCGTCACAGATACCACCGCCTTTGACCCTAAGAATGTCAGGATGGACCTGTTCCATTTCGAGCAGATCAATAACAACAATTGCTATGCCTTCGGAAAAGCAGACAATGACTCGATCTACAGGCTCAAGTTTGGCGTAAACTTTATAGGTGTTACACAGTTCAGCCCAACGGAAAAGGTGCCTTTCCCCAGGCAGGACCTCATCGACGCCAACACGAAATGGGCATCGTCACCGACAGAGATATTCTATTTCACCTACGGAGCGCAAATTTACCGGTATAATCCCCTCAACGAAGACATAAAGCCGCTGACAACTGACTTCGGAGGGAAGAATGTATCGATGGTCCATATCATCGATGGAGGCAATACCCTGCTGGCGGGGGTGGATGGACCGCTTTATTTTTTAGATGTCAGTACGGGAAGGTTTGGAGACATCATCAAAAAGGTTGACGGTATTCCCGGCACACCCGTAGACGCGGCAGTCAGATAATTTTTTAAAAAATAAAATCACAGATATGAAATTTTTTTGGATGAGCTCATTATTATTGTTACTATTCGCAGCAGCTGGTAGGGCGGAGGAGACGCCGGGTAAGCAATTCACCGTCTCCGGGCAAATAAGCCATTTCCGGGACAGCATCATCTACATGAATTATGGTCCATTCGACGGGTCGAAGACAGACACCGTTAAGGTCAGCGATGGACATTTTGTATTCAAAGGGTCTGTTACCGAGCCCGTACCTGCCATGATCTTTACTCCTACCTTCCGGGTGAAGATCGACCTGTACGTAGACAATGCATCCATTACCATTTCGGGCGATGCGGACTCCGTCTATAGCTACAAAGTGTCCGGCAATGCGGCGGTCGATGAGTTCGAGTCCTTTAACCAGGCGGTAATAGCCAACAGACGCTCGACGATAG
>Ga0105237_10002294_pt1 | contig 23779 bp, 14 predicted proteins | sample KBSC24metaG_FD_81520 | JGI IMG/M metagenome (GOLD analysis project Ga0105237, IMG submission 81520) | Corn rhizosphere microbial communities from Kellogg Biological Station, Michigan, USA - KBS C2-4 metaG | ecosystem: Host-associated > Plants > Roots > Rhizosphere > Soil | place: Michigan, USA...
TATTCATTTGAGCTCATCGTCGGCGGCAACTACAGCGTAACACCCTCACTACTCGGCTTCACGTTTGGTCCAGCAAGCCAGACGTTCAACGGCTTGAGCGGTCCGCAAATAGCAAACTTCACGGCGACGCGCCAGAGTTTTGTCGTGACGAATGCAAACAACCACGGAACCGGATCGCTGCGCGAGGCGATGACGAATGCGAACGCCACGCCCGGTCTCGATACGATTGTCTTCAACATTCCCGGACCTGGCGTGAAGGTCATTAACTTGCAAGTCGCGTTACCGGAAATCACCGATCCGGTCGTGATCGACGGGTCGACTCAACCGGGTTATGCCGGCGCACCACTGGTTGAAATCAATGGGTCGCAATCCAGTACCGGCGGCGGTTTAGTGATCAAAGCCGGCGGTACCACCATCCGCGGCCTCGCGATCAATCGCTTCCCGGATATTGGAATTTTCGTGAGGCTGGCTAATAACAACGTCATTCAGGGCAATTACATCGGTCTCGACGGCAACGGAGTTGGCCCACAGTTTAGTAATCGGAGCGGAATACTGTTGTCAGAATCGTCAAACAACCTGATCGGAGGAACGACTGCCGCTGCACGCAACGTTATTTCGGGAAATGGATTTCAGGGGATTTCAATCATCGGCGACAACAACCTCGTTCAAGGCAACTTCATCGGTACGAATCCAGCGGGTACGGCTGCAATTCCAAACGGCATAGATGGAATCGAGGTTTCGGGTACTAACAATCTGATCGGAGGCACTACGCCCGGAGCCGGTAACCTGATCTCCGGAAACCAGAGAGGACTCACCATCCGCGGCCCGGGAAATACGGTCCAGGGAAACCTGATTGGAACAGACGTCACCGGCACGAAGAAGGTCGGAAACCTGACCGGCGTAGATGCGCGGGCCGAGAACACACTGATAGGTGGTAAAACACCCGGCGCTAGAAACATTATTTCAGGTAATGACAGCGACGGCCTGTCGTTCGGCGGGAACGGCAGCAAGTTGCAGGGCAATTTTATCGGAACCGATATCACCGGTACTTTGGCCCTGGGCAACGGCAGCAGCGGTGTTGTCGCCGGCGATAACGCATTGATCGGTGGAACCGAGCCTGAGGCGCGAAACATCATTTCAGGAAACGCCGTCACCACTGGATTCGGAAATATCTCGATCGGTTCGAACAGCTCCGGATCCGGAGCTATAGTCCAGGGGAACTACATCGGCACTGACGTCACCGGCACTCGCGCGCTCGCCAACTCGTTCGCCGGCATCACGATTTCCAGTGTGAACAACACGATCGGAGGAACGGCGCCGGGAGCGGGGAACGTCATCTCCGGCAATCGCACGGGAATACAACTCGGTGGCTTCATATCGATTAACCTGACCGGCAACACCATTCAGGGAAACCTGATCGGATTGAACGCACTCGGCACTGCGCAACTGCCGAACACTCAGAGTGGCATCGCTCTCTCGGATGCATCAAACAACGTGATTGGCGGTACACAGAACGGAGCCGCTAACGTGATCGCTTTCAATGGTGCACCGGGCGTGGTGGTCTTCTCCGGCACCGGCAATTCGATTCGAGGCAACGCCATTTTTTCAAACAACGGCCTGGGAATAGACCTGGCGACGCCGGCCTTTCCGCAAACTGCGAATGGCGTGACTCCGAACGATCCGAACGATCCGGATGCTGGTCCAAACAGCCTTCAAAACTTCCCTGTGTTGACGTCGGTGATGTCGCTCGGCAACAGCACGACGATTCAGGGAACTTTGAATTCGACGCCGAGCACTGCATTCCAGATCGATTTCTACTCGAACGCTGCTTTGGACCCGTCAGGAAACGGCGAAGGCGCGCAGTTCCTCGGCACGACGTCCGTAAGCACTGACGTTAACGGCAACGCGGCGATCAATATTATTTTACCCGTGGCATTGGGAGCAGGGCGCATCGTTACGGCAGCCGCGACCGATCCAAACGGAAACACCTCGGAGTTCTCGACGGGTGACGCGACCGGCGCGACGGGAAGCGTGCAGTTCAGTATCAGTTCAATTCAGGTGATCGAAGACGTTGGTATGGCAACTGTCACTGTTCTGCGCACGGGTGGAAGTGCGGGGACGCTGACGGTTGATTACGCAACAGCCGACGGCACAGCGACTGCCGGTCAGGATTACACCGCTACGTCCGGCACGCTCACGTTCAATGGCGGCGAGACAAGCAAGACTTTCCAGATTCCGATTACCGACGATGTTCCGACCGAGCCCGACGAAACCTTCACGGTCACGTTGAGTAACACTGCGAGTCTCGACATCTTGGGCGCACCCAGCACCTTGCTTGTTACAGTTCAGGACCGAACCACCGTCCCCGCATTGTTCCTTCCAGACGGGTTCGTCACTGAAGGCGGTACGGGAACGACGACAGACATGTTGTTCACGCTGAACCTGACAGCGGCGACCGGGCGGACCGTGACTGTTAACTTTGCGACGTCGAATGGGACCGCGTTCGGTGGAGCGAGTTGTAGTTCCCGCGGCGTGGACTACGAATCGAAGTCAGGCACGTTTACGATTCAGCCCGGCACTACGTCACTTACTATTCCCGTTAGAATCTGCGGCGACACGAACGCGGAAGCGAATGAGTTGTTGCTGATTAGTCTGTCGAATCCTTCCAACGCGTCGATCATTCAGGCTGGAGCGTTCGGCACGATTGTGAATGACGACGTGCTCCAACTGGTGCTCGAAGAGTCAGGTCCGACTGTGACACAGGCGGCAGCGCTCGATGCACTTTTGCTAACGAGAGATCCGTTCAGCATCGTCGGCGTGCCCGACTGGTGGCCCAACGCGACTGACAAGAACACGCGCGTGATTCTCTTCGCGAAGAACCTGGAGCTGAATCCCGGTGAATCACCTCTTGCGATCATCGTCAGGATCATAGGTCTGAATAATCAATTCTTCGACGTGCCCGCGGAAAGTGTGGAGCCGATACACAATTTCGAGTTCACGCAGGTAGTGATAAGGTTACCGAACAACGTGCCCGCGGGTACTCGCTTCGTGACGATCAGAGCCCATGGACGCGCCAGCAATGCCGGAACGATCAGAGTACAGTAGCCACAAAAAAGCACAAAAGGAACAAAAAGATTGATAAAAACATGCGACTTGAAACCACATTCATTTGTGTGCTTTATGTGCCTTTTTGTGGCCTAAATTAGAGGTGTAATCATGGACTTGTCAGACATCAAACGGCTTTTCAGTTATACCGAGTGGGCCAACGATCTCGCGATGGAGGCAGCGGGCAAACTGCCCGATGATGTTCTCCGAAAAGACGTTGGCATTAGTCACAAATCGATCCTTGGAACGTTGCTGCACATGGCCGGCGCCGAATGGATCTGGTTGGAGCGCTGGCATGGACGCTCGCCGGCCAAAGCTGAGGCGTGGTCGCTGTGGACCACTGACTCGTGCGCGGATCTCGCAACGCTGAAAGAGCGCTGGTCCAATCTCATCGATCAGCGCACGCGGTATGTTTCTGAACTGGACGACGCGATACTGGACGTGGAGCTGCCATTCAAACTTCTCAGCGGCGATCCCAGCTCGATGCGGCTGAGCGATCAGATGCAGCACGTGGGCAATCACGCAACACTGCATCGCGGACAGGTTGTCGGCATGATTCGCCAGTTGGGAATCGAGCCACCGCCGACTGATTTGATCTTCTATCTCCGCCGTGAAATCTCCCCAAAATAGATTAGCAGCGTGCGTGCTTTTTGTGCTTTTTTGTGGCTCTGCGCACATGAACTCACAAGACACCCGTCCTGATTACAAGAACCCGCGTCTTCCCATCGAACGGCGCGTCGCCGATCTGCTTTCGAGAATGACTCTCGAAGAAAAGATCGCGCAGTTGACGTGTCTCTGGAACAGCCGGCCGCAAGTAAACCCGCCAACAAACTTCGAGACGGATCGTGGTGACTTCTCTCCCGAGAAGGCCGCGGAAGTCATGAAATATGGCATCGGTCAGATTGCGCGCCAGCGAGAACAAAAAGATCCGCGCCAGGGCGCGACCTTTGCCAACGCCGTTCAGAAGTGGTTGATCGAGAACACGCGACTCGGTATTCCCGCGATTCTTCACGACGAAATACTTCACGGGCACATGGCCAGGGGCAGCACGAGTTTTCCTCAACCCATTGCGCTCGCCACGACGTGGGATCCGGAGTTCATCGCGAAGGTGTTCACGGCTGGAGCATTGGAGACGCGAGCTCGCGGCAGTCATCAGGTGCTTGGACCAAACCTGGACCTTGGCCGCGAACCGCGCTGGGGTCGCACTGAAGAGACATACGGCGAAGATCCTTATCTCACTTCACGGATGGCCGTGGCGATCGTCAAAGCATTGCAGGGACCAGGACCCGGCATAGACCAGGATCACGTCATCGCCACTGCAAAACACTTCGCCGTACACGGCCAGCCTGAAAGCGGCACCAACATCGCACCCGCGAATTATTCAGAACGCGTGATTCGCGAATATTTCCTTCCCAGTTTCAAAGCGGCCGTCACGGAAGCCGGCATCATGAGCGTGATGCCGTCTTACAATGAGGTCGACGGCGTTCCTTCTCATGCGAACAAGTGGCTGCTGCAAAAAATTTTGCGCGAGGAATGGGGATTCAAAGGTCACGTCGTCTCTGATTATTACGCGATTCCGCAGTTGATGGATCTGCATCACATCGCTTCAGACAAACCGGCCACCGCGAAACTCGCGATCGAAGCCGGCGTCGATACGGAACTTCCCGATCCAGATGCTTTCCTCACGCTTTTACAGTTAGTAAAGGACGGGCAGGTTTCTATCGCAACGATCGATCGCGCAGTGGCGCGAAATCTGCGCGCGAAGTTTCTGCTCGGATTGTTTGAGAATCCATACGTCGACGTGGAACGCGCCGCGCGAGTCACGAACTCCAGTGAGCACAGAGCGCTGGCTGCTGAGGCGGCGCGCAGATCGATCACGCTGCTGAAAAACGAAAACAACCTCTTGCCGCTCGACCGCAATGCGCTGAAGTCGATCGCAGTGATTGGTCCAAATGCTGCCGGCGTGCATCTCGGCGGTTACAGCGACGATCCCGGACGCGGCGTGAGCGTGTTGCAGGGTATAAAAGACAAGGTGGGCGAGAGGATTAAAGTCTTGTATGCCGAAGGATGCAAGATAACCAAAGAAGGTGGCAACTGGTTTGCCGATACAGCTCATCTCGCCGATCCGGCGGATGATCAAAAACTGATCGACGAAGCAGTGCAGGTTGCAAAGACTGCTGACGTCGCTCTTCTCGTCCTCGGTGGCAACGAAGACACGAACAAAGAGGGTTGGGCCGACACGCATCTCGGAGATCGCGATAGTCTCGAGCTGATTGGACGTCAGAACGATCTCGTAAGGGCGATCCTCGGAACTGGTAAACCGGCGATCGTCGTACTCATCAACAGTGGACCACTATCGATCAACTACGTTGCGGAGAAGGTGCCGGCAATACTCGAAGGGTTCTACCTGGGCCAGGAAACCGGCGTCGGCGTCGCCGATGTTTTGTTTGGCGATTACAATCCTGCGGGCAAGCTCACGATCAGCTTTCCGCGTTCGGTCGGGCAGTTGCCGCTCTACTACAATCGCAAGCCGACGGCACGGCGAGGTTATCTCTTCGCGAACAAGGAGCCGCTGTTTCCGTTCGGCTTTGGTCTGAGCTACACGACGTTCGCATACTCCGATTTGAAAATTAATCCCGCAAGGATCGGAGTGAATGGACAGACGAAGGTCAGCGTCACGGTGACGAACACGGGAAAGCGCGCGGGTGATGAAATCGTGCAACTGTACATTCGCGATCTGGTCAGTTCGGTTACGCGGCCGGTGATGGAGCTCAAGGATTTCAAGCGAATCTCGCTCGCGGCTGGTGAAAGCAAAACGGTCGACTTTACGATCACGCCGGATAAGCTTTCATTTCTCGACCTGAACATGAAGAATGTAGTGGAGCCGGGTTGGTTCGACATCATGGTCGGAATGAGTTCGGTGAAGTTTGAAACGGCGAAACTCGAAGTAATTAAGTAAGGGGGATTTCATGCGAGAAAAGGGTAGCAGGTACATTCTATGCGTTGTGTTGTTGGCATGTGTGGCGGGTATGGGTTTGACGCCGAATCAGGACGCGATTCGTTTGGAACAACGAATCAACCAACTGGAGCAGCGCCTCTATGGAATGGAGACGACGCTGCGGAACGTCGAACAGCAGTCACGACTCGGAGGCACGACGTCACGAAACCTGAGCGAGCAGGAGTTGGCTCTTTTGACTACGCAACTTCAGTCGCTGCAACTGCGCCTCGCCGATTACGACTGCGCGCTCGCGAAATTGGATGAGAGGACGTTGTCACCCGCCATGCGTGACGCGCGCAGAAAGTCTGCGGCAGGTAACGATCCGTGCCGGTCGAACGCGGATACACCGTTGCGATTACCCGATCGCCGCCCGTAAAAATCGACTTGTTCAATAAAGTAAAAATAGTCGAGGACTACTACAACTACTTTCCTCCAGTACGCGTGTATCGATCGCTGGAACTGCTTCTGCGGTACGTTCCGCAGGAGCACCTTCGCGGCCTGCGCCAGATAACTCTCACGAACAGCGAGCAACTGCAAAGCCGGAGGAAAGGCAAGATCACGTCAGAGAAGCGACGCTTTAGACCAGCGGAGTGTCTCGGCCTGTATGGCGGTGGTTACATCACCCTCATCATGGATCGAATATTCGAACCTTATCCGGAGATGTTCCTGCTGTTCCCGATCTTCAAAACGCACGCTATCGGCGAGATCTTGTATCACGAAATTGGCCATCACATTCACCAGATGCAGGAGCCGGGATTTCGCGATCGCAAAGAGCAGGTCGCAGATGAATGGAGCGACAAACTGATGCGAATGTTTCTGCGGAAGCGTTACTGGTACCTGGCCCCAATTCGTTCAGCGCTTCGCCCGCTCTGGCCGCTGATTTCTCGTCTTCAGGCGAAGTTAGACGAAGTGCCGCCGGACAAAGAGCCGCAGAGATGATGAAGATGGCGACCCCCCTCGGTCTACCCTGCTAATACGATTTGCCTGGCGCTCCGCAACGCAAACGCAAAACGCGACTGAAGCTGGCTTTGCCTCAAAAGTCAGGATTCAGACTTAGACGAGGTCAGTACCGTAACGCGGTAGCGTCGGGTGAGTCTCGAACATACGAAATTCTTGCAAAATTGAGAGGCTCTACGTGGACCCGACGCTACCGCGTTACGGTACTGACCTCCTCCAACAATGACTCTCGACTTTGGAGGCAAAGCGGCTGAAGCTACAAAACTTCTGCATATTTTTGTGCTTGCTTGATCTCATGATGCTCGAAAGCAGTCGCCATTCTATCGATCTCTGCCTCAGAGATTCCTAATTGTTTAGCTTGGCTTCTCCATTTCGAAACGGCGGCGACGACGTCGTTGGTTATTCTCCGCATATCGTGGTTACTCAGTCCAAAGTACTCTCCAACCTCGACAATGAGATCGAAGGACGCTGAGTTGTCGTGATCGTCTATCATCATGGAAAGCACTCTCGGTTTTATGTCGACAGGTACGGGATTTAGATCATAGGCAGGTGAAAGTCGCCAGCCGCGTTTTGCTGTGTGGTAGAGGAATCCATGATTTCTTAAGTGATCGTCAAAGTTAGAAACGACTACCGAAAACAATATTCGGCGCCAGAGTTCTTTGAGATCCTCGCGAACGTCTGAACCATGCTGCCGAATGACATCCACAAGTTCGAGGTAACTATACGTCTGGTTGTCACTTGCGCCGATCATGCTCATAGCTGAAAGGAAGGGAGTTCGTCGGTCGCCGTCACGATCAAACCGAGTTACCAGCAATACTCGCCGATCGCCTACGCTCATTAATCTGTGCCGAGGCACCCTAATGCCAGCTTCTCTTGCTAAGTCGAGAGTGACAGAACTCCACAATTCAACATGATATTCATCTCCTTTGGCTGGAAATTTCGCAATGGCCAAACTGCCATCAGAATCTATAACTGCAGCTTTTGGTCTTCCGCCACCGAGCGACGAGCCGGGTGCTAGCAGCAATCGTAAATCTTCGTCAGTGTCCGTGTCGTTTAGCACATGTTCTGAAGCGGAAAGGAGTTTTGGCAGTTCAACAAGTGGGGGTATAGCGCGTTGGTCATACGCAAGAAACTCTGTGGTCTCTGCAGCTCTAAATCGAAGTGCTCCTTGCCGAATTCGATCATCTACGCGTAGTAGGTAATCGATATCCATAAGCGTTCGTGGAGTTCTGTTTTCTCTTTTCGCAGTCTTGCGTTCCGCTCTTCGCATCAGAGCCCGTCCCCACCGATCCGGTGCCGAATCTCCGATTGCGCCGAATAGTGGTTTGCCGGGTTGCGAATGGTGGATTCCACTGTCCATTGTAAGCAGGGGCTCAAGTGGGAATCGCGCTTCGGACCTGATCCAGTTTTTGTCATATTCAAATAACGCACTCTCACGTCCTTTATTTGTACGCGACCAGAGCCGACCGACCAAAATAGGTTTGGCGTGGACTTCAACGAATACTTCCGTTAATCGCTCCATTCCTCAACTTCCACTTCGCTTCCGTGGCGAAGAAATCCTCTTGGGAAGCTTTTCGCTCTCTAAGTCAAGACCAACACGATCGTGAGAGGCGTCGGCAATGTCCGCAAGCCTGTCCGCCATGCCGACCACGAACAGGACGGTCGCAAAAATGCCGATCGAGACACCGGGATCACCATTTTCAACTTTTACCAAAGTTGTTCGACTGATCATCGCTCGTTCAGCCATTGTGGTGGTCGATATCCGTCGACGCTTCCGGGCATCGGTTAAATCGGAACCCAGCTTCTTTAAGGCACGTCTAACCGGATGAGGCAAGGTTTTGGAAGAGGCAGATTGCATAATGTTCAGTATCTCCTACAGTCACAGGTTTACTGTACAGAATATTGAACAATACTACAAGCGGGCTGTAAAGCACAGCGAGGTTATCGAACAATGCGAATTACTGGTTTGTTCCCCGTCGTGCCGCGGAAGGTGATGCTGATTCGGAAGTCGCCTTCGGTGGCGATGGAGTCGGGTAGTTTGACGACGATCTGTGAGAGCCAATCGAGGTTCGGGACTTTGCGGAGGTCTTCGACGACGAGGGGGTAGATGTGGTTCTGATTGTCTTCGAGTTGGACCATGACCGAGGACGGTGTTTCAGTGGAGCTCAATTCGATTCCCGTCACAAAGACTGTGATCCGTGTGCGCTGGTCCAGGCTGAAGTTGTGAATGTTTGCGAGCGGGAAAGGATCGCGCTTCAGCAGGACTGAATCCAACGCGACGGCTCTCGAGGTCGTTTCGTCCAGGGCGATCAGCGGCTTGTCGTCGTCGAGAATGGAAATCGTGCTTGTGAATGGGCTGCCTTCCAACGCGCCGACGCCTGGACCACTCAATACTACGTTGATCGTTTCAGTGCGCTCGACTAAGGCATCATCGACTATCGGAACGACGAAGGATTTTTGAGTCTCGCCCGCCGCGAACTGAAGTGAGCCGGATGCGTTGGTGTAATCGCTCGGCTTCTCCGCAGTTCCATTGTTTGTCGCATAGTTGATCGTCACCGCGTTTGACGTATTGCCGGTTCGTGTGACGCTCACCGCGACGCTCCCCGAGCCTTCGCTGACGACATAACTGGTGGCGTTGAACTGAATGCTGCTCAGCGATGGCGACAATCCGAACTGTCCTCTTATCTCTCCTGCCGGAAAATTCGTGCTGTGCACATTCACGTAAAACAAACCATTCTTGAGATCCTGCACCTGCGCAGGCGTTAGTGTGATCGCGAAATCGCTGATCTGGCCCAATGGCAGCGGGAAAATCGGAGCCGCGCTGACCCCGGGCGCTGCTGGTCCATGGATGTGTGCGTCGGTTTGTGCGGTTGAAAGCGATTCAAAGGTCAACGAGACGCGAGCGGTTTTTTCGTCCGGGCTCAGAAGAAGTGTCGCTCGTCCGGTGGCAGTCGAGTTGTTTGGCGGGGTTTCCTGCGCACCGGTCAACATTGCCGTAAACAACAGACTCGGTTTGGATTTGATCTCGTATACCGCGCCATTCGAAAGCGAAACAACAAACAGGTTTCCATTCGGCCCGGTTTGAATGTCAGTCGTGATGCCGAAGTCCTTGCCGACGATTAGGCTCTCGCTCTCGGTTTGATCGAACTTGTCGACGTTGTCGGCCACGCGATCCGCGAGTCGCGGATCGGTGAACGAAAAGTGCTGCCGATCGGGAGTCAACTTAAACCGGAACAAGAAGCCGTTGAGCAGCGTCGTGCGTGAAGCGCCGACGAATAGATCCCCTTCGAACTGTGGACCAAGCGCGCGACCTCTCACAAAGCCAATCGGCGACGGCGCGAGCGCGTACTTCCAACTGAATTCCGGATCGACGTATTGCGCGCCCGGCAGCATGAACATCCTCGAGACTGCCGTCTGCGGAGTGGCAGCGATGTTGCTCGGCGGCCAACGGATCTGCTGAAGGTTTCCGGCGCCGTACGTCATCTCGATCGACTTGAACTCGTCGATTCGACTTACAGGCCCCATCGTTTGTATCCAGCCACCATTGAAACCCGGAGTGACGCGGTTGATCTCGTCAAATGCGTCGTCGCCGTTCTCCTGTGTCCATAGCGCGCCGCTCAACGGATCGAAGTCCATCCCGAAGCTGTTGCGTACTCCGTATGCGAAGACTCTCTTCACATTGGCGGCAGCTTCGCCCGTCAGCGTCGTAGTCACATTGGCGAAGGGATTATCCGTGGGCGTTGAGCCGTCGTCGTTCAATCGGAGGATGACTCCGGTCAGGTGCGCGTCATCGGGTTCTGGTCCACCAAACTGATCGTCGGGAACCGGACCACCGCTGGTAATGTTCTGCAAGAGTCCGCGCCTGCCGTTGTCGCCAATGACGATGTAGACCTTTCCGTCCGGACCGACGCGCAACACACCACCGTTGTGATTGCCACGCGAAGGCTGACCCGCGTCCTGCTGCAAGGCTCGCAGCTTAATCAAGTTGCGATCGAAGGTGAGCGTGGAACCATTCCAAACGTAGCGATCGACACGGTTTCCGAGAAGCGGTACCTGGTCGATGTTTGCAGTGTCAGTGCCGGTGCTGCTTTCCGTCCAGTAAAGATAAACAAAACCGTTTTGAGCAAACTTTGGATGTAACGCGATCCCGAGCAAGCCGCGCTCGGAGGCGTTGTTGACTGCGAGATCGAGCGGCGTGCTATGCAAAGCGCCATTTACGATTCGCTGGACTTTGCCAGTCGTTCTCTCGAGCACGAGGAAATCGTTTGGTCCAATGAACGCGAGGCTCGTCGGTTGATCGAGTCCGGCAATGACTGTGCTGACAGTGAGGTTGTCGTCCAACATCGCCGGCGACGCTGCTGCGGGTTGAATCAGAGTCGTAGCTGTCGCCGTGTTGTTCGAAGAATCGAAGTCGGTTTCGCTTGCGCTGACTGTCGCCGTGTTGGCGATTTCACCTGTTGTTTGAGGCGTGACGACGATCGTGATGATCGCGCTGCTGCCTACCGTCAAACTACCAAGGTTGCAATTCACCGGGCCGCTGCCGTTGCAATTGCCCTGCGTCGACGTGGCCGATACAAACGCGACACCCGACGGCAGCGTGTCTGTCACAGTCACATTGGTCGCGACCGCTGGTCCATTGTTGGTTGCAGTAATGCGATAAGAAAGGCTCACACCGGTCTGACCGGGATTTGGCGACGCAGTTTTCGTCAGAGACAAGTCAGCGCTTATTGGACTTACGACGTTCAATGCGGCCTGGATCGAGTGCGTCGTCGAGCCCGACTGCGCGTTGATAGTTAGAGAATGGTTGTTTACGGGAGTGCTCAAGCCCGTTGCTAATGAAAGAGTCGATGTTTTGGAGGTGGCGTCGTCGATGTTGACTATGACCGGATTGAAATCTGAAACGACGCCAGCGGGAAGTGGACTGGTGGTTAGATTTACCTGACCCGTGAAACCGGCGAGTGGTGTGACGGTTACGGTGTAAATCGCGTTACCGCCCGGCACCACGCTTCGTGAAGCAGGACTGACGCCGATCGAAACATCCGGCGTGCTCGACGCCGGCGCTGAAACGACGAACGTGCGATAGATGTAGTCGCCTGATGTGTTGCCGTCGTTGTTTGCCTGATTCCCGGCTGCATAGAAACTTACTGGACCAACATCCGTCGCAGGCGCGGTCCAGTTGAACGTCCAGCTCGCGCCGTTTTGTTGGCCCACGAACGTCCCGGCAGCAGTGTGCTCGATGTATTGTCGCGCAGAACCTGGACCAGCATTATTCAAAACCTGTGTCAATCCATTGATGCTTTGCAGCTCGCCGGCTTTTTCATCTGACGCGGTGTCTAACACCGTGAGCTGAAACCCCCAGCGCAGTCGCGTCGGATCGATATTCTGGTGCGTGACGGTTATCGGATAAGTTTGACCGGGAACGTAGGTCTGCGGCGCGGTGATGACTATCTTCCCGGTTCCGGCATCAGGCGGTACGTGACATTCGGCGCACGCCTCAGGCTCCTCCTGCGGCGCGCCGGTATAGCCTGCGGGTGGCCCAGCGGAGAACGCGTGCACCGGCGGCGTTCCCAAATCGTGAGATAATAAAAATCCGAGCAACCCAGCGAGCAGAGAGGTTAGTACACAAAAAGTGAGTCTTGTGTTCCTTTTGTGCCTCTTTGTGGCCATCTTGCTTTAAGCCAGGAATCCCAGATTCGGAGTTGAAAAGCGCCCGATCAGAGGAAACACCGCCGGCAGATCCGCGGCCGACAACCCGTACCACGTCGCCAGCGTTGCTGCGTATTGCTCAACCGAAGTCGTCGGTATCCATCGACCACGCGGGTTCGATCCACCGTCAGTGTCATCTGGTCCACCCAGACGCAACGTCGGATACGTTCCGTAGAGCGTATGACCCTGCACCAACCCACCGGCGATCAGTTGGTGATTTCCCCACGCGTGGTCCGTCCCAACAGCATTGACGCCCGTGCCCGCCGGTTGCAGTGTGCGTCCGAAATCCGACATGGTAAACGTCACGACCTTGTCCTGCACACCGAGCTCTACAGTGGCCGCGTAAAACGCACTGATCGCCTGGCTCACCTGCGTCAGCAAGCCTCCTTGTCCACCGATCTCCCCGGAATGTGTATCAAAGCCGCCGATTTGCGTAAAGAAAATCTGGCGCTTCATGTTTATTCCGGCGGCCGGATCGGTACACGCCTTGATAAGTAGTGCGACTTGTTTCAGTTGGCGTCCAAGCGAGGTATTCGGAAACACGGTGGCAAGCGTCGGGTTCACACTGCTCAGAGCATTGTCTGTTTCAATCGAGCTCGACCGAATGTCGCTCGCAGCTTTCACGAGTTTGAAGTTGTTGTCGAGCGTGCGCAGCTCATTAAAAGAAACAAACCGCGACGCCTGCTCGCTCGCAGTGCCCGTCATCGTCAGTTGCAGAACGTTTGCGAGTGAAGTACCCGAATCGGCAACCGCGAGTTGCCGCGTATCGACGCCGGTCAACAGTAGATTCACACCAGCGATCGAAATATTACTCGGGAACGTCGCAGAGCCGTTCAGACCGGAAGTCTTATCGCCCACGCGTCCTGCCCAGCCTGTTTGACTCACGGTGTTTGCGATCGCGGTTTGAAACAGTCCGACCTGATCGGAGTGAGAGAACAGTTGCAGCGGCTTCTTACCGGTGCCGTTCTGATAGGTCGTTCGCGTGAGAGGTTCAACCAATGGCCCATTGTTGCAGAGCACGGCGAGTTTCCCCTGGTTGAAGAGGTCGCGCATCTCCGGCATGTTTGGGTGAAAACCGTACGAGCCGCCGCTCACCGGCGAGATCGGAAGCAGACTCGCCTGCGCGATCGCGAGACCTGAAGCAGCACGCACATTCGAATAGCCTTCGACGAGACTGCCTACTGGTCCATTGTACTGATCGAGCGAGACCAGCATGTTGTTGCCGTCGTTTCCACCGTTCAGGAAAACACAAACGAGCGCCTTGTAATCAGTCGCTGCCTGCGGTGTGAGCGCGTGGACGATGCCGAAAGTGTCGATACTCGAAGCCAGCGCCGTACCGCCGAGCGCACAGGCGGTTGTACGTAAGAAGTCTCTGCGTGTTATTGCCATGATTGTTATCTCTGAATGTCGTACTGAGAAGAAGTCGCTACGAGATAAACGGCCGTTCGCGCGCGTTTCTGATTGCGCGTCGTGACGTTTGCGTCGTTGATGGCGTTCATCGCCGTGATGATCGAACTGCGCATCTGTGGATGCATCGTTCCATGCAGCAGCAGCGCGTCGAGCGCGTTGACTACGTCGACCGGGTTGCCGGCCAGAGCCTCGAGGTTCGCGATATCGATCGAAGTGCCGCGCGGGCGATCCGGATTCGCTGCTGTCGGCGACGCATTTGTGCTGACACCTGTAAAGATGAGCGTGTTGATGTTGTTGGCGCGACGCAGCGTCGTCGTCGTGGAGAGAATGCCGAAGGCTGGTCCGAGTATCTTCGTGCCTGGCACTTCGTAACCGGGCTGGTAATAGCTGAACACGGTCGTCGGTTGAAAGATCGGCTGATCGATGCTGCCGGTGAAGTCGCCGGTCGATCTGCTACCCAAAACACCATCGCTCGTCGAGGTTTTGTCAAACGACTTCACGTTGAATGCGCGCAGGAAGCCGTTGATGTATTGCGCGGGCTCGCGCAGCTTGCCGTAGTTCGGAGCGGTCTTCAGATCGCCGCGCGCTTCCGGATCCAGCAGGATCGCCTGCACGACAAACCTGAGGTTGCCGCGCGTGTTCGTACAACCCTGCGAGTAGAGCCCATTGCAATCGTTGTTGAAAACTCTTGCTACACGCTCTACGTACGCGCCACTCGGATTACTCGTCACGAGGTGTTGAATTAGCTGCTTGCTGATGAATGGACCAACGTTGGGATGATCGGACAGGTGAGTCATGACGGTTGCCATGTCTGACTGCGCGCACGCGATGTTTTGCGCGGAAGTCGTGCTGGTACACGCCCCGATGCTGAAACCATTCAACAGCGTCTTTGCACCTGCGTCATGATTCTGCCCGCCGCGAGGCACCATCGGATCGCGGAAGTTCGTGATGCCCGGACCGATAGCCGTAGCGAAGTTCCAACCCGTAAACACGCGCGTAAACTCGTTCACATCGTTTTGTGTGTAACTCGGAATCGTTGCGCCTTGCGCGTCGTGCTGGACGGTGCCATCGGGGTTAAGCACATCCGTGCCGATCGAGAAGAGCTGCAAGACCTCGCGACCAAAGTTCTCGTTCGGACTCGTCCTCGTGCTGAGACGCATGTCGAGAAACTCACCCATCGCCGGAGTGAGTGTGATCTCGTTCAGCAGTGACTTGTAACTACCAAAAGCGTTGCGATCGAGAGCTTGTAGATAGATCGTCATCCAGCTCGGGCGATTGACTTCGCTGAGCGCCGAAACCACGAGGATCTGGTGAAGCGCGAAAGCGACGCGCTGTCGCAGTTGATCGTTTCCGTAAAGCGCGTTGCTAAAGAAGGTGCGATGCACCGGATACATCGTGAAGAAATCACGCAGGCAAACACCCTGGTTGTAGTTTGGATCCGCGGGATTTGTCGTCGGACATTGCTGCGTACTGTCGTCCAGTGGGAAAGCCAAATCCGGATAGTTCGAACCCTTTGCAACGTTAGCCGGCGGAAGGCTGAACTGTTCGTCGAGATAAGCCTTGAAACCCATGGCTTTCACGCGCGCGACCTCGGCAGGTGTCGGTCCCCAACTCGCCTGTTCGAGAAAACGCACCGTGTCAGCGTCGGTAGCTGCCCCCGTGTATGCGTCGGGAACCAATGGCGGATCCGCGCCAGGCGGAGTGACCGGGGCAGGAGTCGCAACAGCACCGGCGTCATCAGGTGGTCCACCACCGGAATGTCCAATCGCGATACGCACTCTATTGCTCGACATGCCGTGCAGGTTCACACGCAGCAAAACGTCGCCTACGTCGCCCAGGGTGTCGGCGAGCCTGACGACGATCATCGTAATGCCGGCAAAGTTTGGAACCTGGCCCACGTATTCGACCTGTAATGGATAGATCTTTCCGGCCGAATCCTCGACATCGGATGTAAAAGCATTTGCACCTTCGCCGGGGAGGAGTTCGAGATCCATCGCGAAGATGCAAACGCGCGTCCGTGTGTCGCTGCTCATGGGAAAACTCGCAGTCAGCGGAAAGGGTTCAGCCTTCATGGTGAACGATTCCACAGCCACGGCCCGCGTGCTCGTTGACTGGCTAATCAGAATCGGTTTTTTGTTGGTCGCTGCGTTGGCAGTGCTGAAGCCGGGTATTAATAAGAGGAGAAAGACTAAACCCTTTGCAGCGCAGCACGGAAAGCTGTTTTTCATATGGGCTCCGTCGCGATTTCCGAAATGACTCCAGGTCTCAGGTGAGGTCATACAGTCGGTCGAGGGGCCACCTTGGTTAGCCAACCAGGTTGACGGTCAATATACCATTTCCGCCTGTTTCACCGACCATGTTTTTAGACGACTGAAATGGAAAGATGGTCTAAAATTATGTCGCCCACAGGCTACAATTCGGTCGAAAGGCATTGCGATGAGAAATCTGCTTTTACTTCCTGCCGCTGCTGTCCTTTTGCTATGCGTTTGGGTTACTGCTGTTGCTCAGACGGGCTTTCCCGATGTGAGTGAGTTAAAACCTGTCGCGCAACTGCCTCCGGAATTGCCGCAGCGAATCACCGGCTTTGCTTACGATGGCGAGCGGCTTTGGGCCACCATCTACCTGGGTCGCGGCAGGTACGCGAAGCTGGATCCGGCAACACTCGAGTGGTCCACCGATACCGACGCCAAACAGACCACGCTCATTTCAGCGGTTGCGGGAGCGTTTGGAAGTCCTGGAGGGCTGTGCTTCGCAAACGGGAAGCTGTGGATCGCGGGAGCGTATGGCGAGTCGTTTGGTTCCATCAACCAGGAGACGTGGAAAGTCGAGAGTATTTTCAAAGGAAAGCAACGCCTGGATCCGAAGAATGCAAGTCAGTTCTATTCAAGCATGGCTTACGATGGTAAGAACCTTTGGATCGCGTGGCATTGGTTTAGATATGACCAGCCGGATTCTCAGACGCAGCGTTTATTGAAGATCGATCCCGAGACTGGGCAGGTAGTTGCTCAGTACCCCGTGCCTGCCGGTACGCGCAACGATGGTGTACATGGATTGACGTGGGATGGAACAAGGCTGTGGCACATGAAAGACCAGCGGCTCTCTGCGATCGATCCCTCAACCGGAGCAGTCACTGCGGAATACGTGATTGCGGGCGTGAGGCGTCCGAGCGGCCTGGCTTGGGCGAACGACGCGTTATGGATAGCAGAGTTTGAAGGCCGGATTTGGCGCTTGCCTTTCACGCGCTGAAGTAGTCCACAAAACGGCCCAAAAGACCAAAATGCACAAGAAGGCCCTTGTGTGGGCTTTTTGGTGCCTCTTTGTGGCTGATGTTATAGTCGTGGCGAATGCACCAGCGGGTTTCATCGGTGGTTATCATGTTGCTCGCGCTCGTCGTGACTGTGGCGGGTGCCGCGTTAGCGAATGCGCTTTGCCCAGGCGCCGGTGATTCGCCTGCGTGTCATGCGATGGTTGAGCAGACGCATGTACACCGCCATACAACACTCACATCGATCCAGCAACCGCCTGGAACTTGCACTCATTGCATCAGTCACTCGAACCTGCCACAGACGGCGCTCGAGTTTCGCCAGGCTGAGATGCCTCGGCCGTCCGATCACATAGGCGAATCGGAATCTGTTATCCGGATCTCGTATGACGTCCTGGTCCCGCGAATCGTTAACGCAAGGGAACACGCGCCACCCGGACGCTCGTCTCCACTTCACGTTCAGCTTAACGTCTTCCGCATTTAGTCCCCCGCGACAATCTCTCTGTCGTTTTCCGCGGTTTTCACGAAAAAAGTCTGCGTCCACTTCGCTGAACGCAAGGGGGAAATATGATCTGGTCCAAGTTCGCAATTCATTTGCGCGCAATCGGCGCGCTGCTGTTCGTGTTTACGTTGAGCACGACTGCACTGTCTCAAGAGATTCAACGTCCACGCCGGCAAGTCATCCCCGCCGAACCCGTCATGCGGTTGGAAGATCTGGAAGCGATGGCGCTCCAGCGCAACCCGACGCTGGCCCAGGCTGATGCTGCGATCCGCGCCGCTCAGGGTAGACGAAAACAGGCAGGACTGTTTCCCAATCCTGTCGCCGGTTACTTCCTCGAAGAGTTTGCGTTTCGCTCGCCGGGTGAGACTGCCGAGCAGGGAGTATTCATCGAACAAACGATTCCGCTCGGCGGAAAGTTGAGCAAAGCGCGGCGTGTCGTTGAACACGAAGAGAATCAGGCGACGACTCTCGCGGAAGCACAGCGCATGCGCGTCACGAACTCGATTCGCCTGCTCTACTACGAAACTCTAGGCGCGCAGAGATTGGTCGAACTGCGCGATGACCTGTCACAACTTGCCCGCGAAGCGGTTGAGATAACGAAAGAACTCTCCAATGTGGGCCAGGCCGACCGGCCCGATCAGTTGGAAATCGAGATCGAAGCGGAGCGGGCGGAGATCGAGTTTCTAAAAGCACAGAACGAGTGGACACAATCGTGGAACGCTCTCATGGTGATGGTTGGTAGTCCGGGCGTGCCACCTGCCCGCCTGGCAGGCAACCTCGAAGAGGAATTGCCAAAGCTGAACGACGGTGAATTTCTGCTTCTGTTACAGAACAACAGCCCTCAAATGAAAGTCGCGGTGATTGAGGTCTTGCGTGCGAACGCTGTGCTCGAGCGCGCCCGTGCCGAACGAATTCCGGATCTCTTTCTGCGCGGCGGACTCGGTTACAACTACGAACGCTTTGAACCCGTCGTGCCGTCGCTTGCCGGACAGCGCAAAGGTCTTGAAGGCCGGTTCGAAGTCGGCGTCACCGTTCCCATCTTCAATCGAAACCAGGGTGGGATTGCCGCGGCTCAAGCAGAATACGACATAGCCCACAGCGAGCTCGACCGCCTGCGATTGTCATTGACGTCGCGTTTCAATGCCGGTCTCAGGGAGTATCGCAACGCGCAGCAAGTGGTCGAACGGTATCGCACGCAGGTGGTGCCGCGCGCGCGCGAAGCTTACCGAACTTACCTGGCCAACTTCCGCCAGATGGCTGCGGCGTATCCGCAAGTATTGATAGCTCAACGAACGCTGTTCCAGGTCGAAGTGGAATACGCGCACGCATTGGTCCAACTGCGTGAAAGCGTCGTGCGATTGCGTGGCTACCTGCTCGAGGACGGTTTGGAAAGGGGAGTAGAAAAATGAGTGACAGCAGACGCGAATTTCTGAAGAAGTCGGGACTACTCGGAGCGAGCATGTTAGCCGGCGGCGGAATTGTTTCCGCACAACACCAGGGCCATATGCCTCCTCCGCCGCAGGCGCCGTCGAAGCAGGCAGCACCACCAAAGCCCGCGAAAGAAACGGTCGCAGCGCCGGGAGGAAATGTTCTGGTGGAAACTCCGGACGTACCAAAACTTCCCTGGACGTTAGACAACGGTGTGAAGGTGTTTCAGCTCTCGGCTGAAGTCGTCAAGACACAATTGGTTCCCGGGATGCGCGAGATGATTGGCTGGGGTTACAACGGCAGTTTGCCTGGTCCAACAATCGAGGTGAATGAAGGCGATCGCGTGCGCATAATTTTTCAAAACAAGTTGCCTGAGTCGACGACGATTCATTGGCACGGCCTTGAAGTGCCACCGGAAATGGATGGGCCGCCGTTCCTCAGCCAGGCGCCAGTGGAGCCCGGAGGCTCTTTCACTTACGAGTTCACACTTAATCAGAACGGCACTTTCTTTTATCACTCGCATGGTTCGATGCAGCAGATGATGGGAATGGTCGGGCTCTTCGTCATCCACCCAAAAACGTCTCACACGCCGCATTGCCACAGGGACTTCGGCATTATCCTTCAGGAGTTCGCGCTGCTGCCGAACAATCCGGTTCCGAACTCGCTGGCGATGGAGTTCAACTGGCTCACGATGAACGGCAAAGCCGGACCGGCAACCACGCCAATGCTCGTCAGGCAGGGCGAACGCATCCGCATACGTCTGGTGAATATCGGTATGGACCATCATCCGATGCACATTCACGGCAATCAGTTTTACGTCACCGGCACAGAGGGCGGGCGTATTCCTGAGAGCGGATGGTTTCCGGGAAATACCGTGTTGGTTGGCGTCGCGCAGGCTCGCGACATCGAGTTCGACGCAGTTCGTGCCGGTGAATGGATGCTGCACTGCCATCTGCCGCATCACATGATGAACCAGATGGTTTCGATGGTTGGACCAATGAGCCACGCCGGGCATGGAATACAAACCGGCGGCGGGATGCAGGAAGGAATGGGAATCGTGCGACAGGGCAATGCGCTGTCGGAGCCCATGTTGCCGAAGTTTGGCCGTGGTATGGGTGAGAGTACGGAAAAGGAGAGAAACACTTCGAACATCGTTGGTCCAGGTCAGCACCAGGGTCACCAGATGAGCGAAGCCGACAAGAAAAAAACGCCGGGGTACCCGCAGGACATGGTGATGATCATGGACAAGGAAGTGGCGAAGCCGCAGACGTATGGACTGCCGCCGGGTTGGACCGCCGCGATGATGGGAATGATGACGCTCGTGAGGGTGCTACCGCCGGAGATGTACGATGAGGTTCAGAGACGTATTCGCGAGGGAATCATTGAGGTTCCAAAGCCGGTACACAAACACACAAATAATTAGGGCAGGGAGTCAACCGTTACTAAGGTACCGTTGAAGGCGGCGGTGCCACAAAGCGCGTCGATCGCTTGATTGTCGGTTAGATCGTTGATGCTTTCTCCGGCGTGTTGCTGGGCCACTTCCATCTGATTTCCTGGACGGTCGTGTCCCCAGCCGTGTGGAATGCTCACGACGCCGGGCATGATCTCGTCAGATATTTCGACGGGTACCACGATCGAACCGACTCTCGATCGCACCGTGACGTTTTCGCCTTTTTCGAGACCGCGCTGAGCGGCGTCTTCCGGGTGCATGAGGATTGTGCACCGAGGTTTTCCCTTCACCAGTCTTTCACTGTTGTGCATCCACGAGTTGTTGCTGCGCAGTTGCCGTCGTCCTATCAACAACAGATGACCATTCGACTCGTGCAACGCACCATCGACGAATTTCGACTTCACACGCTCGACGTCTTTGACGATTGCTTCCGGCGCGAGGTCGATGCATTTGTCAGCCGTACGCAGGCGCGCGGGTAAGCAGGGTTTCAGAGGACCAAGATCGATTCCGTGAACGGCCTTCTTCAGCTTTCGCAGAGTCAGACCGCTGGAAAAAGGATTGAACTTCGCGCCGTATGGTCCAAAACGCAAACCGAGATCGAGCATTCTCTCGGGCCCGAGAAACTGCTGCATAAACTTGCGCTTAACGCGACCAGGCAACGGCGCGTGCTCCATGCGCGTTTGTAATTCGAGGAGGATTTCCCAGTCTTCTCGCGTGTCGCCGGCCGGTTCAAACAAAGCGGGTGAATACTTGGCCGTGTTACGAACCGCCAGCAGATTAAACGCGAGATCGTAGTGCCCGCGTTCGAGTGACGCAGTCGGAGGCAGGATGATGTGCGCATGCCTCGTCGTCTCGTTGATATAGAAGTCGATCGACACCATGAAGTCGAGACTTGCGAGCGCGCGGTCCAACTCACGGCCGTTGGGCGTCGATAGCACGGGGTTGCCGGCAAGCGTCACGAGCGCCTTCACCTGTTCGGGGCCTTCAGTCAAAATCTCTTCCGCGAGTGCGGCGACCGGGAACTCTCCGGTGAATTCAGGCAGCTTGCGGACGCGGCTGTGCCGGCGCGCAAAACTTCCGCGCGCCGCTAACGACTCCGGCGCCGAGATCGGATCGAACGCAGGCAACGTAAACATGGCGCCGCCGGGTCGATCGAGATTGCCGGTGACGATATTCAAGACGTTTATCAGCCACTGACAAACGCCGCCGAACTCCTGCGTGCTGACCCCGATACGTCCGTAACAGACAGCGGATTCCGCGGCAGCAAATTCTCGCGCCAGATTACGGATTTCAACGGCATTGATGCCCGTGGTTGCTGCGACTCGTTCCGGCGGAAATTGGACCACCAGATCCGCGACGGTTTTAACACCCTTGGTAAAGGACGCGAGATGGTCCAATCGCGTCAATCCTTCTTCAAACACGACGTGCAGGAGCGCAAGCAACAAGAGAACGTCTGTGCCCGGACGGATAAATAGATGGAGATCCACCACGCGCGCCGTTTCGTTGTAACGCGGATCGATGAGTATCACCTTGCCACCGCGCTCGCGAATCTCTTGTAACCGCCGCGGCATACCCGGAGCAGTCATCAAGCTCCCGTTTGAAACCACTGGATTCGCACCGAGGATCAGAAAGAAGCGCGTGCGCTCGAGATCGGGAATCGGAAGAAGTAGTTGGTGACCGAACATCAGGTACGCTGAGAGGTGATGCGCGAGCTGGTCCACGGACGTTGCGGAAAACTTATTGCGCGTGCGGAGACTGCGCAGAAACGGGGGTGCGAATAGAATGGCGCCGTAGTTATGGACCGTCGGGTTCCCGAGGTAGGCGGCGATCGAGTTTCTTCCGTATTTCGTTTTGATGCGCTTGAGATTTTGCGCGACTTCGTCAAACGCCTCGTCCCATCCGATGCGTTGCCAACCATCGCCAGTGCGGCGAACGGGATGTTTGAGCCGGTCCTTGTCGTAATGAATGTCTTGCAACGCGACGGCCTTCGGACAGATATACCCGCGGCTGAACGGATCGTCTTTGTCACCACGGATGTCGAGACGCTCGTCGCCATTCGCCGCGATCTCAATCCCACAGATCGCTTCGCAGATATTGCAGGTACGGTAATGCGGCGAGCTATTGTTTTGGGAACGCATTTGTGCTCTTCAGATCCAGCCGCGGAATCGCGCGTAGTCTACAACCTCTGCACGACTCTTCAAATCGAGTTTTTGCATCGAGTTTGTCTTGTGGCTCTCGACGGTCTTGACGCTGATCGCCAGCTTGTTCGCAATCTCTTTATTCGTGTAACCGTTCGCGACCAGCGACATCACTTCGACTTCGCGTTCCGATAACGGTTTACCCTGTGCCTCACCCTTAAACCCGACGTTATCGATATGGGAATGAACGGCAAGTTCCTGCGAAGCGCGATCGATGTAACTGCCGCCCTTTGCCACCGTCTGAATCGCATCGATCAACTCGTCGACTGCCGCTTGCTTGAGAACGTAACCAGACGCGCCGGCGCGTAATGCCTGCTGCAAGTAAGCGGTGGCCCTGTGCCCGGTCAGCGCGATGACCTTAACCTGCGGGCACAACTCTCGGATCTTCAGCGTCGCTTCAGCACCGTTCAGCCGCGGCATCGAGAGATCCATCAACACAACATCCGGCTCGAGCTCCTTCGCCTTCTGCCACGCCGTCACGCCGTCGTCAGCCTCTCCAACGACCTGCATGTTTGGTGCGTCGTCGATCAATCTCCTCAGCCCTTCTCGCAAAATGCGATGATCTTCGGCCAGGAGAATTTTTAGTTTTTCCATAGCGTCCGATCCTGTCGATCAAGAGAAAGGAATGGCGACTACGATCGTCGTGCCCGCGCCGGAATCGATCTTGAACTCACCGCCGGCGAGTTGCACGCGTTCCTGCATGCCCAGCAAGCCGAGCCGGTGATTATCCACTGGACCACTCATGAACTTTTCCGCATCGAAA
>Ga0105237_10002300_pt1 | contig 23745 bp, 19 predicted proteins | sample KBSC24metaG_FD_81520 | JGI IMG/M metagenome (GOLD analysis project Ga0105237, IMG submission 81520) | Corn rhizosphere microbial communities from Kellogg Biological Station, Michigan, USA - KBS C2-4 metaG | ecosystem: Host-associated > Plants > Roots > Rhizosphere > Soil | place: Michigan, USA...
GCATATACACCAATTTTATAGTAAAGAGCTGCTTATGAGCGTACAGGCCCGGCGCAGCTGGGTGGCGCCTGATAAAAGGCAGGGGTAGGTCATACCAGGAGCCCCTAAAAGGGGCTCGTCCGAAGGACAGACATTAGCGATTTGCGGGTATCGGGCTACATTTTGCCCAGAGCCCGATACCCGCATATAATTAACTGCAATAGGTTAAAAAAAAAGATTATCTTTATTTCACTTCTTCATATCCCCGTCCCCATCCAAACACTATCATAACTGGTTATCGCTCGTAGCATTATGTTCAATATTTAATGCCCAGGAAATGAAAGTGAATAAATCCGGGGGACCCCGACAACCGTCAAAGAATGAATACATCATTATTTCGGTGGTGTGCTTTGCCGTAGCTCTCTTTTGTATTTATTATTACCTGCATGCCATACAAGGCAACACGACTACACAGATAAGCTCCCAGGTATTTTACCTGATATTGATCATTTTCGGGGTTGCCGTAAGTATCTTACTGTTTGGCGTCACGAGATCTTATGCGCTGATGAAGGGTGTACAGTTTGGCGCCAAATATCGTTTTAGCGGCCCTATTGTGGGGGTAATACTGGTTGTGGTGGGAGGATTCTACCTGCCGAAGGGCACTGCGAAGGAGATATTGTCCGTGACGATAGTCGACAAAAAGCATATGCCCGTCGACCATGGAAAAGTTACCATTTCATTTTCCCAGTTTTCGAGGCAGGAGATGGTTGATAATAATGGGAAGGCCGTATTCCCGGACGTCGTCAACGATGACCTGGTGAGTAAGATAAAGTTTGACGTGCAAAGTGATGGGTACGACCGGCTGGTAGTGGATACGCTCCTGCATGGCTTCCACCCCATCGAGCTGACACTTGCACCCGTCAGGGTAATACATATTTCGGGAATGGTGACCGATGCCAATGCCATGCCGATCAGGGATGTGACTGTAATGGTGGATGGCACAAATTTTCACGGCCTGACCATCACGAACGGGAGTTTTTCATTTGATATATTCAACTATTCCATTGGAGATGAGATCAACCTCGTCACTTCCCATAAAAAATATCGTGATAAGACCGTCAATTATAAGATCATGAGCCGGGATGCGAATGGCATCGAGCTGGTACTGGCTCCACTGGGACCTTATACGCCGCCTGAATAGAATAGCTAAACCCTAAACCCAATCCACATGCGTAAATTATTTTACCTGGCAGGGATCATGTTTTGCTGCGTGTCCGCCAGTTTTGCACAAGAATTACTTGTATTCAAAGGGACAGTAAGATGTATTATCTCGAATGACGAGCTTGCTACCCGCGGCGCTAAAAATGTCGTAGTAGTGCCTGGCTTTAATCCGCAGAAGTCGGGTCTGACCAGTGACCAGGGATATTATGAGCTCAATACAGGTATACCCATCAGCATGTTGGAGGATAAAAGCATCGTTATTTATTATATTTCCGCGTGCAAGCAGTGTGTAAAAAAAATGGTTGTTTTTGTCGCTCCCGAGCTGGCCCGGGAAAGCTTTGATCAGACTTTATCCTATATCACGGTGGAAACCATAAAAATGAAGGCGGGCTGTAAACAGACGGAACCGGATCCGATGGGCGCCGACAAGGAGCTCAGCAAGTTTACATCTCAACCCGCCACAGATATCAGCACGATATCAGCTCTTAATGTTGTAACAGCGCCCCCCTCGCTGCTGAACCTGCTCACCGAGGCGGCAGCTGCCGAGGCCGTTGTAGGTCAGGGTTCTTTCCAGGTGGAGCCCAAATCTCCTTTTCAAGGAGGGTTTCATAATAATTTTGGAAGGTTCTTGCTGGCTTCGTCTATGTTTTTAACGGCGAACCCGGGTTTTAATTTTTCACCTTCACGTCTGAAGTCGGAAGCGGTGTTCTGGAATCCGGCAGCCCTTGCGCCCAGGGAAGAAAAGGGGAGAAGCGGCGCCACAAAGGGCATAAAGCCGGAAAAGGGAGATGTGCAGGTTTTTCTAAATTTTAAGAACAATATAAAGTTATCCGGCTATGTACGGCTCAATGACAGGATGAGCATTGGTTTGGGAGGCATCTATATGAAACGCGATGCTTTTCAGCAGGTTGAATATGAAGTTCTTGGTAGAGTATCCCACCCCCTGACAATCCAGGAGTACGCTGTCTTTTTGCCTGTGGCATACAGACTTGGCAAAAAATTGCGCATGGCGGTGACGGCAAAATACATGGGACAAAGGTTCAATTTGCCAAGTATCGTAAGTCTCGATTCCAATCCGTCTATTCCCAGATTCACCGATATTACAGTGACCAGGCAGCAATTCGATGCAGATGTTTCTTTGAATTATGATATCCTGCCGTCGCTTGCATTGGGGGTCAACTATATGAATGTGGCCGGGTCGAAGCTATATGCAGAACCCATTGTTGCGGTGCGTCAGTTCATTCCCTATACCAGCACGCGATCCATTGGTGCGGGGCTTTGCTATAGGTGGCGCCGGTTTAATTTTGGCAGTGACGTGATGATCGCTCATGACAGCCTGTATGATGTGACGGCGGGGGTCAACTATGTTCCCTTTAATAATGCATTAGTGGGCGCCGGCTATGCTTTCCGGCAAAAGGCCTATTCTGTCAGCTTCAAATGGGGGCATTTTATGACGTCCTATGTGGATGACAATGGATTTTTGTTGAGCCAGAAAAAGCCCGGGAGATCAAAAATTTTTAACGGTCGGATATACACCAGTGTTATTCTCGACTTTCATTAATCCACGTGATGAGGACGGCTATTTCTCTTTGGACTTAATGTCCAGGATGTTTTCCAGCTTTTTCAGCCGGGTGGTCCAGAACTTATCGAAGGAGTTGATGAAATCCTGCAGCTCATTAAATCCGTCCTGTCTCAGGGTGCAATAGCGTTCCCTCCCAATGTCCTTTATGGAGATAAATTTTGCGTTGTAAAGGATCTTTACGTGCTTGGATACGGCGGGCCGGCTCATGTCGAAATTCTCTGCGAGCGCGCTGATGGTCATGCTGTCCTTTGAAAGCATTTGCAGCATTTGTCTGCGGCTGGGGTCGGCGATGACCTGGAAAGCGTCAAGCGTATTTGTCTGCATGGTAAAGGTAACCTTTGAGTTACTCAAAGATACATAACCTTTATCACTCCGTCCTAAGCGCAGCTACGGGGTTACGTCTGGCCGCCCGGAGCGTTTGGGACCCGATGGCAGCCAGTCCCGGTACAAGTAGGATCAGGATGCCGGTGAGGATGGTGTCCCAGCCCAATGTCACCCGATTGGGAAAATTATTCAGCCATAGACTGTTCAGGAAATAGCTCAGCGGCGCTGCAATAAGGATGGCGATCGCCAGCACCTGTAAAAATCCCTTCGAGAGCAGCATCACGATCCCAAGCTCTTTCCCTCCCAGCGTTTTGCGTATACCCACTTCCTTGATCCTTCGTTCGGTGGTATAGGTGGCCATACCCAGCATCCCCAGGGAGGCAATAGTGACTGCAATAAAGGCCAAATAACCCAGGATCGAGACGATGTCGAATCATCCCTGGGAGACGGCAGCCAACTGATCGTCAAAGAACTGGTATTGGAAGCTGTGTACGGGGTCGATGGCTCCCCATTTTTTCTCCAGCGCCGACACCGTGCCACGCAGGTCCGCGGAGGCGATCTTCACATTGACAAACTTGAGGAGGGAGGGAATATTCTGTAATACCAGCGGCTCGATCTGGTCATGGTCGAGACCCAGATGAAAATTTTTGATCACGCCTGCTATCTGTAAGATGCTGCTGTCATTGCCGGCTGGCCGGAGGAATGTCCCTACAGCTGCGGCAGGATCTTTAAAGCCCAACGCTTTTACGGCGGATTCGTTGAGCAATACGTAACGACCGGTGTCACCTGCGGGAAGTCCTTTTCCCGCCACCAATGGAAGCTGCATAAGACCGATAAAATTCTCATCCGTGCGCAGCGCTGTCATGGGAATATACTCCTCCTTACCATCTGCTCTTTTCAGGCTTGCTCCTTCCGACCTGCCGGTGGAGGGAATATATTCGCAGGCGGAGATCTTATCCACTCCCGGAACGGCATTCAGTTCCCTGGATACTCTACGATAGTCATTGCCCTGTAGCGGTATATTTACAATATTGTTCGAATTGAATTCATATTGGAACTTCAAGTAATGAGTAAACTGATGGAAGATAAGGGTGGTGGAGATGATAAAGACCAGGGAAACCGTAAACTGTGCAACGCTCAACGCTTTCCGGATGGACAGCTTGCCCGGACGGATACCGGCCAGACTTTTGAGCACTTTTGCCGGCTGGAAGCCTGAAAGATAAAAGGCCGGATAAATACCCGCGATCAGACCGATGGTCAATGCGAATATCACAAAACCGGCGACAACAGGCCAGCCTGCCCGCAGCTCGAAATGGAAATATTGGTTTAGCCAAAGTCCGACAAAAGCAGCCCGCAGGAACAGAAGGAAAAGGATGGACAGCAAAAGCGCGAAGAGGGCCGTAAGGATGGATTCACAGAGGAATTGAAATACGATGTTCTTCCGTCCTGCGCCATTGACCTTGCGGATGCCGATCTCCCGCGCGCGGGTCAATGCCCTTGCAATGGAAAGATTGGTATAATTCAGACAGGCCGAGACCAGGATGATCAGGGCAATGATCGATAAAAAATAATACGCCACCCTGGGGAGGGCAACATTCGGCTCGTTGCCAAGCAGCATGCCCGGTGAAATGGCCGTCAATGCTTGTCCTTTCATGTTAAAGCCTTTCATATCGGGGATGCCGGCAATATGGGGTTTGGTCAGACTGACCAGGGATGCATCAAGATCGGCGCCTGTCTTTCCCGGTCTGAGCAGGACATAGGTATAGCATTGGAAAAAATTTTGCCAGTCAATCCTGCTGTTCCCTCTTTTTTTATCTGCGATGAGAAAGGGTAGGGAGGAGATGGAGAATAACGCGTCAAAGTGGAGATGGCTTCGGTAGTTTGCATCTGCCAGCACGCCGGTAATGGTATAGCTACCCCAGCTTACGGGTGCGGAAGCTTCACTCCCTCCAAGAGGGCCTAACCCGCGGTCTGTGAAAGTTACTGTCTTACCGACAGGGTCTTCATCCCTGAATAGCCGGTGCGCTGCTGTGGCGGAAAGTACTATGGAATTGGGAGCATCCAGCGCTGTCCCGGGATCACCCTTGCCAAGCTGGAAGCTGAAGACCTTGAAGAAGGCGGGGTCCGCAAAATAGCCCCTTAACTCCGTAGAGCTCTTATTATATACGGCGTCGCCGCCGACCCCCATCGCAAGGCAGGTAGATTCCTGGACCACGGGATCTTCGTTCCTCAATGCATCGGCCAGGGGGAAGGGACTGGTGGCGTAAGCGTGTTTGAGATCGGGCTTATCGGAGATGATGCGATAAATGTGATCCTTATTCGCGTGGAACTGGTCATAGCTATGTTGATCGGCCAGCATGAGCATTATCAGCATGCAAACCGACATGGCGGCGGCCAGGCCAAATACATTGATAAAGGAAAAGGTCTTGTATTTCAGGAAATTCCTGATCCCTACTTTCAGGTAATTGAAGATCATGAGCTCATTTTGAGCCTGTGACGACAGTTTTGTCAAGGAGGTTACACTGCAGGGAATTTGCGAATATGAATTTATTTGTATACTTTAGCGCTTCCTATCCATTAATCCTTCGCATACCAGCACATTACGCTCTCCCTCTTTCCACAAACAAACCATTTCTAAATCACCGTATGAAGCACAATTTGATCTTGGGCGCAGTCCTGGCATTCTTTACTATTTCTGCAAACGCACAGGTAGACGTGCTCACGCAGCACAACGATCTCAACCGGACAGGGTGGAACAACCAGGAAACTCAATTGAATAGCAAGAATGTAAAGACCGGCAGCTTTGGTAAATTATTTACCGATGCCCTGGATGACAAGGTCTTTGCACAGCCGCTGATAGTCTCGGGTATCAATATGCCGGGCGTGGGTTCCCGAAATGTGGTATATGTCGCCACTACCAATAACTCCGTGTATGCTTTTGATGCGGACAGTGTCAGGGTGAGTGGGGCTTTTTGGCATATCAACCTTACGCCGTCAGGGACGAGACCGCCCAAAAATACCGATCTGCAGCCCCCGTTGTGCGGGGGAGCCTATAATGATTTTTCGGGAAATTTTGGCATCGTCGGGACGCCGGTGATCGACAAGACTGCCGGGACCCTGTATGTAGTATCCCGGAGCGTGACCACCAACGGTACAAATACCTTCGCACAATATCTGCATGCCATTGATATCAAGACGGGAGCCGAAAAGGCGGGCAGTCCCGTGACTATCACGGCACAGGTGAATGGCACCGGCGATGGGAATGTCGGCGGGGTGATCTCATTTGATCCCAAGAAACAAAACCAACGGCCCGGTCTGCTGCTGTCGAACGGGATCGTATATATAGGGTGGGCCTCCCACTGTGACTGGGCCCCCTATCATGGCTGGTTAATTGGTTATGATGCCACTACGCTGCAACAGAAGATCGTATACAATACCACTCCGGGCGGGTCGGAGGGAGGGATATGGATGAGTGGAGCAGGGCCGGCGGCGGATGCATCGGGTAATATTTACCTGTCTACAGGAAATGGGACGGTTGGTGTGAGCGGTAACCCTTCGGATCCGACCAACCGTGGGGAAGGTGTGGTCAAGCTGACGCCTTCCGGCAGCACACTGACGGTGAGCAGTTTCTTTACACCTTTTAACTATACCGACCTGGATGCGGCAGACCTGGATTTCGGGGCTGCAAATGTGACATTGATCCCCAATACCCAGTTGGCGATCACCGGGTCGAAGGAAGGCAATATATACCTGATGGATCGTAATAACCTGGGCGGTGTTTCGGCCTCCACCAACAACGTGATACAAACCGTCAGTCTTGGCCCGTCAGCCCATATGCGTACGGCGCTGGGTTATTACAAAGGCGCCAGCCATGAATTTGTCTATACCTGGCCCGAAAATGCTGTCCTGAAGGCATTCCCCGTGGATAGGGTGGCTAACAACCTGACTGTCGCCGGAACTGTCATCAGCGGTATCCAGGGCCCCATCGGCAACAGCGGGGCTATGTTGTCCACTTCCTCTAACGGCGCCGTGGATTCAACGGGCATTCTCTGGGTAAGTCATTCCAATAACTGCGATGCCAACCAATCCCAATGTCCGGGCATTCTAAGGGCCATCAATGCCAACGATGTAACCAAGGAGCTTTGGAATTCCAACATGGTGGCAAATGACAATGTAGGCACCTATTCCAAATTCGTCTGCCCTACGATAGCCAACGGTAAAGTATATCTGCCCACCAATTCCGCGAAGCTGCTGGTATATGGACTGACGAGCGGCAGCACGGATACCTGCAACTCATCGAATGTCGCCTTGAACAAGACCGCCACGGCCTCTTCGGCACGATCAGGCAGTAGCCCGGCCTCTGCCGCCTTTGACGGCAGCCTGTCTACCTCCTGGGCCAGCAATTCGACCAATGGGGAATGGATCTATACGGACCTGACTGCAAAATATGATCTCTGCCGTGTAGTGCTGCGCTGGCAGGCCACGGCCGCCATCGACTACAACATCGATGTCTCCGATGATGCAAGCAGCTGGACCACCATTGCTACGGTGAGGGGAGCCAATCCAGCCACCTTGACCAGCACCATCAACGTACATGGTTCGGGTCGTTATGTACGTATGCAGGGAGTTACTCCGGGTGCGGTGCCAGGCTTTTATGCGTTGTTTGAAATGGAAGTGTATGGCACACCCACTGTAACCTGTGCGCCGCCAGGCGGCTTCAGTACTACCAATCAGGCCGATGGCAGCGTTCTGCTCAGCTGGCAGGCGGTGGGGAATGCCACGGGATATTTTATCCAATACAGGAATGTAAGCGTCACCGACTGGACGACGATCAGCAGCAATACAAATTCAGTTGTTCTGTCGGCTCTTTCATGCGGCTATGACTATTTATACCAGGTGGCTTCGACATGTACAGGCGGGCAGCAAAGCGCTTATTCTACGACTGGCGGTTTTTCGACATCGTCCTGTCCTGCCAACTGTCCGCAGCTGCCGACCCGATGGAGCAGCGCCGACATCGGGACTGTTGGAGTCGCCGGCTCCGCGTGTTATCTTGCCCAGTTCCTGGTATATATCCTCAAGGGGTCGGGTGGTGATATCGGGGGAACCTCGGATGCCTTCCGATTTGCCTACGTGAGCGTAGTGGGGGATGATCAGATCGTTGCCCGTGTCGCCAGCCAGGATGCTACTGATCCCAACAATAAAGCAGGTATCATGATCCGGGAAAACAGCAGCGCTGGATCCCGTAATGCCTTTATCGGCATCACCCATAGCCAGGGCGCAGTTTTTCAATACCGTACTACTACCGGCGGCGCTACTACCGTCAATACCAAATCCGGCATTGCAGCACCTTATTGGGTCAAGCTCGTGAAGAGCGGCTCTAATTTTGCCGGATATGTTTCCTCCAATGGATCTTCCTGGACGCAGGTAGGCCCGATCATCAATCTGGGCTTCGGAGCAACAGCCGCTGTTTCGGGTGGGTATGCCGTCAGCAGCCATAATAATACGACACTGTCATCCGCCAATTTTGATAATTTCTCTCAGTCTACACCCGCACCTCTGCCGTTGACACTGCTCAGCTTTACGGGTAAGAACATGAATGATCAGTATGCCGCATTGCAATGGACCACCGGCTCGGAACAAAATGTCGACCATTTTGAAGTGGAAAGATGTTTGGATGGCATCCATTTCAGGACCGTGCTGACAGTGAAAGCCGTTGGCAACAGCAGTACGGAGCAGCAATATTCGGGTGATGACATGTCGCCCGGCGCAGGGATGAATTATTATCGTCTGAAAGAGGTTGATCTCGACGGCAACTATAACTATTCACCCGTTATTGTTGTACGGATGGGTAAGAAGTCTGTCGAGCCGCTGGTCTTCCCCAACCCCGTGGATGGAGCTTTCAACGTTGTTGCGGGACGGGAATCTATGAAGGAGATAAATGTATATGATGTGTCTGGCAGGAGAGCCATCCAGATGATCAATACATCGGCCTCGTCCACATTGGTGGTCCCCTGCACTGATCTTGCCCCCGGCGTCTATATCGTGGAGATCAGGACTGATAACCAGCGATACCTGAAAAAGGTGATAAAACGTTAATGATCCGGGAATCAGCAAAAGGGTATAAATTGCCTTAAAATCAATTGTGCCCGTGAGTAAAAAGGCGAAATTGCTGGAACCCGAGTTGCCTGTTCTCTCAAAAGCAGTCCTTGAACAGGAAAGAAAGGTACTTTTGGACCTGGGTAATGATATTACCAGGGTCCGGGATAAGAATGACCTGCTCGTCCTTTTCTCCAAGCGGGTCAAAAGCTATTTTTATTTCACGCACACTATCGTCACCCTCATCGACTATAAGGATGAGACCTATATACCCTTTCTGCTGGATAACGATAACTCTCCTATCAGGGACCATGCGATGTACCCGGAATTGATCAAAGCCCGTTTTAATCTTAACGAGCCCTTTATACAGGCGGTGCTGCAAGCGGACGGCCCTGTCTCTTTCCTGCTGGTGGATATCATGGACCAGCCGAAAAGCCCTGTTTTTCTCCGGGTGAATTATGAAAAAGGCGTGAGGGAAATATTGATGACCCGGCTCATGAAAGAAGACAAGCCGATGGGCTTTATCCATATCTATACCGACAGACCCGGAAGCTTCACCGACGAGTTCCGGAGTGTCATAAAAGGCATTACCCCTCAGCTGTCGGGCGCGGTCTCCAATATCATCAAGAACGAGGAAATACTGAAAAAGGAAAGGGAGAAATCTCTTTTGCTGGATTTTAGCTCCGGCATCGCGGCAGTACGGACGAAAGAAGAGCTGGACATTGTCGTTCGCACTTTCCTGAACAAGGTTAATACCATGCGTACCTATGTTATCCGGAAGATCAATGAGGACAAGGCTACTCTAGGCTTATATATCTATGACCCCGGTATCATTGGGATCGACCATAAGGATTTAGAGAAATTGAAAGCAACCAACTTCCCTATCAATGACGGCCTGCATAGCAGGGTATTGAGCAGCGCCATCCCTTTGTTGTTCACCATAGACAGGGAGATACAACGGGGCAATGGCGCCGACTATTTACAGTATTGGAAACGGATGGGGCATAAGACCATCGTAGGAGTCCGGCTGCGGAATGGAGAGACCAACCTGGGTATTTTATGGCTGGCCATCGAGGAGATCAATATCCAGCTGCTACAGGTGATTTGCAGCCAGATATCCGTTGCCATGGCCAATATCATCGCCAATGAACAGGTTATCAAAAAGCAGGAGGAGCAGGCCTTCCTCCTGGATTTCAGCAATGATATTACACAGGTAAGGACCAAGCCGGAGCTGCAGGAGGCGATATTCCGGGTGCTGGGCAAAACTATGCACACACAGCTGGCCATGATCCGGGTCATCGACGATGACGGATTCCACCTGTCCCCGTTTATGCTTGACAGGACATTGTTCAAGAATGCGCCGGTAAATTTTGATGAAATGGCGGCCTCTAAGATAACCATCGAAGAGCCTTATACGTCCCGGGTATTGGCCAGCAAGGAAGGGCTGGTGTTCAATGTTGAGGAAGAAATAAAGAGCGGCAATGACTATGCGAAGCTTTGGAAGACCACCGGGCTAAAGAACATGTACAGCCTGCCATTGCGGGCAGGGGATAAGAACATCGGCACCATCTGGATACTGGCCAACAAGCTAAGCCCGCTGATGATGAAAGGTATTTGTTCCCAGATATCCATTGCCATCGATAATATACAGGCCAATGAAAAACTGCTGGCCTATAAAAAGCGGCTGGAGGTCGAGAACGATTACCTGAAAGAGCAGATCAGCACCTTTTACAATTTTTCCGAGATCATCGGCAATGGCGAGGCCATGCAGGAAGTATATCGCCTGATGTCAATAGTGACGTCGTCCAATACCACGGTATTGGTGCTGGGAGAAACAGGCACTGGCAAGGAGCTGATAGCCCGGGCCATCCATAACACATCGCCTCGTAAGGACAAGCTGATGGTAAAGGTCAATTGCGCCGCACTACCAGCCAATCTCATCGAAAGCGAGCTGTTCGGGCATGAACGGGGCGCCTTCACCGGCGCCATCGAGCGCCGTATCGGCAAGTTCGAGCTGGCCAATCATAGTACCTTGTTCCTGGATGAGATAGGGGAGATGCCGCTGGAAGCCCAGGCGAAATTGTTGCGGGTGATACAGGAGCGCGAGCTGGAACGGCTGGGAGGCAAACAGACCATAAAGATCGATGTACGATTGATCGCGGCCACCAACAGGAATCTGGAAGAAGCGGTAATCGCAGGCCAGTTCCGGGAAGACCTGTATTACCGCCTGAATGTATTTCCCATCCTTCTGCCTCCATTACGCGACAGGTCGGAAGATATCGAGCCGCTGACGCGTTTTTTTGTTCAGAAGTACAGCAGGAACACCGGCCGGAAGATCAGGAGCATTGCGCCAAAAGTTATACAGCAATTACGCAGCTATACCTGGCCGGGTAATGTACGCGAGCTGGAGCACCTGATAGAACGTAGTGTGCTGCTGACATCCGGCGACATATTGCAGGATGTATATATTCCCAAAAGTATTACTGTCGAAAAACAAGGGCCGGCCCAGCTGGCCAATCGCCCACTGGAGGAAGTGGAACGCAGCTATATCATCGATGTGCTGAAACGTTGCGCCGGCAAGATCTCCGGCACGGGCGGCGCTGCCGAAATATTAGATATCCCGGGCAATACCCTTCATTCCAAAATAAAAAAGCTCGGCATCACCAAGGCCGACTATTTCACCTCAAAGTAATTCTCCCTTAATATGGTGAAAGCCGTCGTTGTTTCACGAAATACAGTGAAAAAAATCTGACATGAATTTCTGTTTTTGCTGATTGTCAATGATTTGAGATTCTGGCATTCCGTTGGACCTTTTATGATTCAAAACCAAAAATTTCAAATCATGAAAATTGTAGTCATCGGAGGCTCAGGCCTCATCGGAAGCAAGGTCGTAGCAAAAGTTCGCAAGGCTGGTCATGAAGTAATAGCCGCCAGCCCTGCCACCGGCATCAATACCATTACGGGAGAAGGGCTAGCTGAAGCGCTGCAAAATACAGACGTAGTGGTCGATCTTGCCAATTCTCCTTCGTGGGAAGATAAGGCTGTCATGGAGTTTTTTCAGACATCCGGCCGCAATCTGCTGGCAGCAGAGATCAATGCTGGTGTAAAACATCATGTGGCCCTGTCCATCGTAGGCGTCAACCTCATGCTGGACAGCGGGTATATGCGTGCTAAAATGGAGCAGGAAAACATTATCACCAAGTCCGGTGTACCGTACACCATCATCCGCAGCACGCAGTTCTTCGAATTCCTGGCGGGTATCGCCAACCAGGCCACCGAAGGAGATACAGTGCATGTTTCGGATGTTCAATTCCAACCTATAGCGGCTGAGGATGTTGCCACCTTTGTAGCCGAAGCTGCGTTGTCCGCGCCTATCAATGGCATCGAGGAGATTGCCGGCCCCGGCCGCTTCACCATGCCTGAAATTATTGCCCGCTACCTGCACGACACTAATGACTCCCGTAAGGTTGTACCCAATAGCAAGGCTGTTTATTATGGAGCAAAGATCGGATATGCGTCGTTGGTGCCGGCAGGACAGGCAAGGCTCGGAGCTATCAATTATGAAACCTGGCTGAGCTATCAAACCCAGCATGCCTAGAGACGAATGGTCTGCTGGCTGTCGGGAACGAAGATGACGGGTGTCAGCTTGCCGAGGCGGTTGTAATGGGAGTGCACTTTCCACCTGTTCGTGCACCAGGATACCCCTACGCCGGCGTATGATCCTTACGAAGTCCGGTCAACAACACGGCAATCTCGCAGGCAGCAGACCAATTCTCATTTCTATTTTTTATCACTTATTAATGCCAAACACCATGCAATTTTCCTTCCTACATCCATTCAAGCTTGACCTGCGGGAGCGGGACGAGCACCCGGTGGTCGCCGTTCATGCGATACCGCATGATACCAGCGAAGGCAGTGAGTTCCTCGATGATGCCCTTCGTATGTCAGACCTGATACTGACACCTTTCGAGGAAAGCATCGCTGCCGGGAGCCCCGCCAGCTTGCTGTAAAACGTCGCTAAATTGTCAACCAATTAAAAATAAGATCATATGGAAAATTATATATCGCCAGAGGATGCTATGTCAGACCTGAAGAAAAAGGGCTACAAGGCTGACCTTGATTTTGGAACAGATCCTTTTGGATTGTATTCCGGCGATCTGGACATGCGGCTGAATCCGGAAGCATATCAGGTTGACCAAAAATACCACTTTGATGAACCATCCAATCCCAATGGCGACGAAGACGTATACGCCATTACGTCCTTTACAGGCATAAAAGGTTTTTTGGATGTACACGAGGGCGATACCGGATCCTCCAGGCTGGCCGCGCTCGACAGCATCATCCGGGAGCATCATGTCCAGGTGGACCAGTATCTGCGTCAGGCCGTAAAGATCAGCGGGGCAATACCAGAGCGCAGCGATCTCATCAGCCATTCACCGATCATCGAGTTTTCCGATTGGGCAGCTGTACAGAATGCTTCGGATATATGGGACAGACTGTATACAGATGTGATCAAACATCTCGAAAAGCGGGATTTCCACTTCATCTTTCATCTGGGAGACGTTGTGAATAAGCGTGTATTTGAAATAGACGAGGTCCTTGACATCATCGGTGACTATTCCTCTCATGGAAGGGTGACGCTGCTGCTCAACAAGGATGAAGCTGACCATCTTTGGAGCAAGCTGAATGGGCCTGGCCCCGAAGCAGACATCTCAGGGGGGCCTCGGGTAGGAGAAAAATGTAGGTTTCTCTTCAATACAATGAACATCGGCGCCTTGCTGGTCCTTCATGACTACAGCGCTGTACGGCTGTCGCGGGATGGAGAGCTCGCCCTGTCCGGCATGCCACCGGCGAAGGACATTGAGCCAATGAATGTCAAAGCACTATTCAGCACTGGTTACCAAATAGGATTATTGCTTCAGCTCGAGCCGCGGGATCGTATGGCGCTTGGTCTGGCTGTTCTGGGTGGAGAGATAAGCATTTCATAATGAACGACTAAAAACTAAAGTTATGTTCCAATCACAAAAAGACCCCAATGGGGTAAAGAACATCGTCCTGGTTCATGGCGCTTTTGCCGACGGGTCCAGCTGGGCTCAGGTCATCCCCCTCCTTCAGACAAAGGGATACAATGTCATCGCCGTTCAAAATCCATTGACCTCGCTGGAGGATGATGTGGCGGCTGCCAAACGAGCCATCGCGCTCATGGATGGACCGGTGTTACTGGTAGGGCATTCCTATGGGGGAATGGTGGTCACCGAAGCCGGGAATGACCCCAAGGTAGTAGGACTTTTATATGTCTGTGCACTGATCCCGGATGATGGCCAGTCGGTGGGGGAAGATGATCAAGGCTACAAAGCTTGAGCTTAATTCCAGTCATGTTCCGATGATCTCCATGCCGGACAAGGTAGCTGCCTTTATTATCAGTGCGGCCCGGGAATTAAAAGATGCTGCCCTGGAAGTGCACCAGACAGTGCAAGACAGTTGAAAATGGTTATTTGGATATCTTCGTTCCTATGAAACTATTTTTACCCCTGGCTGTCACATTATTAGCTCTTTTTAGCAAATTCGGAAATGCCAGCCCTCTTTCTGGCGCGCCGGAGCCATCGCCTGCTAAATGGAATGCCAACTGGATCGCGGCTCCTGGTGATGATGGACATGAATACGGGGTCTATTATTTCCGAAAGAATGTCGAACTGAAAGCTAAGCCAGCCTCTTTTATTATTCATTTGTCGGCTGACAATCGATATAAATTATTTGTCAACGGCAGGCTGGTGTCCCTTGGCCCTGCAAGGGGGGATCTCTATCATTGGAATTACGAGACCGTCGATCTGGCGTCCTATTTGACGTCCGGAAAAAATATCGTTTCGGCCATCGTCTGGAATGAGGCGGACTACAGACCCGAAGCTCAGATCAGCTTTCACACCGCCTTTATCATACAAGGGGATTCTCCTGCTGAAGAAATACTCAATACGGACAACAGCTGGAAATGTACCCGGGACAAAGCTTATCAACCCATCGGTGGATTTTTTGCAGCCAGCAATGGAGAGTTGGTTGACCGGAATAAAACAGTTCGTGACTGGATGTCTATCTCTTTCGATGACAGCGCATGGCCCCCTGCAAGCAATCTTGTCAGTGGTCAGCCAGATGGCATGTCTGATGGCTTTGGATGGATACTCGTGCCCTCGAAGCTTCTGCCGAGAGAATTGAAATACGAACGGATACCTCTTCTTCGCAAGGCCACGGGTATTACTGTTCCTTCCGAATGGCCTGGACGTGCTACAGCCATTACCATACCGGCAAATACAACAGCCACCCTGCTTCTGGATCAGACTTATCTTACGAATGCTTATTTGACGCTGAACTTTAGCGAGGGGCATAATGCAGGTATTTCTATCCGATATGCCGAATCTATGTTTGCCGAACATACAGCGTATGGCCTGCGTAAAGGCCACCGGAATGAGGTAGAGGGCAAATTCTTCTCGGGGCGCGAAGACAGCCTGATATCCGACGGCAGCAGCGGTCAATCTTATACCACGCTTAATTTTCGGACCTTCAGATATATACAGCTGGTGGTGCAGACGGGCAATGACCCTCTTATCATCGACGATATATATGGCACATTCACCGGCTACCCTTTTCAACAGCCTTCGGAATTTGTCACAGAGGATGCGGAGATCAAAAAGATACTGGAGATAGGATGGCGTACTGCCCGGCTGAATGCCTGGGAAACCTATACCGACTGTCCTTATTATGAGCAGCTGCAATACATCGGAGATACCCGTGTACAGGCGACGATCACTTACTACAACAGCTCCGACGTCCGCCTGCCCCGGAATGCCATCGAACTGATGGATCGTTCCCGCTTGACGGATGGTGTGACACTTAGCCGTTATCCATCCCGGAATATACAGATCATCTCGACCTTTTCGCTATGGTATATCGGAATGCTGCATGATTACTGGATGTATAGAGGCGATAGCCTTTTTATTGGAGACAAGCTGCCCGGGGCGAGGGCCATCCTCAAATTTTTTAGCCGATACCAAGAACCTGACGGCTCTTTAAAAAACACTCCCTACTGGACATTCGTCGACTGGGCCAATGGCAAAGGCTGGTCGGCGGGAGCGCCACCCATAGGAGCAGATGGCAGCTCTGCTATCCTCGATCTGCAGCTGCTGTGGGCGTACCAGTGGGCTGCCGGACTGGAGAGCAAATTAGGGATAAGATACTATGCGGATCTTTATACCCAAAAAGCCGCGCAGCTCAAGCAAACGATACAACGCAAATACTGGAGCTCCGCCAAGGGCCTATATGCAGACACTAAAGAGAAAACATCTTTTTCCCAGCATGCGAACTCGCTTGCCATTCTCACCGGCATGTTGAGTAAGGCCAATGTGATGACGGTAGGCAAACGGATGCTGACAGACAGTACCCTGACGCAATGCACTATCTATTTCAAATACTATTTACACCAGGCGCTGGTCAGGGCCGGATTGGGCGATGGATATATGGACTGGCTTGGGATATGGCGTAAAAACATTGAATGGGGGCTCACCACCTGGACGGAAGATTCGAATGTCGAATTCACCCGGTCCGATTGCCATGCCTGGGGCAGCAGTCCGAATATTGAATTTTTCCGGATCGTGCTTGGCATTGATAGTGATGCGCCAGGGTTTCGTAAGGTCAGGATAGAGCCGCATTTGGGGAAATTGACCAATGCAGGCGGCACGATACCTCATCCTAATGGAAAAGTTTCTGTCAGCTACATCCTGCGTCAGGGTAAATGGTCCATTGACATCAGCCTGCCGGCAGGGATCTCCGGGACATTCGTTTGGAAAGGAAAGGCCTATGAGCTCAGGTCAGGTGATAATAGGCTGAACATTACCTCTTTTGGAAGTTGAACATCCAGCGGATCCCGAATTTGTCGAGGCAGGTTCCCCAATAAGCTCCCCAGAACATGTCCTGCAGCGGCATGGTGTCAGAACCACCGGCGGACAGCGCGTTGAACAACCGGTCGGTTTCTTCTTTGCTGTCTGGCTCCAGACAGATGGTGGTATTGTTACCTATCCTCAGCTTGTGGCCCATGGATTCCAGCATATCGGTGCCTTGCAGCTTTATGCCGCCCATAATTGGCAGGCTCACGTGCATAACTGCGTTCTTTTCGTTGTCGGGGAGGGGCGGCATACCTGGCATGGGGGGAACATCCTTCATCCGGGCGACCGGTCCTTCAAATTCGGTCTTGAATATGGATTTGTAGAAATTGAATGCTTCTTCGGTATTGCCCTGAAAATTCAGGTAGATAGATACGCTTGACATATGATTGGTGTTTTTGTTGATGTAAAGCTGGTGAATTTTCTGTATAGTCCGGGGTGGGGATTCTGACAAGTTGGGGGAGGGTTTGCGACAAGATGTTTCCGGCGGCGGGGATTGTTTTTACAATATAATGTAAATTGGGCGTAAATTTCACCGTCTTTTATGATAGCGCCTTTTCCATTATACGTTGACGAAATAAGCCCGGACAAAATAAAGGCAACGGTATCGACTGCTAGTACGGCTATTTATAACATTAGAACCATGTCATTAGATATGCCCAGTCCTCACCGGGACAGTCTATTTAACGGAGTAAATGGTATAGTCATCTTGCCGGTAGGAAAGTTCATTTGCATGCTGGTAAGGGACTATAGTAACATTAGTATGATCATTCTCGACCTGATAGGGAAGGAGGAGCTTGCAGAGAAGATGGCTGAGAAGCTGGGTCATGTGGATCTGCAGGAGAAGTTTATGAATGTGTATAAGGAGGTCGTCAGTCATCCGGAGAAACACAATCGGTTCAGGCTGGTGGCAGGAAAGCCGGAAGTACTAGGTAATTTAAGTTAAACGAAGGAAGATGAGGATTATAATTGAAAGTGCGGCGTGCCATTCGTGATAAAGTTGAATAGATAGTCTTTAATTACTGTATCCCAACCTTCGGAGCATCTCGCGTAGCATTCCTTTTCCGGGGTAAGGCCTTCATGCGTAAAATGAAGGACAGTATTCTCCCCCTTGCTGGTTATATCAAAGATCATTTTCGTGTTTGTCCATTCAGCATCGTCTTGTAGCCAGGGCATTTTGCTTTCCGTAACAAGCCATGCTATTTTTTTATCCGGAATAATTTCTATCAATTTCTGTTTGGAGTAATGTGAGCCGGGATGGTCAATGATAAACTCATCATTTAATTTTTCGCTATTTCCTTCGAGATCTTTGCCACCCCACCATTTAGCGATATCGGTAGTGATGCGCCTGAAGACCTCGTGAGAGGATCTTGTAACCTCAATATTCGTGGTGTAACTATTGTCACTGGTCAGGAAGTTGTATAGTCTATCTTTAATGACCAGATCACATATATAAACTAATCTGTCGTATTCGTTCTCCAGAATAACTCCGTCATAAGTAAATTTAAGCTGGGTGTTGTCGCCTTTAGGAGTTAATTCAAAGATCATTTTTGTTCCTGTCCAGTCATAGTTGTCTGTTTTGCGTATGCTCTCTGTAACAAGCCATACAATTTTTCTATCTGGCACAAATTCGACCACCTTGTTTTTTGAATAATGCGAATCACCCGACCGGAATATAAACTCGTCATTAAGTTTGGTACATTCTCCTTCCATCTCTTCAGGCCAGTATTTTGGAACATCATGGGTAAGATGAGTAAAAACAGCATTCGGAGACTTTGCGACCTCAATCGCCACTGTGTAATTGGTCTTTGTATAAGCTTGAGTTTGCATAATGAGTAACTTTAAGGTTACCCAAATATATGTAACTTTTAAGTTACTAAACAAGTGTTTTAATAATTATTTTTTAACGCAGTGATAATAAGATTGTTTTTTTAGAAAATCCCGACCGTTTTGCCCGGCACATTCGTCCATAGATAAACACAGACAAAATGGAAAATCTAAAAGACAAAGTAGCCGTCGTATTTGCCGCATCCGGAGAGATTGCGGGAGCAGTCGCACGTTCATTTGCCCGACACGGGGCAAAAGTATATGTCACCGCCAGGAACCTGGAGGCTGTAAAAGCCTTAGCCCAGGAGATCAAAGCCAATGGCGGTCGGGCGGAAGCTGCCAAAGTGGACGCTATGAATGAGCCGGAAATAGACAATTTCCTGGAAAAGGTCGTCGAGGACAATGGCAAATTAGATGCTGTATTCAACGGCATCGGGGCAGGTTATGACGAGATGGGGGGCCGTCCACCCACAACACTGGCTACTTTCGAACAGTTTATGGCCCCGATGGAAAAGATCTGCGGTTCGCAATTCCTTACTTCGAGGGCGGCGGCAAAATATATGATCCAAAGCCGGTCGGAAGGAACCATCTTATTGCTCACAGCAGCGTTATCAAGGAGCAAATTTCCCAATCTGGCGGGCATCACAGCCGCCAGCGCGGCCATTGAAGGATTGACCCGGGTGATGGCTGCAGAGTTTGGAGGAGATGACATAAAAGTGATCTGTATTTGTTCCGGCGCCCTAATGGAGACAAGACGGATCTCCGGATGGATCGATGCTTCTGCCAAACATCTCGGAATACCTCCCGAGCAGATGATTGCACAGTACAAGGCCTTCGATATATTAAAGACAAGTCCGACATTGAAGCAGCTGGGAGAAACGGCGGCCTTCCTTGTCTCCGAGCCAGGAATAGTTTTCAACAGTCATATTGTCGATGTGGATTGTGGTAAACTAAACATATTATAATAAATTAGAGGTTGCGGCTTTCCGGCGGAAGGCTGCAACTTAATTTTCGAATGAATGGAAAAAGAAGAAGTACTCAAATCTGCTATAGCCGGAGATATCAATGCGTTCCAAACACTGTTTGCTGAATTTCAAAACCAGCTGAAATCTTATCTATACCGGCTGCTCACCGATAGAAATGACGTTGATGACCTGACGCATGATACCTTTATCAGGGCATTTTCCAGGATATCAACCTTTAACCAGGATTCTTCCTTGAAAACCTGGGTATTCAAAATAGCGACCAACCTTGCTTATGATCATTTACGAAAAAAGAAAAGATGGCAGGCTGATGCACAGGACCGGGCGGCGGACCTGGCGATAGGTTCAGAGGAGATCAGGCGGGTTTTTTGGATGGTTCATGAGACCTCGCCTGCCGGGGCCTACGAAATGAAAGAGCATATCGACTACTGCTTCACATGTATTTCAAAGACCCTGCCCATAGAAAACCAGGTAACGCTGATCTTAAAGGATATCTATGACTTTCAGGTCAGGGAAATTGGTCTCATTCTTGGGAAGACGGAAGGCGTGATAAAACACCTGCTTAACGATGCCAGGAATATCATGACAGATATTTTTGAGCACAGGTGTGCGTTGATCAATAAGAATGGCGTTTGTCATCAATGCAGCCATATAAATGAAATTTTCAACCCCAAACAGCATCAGCAGGAGGAGCTGATGAAGCTGGAATTGGTCAAAGCATCAAAAAAATACAACAGGGAGGAGCTTTTTGCCTTGCGGACGATGCTGGTAAAGGCTATCGACCCTCTGCATGCTTCGGGCACCGACTTCCACGACGCCATTATGAGATGTTTGAAAACGGCTATTGGCGAGGTAAGCGATTTTTTTGACCAATATTAATAAATATTTATTTTACATTTATGCCGTAAACGATTAATTGCTATTTGTATACATTCGTCGGAGATAATCTTTAACATGCTTAGTATTAAGGAATTAAAGGACGGAGATGAATTTTACTTCAGACAAGTGTTTGACCAATACCATCAAAAGCTTTATTTCTTCATCCTTTACAAAACAAAATCCGAATATATAGCAGAAGAAGTAGCACAGATGGCATTTACCAAGCTTTGGCAATGCCGCCAAACCCTGCGGGAGGAATACACTATTTCCACACAACTGTTCAGGATCGCCACTACAATACTTATTGATTTTTTGCGAAAGTATAATAATAAAGATGCGGTAACTGCCCGTCTTGATGTGCTGGATATTGAGGAAGGGGTTGACAGCACAAATGAAAAAATGTGCGGCGTCGAATTGCAAAAGAGAATTTCTGAAGCCGTTAATGACCTGCCTCCAGTGAGAAAGCAGGTATTTGAGATGAGCCGGGAGCAAGGTATGTCATACAGGGAAATTGCTGAGACCTTGTCTGTTTCTTCCAAAACGGTAGAAGCGCATATTTACAAAGCACTGAAACAGATAAAAAAGCATATCAGCGTAGTAGTCGATTAATTACAAACTGAACATAATTTGATAACAAAGGAAATCATAATAAATTTTTTTGAAGGCAAATGTGACGCCGGGGATGCGGCTATTGTGCAGGCATGGCTCAAGGAAAACCCGGCTAAACTGAAAGAATACATTGGAGTGGAAGAATGGGAAGACTTTCAACCCCCTCATGCCCTGTCGCCCGAAGTATCCGGCAGATTATGGAATAACATAAATAAAAATGCTAATTCTCCTGCAGCGCGTTATTCATATTTCAGATGGATGGCGGTGGCGGCGTCGGTTTTATTGGTTATAGGCCTGTCCTGGCTGTTTGTTTTAAGAAAGCAGAAGACAAGCATAGCCAGCGATTCTCCGATCGCAAAAACAAAGGACATATTAAATAATGCTCCTCAAAAAAAGACGCTTACATTAAGCGACGGTTCTACGGTAGATCTCTCGCCCAACAGCACACTTTCTTATCCCGAGAACTTTAACTCCCTAAAAAGAGATGTAGTATTAAATGGCGAGGCAACCTTCAATATTGCTAAAGATGGCGCCAAGCCTTTTTCTGTCTATAGCAATTCTGTTCTGATCTCTGTTTTAGGTACCCGCTTCACAGTAAACTCTTATAAAGCGGAAAATACGACAAAAGTAGTGTTGCATGATGGGAAGGTAATGATAAAAGTACCCAATTCTTCTTCGCGTGACAGTAAGGATGAATATTACCTTACTCCCGGAGATGTTTTTATATTTAATTCACTATCGCCACGTATCCTGCATCTCGAGAAAGATGGTGATTGCTATGTATTCAATAACTACCCTCTTGATGTCGTATTTGACCAGCTGCAGATCATTTACAATACAAAGATCATATATAATAGAGCTGAACTGGGCAACCGGTCATTTATAGGAAAAATAGATAAAAAGGATTCGGTTTACCATATACTCCAAAGCATTTCGCTGCTCAATAACTTCCGTTTGCACAGGCAGGGTGATAGTTGTATTATAGGCAATTAATATATAAGCCACCTGCCAGCAGCCTAAATTAAGTTAATATTACCAGTAAGGGTACGATCCAGGTAATGCGTATAATAAGGTAATAAAATCTTCACCCCGAAGAATAAGTTTACTTTATGATTACAGCCATTACCAAAACCAGACAGCTTTTATTTATTCTATTATTGACAGTCTTCTCTTGTATTCAGTTGGTTTCCAATGCGCAAGGCTTCAGTGATATAAAAGGGCAGGTCAACGACGAGAGCGGGCAGCCCGTTACTTACGCCTCTGTTACTGCAAAAAATCAGAGTACCGGCACAACAACTACGACGCAAACAGATTCTCTGGGCATCTTCACTTTTCATAATTTGCCGGCGGGCGGTCCCTACTCATTTGTGGTTTCCCATGTGGGTTTTCAAACTCAAACGATATCCGGGTATGACATAAAATCCGATGCCAACATATCATTGTTGATCAAATTAAAAGCGGTAGAAAATGGCTTAAATGAAGTTGTTGTCACCGGTCGTGCCGGCGCTTTAAACCGCACCAAGCTTCAAACAAGCTATTCCGTCACCACTATTGGTTATAATGCGCTGAGCTTGCAAGGGCCGACGAGTGTTACCGAGACCTTAAAATCTGTACCGGGTCTCTGGGTTGAATCTACAGGAGGTGAGGCGAGCGGTAATGTAAGAGCGCGAGGCGTTCCTGTAGATGGCTACGGGTCCATTCAGCTGCTGGAAGACGGAGTTCCTGTACAACATGACCCCGCCCTGGGCTACTTGAATGTAGACCAGGCATTTCGTTTTGACGAGACCATTCAATCAATCGAAGTTGTTCGTGGCGGCCCTTCTTCCGTATTTTATTCAAATGCGCCGGCAGGAGCAGTAAACTATATTCCCCGTACTGTTGGTGACAAAACAGAGGGTATATTTAAGGTCACTGTGGGGGATTATGGTCTTAACAGAGAAGATTTTTGGCTGGGCGCACCTATAGGTGACGGATGGAAACTTTCCGCCGGAGGGTTCTACCGTACGGGGACGGGCGTGCGTAATCCTGGTTTTACCGGTAATCATGGGGGCCAGATCAGGGCTTCTCTCGGCAAAAGCTGGGGGAAATCATTGTTTAATGTTGACTTTAAGCAATTAAATGATGACGTGGTATTTTACACAGACTATCCTGTGACCTATAATAGTAAAGGCAAAATAGTAGCTGTGTCGGGTTTTAATGGCAATTACGGAGCAATTGCCGGCGCCGAAACGCAAAGAATGAACATGATCCAGGGGGACAACAGTCTTTACCATTATGATAATACGGTTGGAACAGCTGTAAACAGAAGCCAGGTGAC
>Ga0105237_10002304_pt1 | contig 23734 bp, 33 predicted proteins | sample KBSC24metaG_FD_81520 | JGI IMG/M metagenome (GOLD analysis project Ga0105237, IMG submission 81520) | Corn rhizosphere microbial communities from Kellogg Biological Station, Michigan, USA - KBS C2-4 metaG | ecosystem: Host-associated > Plants > Roots > Rhizosphere > Soil | place: Michigan, USA...
CGGCATATAGCTTTGGCGAAATGATTGGCTCCGACCAGCCCCTAGCAATCGTGAATAGATGTCCCTCCCCGAGCAGCTAGCCTCGACGAGATGAAGGTAAAGGTGAAGGAGGAAGCGTGCGGAGTCAGTCGTTCAAAGCGCGACAGCGAGATTAGAATCCCAAACTCGCCATATGCGTATCCTGCCCCGAACTTGAGATCCATCCACAGCGGCTGTGCAATGTTGACCAGTTTCGCTGCACCATGTCGTTGATCATTGTCTTCTAGGTCTCTCGGAAGTTTTCAACTGCTCTGCGTCCGCCATTCGATGCTTGAAGCTAGTCGCAGCGGAGACGCACAGGAGAAAGGTGTTCATTATGGCGACAAATCTCAGCACATGCCATCCCGGCGACGGCATTGAAGCATTGAATCGACTACCCGGGTTGGCGGACCCGTTGCTGCAAATCGACTTCGAACGAGAGCTGCAGCAACTGCGGCTAGAAGATTCCTGGCAGCGGGAGACTGGGCGCAGCTCCAAAACCATAGCAAAATATCCAGATTTCAGAATTGTTCTAATTCTAATGAAGAGCGGCACACGAATGCGGCAGCACAGAGCTGAGGGACGGATCTCTATTCAGCAATTGAAGGGACGAGTGTGTATACATTTGGCCGACCGAAAGATGACATTGTCCACCGGCAACTTGTTGGTGCTGGACTGCGGTGTACTGCACGATGTCGAAGCGCTGGAGGAAAGTGCCTTATTGCTGACCATCGCCTGGCGGAGGGAGAAGACTGACACCTCAGAATCCATGTCGCCAACGCAACGGCATTTGGATGAAGAGGCGGTGGCCCGAATGGATGATGAAAGTGGCGCTCCCGGCACTACCCTAAACCCGTCCCGTACGGCGTAGCCCTGTCCGGCATTGAGACGTTTTCCGTGAACTCTTGATTCAGATGCTCTGCACGAACTGAACTATTATGTGCCTGGGCACATAAGCGGCTTTTTGTGTCGTTGGTCATTTTGTGGCCGAGGACGCCAAACCGCGCATGGGGAATGGATGTTACCTTTTCCGAAAGGCACATACGCGGGACAACCGAGACTTGACGGTACATACGCCACTGCGAAAACTCGTCGAAGCTATCAGACTCGGTCAAACCTCAATTTCGGTCTCCAAACGATTCGACCGAAATGAAGATGCCAGAGGTAGCGTGGGAGCCCGGACAATGACGTGCAGAAATGGCCCTCTTCATGATGCTGGGCAGACTTCGAATCTCGATCCTTGTTCCGGGCTCATTTCTTCAAGGACGTCTGCCAATTCAGCACTACAGTGAAGGGCACGGAGGCGCTTTGTCCGACAGGCACGCCGACCAGAAAGCGTTTGCCGTCTGTTGTGACCTCACCACCAATAAAACCAGGTGGTAATTGGAATAGAGGCTTAGGCGCTCCTGCCGCAAAGACCGGCTTGGCGCTGATGTCGACTGACGTGAGCTTCCCGCCGGAAGCCACATAAAACAGTTCTTTGCCGTCACCGCGCCACCTCGGGAAAGTTCCGCCACCCTTAGATATCAACCACTTGCCCATATCATCCCCAGATCGTTGAGAAGAGCCGGAGGAGAACTCCCGAACGTAAATCTCATCGCTGCCGGACTCATCCGATGTGTACGCGACCCAATGCCCATCGGGAGAAAACTGGCCTGAGCTTTCGTTGAACTCCGTGCGCAGGAATGGGGTCGGCTTACGATCTCCCTGCAATGGAAGCGTCCATAGGTCAGCTTTTGTAACTGGGTTCTCGACCGTATAGAGCAGGAAGCGCCCATCTCGGGACGAGCTCGTGGCGAATTTGTATCCAGCATCTGACTTTAGCAATAGCTGCTCGTCGCCGGCACCGCTCGCCCGCTTGAAATAAAGGTCGACGTCACCCCCACGGATTGAATCAAAAACAACACTAGTTCCGTCAGCCGACCAGACCGGAAACGTAGCCCGGACTTGATCATAAGTCAACCGTGTGCGCGTATTGCGCTCTGGGTCCAGCAACCATACATCCCAATTGGGTGTATTTTCGGGATTAGTGCGGGAAACAGCGACCCGCTGTCCGTCCGGCGAGAGTGCAAAACTGTTGTATCGGCCAGGCTCCGCCACTGTGCCTAGGACTCTTCCTTGGTGGTCAAACCATGTGAGTTGATAATCTTGCCCCGCGCCGCTCCTGTAAACCAGGACACCGTTATCCGAAGCTGAGAACAAGCCATAGTCGAGATAGGAGCCAACCTGCTCGGCGACCGGAACGGCCTCGCCGGAGGGCTGCAGCCGATGAGCATCAAATGGCTGCGCCATCAGCGTCCCTTGGCGCAAGAACAGCACTTGCCCAGAATCCGAATCTGACGAAGGCACATACACTGGCCCCGAGGTAGTTGCCAGCAGCCGTCTGGAGTTCTGTTCCCCAGGTTGGGTATTGATGGAGCCGACGTAAACGCCGCTGTTTTCGGGGATGCGCGAGGCGCGCTCGTACAGAAAGTGTCGCCCGTCCGGAAGGAACGATGGGAGTACGTGGACGACTTCCTTGCGCGCTGGATCGAGAGTGGTCAGAGGAGATGCGGCTCCACCCTCCGCAGAGACCTGCATCAAGCCTCTTTCGGAATCCGCGAAAACGATCACCCCATCTCGGTCCCACGAACCACCCACGACGGTTCCCTGAACATCGCACAGTGTTTGTGCTGGGCCGCCAGAGATCTCGATTGTTGCCAGTTTGCTCCCCGATTGAAATCCAATGAAGCGACTGTCCGGAGACCAGAAGAACGGCGGTGCGCCGCCGTGGGGCTTTACAGCCGCGGGATAGCTATTTGAAAGGACCCGAATGTCTAGCGAGTCCAGGTCGCGGATCCACAAGCGGAGGATACCGCCAGAATCACTAGCCGCCCACGCGAGATGGTGGCCGTCAGGTGAGATCGCGAAAGTGCTTTGGAATAGGTTTCGGGATGGAAAGATCTGAAAAGTAATCGGCGCGGACACTAATGGCCTTTCGCGGAAATGAATAAGTGATAACGCACCTAAGGCCACTACAAACACCGCCATGGTTCCCCGCGCAAGCCAGGGTCGACGTCCCCGCGCGGGAACCGAAGCGGTCTCGAGCAACAGGTGCATGTCACCGATGTCACGCAGACGCCGCTTAGGATCTTTTTCGAGACAATGCCGGAGGAGGGGTTGCGCCTTGACCGGAATACGGTTCCAATCCGGTTCTTCCTTCAGTACTGCCGCCAAAGTGTCCGACACTGTCTCGCGTTGAAACAGTGGCCGACCAGCGAGTAACTCGTGAAGCACCACCCCGAACGACCAGATGTCGGCCCGCTTATCAACCGGCTTGCCTTTCGCCTGTTCCGGACTCATATATGCAGCGGTGCCCAGGATCATGCCCGCAAGCGTGCTGGGGTTGCTGAAGGTAGGTGATCGTGAGGGATCGGCATCTAGATTTTTGGATCCTTCGAGCACTTTCGCCAAACCAAAGTCGAGTACTTTCACATTCCCTTCGGGAGTCATCTTGATGTTGGCCGGCTTCAGGTCGCGATGGGTAACTCCCTTTTCGTGTGCGTACGCCATGGCCTCCGCGATCTGCCCGGCAATCGCCAACACTTCTTCCAGGGGGATGGCACCTCCGGTGATGCGATCGGCGAGTGTGGGCCCCTCCACTAACTCAAGCACCAAGACGCGGAGATTGTTCCAGTCTTCTAGTCCGTAAATGGATCCAATATTGGTATGATTCAGCGACGCCAACACCTGCGCTTCTCGCCGGAAACGGGCCATACGTTCGGCGTCATCGGTGAACATAGCGGGCAGGATTTTCAAGGCGACATCGCGATTGAGCTTGCTGTCGCGGGCGCGATACACCTCTCCCATGCCGCCCGCGCCTAGCGGAGCCAGGATTTCATACGGTCCGAGTTTCGTGCCCGATCTCTGAACCATACCTAGGGCCTGCTTCTCGGCTAACTGCTTGGCCATCACCTCTAAGGCGGGAACTTCCATGAAGCTCTCGGCCTTTCCTTCGTGAGCGAGCAACGATTCCACCTCGCCCCGCAAATCCTCATCGCCGGCGCATGCATCATGAAGGAACGCAGCCCGCCGGTCTTCCTCATGTTGCAGGGCGGCACGGTGCAACAGTGCTACTCGCTCCCAATATTCAGGCGTCATGGGCCTCGTCGACGCTCAACTCTCGCAACAGCCACGCCTTTGCCAACTTCCAATCATGCATCACCGTCTCCGGTGAAACCTTCAGCACTTCAGCTGTCTCCTCGACACTTAGCCCGCCAAAGAAGCGTAGCTCCACGACGCGGCTTCGCCTCGCGTCAATGGAAGTTAGGACCCTCAGCGCGTCATCGAGTGCCACCATGTCCGCCCCCCGTTCCGGAGATACGATCAGAGCTTCCTCTAGCGACAAAGTGTTGGCGCCTCCACCACGCTTAAGAGCGCGGCGAGAACGTCCCAAGTCAACCAGGATTTGCCGCATCAGCTGGGCGGAAATGCCAAAGAAGTGGGCCCGGTTTTGCCAGCTAACTTTCTTGACATCCACCAATCGAAGGTAAGCCTCATTCACCAATGCCGTGGTTTGAAGGGCATGGCCGGGAGATTCACCAGCCATGTAACGCCGGGCCAAACGGTGCAACTCCTGGTGGACCAGGGGAATGAGCTTTCCCAGCGCCTGCTCATCCCCGACGCTCCAAGCCTGGAGCAGGAGGGTTACATCGTGAGCAGGAACATCCGTCAGACAGTCCTCTCAGTCTACGGGACAGAGGCTAACTATATACCCATTTCCGGACCGGCCAGAAAGAAACTTCTCCCTCACTACAGTTTTCGCGTGGCCTTTCCGCTTTAGACAGATGAAGCGCAAAAGTGGCCCTGAAACATGGGCGACTAAATTCACACGAAGAGAGAATGAAAATGAAAAACAAATGGAACGCCATAGCCACGATGGTCGCGATTTCGCTGATCACTTCAGCAGCGCACACCCAGACCGGTAGCCTTAGGGTCCGCTTTAATGTGTCATTTCCGTTCACGGTCGAGAACAAGACGTTTGCGGCAGGCGAATATGAGCTGACACAGCCCGCGCAATGCGTGCTCGGTTTGCGCAACGTGGAGACCCAAGCATCCGTATTTGAGCATATCGTACCTGCCGGATCCAGCAAGGAAGTGGGCGGGCGTCCAAGAGCCGTCTTCCACCGTTACGGCAAGTCATATTTCCTTGCGGCAATCTCTGATGGATCGTGGCAGTCAACCTACGATTTCGACAGGTCGAACAAGGAGAAGGAACTGATCGTTATGAATCGAATGCGGCAACCGGAAGTGGTTAGTGTCCTCTCTAATGGGACAGTTGTGGCCGCCGACGTCGGGCGGAAGTAATGATTATTGAAAAGGATAATCGTTAAGGACCTCCGTAATCTGTGAGACGGGGAAGATAAATATGGCACGATTTCGCGGTTGTTGAGCTTAACTTCTGCAGACCGGTTGTTGGATAAGTCGAGCGGAACTCAATCTGTCCGGCAGCCGAAGTGCAGACTATTTCACATAACAGGTCGGCTAGGCGGATCATGGACCTCCATCGGAGATTTCCGAATGGAGGTTCTTCATGCTCGAAGATTATTACGTTAAGCCTTCAACCATCGACAGAGTCCGCGGTAGTTGGTTGGCCCTCAGATTGAGAGCTATTTGGAATGGTTGCAAGCGCATGGTTACTCTCGCCTTGTTGTGCATCGCCGCCTGCCGGTGCTTTTTCACTTTGCCGAGTTCGCCCAGAAGAAGGGTTGCAAAGACATTGCTCCTTGCAAGGCCTATATAAAGGAGTTCGTGTCCCAATGGCTGGAGCAACATGGAGCCAAGGCAAAGACGGCCGTCGCTGTGCGCAAGCATGCGATTGATGCTGAATGTGGGGTGCGGCAGATGCTGCAGCTGGCTTGCAAGGAGCCAGTGACGCGCAATCGCCGACGGTACCCGTTTCCACTCGAATCAGAGGCTCCGGGGTTTGCTGAGTATTTGCGTAGCGAACCTGGATTCGCAGGAAGCACCATTCGCAATTACCGTCACCACCTGGATGAGTTTGCTCAGTACCTCAAGGGAACAGGCATCTCTTCTTTCAGCCAGTTGTCCTCGGCAGTTCTGGCCGCTTTCATTGTGCAGTACAGGCCGAAGGTGGCTCCCCGCACACGCCTTGGTTTCTGCTGTCATTTGCGAGTTCTGTTGCGATTCTGTCACCGCGAGGGGCTCACGAGTCGCGACCTCAGCGGAGCTAAACAAACGCAGTCTCATGAGAACGCCTGATTCGACATTGGCCAATTCCCGATCTTTTCCGAAGTGGTCAATAACGACCAGTCCGAAGTCTTCGAAACCGGCATAGTCGATCGAAGTGGGCGGTTCGGACACGCGTGCCCACACTGAATCCCGACTTTTCACTTCAGAAAGAGAGAAACCAACATGAGAAGAATTGCCTCGGCGCTTGTCGCAGCATGTGTGCTGTTATTTGCTTTGCCTTTACTGGCACAGTCAAAGCCGTACCACGATGGATCTGTATGGGAAATGCAATGCATCCACGTTAAGGGTGGTATGGAAGATCGGTATGCTCGTTACCTGGCGGGCGACTGGAAAAGAGAGCAAGACGCAATGAGGAAAGCCGGGTACGTGCTGAGTTATAAAGCGATACGAACGGAAGCGCATAACCCAAACGACTGCAACGTGATCCTGATGACGGAATACAAGGACTTGGCCACCATGGAAGCCAATGCGGACAAGGCGGAAGAACTCAGCCAAGACCTCTTTGGAGGAATGCCGAAGATAGAGGCCGGCTATGCGGATCGGTCTTCCTATAGGGACATTATCGGCAGCCGACTCGCACGCGAGATAGTCTTGGAACCGAAGAAGTGAGAATCTGACTCAGGAAGCCTCCACAGCCCCGTCTCTGACGAGGCTTTTTTCATTGAAGGCTCCTTAGCTGTTGCTAAACCACAAGCTGGTCAGAATTGATCAGTTACTCCGGTAGGTCCGGCTCAATATGTTGTTTATGAAAGTAAGCGAGAAGAAAGTCTTATCGGTCCGTTGCCCAACCTGTGGGGCTAAGCCAGGAGAGAAATGCGAGCTTAGCACGGGACTACCGCGCACTGATCCTCACCGAGACCGGCGTCTGGCAGCTTCAGACAAAGTAGCCAAATCCTGAAACACTATTCCCAGCGTCGGCGGTCGCGAGTTCGTCGATATCGATTCGCGATGGCGATTACACAACCTGCCACAAACAGTACCGTCACAACTATTCCGAGATAGAAATCTTGCTGTAGGGTCAATGCGCCTCAGGTTCCTGCATCGGCGTCCACAACGGCACTGCTGCGCCGTCACGGTCGAGCGAGCGCAGCAACTGCGAACCACACCAGCGATGAAAGGACCAGAGTGCCGAACGTCAACAACACGATTTCACTCAACAGATCTGGCTTCATTAGCTCTTCCGGGTGCATGTCGCTTCTCCTCGCACCGGTTGCCAATCAGTTTGGCCCGGCAACTGCTGACCCCAAGAGGGTAGGCCGTCTGGTTGACGTAAACCGGTGCTCTTCAGCCATCTTCAGGTTCGCGCACTTCTCCATAAGATACTGAGCACAATGGCTCATTTCCCGCTTGCCATTCAGAGCTAGAATGATGAGTGATGAGCCCCGTCACAACTGCCAAGAAGAATCGCCAATTCGACCCGGAGGCGCTGCTAGCCACAATCGGCGAGGGCAGGAAAGCCATGCTCTTTCCGAAGAAGCGGACTATTTTCGGGCAAGGGGACCCCGCGGATGCGGTTTTTTATCTCCAGACAGGCAAGGTCAAGCTCGCGGTCGTTTCCAAGACCGGTAAGGAAGCGACGATTGGCATTCTGGGCGACAGGAGCTTCTTCGGCGAAGGCTCGCTTGCGGGACAGCCACTCCGCATGGGCACGGCAACTGCAATCACCGATTGCGCCGTGCTGCGGATTGAGAAGAATGCCATGATGCAGGCGCTGCACCGCGAACCGACTCTCTCAGAAATGTTCGTCGCCTACCTGCTGGCTCGGAACGTCCGCTACGAAGAAGATTTGGTTGACCAGTTGTTCAATTCCAGCGAAAAGCGGCTCGCCCGCGTCCTTCTGATGCTCGCTCGTTTTGGCAAAGAGGGGGTGCCGGAAAGTGTGGTTCCAAAGATCAGCCAGGAAACCCTGGCGGAGATGGTGGGAACCACCCGCTCGCGGGTCAGCTTCTTCATGAATCGGTTCCGAAAAATGGGATTCATTCATTACTCCGCGGGAGAAGACGGAGGACTGCAGGTTCATAGCTCACTGCTCAATGTAGTTCTTCACGATTGAGCATTTCACGATAAGCACTGGCAGTATGTCCCATGACCGGGGGCGTCGAGGCCTTCGGAGGTTCCCACAGAACTGGCGGAAAGTCGCGCGTCCGGCCTGGCGCAGTCGCTTCACTTTGCCGGTGACCACATGAGAGACAAATAGCTCCCACTTCCGTAATCTCAGTCTCCTTTTCGATGTCCCTCTCGCGTACTGCCGTCGAGCCGGTTACAACCGGCCCTTGACATAGGTCACAGGGAAACGCTCGCAGGTGAAGGTAATAGGTTTTCATGATGATCTCCTCACGGCGATGGCTCATCTCAGCCTCGCTGCTGGTGGCTGGCAAATCTCATCTGTGTTGCTCGCTGCGGAAACTTTTCTCTACTATCGTCATCCGGCGTTTCATTCGGTACCGCGCTATGCTGGCGAGTCGCAGGACGCGAGAGTTGGCTCCCATTTCACCGCCTATCCGGATGGGCCGCTTGGATTCGGAAATGCAAGCTTCGAGAGGCAGCGACCCTCGGCTTGCGAGCGCAGTTTCCGCCTTCGCGAATTTCTGTGTTTGGCTTACGATCTTTTCCGCTTCATCTGACACATGTATCCTTTCGGCATCGCCGAGCGCTTTTCAGACCGCGATCTGCGCATGTCCATTTCCATTCTGGGGCGCCCGGGGAACAACCATTGGGAAGCGCACGATGTTGACGATTTCGTTCTGGACGGCGTACAGCACCAGTTCCACAGTGGTATGAAGGTTGAGCTTCATCAGAATATTGCTGCGGTGGGTCTCTGCGGTCTTCAATGAAATGCCCAGCTTTGCCGCGACTTCTTTTGAAGTCTTGCCCTCACCGACAAGTTGAACAACTTCGCGCTCGCGAAATGACAATCGTGGCGCCAATACGACTGGATCCGGATGGAGGCGTTGCAGGTAGCCATCCAGAATCAAGTCGCAGACACGTGAACTGAAGGTGGATCGGTACTGTTGCAGAGCCTCCACCGCGGTCATCAATTCAGCGGTGTCATCAGATTTGTAGACCCAACCGCGAACGCCTGCGGCCAGACACTCGCGGATCACTTGTTCTGAAGCTACATCCGTCAGGATCAGAATTCTTTGCTTAGGATTGTCTCTCAAGATGCGCCGCGCCGCGTCCACACCGTTGAGTTCTGGCATGCCAATGTCCAGAATGAGCACGTCCGGCTTCAGTTGCCCGCACTTCTCCACAGCCGCACGTCCGTCCGAAGCCTGTCCGCAGATTTCCCAACCTTTGTGAGATCCAAGCAGAGAACACAAGCCAAGACGAAACACTGGATGATCATCGGCTAGCAATATGCGAAGCGTATTCATGAAGAACCTCCTACCACATAACATCTATAACGTGCTCTGATTCTGAGTTCCTGGATTCTGCCATTTGTAAGTTCCCTGGTCTGCTCACAATTGCTCATTGGTCTACGTACGTCATTGCGGCCGGATGTGTAGGGACAGCATTCGCACTCGCGGGCTGCGAAGCGCAAAACCGTATTTCACGGTCCACAGATTGTCGTTCTGCCGGTCGATCTTGCGGCCAGCGGAACTGTGCATATTGTGGAATCCGGCGACGGGTGCTTAAGCCAGCTTTTCTTGCGATTTGAGAAACGCCGCCTTCCACGCGGCTCGCTTTTCGGGTGAGTTCACTGAGCGGGAAAAATCGATGATGTAAGTCACTTCGTGAGGACAATAAATGCAGGGAGTTCTTAGAACCTCTCCGGTGGGCTCATGATCGACAGCGAAGGGGAAAGACCTGAGGCATTGCGTACAAGTGAGGACAACGAACGGTTTTCCATCTCTCCCTACTCCGTTACGGGGTATCCACACCGGAGCATTTTGGTCCTTGTGCGTTAGGGGACCCGTTCGGATCAAAGTCGAGATAATTTCCAGTAGCCGGGATGCATCTTCCTGGCCCTTGGCATAGAAAGCGTCAGCGATCACTCCATTAGGAACTCCACTGGAATCGTAAGCGCCGCTGGAAGCGACAACCAGAATCTCCGGAAACCTGCGCCGGACCACCGATAACAACTCGAAGCCCGACATTTGCGGCATGTTCAGGTCAGAGAGTATGAGGTCTGGGATTGTCCGCTCGAGCTGCAAAAGCGCGTCGAAGCCGTCCACTGCAATCGAGACGTCGTAGCCATGATCCGACAGAAGTTTCGAAATTGTATGACGCACGGTAGCATCATCTTCGACCACCAGAATCCGCATTGCGATTTCGCCACCGTTGGATCTAGTCGCGGCGTAGAGTGTTTGTCGCTCGTTCATCTGAGATCTCGATTCGCTCACAACCATGGCGCTGGCTTGCGAAAACGTCTGTTCAATATTGCTCGCCGAACTGCCCCGCACTTACCTCCTATGGCGCAGACGCTTAAATGACCTTAACTGATCAAAAGGACACAGCTAATCTTCTCACCCGCCGCTTAGCCTCATAGTGAGGCAAACTCCATGAAACGCTTTGTAGTTCTCAGCACGGTAGCTCTGTTCGTGCTCCTTGGCGCAGCTGCTCTTGCTTATCCGCAGCAGGATCAGCAGGACGAAGGACAAAATAAGTCTGAGAAAGACAAGCCTGCCAAGCAGGATCACAAGCCACAGCAGGCGAACAGGCAGCAGGACGCGAACAGGCAACAGGAAGCGCAACAACAGAAAGGGCAGCATGATCATAACATGCAGCAGCAAGTTCAACAGCAACAGCAGCAGGACCGAAACCAGCAGCAACAACGCGCGAACGAGCGACAACAGCAGGATCAGAATCGGCAACAGCAGCAGAACCAGCAACGGCAGCAGAAGCAGGACCGGCATGAAGCGCAGCAGCAGGACCAAGATCGCCAGCAAGGCGAGCGCCTCTCCGAACACCGCCAGCAACAGATGGTTGCAGAGCAACAGCGACGCTCCGCTCAATTCCGCGAAGAACAGAACCAAGAGCGCGAACGCGGCCTGGAACAGCAGAGAACCCAACAGCTGCAGCAGCAACGACGCACGGCGCAATATCGTTTCCAGGAAGACTACTTACAGCGTGAAAGGCAAGAGCAACTTCGGTTTCAGAACGAGCGCAACCGCGACTATGATCGTGATCCTTACTATTCCAGTGCCCCTATATATCGTTACCAGCGAGCCGGAAATTACTACGAGATCAATCAGTACGGGGCAGATGTCCTGCGACAAGCTGTGAACTACGGCTACAGCGAAGGCTTCGGGACCGGACAGGCAGACCGCGAAGACCGCTGGCATGCCGATTACCAGGACTCCTATGCCTATCAAGACGCGAACTACGGCTACAACGGATATTACGTTGACCGGGATGATTACAACTACTACTTCCGCGAGGGCTTCCGTCGTGGGTATGAGGACGGCTACAACAGCCGCTATCAGTATGGTAGGGCTTCGGGGAACACGAATGTCATATTAGATATTCAGTTGTCCAACATCCTTGGCTTTGTGTCTCTACGGTAAGCAGTGGGAGCAATTCAGACGCGGCCGCTCTCGTAGCGCGAAACCAGCGCTGCGGCGGCCCGGGCTGCCCTCTTCCCAGGCATTTCCGTGATGGTGTGCAATTGTGAACAGAACTTGGCATCCGGTACTAGTACATATTGAGGCCATATGGCCCTACGTCCGGCCCTGCTTTGCATCCACCGCGATCCGCATCGGATCCGGGTACTGGAGAACAATGGATACAAAGTGCTAACCGCCACCAATGCGCAAGAGGGGCTGCAACTCCTCGCATCGGAGCTCGTCGATGCAATTGTGCTTGAGTACAACTTGGGCCGCGTGGATGCCTCGGTATTCGCCTCCGAGATGAAACAGCTTCGGCCGAATATACCCATCGTCATGCTGGCTGAGCGCGCGGAATTGCCCGAGGCTGCCCTCGAGTCAGTGGATGCATTAGTGTCCATATCCGACCCCCCTTACTTCCTGTGGGCGGCCGTCCACTTCGCGCTTAGTGTGAGTCGAGCCCCGGAGTACCGCCAAGAACCCATACGAAACCCAAGAGAGCCAGGTAACTCCCGGCCTTTGGGACGACGCAAAAGGAATGCCCCCAGCACTAAAGGTGCGGGGAGTGCCATCGGCGAAATGGTCCAATTTTGACCAGACTGGGACGGGGACTGAATGCGACACTTTACGTATAACTATGGCAACGCCTGCACAACGTCAAGTTCTTGTCGTGGACGACAACCCGACCATCCGTACCTGCCTGACTCAGCTACTCGAGTCGGTCGGTTATGACGTTGCTACCGCTGTGGATGGCGTGGAAGCTCTTCTGTCGATAAACGAAAGCGCACCCGACATCATCATTTCCGACCTGAACATGCCCGGAATGTCCGGTGTGGACCTGCTCTCGGAGATCCGGCGCCATTTTCCGAGGATTGTTACCATCGCTATGAGCGGCGCGTACCGAAATGGCGGGGAGTTGCCGTCTGAAGTGATGGCGCATGGCTTTTACGCCAAAGGCGAGCCTCCCAGCAACCTCTATGGGACTCTCGCGCAGCTCCTCGAAGGCATTCGATCGCCAAAGGCGTGAGCCTGTTGCGACGGCAATGACTTCCGAAGCAAGACAATCTGAGCAATTCAGACCAGCTACTCTTTTCCAACAAGCCCATGATGAAAGCTGAGACGAGCGGTCCTTCTCTCTCTTTCAGGTCCACTGAACTAAGTCAGCCAATCTGAAGTTGTCTTCCCTTAGCTCCGCACCGAAAGGAAATATTCATGAAGAAAGCTTTATCAGTTTTGCTGGTTAGTTTCATGGGCCTGTGTGCGACGTTCGCCTGGGCAGGGTCGGCCCGCGAAGATTCGGTCGCGCGCCTGCAGTCTTCGGTCGATGTTCTGCACTCGATCATGGCGACTCCTGACAAGGGTATCCCCGAAGAAGTGTTGAGCAACGCAAAGTGCATCCTGGTCGTCCCCGACCTGATTAAGGGCGGATTCATCTTCGGCGGGAAACACGGGCGTGGTGTTGCTTCGTGCCGCACCTCCAACGGTTGGAGTGCGCCAGCATTTGTTTCTGTCGGCGGGGGAAGTTGGGGATTACAGATCGGCGTCGAGGGTGTGGATCTGGTCATGCTGGTCATGAACGAACAAGGCTTCCAGCATCTGCTCTCAAGTAAGTTCCAACTATCTGGCGAAGGATCCGTAGCTGCCGGCCCGGTTGGCCGTCACGCCTCCGCTGGAACCGACTGGAAGATGAACACACAGGTGTTGACATACTCACGCTCGAGAGGCGCGTTCGCCGGCATTACTTTGGAAGGAGCAGTGGTGCAGCAGGATGACGACTCCACGCGCGCTATTTACGGCAAGCACATGAGGTTTCGAAACATCCTCTCCGGAAAAGTATCCACTCCGGAAAGTGCTGACGCATTCGTAAAGGCCGTTTCTACCGCTGGACAACAGGCCAGCATTGCGGAAGCAAGAGAAGAGAAGAAATAAGCAATTGGGGCCGCTAGACGAGATGATTTGCCTGGCTGGAACTGCATTCATGTTCCGGCCAGGAACTCGTCAAGGCATTCGATCGGAGCGGGCGGATTTGATAAAGGTCAACGTTGAATAATGGAGCGACTATGAGTTCTCGGCAGTGCCCGGATTGCGGTGGCGAGTTTGTTTTGGCCAGGCGTTCTGATGAGCAGGGAGCACGATTCAATGCCCGCCTATCGAATTATTGGCGTTGCAGTATTTGCGGAGGTGAATTCACCGCAGAACAAATTCGCGAGAACAAGCGCAGTAAGCAGCTGGAAGTCGCGCGACCTCTTGGTCAGCCATTGGCGAACCGGCAGAGCGAGGACAGCAGCCTCACGAATGAGTGACGAAGGCTGCCCCAACGAAAGCTCACGAGTAGAGGACGCCACTGGGCACTCAATCGAACATCAGGAAGGCGAGCCAATCGCCAAGGAGGCATCTTGAGGGCGCGACTTGAAAGCACTCGATTGTCAAAGATGGACCCAATAACCCGAAGTTGGAAACTAACAGTCGCTGACCGCCGGCTGATGTGGCTGCAGAAGCAGCATCCCAGCGCTGCCGGTCACAAACTCCAGCTCTGGGCATTGCGCCCGGAAAGATAGCTCGCAGGCAGTGTTGGAGGACTTCGGAAATGGATCGGCCACTACAAACCCTGCTCTATGAACTCGTGCTTGAGCCTATCCTGCAGAGTTTTGCAGCGGGTGCTCGATTCCGTTTTCTAGGCGGCGATCGCTACCGATCCAGCAGCACTCCCATCTCGTCATCCCCCCAGACCTTGACGTACTGCGCCTTCCCGATTGTTCCTGGGCCGTTCGGGCCCATCTCGTAGTAGACCTTTGCGTCGGGCGGGTATCGCTTCAGGTTCTCCATTAGGTCTTTCACTGTCCATTCAGCCATTGTTCCTCGATCCCAGCGCCGTTTTAGTCCGGCGCTGTCTTTCAAATTCAAATCAGTGTTTGGTTCCATCCAGTAGCTGAGATGCGCGCGATTGCTCCTTCTCCTTGCGCTGGTCGCCTTTCCTGCCTAAATCCAGGCCGAAAACGGGGTGTTCGTAGGTGCCGGTGACCTTGACCGGTATTGCATAACCGGCCCTCTTCTTTTTAAAGAAAGGGTCCACGGCCTTCATTAGAAGGCTCTTAATTCCCTGCGTCGTGTTGGATGGGGCAGAATCAGTTTTCAGCATTCCGTGCAGATCGATTCTTTCGGTAATCAAGCTGTACGTGCCATCCATTTGGGCCAAGGCGCCCGGAACGGTGAATGAGAGATTCGAGAACCTGGCTGTGCCATCTCGCAGCAGAACTTGCCCCCTGAGGTCCGAGAGCACGGTTTCAGGCTCACCCTGTTCCCCCACTGGCTTGCGAACAGTGTCATCGCGGCTCGCCCCGGCGCTGAGATGGTTGACCCCTTCCTGGGTGCTGGATCGTGAGAAGGTACCGGCATCGATTCCGAAAGTCCCCTGCAATTCGACTCTCTCCAGAAAGGATCTTTTCCCCGGAGTTACGCAAACCTTGGCGTGGAAACTGACATTCCCAGACATCGGCGAGCGCTCCGACCGAGCGAAGAGCAACAAAAGGTCCTGGATTCGCCCGTCCGTGGCGTCTAATTCAATCGAGGCCACTTTTCCCGGCTGTGCGGTGGTTCCTGCCACGCTGCCCTGCCACCATACCGTCGTCTTCCAGAAAGTCCCACCCACTTGTTGAAGAAATGTGTCCCCATTTACGCCGTTAACCACGACATGGAATTGAGTCTTCAGCTGCACACGGTGCGAACTTGAAGTGACGGCGAAGCTCGGAGTATCGGTCACCCCTTGAATCTCAATGTGATCGAGCGTTCCGGAGAATTTACCGGAAGAAGAGAGCAAACCGGCGATGCCGGGCACGACATTGAGGTCCGCGTGTTCGAATAAGTAATCTCCAGAAACTGTAACTTTACCCAGATCATCTGGATTCCACGGACCAAAAGGTACCTGTGCTGGTGATTTCGCCCGGCAGCTTGGAGTTCGAAAGCTGGGTACGGAATGATGCCGGTCCCTTGCTGCCAACATTGCTGATAACGAGAGTACGAAACAGAAGCTTCAGTGATCGCGCCTCCGGTTCACGCGACTCCACTTCCGCAGTTGCTCCGTCGGCCATGAAGTCGTCGATGACGAAAGTCGACCTCTTCGGCGCCTCAAATTGCTCACCCGAATCGCGAGACGGAATCAGGATGTGCAAGCCATCGGCGCGGATTCGCCGCAGGTGCCTGGTGAAAACACCCCAAAGCGTACCCTCAATTCTCACTGTTTCAATGGTGATCAGCGGCAGCGTTCCGGCTTTCGGATTGTGCTGGAACGTGACGTGTGTGAGTTCGCAACCAGGTCGCGGAAAATAGGTGCCGTGAAATGCATCCATGTGCACCTTGCTCGTACTCGCCTCTTCCAGGTCCTTCAACACGGCTTCGCGACTGAATGGCCAGTGCCATAGTAAGAAGACGCCAGCTAGGGCAACAACCACCAGTATCGCGGACGCGGAAACCAGCACAGGTTTCCAAACTTTGTTGAAAGAACCGTGAACGGCCATTGCATTCCTCACGCCTACAAATTCGACTTGGAAGCGTTCGCTTGAGCTTTTTTCCCCCGATCAGGGTTGCGGATCACCGGCAGCCCTGGTGGCGAGGTTTGTCGACTTCAGTTGATCCAGTTCAGATAGAACCTTCTGCCATTCGCCCACGTTCTTCTTAGTCTCAATGGGGGCTGTCAGGTCGGAATAGAAGTCAAGGATGTTATCGCGCAGCTCCGGCGTGGTGAGATCGAATTTTCTGCCTGCCACCTGCGACAGTAATGTGGCATAAGCTTCGTCGGTCAAAGAGTACTCGGTTGCCTTCGTAGTCTGGCCACTATCCAGGTCGACGTTACGCAGAACCAGTGTGTCGGTGCGCGCTTGGTGAAGGAATGCGCGGTATTGATCGACAGTGGTATTGATGCTCTTGATGTAGAGATCCTCGGTTTTTGCGGTTGGATTATTGAATGCCAGTCCCTTAAAGGGTCCAACCTTCGGTATGTACCGCAGCAGGGTTGAGAGGATGCGGGTACCCACGCCGGGCTTCACGTAATCCTTGCCCCACTCCTTCTCGTACCCGGAACGCGAAAGACGGTACAAAAACTTCTTTCTGGCAAAATTGGGGGTCTCCCGCATCAACTCCTTTTTATGCGTTTGCAGCGCGACCCTGGTCATCTGGGGGATTAGCCGGCTGATCGCAAAGCGGTACGAGCCCACCGCCAGGTCCTCATGCGTGAGCACGTCCTTCAACTCGACTCCATACACGACCGGAAATACCCGCTCCAGGAGCGGCTTGGAAACCTGGAAGCCGATAAAATCGTGATACTGCTGCGAGGCGTAGCGGTTCTTCGCGACCTGCACGGTGTCGAAACCGAACTCGGTCTTTAGGTGTGCGGTCTTGTCCTGCGCATATCGTACCGACTTACCAAACTTGGCCCGCAGCTTGGGATACTCGATCGCGACTGCCTCATTCACCGCGGGATGACCTGCGATATCTGAGGTGTAATGCGACAGCGCGCCCAACGCGAAGGCGTACTCATTTACGTCCTGGCTCTGGAGTATCAGCTCACGAACAAAGTCGCCGCTGCGGACGTAATGCACTAAGTCGCTGAATTCTCTGCTTCCGAATGGGTAGTAGCCGAGGTCCTGAATGACAGCGCCTCCGTAGGCATAGGCGTGCCCTTCTTTGATCTGGTCGTCCGTGAGACCGGGAAACCGCTTGAGCAGGAGGGGCCGGATCTCGTCAGCCCACAACAGGTCAACGATCTCCTCGTGCGTAAGAACCGAGTACGCGGACAAGCCGCCGCGGCACAGAAGCACGAAAATCAAAAGCGCCGACGCGCTGAGAGTAAATCGGCACCGGCGCTTCGCTGTTGCCCCACTCGGCATGCTGATCTGCATTTAGATCCTGCCGAGAAGTAGCAGAATTACTACAATGACAAGGATCAGTCCCACTCCCCCGCTAGGCGCGTAGCCCCAGCTCCGACTATGAGACCAGCGGGGCAGTGCACCAAAGAGGGCTAAGAGCAGAATCACGATCAGTATGGTTCCAAGCATATGTCAGTCCTTCCTCGTTGCAAGTAAAGACTCCTTATCGCAAGCTTCCCGTAGTCGCATTTACCGGGTGACCGATCGCCTCGCCGGAAACCAGAAGTTCGACTCTGCGGTTCTGCTGGCGGCCGGCTGCGTTATTGTTCGAAGCAACCGGTGAACTATTGCCATAACCCTGCGCAGTCACCGAATTAGCCAATACTCCTTCGTTCACGAGGTAATCACGTACCGAGCCGGCGCGATTTTCAGAAAGTTTTTGATTCATCGCGTCACCGCCCACATTGTCCGTGTATCCACCGACTGCGATATTGAGCCCAGGGTAGGCGAGCAGAATACCTGCGACTTTAGCCAGTTTCTCCCGTGCACCAGCCTTCAACGAATACTTTCCAGTATCGAACAAAACGTCAGACATGCTGACAATCAGGCCTCGCGCGCTGTCGCGCGTTTGCAGCACCGAGTTCAGTTGCTCTGACAATCTGGCACGCATTGCCAGTTTTTCGGCTTCAGCTTTCTGCGCTGCCAGGCGGGATTGCTCGGCATCCGCCTGGGCTGCCGCGAGTGCAGTAGCGGAAGCAGCCTGGCTGTCCGCCATATCAGATCGTGCTTTATCGGAATCTGCCTGGACCTGGGCAGCATTGGCGCGGGCTTTGGCGCTATCCAATTCGGCTTGTTGCTTGTCAGCTTGCGCTTTCGCCGCGTCCATCTCTGCCTGCGTCTTTGCAGCCTGAGCATTTGCCGTGGCAGTTTGTGCAGCCAGAGTCGCCGCCTGCGCGTTTGCAGTATCCGATTCCGCCTGGGCCTTGGCGTTCTCCGCTCGGGCCTGGTCGGACTGCGCCTGGTTCTTCTGACGCGTAGCATCGTCTGCTTCTGCCTGGGTCTGCGCTTGTGCATTGGCAGCAGTTTGGCGTTCATTGTCCAAGCGCTCCTGGTCGATCTTCTTGACGGTGATCGCGCGAGCATCTTCCGCGGTTTGCACCACCTCGCGCGCCACCGCGATCATTGCTTTCCGATCCGCGTGCTTGTCTGTAGAGAATCGATCGACCTTGTCCATGAGCCGGACCGCATGCTGGTAGCTGTCGCCGGCATACTGCTCGGCACCCTCGGATTCCGCGATGCGCAACGCATTGCGCGCTTCGAAGAATTCCAGCGGCAGATTAGTGTTCAGCACCACGGGGTCGAACTTATAGCCCGTGGGAATATAGCCGCCGCGTTCCATAAGTTCATACTTGGCGTTCATTGCTTCCACCGTCCCCTTGGTGTCCTCGCGAACCACGTTCTCGATCACGACAACGTTGCTGGGTTGGCGGACCGCGTAATAAGGTTCAGCGGTGACGACTAGCGCAAAGGCTTGGAGATCGGTGGTGACATCCACTTTGCTGCGGTGGTTATCGCCAATTAAGATTTCGCCGAGATTGACGGCGCGGCCTTCAGGCGAGATTGCCCACAGAATGTAGGTAAGGTACTCGCCGCCGAATGTCGTGGGTTTCTGCAGATTGGCGAATTCAACTTCGATTTCGATGTAGCCTTTCTTGCTTTCTACTTTGGCTTGCCCGGTCGCTTCGGGCATCAGGGGCGTCCCCGCGAAATCCAGCTTGGTAGCTCCGCCGCGGTGCTTGTAGTTGATCGCCTGCACGCTGCGGCTGGTCACGGAGACGTGAAAAACGGGAGTCGGACTCAATGGTTGGACCACGAGTTCTGTTTGAGAAGTGGTTTGAGCAAAAGCGCTCGTGCTGAGAAGGATTGCGGTTGTCAAGAAAAGCTTAGTTTTCAAAGTATCTCCTTAAGGCAGTTACCTGCCGGGTTACGTCGTGGAGCCGTGACCTGGATGTTCGCCTGCATACGTATCGGGTGACTTCACGATCCGATGTGCATACGGGACAGGGAATGAAAGAGCCCAAACGCATTCAGCAACCACACAACGACGGCAATCACTACTACGCCGTTCAAAATCGAGTTGATCGACGACTGCATAGGGATGAATCGATTCACCAGCCACAGCAGCACCCCTACTACCACCAGAATTTCCACTGCTTGGAGCAACGGCATGATTGTTGGCCTTTTTCTGTACGTCTAGCCCACGTGCGTCATCTCGAAAACTTTTTGCGTCGAGCCGTGTTCGCCTGGAAAGCTCACGACAACACACGCACGAGGAATGCTGATTAGCTGGATGTGCTGGCTCTCGGGTACCTTCACCAGACAACGGTTTACTGCGACCTTAATATCAGAGCTGCGAATCAGCGGTCGCAGCTCGGTTTTCACACTCAGGAGAATTGATCATGGCAGACTCCCGATATTGCGTCTGAGCAAGATAGCTCACACCGCGTGCTGGTATGAGACTGGTGTTCGTGGGAGACTTGGTGAATGAAAAAGCCAGTTCTTGAGATCACTCAAAACAACCAATCAGGGCTGCACGGCAAGTGCTCAAGTTGCGAAACGTACTTTAGTTCTGCCGGGCCCGGATTGCTCCGCAATCCGGGAGCTGCAATGAAAACCATGCAGCGACAGTTCGACAAACACGCCAAACAGGTACATAGGAAGGAAGCAGATGAGCGCCCTCCAGAACCATCATGGCGGGAGCACAAGGAGTAGCCATGAAACATAGGAACAAAAGGTATCCAGATGCCCTGGCGTCGCCCACCATGCCTGGTCAAAAGGTGCAGACTTCCTCCTGCGGCAAGAGCCCGAGAAGACGAAGATGATGAGGATCAGGATGACGGCAAAGAGGAAGAAGACGACGACACTGAGAGTACCGACGACGGCTATTCAGAGTGAGCACAATTTCCAGCCAGGGTTGCTGCCAAACTGTTCAATACTGCACATACCGGATCCTGTATTTTGTTCTAAATTTGCGAAATGCTGACGTTGCGAGAGCGAGTGCTTGCAAAACTGCAAATGAGCCGTGGCCCAAACGGCAGTTCCGTTGCTGCCCTGGCGAAGTCATTAAACGAACCCACAGTGTTCGTGCGATTTGCGCTGGAGCAGCTGCGTGATCAAGGAATTGCGTTCCGTCGCGGGGGCTGGTGGTCCATTGCGAGATATAGCCGCGCAGGCGCAGCGTAATAGGTGATTCTGGCGAGATGGCCAAGCACCCGTCGTGACAGAGCCACCTTCCAGCCCGTTGTTGGCACTTCCAAATATCGAGTGAACTCGCAGCACTACTCTTCGGCAGAAGATGCTGGCATCGTTCCTCGCTACGAGAGGTGCGTCCACTCCTCGGTGCGCGCTCTGCCGGACCGGACCGCCTTCGCTTCAAGGATGTAGTCAACCATTGGAGCCCAACTCTTATGCCTCATGATCCAATCTTTTTGAAAATCGAAGTGAAGCGAAATGACACAGAAGACAGTTTTGAGACTAATTTGCACTGCTCACGAAACCATTGTGGGGAGATCGTCAATATCGACAGCGATGGGCCGAAGACCATTCAGCGCGTGTCTTGCCCCAAACACGGATTGCTGACTTCTTTCCCACAGAAAATAGCTTTCCTTGAGTTCGTCAGATGTTTAGCTAACAAAACTCTCGCAGCGAGCGGTGACAAACTAATCGAACAGGGAGCAGCATCGATTCTTGGAGGCAATGACTCGCTCCATGAGATCGAGAACTAGATGTGTGTTGACTGCTATTGGATTGCGGCCTGGGTCGACGGTGTCGCAGCGTTTGGTTGAAGGGCCTGTACTCTATAGTCCGTGTATTCGATGGTGAGAGTGGCCCGTCCTCCAAGCCGGATATAGCTGACTGACTCGTTCTTGAGTGGAAGCCAAAACCCCTGCACTTTCCCGTACTCCTGATGAATCTGGCTCTTCTTCGTCCAAAATGACGGGTTTTCGGCTGGCTCGGCTTCGATTCGAGTGACTGCGAAATCGGCTCCGTCCACCCACACCAGACCGCGATAGACGTACTTGCTGCGTAGCTTCGGGTAGACCCGCAATATGTATTGCCCACCAGTGTTGGACGGTTCGTAGCCGACAAACGCAAAATTGTAATTATCTCGATTCAGTTGGGTCTTGGCATTCACGACTGATTGTGCGGCTTCTTTCTCGCTCTCCAGAAGCTTTTTGAAAACACGATTAGCAATCAGTTTCGATCCGCTCTGCGAAACTATTGTGAACTGCTTGAAAGACGGCCTGTTATAGGTAGCCTCGACGGTCATCTCGGCAACCCGATCTGAGGGAAATCCTCTGTAAACGACTCGGTATGCGCGTGTCGCCTCGGAATGTAGCAGTGCTTGGGCGCGCTCTTGATTCCTGCGCACCAGGTTGTCCACTACCCGGTCTGTCGAAAGAGGAGCGCTCTCCGCCGGCGGCACTACCGCATCTCCTGCAAAGAGTTGCGAAGCGCTGATCAGGGCCGCCAACGCCATGACAGACCGAATTGTCCATCCTGCTCTCATCTGAGCTACGTCCTGAGCTCCGACGTTCTCTATTCGCAGCCGCCCCGACACGATACCCTGCGTTTTAGGAACGGTCTGAGCAATTTTGAACAATTGTTGAGAAGCTATTCGGAACATCCAATGGCATGCGAAGTGGAGCGAGAGCTTTTGACATTATGCAGCGGGAGCGCGACTGGTCTTCTTTGGCCGAGTACGGATTTCGGCCATGACCGCTCCGTCCATTACTTCAGCATCCGGTAAACCGAATTCGCGGCCACAATCCGGCAAATCTTGTATGTTCGGCTCTTAATTGTGAACACCCGGCTTACATGACGGTGATGACACCCAAAGGCGAACTGAATCATCCAATGTAACGGGTTCATCGGTGTTGATCTCGCCTTCGTTCACAAGTTCCATTGTTGTCGAGCCAAGTCAATAGAGCACGCACGCTAGCGCGGGCCAGAGCAATCGAACAGTCAGCGGCTCCGTAATAGACGTTGATTGTGTCCTGATCGGCACCCAAGGTATATCCGCAGGGAAACACGACGTCGTTAACGTCTCCGTTACGCTCGTACTCCGCCTCAGGTCCAAATATCCACGAATCGCCACGCAGCAGACATTTCTCCGGATTCTCAAGATCGAACAAAGCCAGGCCCAGCCGGTAGAGGCAGCCCGACGGGGTGTGCCGGTCTCCGTGATAAAGCACGAGCCAGCCCCGAGACGTCTCGATCGGCGGGGGCGATAAGCCGATTTTGTTTGCATCCCACCATGCGCCCCGCCGCGCTTCCAGCATGAGCCTGTGTCGACCCCAATGGCGCAGATCGGGGGAATAAGAAATCCATATGTGCGAGCCCAGTGTCGTCATCGGCCGATGGATAAGCGCCCAATAACCGTTGATCCTCCGCGGCAGCAGCGCCGAATCTTTGTCATCGGGAGGCATAATGACGCCATAGCGCTCGAAAGTCCGGAAGTCTTTGGTCAGGGCCAGAGACACACCTGGTCCGCCACGCGAGTAGGACGTGTAAGTTACGGCATATTGCTGTAATTCGGGCACAAATGTAAGACGAGGATCTTCGATGCCCCAGATCTCCTCAGGATATTCCTGCGGATTGGGCATCAACGTCGGCTGAGGGTCGATTTGCCAGTGATCCACGCCATTGTGAGATCGAGCCGCGCACAAATGCGACAATCCGCGTCGATCTTCCACCCGGCATAGCAACAAGGTCGAACCATCTGCGAGCAGTGTTGCTCCAGCATTAAAGACACTATTGATGGAATAGGGCCAATCCTTACTGCTCAAGATTGGGTTGGCGGGATGCCGGAGGAGCAACGCTTCAGGACGGATCGAAACCGCAACACTCATAGATTTTTCACTCACGAACAGCGATCAGGGTTTCACCGATATCGTCGGCAAACAGATTATGGCTTGGTTCCTGTTGCACAAGGCGCATCTCGACCAGCGCCATCAGAAACGCCAGCGTTGACTCTGCCCCTTGGTTTTGATTCAC
>Ga0105237_10002306_pt1 | contig 23725 bp, 30 predicted proteins | sample KBSC24metaG_FD_81520 | JGI IMG/M metagenome (GOLD analysis project Ga0105237, IMG submission 81520) | Corn rhizosphere microbial communities from Kellogg Biological Station, Michigan, USA - KBS C2-4 metaG | ecosystem: Host-associated > Plants > Roots > Rhizosphere > Soil | place: Michigan, USA...
GGTTTAGTGCGACTTGGTTTTTGAAACTCTTTGTGGCGGCGATTCCCCTTGGCTTTATCGCCCTCGAAGCCGGATGGACTGTCACCGAAGTGGGTCGACAACCCTGGATCATACAGGGGGTAATGCGCACCGCTGATGCTGTGACGCCGATGCCGGGTATCAGGTATTCGTTTTACTTGTTTACGGCGGTGTATTTGTCGTTAAGCCTGGTGGTCGCGTTTATGCTGTACCGGCAAATTAAGATGGTACCGAAAATGTATGATGTAAAAGAGGTTGATTGAGTTGATTAAGTGAGTGGTTGATTAGGTTAATATGAAGCGGGTTTTTAGAAAATAAATATGAAAGAAAAAAACTCAATCAACATACTCCAACCCAATCAACTCTTAACTAAATAAAAATATGCTATACGTAGTGATCGTTTATTTATGGGTTGCCTTGCTGCTGTACCTGCTGCTTGGCGGGGCCGATTTTGGCGCGGGTATCATCGAGCTTTTCACTACCGAAGATAACCGGGCCAAAACCCGCAGGATCAGTTATGAAGCCATCGGCCCGGTTTGGGAGGCTAATCACATGTGGCTCATTATCGCCATCGTTATTTTGTTCGTTGGTTTTCCGGGCATCTATACTACTATGTCTATCCATTTGCACATTCCGTTAGTGATCATGCTGCTCGGTATTATCGCCCGCGGAACGGCCTTTGCATTCCGAAATTACGATGCCGTAGTGGATAACATGCAGAAAGTTTATAACCGGATATTTGTTTACTCCAGTTTTATCACGCCGCTGTTTTTGGGTATCATCGCCGGCAGTACGGTTTCAGGGCAGGTGGATGTTCATGCCGATACGTTCCTGTCAGCCTACATATTCAGCTGGCTCAACTGGTTTTCCATCGCCATCGGCTTTTTCACAGTTTCTTTATGCGGTTTCGTAGCTGCCATTTATTTGATTGGCGAAGCTAAAAATGATGCTGGCCGAAAACGCTTTGTACGCAAAGCCTGGCAAATGAATATCGGAGCGGTGGTATTTGGTTCCCTGGTCTTTGTTTCGGCTATTGCTGACGGGATACCGCTGGTAGATTGGGTGTTCGGCAACCCGGTTGGCATTATTGCGGTAAGTGCGGCCACCATCTCCCTCATCATACTCTGGTACCTGATCTATAAGGGAAGAGCGAAGGCCTTGCGACTACTTGCAGGTTTCCAGGTTACCATGATATTACTGACAACAACCTATAAGCATTACCCAAATATCGTAATATTAAAAAATGGCGGCTATCTATCCCTCATCGAAAATAAGGGTGCTGATAAAGCTATTGAAGCATTAGGACTGGCACTGCTTATCGGCAGTGTATTTATTTTGCCTGCGCTGGTTTATCTGATCTATAGCTTTCAGAAGAGAGAGACGAAGGAATGACCCGATTATCTACAACGAATTCCTCAAAGTCACCTTAAACGGTATGGCGATATGTTCAGTCGAATTCTTTAAAACCAGTTGCGCGGTTTGTTCGCCCATCATTTTGAAATCGGTTGAGATGGTGGTAATGCCATCCAGGATGATCTTTTTGATCGGCGTTTCATTATAAGAGATCACGCCAATATCCTGTCCCGGTTTCATTTTGCTGCTGATGATCTTTTCGATCAGTTGCACCAGGTCGTCTTCCATCAAATTAATGTAGACCGTCCCCTTTTTAAATTTCTCATTAGCGATAGAGTGGATCACTTCATAATCAAAAGCGTACTGCCCGCAAAAGTTGGAGAAGCCTGTCAATATATCTTTTGCGTGATAGGTGCTCTCCGGGAAGATAATTTTGATGGTGTGATACTTGCTTAGTTTTTTCAGCAATTGCTCAAGCGCATGGTAAATATCCTGCTCAAAATCCTCGTATACAGCGCCAAATGATCCCGTTACACCCGGTACCATTTTATCCATTAATATTAGCTTCTCTTTAGGTATAGTATTGATCACCTCAAAGGCTTTCTCCGAATTCTCGATAAAATGCGGAATGATCACAAATTTGGAATAGTAATCAATTTTATCAGTGATCAGCTTGCGGAAGAAGTTGAAATCGTTGTTGTAGATATAGAAGTCGATAGCCGCCTTGCTGCCCAGTGTAGCGGCGAAGGCATCATACATCTGCTTTTTATGCTGACTTAATTTATTGAATAGCAACAGCGTTTTGATAGGCTGATTAAACTGTGTATTCGCTATAAAATAACCCTTGCCCGCAATAGAATTCACCACCCCGCTTTTCTTTAGCTCATTATAGGCCCGCTCGATGGTGTTTCTCGAAGTATCAAGCGCCACACTGAAATCATTGATGGATGGCAGTATGTCGTCCTTTTCGATCTTACCGTCTTCGATCCCCTTCAAAATGGAATTGATCAATTGTAAATACTTTGGAGTAATAGAGTACTCGTCGATCTTCACAATTTTTAGATAATTCCGCATAATGGCCTAAACTACAACTTATATTTTTTATAAGAAACTGAGCTTTTGACCCGCATCCTTGTGAGTTCGCCCGATCTTGCTGTGCTCACTCCCCCTCTCTACTTTGTAGAGAGGGGGTTGGGGGGTGAGTCCACTCGACGCCCTGCAAAAATCACCATCACACCTCATCCTTTTTAAATTCCTCTATCTCCTGCAGCAGTTCACCCGCGGCAACTAAATGCTGATACTCAACCCCCATTACCATCAACTTTTTAACCCATTTTTTATCCAGGTTTTCGGGAGTGATATTCCGGTACAAGTATATCGCCAGCGCAGTAAACGCCAGGGTGATGGGAAATGCGATCAACCAAAAGCCTAAATCGCCTTTCATCACCCAATCGTTGTTCCAGAAGAATGTAGTATAAAAGGGCATCTGCAGCCATAAAAACCCGGTGACGCGGATAGTAGATACCTGTAACTCCGCCAGTTTACTTTGGGTGACTGTTATGCTTTCTGCGTAATTGATCTCGTTGATCAAAACTAAATGTTTAATGTAAGTCGCGATAGCAACAACGCCGAATAACATTATTAAACCAATCGAAATGGTGAAATATAGATTTTTGAAATGGTTGCCATAGATCAGCACCCCCAAAAGTAAGTTCCATAATATTCCCAAAACTATACCCACCTCTTTGATGGCCGACAAGGAACCAAGCTTAGATTTGGCTTTGCTTGTCTGCAGGTCTTCAAATATCTTTAAATTCAGTTTCAGCGACTTTTCCAGTTTTTTGTCGTAAGCATTCCAAATGCTTTGTAATTCCAGTTCGTTCATTTGTTTATGATTTATTGGTTGAAAATTTTTGTTTCAGTTGTTCTTTTATGCGGCTGATCTTTGTTGCCACGTTCGTTTCCGTAATGCCTAAGATCTCTGCGATTTCCTTATAGCTTTTTGATTCCAGGTAAAGGATCATCAAAGCCTTGTCCAGTTCCTTTAACTCATTAATGAATTGCTGCAGCAGGTTAATATTGCTGTCCAGTTCGCTGTTGCTGTTATCATCCGCTATTTCTGTCATACCCTCGGTTAACGGCGATTCCAGTTCGATCCTTTTCCTGTCCTTGCGGTAAAAGGAAATGGCCACATTCAGTGCGATGCGGTACATCCAGGTAGATAATTTGTAGTTCTCATCATACCGCTCAAAAGCTTTCCATAATTGAATGATGATCTCCTGGAAAAGATCTTCCCCGTCCTCCTCATTTTTACCGTATGACCGGGATACTTTATAGATGATGCCCTTGTTTTGCTCAATCAATTGTAAAAACTGCGCTTTGATATTTATCGGGCTCATCCTTGGTTTTGTGATCGCTTAATCAATGTAAGTATTTTATCTGTTTTACTAATTATTCGCAGGGCAACGAGAAAAATCACAGATCACTGAAAATATTTTTCAATAAAAAAAGCCTCCCAATAATTTGAGAGGCTGACTATATTTTAATCCTTTATTTATGGATGCGGTGGAGCCGGTGGTGGTGGAGGCGGTTTTGGCAAACGGATATGTACGTTTATCGGCCTGCGATGGTGACGGTAATAATGGCGTCTTGGGTGCCTCCTGAAATGTGGTGCAGGTGGTCTTGGCGGCGGGGGTGGCGGATTTTGCCATACCGATGTAGCTGATAAAGATCTTTCAGCTGATAGCGTGGTTGATTTCGCTTTTGCAAACTGCACACTAACAACAATGATCATCGTCACAATAAAAAACTTAATAAATTTCATGCTGGATAGTTTAGTAATAATTGAACTGTAAATATAACCGGAAACCGTGTAGAATGTTTACTGTGCCCGCCCAATGTTATTTAAATAACTGCTCGTATAAAAAATCCGCTGCAAACTGCCCGGCCTCTAATTGCCGTTTATGCGTCCCGCCGCTGGCGGGGAATAACGGATTAAAATGCTTGCGCAATTCGTGCGAGTAACCTTCAAATATTTTCAGTCGATTTGGGATATGCATAGCGTCGGCCTTAGCGTGGATGTCGATCCCGCCATACAAGGGCGCGTCCTTATGCGTAGGCGGTACCACGCTATCCTTGCTGCCAAGTACATTGATGATCGGCACATGGGCGGTCTTTAACCAATCCAGGTCGAATATTCCTCCCCAGAAATTGATCACGCCAGCCACTTTAAATATTTCGCGGGTTTTGGCGCCTTCAACTGTATCCGGTAGTTTGGCAAGTTTGGCCAAATCAGCGTTACTACTGTAAGCGGCCTGCAAAGCGATAATGCCACCGGCTGAATTTCCGGCAAGGATGATTTTATCAGAGTTGATATGATATTCCCTCGCGTGCTCCTTAAAATACAGCACGGCTCGTTTGGCATCCTGTACCGCGAAATAGCTGCTCTTCAATAACTCATCAAAATGGAAAAGGGGATTGTGTTTACTCAGCCGGTAATTAATAGCCACGCAAACATAGCCGCGCTGCGCAAAGCTTTTGCTCCAAAGCCGCATTACTTTGGTGCCCTTGCTCCCAAACTTGAATCCGCCGCCATGCATCCAGATAATAAGCGGCCTGCTGCGAACGGAATCACCCTTGGGCTGGTACAGGTCGAACTGGTAAGATTTTTTCTCATCCTTCGTAGCATTGGGATTGTAGCTGAGATCTTTGTCGGTTTGGACATCTGTAAAAATAATATCCTTATAACGATAGCACTTACCCGTTTGGGCACTCGCAGATAGAACAGAAGAAAGCAGGCAGAGTAATAATAATCGCTTTAGCATATGGTATATACGTTACAATTATATGTGGTGGTTGTTTGTTAGCTGCTATGTTCAGCATAGATCAATTCCTGCTAAAAAATTCAAATAAGCTATGTAAATTTGTTTCAAACCGGTTTGTTCCGGTCAATATTAATGATCAATCCTAAAATGAAACACTACCTTATCGCTATCACGCTCTTATTTTTCCTCTCGTCCTGCGCTATGCCAATTGTTTATAGCGGCTACACGCTCCCGCAAACTAACTCTGTAGAAGTCTTCTATTCCGCCGGCGAAGTGCATAAAGATTACAAAGTAATGGGCCGGATGGTCAGTCATGATTACGGAAAAGAGATCGTAAAAAAGGAATTTGAAAAGTATGCCAAAAAGATCGGCGCGGACGCAGTTATCATCATCGGCGTGGATAAAAGCATCAACGGCAAACCAAATCGTATTGTGGCGGATGCAGTGAAGTATAATTGACAACCCCTAACTTCATTTTTACTACATTTGGAACACAGAAAAAGCCACTTGAATGATCGCAGGCGTAGGTATTGATATGATAGAAGTGGAGCGCGTAGAGGCCAATATCAATAAAGGCGATTTCAGGGGGATGATATTTTCTGAAACTGAAATATCCTACTGCGAATCAAAGAAAAATAAGTTCGAACACTACGCCGCCCGATTCGCCGCTAAGGAGGCTTTTTTTAAGGCCCTGGGCACCGGCTGGCTCGAAAATACTAAGTTTAACGAAGTGGAGATCATCAACACCGAGAACGGCAAACCCGAAGTAAATCTGCTGGGCTTAACATTAGAAACAGTCAACGCGCTCGGAATAAAAAAGATTTTGGTATCATTATCCCATATTAAAACCACCGCCTCGGCAGTAGTAATTGTAGAAAAATAATGGCGATTTCAGGAGAACAGGATAAGCAGTTGACGACGCAGGAAACCAATAAGCAGGAACAAAAACTGCAACAGCTATTGCAATATGTTTCACAGCATTCGCCGTTTTATAAAGAGTTGTTTGCAAAAAACAATATCGATATCAACGCGATAAAAACGATCGCCGATCTCGCCCTGATCCCCACAACCAACAAAGAAGACCTGCAGCAGCGCAACAATGATTTCTTATGCGTCCCGGCCGAAAAGGTGGTAGAGTATACCTCAACTTCCGGCACACTTGGCGGCCCAGTGACCATCGCTTTGACCGAAAACGATCTCGACCGCCTCGCTTATAACGAATTCAGTTCCTTTTCCTGCGCCGACGGGTCAAGTGATGATATTTACCAACTGATGCTGACGCTCGACCGGCAGTTTATGGCAGGCATCGCCTATTACTCAGGCATTCGCAAATTGGGCGCTGGCATTATCCGCCTGGGTCCCGGTGTACCGGCCCTGCAATGGGAAACCATCAAACGCTTAAAACCAACTGCCATCGTAGCAGTTCCGTCCTTTATTCTCAAGTTGATCGCCTTTGCAAAAGAGGCCGGTATCGACGTGAACCAAACCTCGGTTAAAAAAGCCATTTGCATCGGCGAGAATATCCGCAATACCGATTTCTCTCTTAACATTCTCGGGAAAAAAATTGTCGAATCATGGGATATCCACCTGTATTCTACCTATGCCTCTACCGAGATGCAGACTGCCTTTACGGAATGTGCCGAAGGCAAAGGCGGCCATTATCAACCCGAACTGGTAATCGTAGAATTACTGGACGAAAATGATAAACCCGTAGCACCCCGCACTCCCGGCGAGGTAACCATCACCACGCTTGGCGTAGAGGGTATGCCCCTGCTTCGCTACAAAACCGGCGACATCTGCATGTACTTCGACGAGCCCTGTGCCTGCGGTCGCACCAGCCTGCGCCTGTCGTCCATCATGGGCCGCAAAAAGCAGATGATCAAATTCAAGGGTACGACGCTGTATCCGCCTGCATTGTTCGACCTGCTGAACGAGCGTGAAGAGATATTGGATTATGTGGTAGAAGTATATTCCAATGAGATTGGCCTCGACCAGGTATTGCTTTATGTACTCCCAACTGAAAATAGCGAAGAATGTGATCACCGCATCCGTGCCTACCTGCAGGCCCGCCTGAGGGTAAGCCCGCATATCAAATACGTCACCGCAGAAGAGCTGCAAAAGATCCAGTTCAACGAGGCCAGCCGCAAACTCATCAAGTTTATTGATAAGAGGGTTTAAAAGTGCGTTATGCGAATTGCCGAATGCGGAAGTTTTCTCTCGCAACGATTAATCATTCCGCATTCGACATTCCGACTTCCGCATTGCTTACTATTTTCATACTTTAGCCGATTATATTCAACCCATTAAAAATAATTTTTTGCCCATGATACTTGTTGGACAAAGTGCGCTTTCTTTAGATGATTTTTCTAAACTGATATTTGAAAACCAGGAAGTCGCTTTGGATAAGGCTGCTGTAGCTAAAGTTAACACCAGCTTTGAGTTCCTTAAAAAATTCTCTTCTCATAAACTCATTTACGGCATCAACACTGGTTTTGGGCCGATGGCACAATACAAGGTAAGCGAAGAAAATATCCTGCAGCTGCAATATAACCTCATCCGCAGTCACTCATCCGGCAGCGGTAAACTGATGCCCGCGCAATTGTCGAAGGCCTTGATGATCGCCCGGTTAAACAGCTTTATGCAGGCTTACTCCGGCGTGCACACTGAAGTGGTGGATCTGCTGCGCGACATGATCAACAAGGATATTTGTCCCTGCATTTATGAGCATGGTGGTGTAGGAGCCAGTGGTGACCTGGTGCAACTGGCACACCTCGGACTGGTTTTGATAGGCGAGGGCGAAGTTCTTTTCGAAGATGCTGTTCACCCAACCATTGATATATTCAACAAATTCGGCATCAAACCGCTTTCCATCCATATCCGTGAGGGACTGGCTATTTTAAACGGCACTTCGGCTATGACGGGGATTGGCATGATCAATATCATCCAGGCACGCAAGCTATTAAGCTGGTCGGTATTATTCTCAGCGATGATCAATGAGATCGTAGAGGCTTTTGGCGATCATTATTCGCACGAATTAAACATCGTAAAACATCATAAAGGCCAGAATAAAATAGCCGCCATCATGCGCGATATTTTGGACGACAGCAAGCTGATCCGCGATCGCTCCGAACATTTATACAATCCGGACAACCTCGACCAGGAAGTTTTTGAGGACAAGGTGCAGGAGTACTATTCGCTGCGCTGTGTTACACAGATATTGGGCCCCATTTATGATACCATCAGCAATGCCGAAGAAGTTTTGGTAAACGAGCTCAATTCAGTAAATGATAACCCGGTGATCGATCACGAGAATCATAATATCTTCCACGGCGGCAATTTCCATGGCGATTATGTCTCGCTGGAAATGGATAAGCTGAAGATCGCTATCACTAAATTATCCATGACCGCCGAACGTCAACTGAACTACCTGCTGAATAACAAGCTTAACCAGAAACTACCCCCGTTTGTAAACCTGGGTATATTGGGACTCAATTTTGGCATGCAGGGTATGCAATTTACAGCCACCTCAACCGTAGCCGAAAATCAAACCCTTTCATTCCCGATGTATGTGCACAGCATCCCGAACAATAACGACAACCAGGATATTGTCAGCATGGGCTGCAACGCCGCGCTCATGACCAAAAGGGTGATCGACAATTCTTTTGAAGTACTAGCCATTCATTTAATGACAATCCTGCAAGCCATAGATTACCTCGAATGCCAGGACAGGCTATCCACCGTATCACGTACATTATACGACAGGGTACGGGAAATATTCCCGAAATTTATCGAGGATCAGCCAAGATACAAGGATATAGCAAATGTGAAGGATTACCTCGCCAGCTCGGATCATTTAAACATTTTTGCAAAATGAAATGCGCGTTAGTTACCGGTGGCTCAAGGGGCATTGGCAGGGCCATCTGCATTAAGCTGTCCGCATTGGGCTACTATGTGCTGGTGAATTACAAAAACAATTCCGAAGAAGCAAATAACACGCTCTCTCAAATTCAGCAATCCGGTGGTAACGGCGAACTTTTGCAGTTTGACGTCGCCGATAAGAATCAGATAAAAGAAGTTTTAGGTGGCTGGATCGATGCCAATGAAGAACGGTACATCGAAGTTTTGGTCAACAACGCCGGTATCCGCGAAGACAGCCTGATGGCCTGGATGGCGGAGGAACAATGGGATAACGTTCTTAAAACCAATCTGGACAGCTTTTTCTATGTTACCCGACTGGTTTTGAACAGCATGCTCTCAAAAAAATATGGCCGAATCATTAACATCGTTTCATTATCCGGCTTAAAAGGCCTTGCCGGACAAACCAATTATTCAGCAGCCAAGGCGGGTGTCATCGGTGCCACCAAAGCATTGGCGCAGGAGGTCGGTCGACAGGGAATCACCGTTAACGCATTGGCACCTGGTTTCATCAAAACCGATATGACCGAGGGCCTTGACGAAAAGGAACTAAAAGCCATGATCCCCGTAAAACGTTTCGGCTTACCCGAGGAGGTAGCGCACGCCGTTGCATTTTTCGCCTCACCCGAAGCTGCCTATATAACCGGGCAAGTATTGTCCATCAACGGCGGCTTATATTCCTGAAAAATGAATTTGCCGGTAGAAGATATTATCCCCCTGATCCCGCAAAAACCGCCCTTCGTTATGGTGGGTAAACTGCTTTACAGCGATGGCAACACCACGCGCAGCATCTTCCTGATTCATGCAGATAATGTATTTGTAAAGGATGGCTTGTTCCAGGAAGGCGGCCTGTTAGAGAATATGGCCCAAACCGCTGCCTTGCGTGCAGGCTATTTGGCGCAGGCAGAAAATGAACCCATCTCCTTAGGCTACATTGGCTCAGTAAAGGATTTCGAGGTTTTTGATTTGCCAAAAGTTGGCGATGAACTGACCACAGAGATCACCATTGAAAACCAGGTGTTTGATGTTACCGTAATTTCAGGCAAGGTTTGGCATAGTGATGTTTTGTTGGCACAATGTGAAATGAAATTGTTTATCAGTAAATAGTTAAGGGATCGAGATGAAGGAACCGGATGTTTTTGTAGTTGCTGATAATGTGCTGTCCCCCCTGGGAAAAACTACTGCCGAAAATTTCTCGCAGCTCAAACAAAATATTTCGGGCGTTAGGTTGCAGAACTCAGATATATCTTTCGACGATTTTTATGCCTCGCTGTTTGATGAAAATGAAACATTCATAAAAGACGGGGATAACCTTTATACTAAATTCGAACAATTGCTTATCGCCTCTATCGGGGATGCTTTGCAGGATAGTGGTATCGACACAAAAGATAAAAAAACCGTGCTCATCATTTCCTCCACAAAGGGAAATATCAGCCTGCTCGAAACGGAACAATATGCCCCTGATTTACAAAAGCGGATAGCGCTGTCGACCTCCGCGCAATTGGTTGCAGAATATTTGGGCTTTACCAATCCACCCATTGTTATTTCCAACGCATGTGTTTCCGGTGTTTTGGGCATCATCACCGGGATGCGACTTTTAAGAACAGGCCAATATGAAATTGCCATAGTTGCTGGTGCAGAAGTTATCTCCGAATTCGTATTGTCAGGCTTTCAATCCTTCCAGGCGCTTAGTCCGCAGGTATGCAAGCCCTTCGATAAATCACGTGATGGCTTAAATTTAGGCGAAGGAGCGGGCACCATCATCCTGTCGACCCAAAAAAAATACGCGCAAAATATTAAAGTGCTGGGGGGGGCGATAAGTAATGATGCTAACCATATCTCCGGGCCATCTCGTACCGGCGAGGAATTGGCTTTTGCTATAAAAAGTTCATTGAACGATGCAGCCCTGCAGCCAGAGGATATTGGCTTCATTTCAGCCCATGGCACGGCTACGGTTTACAACGACGAGATGGAAGCCAACGCCATAGCCTTGTCAGGCCTGCAAAATGCGCCGCTAAATAGTTTGAAAGGCTATTACGGGCACACCTTAGGTGCAGCAGGTTTGATCGAATCGGTGATCTCCCTTCAATCTTTAAGGGAAGAGCTGCTCATACCAACCCTTGGTTTTAAAGATAACGGCGTTACAGCCAGGGTAAATGTCTGTTCCGAATTGCTGCCAATCAGGGCGAAAAACTTTATTAAAACTGCTTCGGGTTTCGGTGGTTGTAATGCTGCTGTGGTATTTGGCAAATAATAAATATTTTTGAGGGGATAAGGTAAAGAACAAACATTGCTTGCAGAAAAATATATAACAGCCATCAGCACTATCAGCAGCAATGCGGTAAGCAAAAATGAGGCGAAAGTATTTGAAAATCCGAATGCCGGTCTTCCGGAGTTTTTACTTTCGGTATATCAGCATTTTCAGCTGAATTATCCCAAATTTTACAAGATGGATAATTTAAGCAAACTGGGTTGGCTGGCCTCGGAAGTATTGCTGCAAGATAGCTTTGCCGGAGATAGCTATCAGTCCGAAGAAGTAGGGGTAGTCTTAGCCAATGCAAACTCGAGCCTGGATAATGACCTTAAATATTTTGACACGATAAAAGATGTCCCGAGCCCGTCTGTGTTTGTTTACACCCTGCCCAATATCGTGATCGGCGAGATAAGTATCCGCAATAAATTTAAAGGCGAGCACGCGTTTTTTATACAAGATACCTTCGATGCTGATTTTATCGAAAAGCAGGTAAGTTACCTATTGGATAAAAATATTTTGCAGGCCTGTATTTGTGGTTGGGTGGATGTTTTGGAGCAAGATTATAAAGCAGTATTATTTTTGGTCGAAAAGAATAAAAAGGAATTATCCATATTGTTTTCAGCAGAAAATATGGACAAGATATTTAAAGATAATTAATCGTAGAGACGCAAATTTTGCATCTCCGAATAAGGTTATAAAAAATGAGTTCATCAGTATACATAGCAGGCACAGGCGTGATTTCAGCGATAGGTAATAATGTCGCCGAACACCTGGCCGCCTTCGAACGCGAAGAAGCAGGTATGGGGAAGATTACTACCCTCAATACCATTCACCGTGGCGAATTGCCTGTTGCCGAAGTGAAAATAAGCAACGATGAACTGGAACAACTATCCGGCCTGCCCGCGGGCACAAGCCGCACTGCCCTTTTAAGTTACATGGCTGCCAATGAAGCATTGACTGACGCCGCAATTCCAAACTTTGATTCCCTGCGCACGGGCTTGGTTTCGGCGAACTCAGTCGGCGGCATGGATAAAAGCGAAGATTTTTTCGTTGAGTTTTTGGCCGACAACAGCAAGGGAAAATTAAGAAATGTCTTCGATCACGAGTGCGGCAGTAAAACCGAGATCGTGGCGGATAAACTGGGCATCAGCGATTACATGACGACCATCAGTACGGCCTGTTCATCATCTGCCAATGCGATTTTCTATGGTGCACGCCTGATAAAAAACAATATCCTTGATGTGGTAATAGCCGGCGGAACGGATTCGCTCACAAAATTTACCCTCAACGGTTTCAATACCCTGATGATATTGGACAAAGCGTTTTGCAAGCCCTTCGATGAAAACCGCCAGGGCCTTAATTTAGGCGAAGGCGCGGGTTACCTGGTGCTGGTATCTGAAAAGGTAGCCCAAATATTGAGCAAGCCCTTGTATTGCAAATTAAGCGGCTATAATAACAGCAACGACGCCTATCATCAAACGGCCTCATCACCGGATGGTACTGGATCGTACCTCGCCATGAAAGGTGCCCTGAAAAAAAGCGGACTGCAGCCATCCGACATTGATTACATCAACCTGCATGGCACCGGCACACCAAATAACGATAGCGCTGAAGGTACTGCGATCAAAAGAATATTTGATCCCGAATACCCGCCGATGAGTTCCACCAAATCATACACCGGCCATACTCTTGGCGCAAGCGGTGGGATAGAGGCGGTATTTTCCGTATTGGCCATTAAGCATCATTTGATCTATCCAAACCTCCGGTTCGAAACACGTATGAGCGAATTGCCATTTGAGCCCGAAAAACATTTTTTGAAGGATCAGGATATCAAGCACGTGATGTCCAACTCGTTTGGCTTTGGCGGTAATTGTACATCTTTAATATTTTCGGCCATCTGATATGAAAATATATATCCGCTCGTCCTCCTGTATATCGCCGCAAAAAACTTTCGGCACCAGTGAGTTTTTGACCGAAGTGGTTGAATATACCGGCACGCGTCTCAAAGCCATTGAGCCGGATTACAAGGAGTTTATCGACCCCAAGCAGATCCGCCGCATGAGCCACGTCATTAAGATGGGTGTTGCTGCCGCGAAAGACTGTTTGAATCAAGGCCAAACCGAAATGCCCGGTGCCATTATTACCGGCACCGCGTTCGGCTGTATGGAAGATACAGTAACCTTCTTAACCCGGATAGTGGAACAGGATGAGGAACTGCTTCCGCCTACGGCGTTCATCCAATCTACACACAATACCGTAGCCGCACAGATTGCCCTGATGCTGAAATGCCACGCCTATAACAATACTTTTGTACACAAGGGCATTTCCTTTGAAAGTGCCCTGTTTGACGCGATAATGTTGCTTAACGAAGGAGAAACAAATAATATCCTGGTTGGTGGAACGGAAGAAATGGTCGACACCAGCTTTAAAGTATTAACCCGGCTCGGGCTATACAAACGCTGGCCGGTTTCCAATCTTTCGCTGCTGTCCACCGAATCCAAAGGCACCATGGGTGGCGAGGGCGCAGTATTTTTTCTGCTAAGCGATCAATCTTCATCTGATAACTTAGCAGAGTTAACCGCGATAAAAACCCTTTACAAGCCAAAGGATATCGAAACAGCGATAGTCTCTCTCTTAAAAGACAATTCATTAAATATCGATGATGTCGACTTAATTATCACCGGCAAAAACGGCGATACCCGTAATGATGAAGTCTACAAGCAGTTGGCCTCATCCATCTTCAAAAATAAGGCACTGGCAAACTACAAACACCTCTGCGGCGATTACTCCACATCATCAGCATTTGCGCTGTGGCTGGCATCCAATATCATAAAAAGAGGCACAGTGCCGGATGCGGTAGTGGAAAGAAAAAAAAGCGGTTCAGCCCCTAAAAAGATATTGGTCTACAACCACTATCAAAACAAGTATCATTCACTCATGCTGGTTTCCACCATTTAAGCCAACGTCATGCCCGCTGTAAATAATGATCTTTTCCGTATTGAGAATATAACCTGTGAGGCAGGCGTCATCACAGCGACACTCACGATCAATAAGGACAGCGAAATACTAAAAGGCCATTTCCCCGGCCACCCGGTAGTTCCCGGTGTTTGTATGTTGCAGGTAGCAAAAGAAAGCCTGGAATCAGCTTTGCAAATTTCTGTCCGGCTAAAAAAAGCCGTCAACCTTAAATTCATGACCATGATCGATCCGGCTAACACCCCCACGGTACAGTTGGACATCACCTATAAATTTGCGGATGATGGCACGATCAGCGCAACTGCCAGATTGAGCAATGCTGAAACCATCTATTTCAAATTCCAGGGAAGCTTTATCATACTGCGCCCATCTGCGACTTGATATATACCCAAATGTTCTAATTTAATATTATTTGGAAAAGCCGCTCCGTTAGGAGCGAAACGTTGGTAGAACAATAACATAAACCCTTTTTACGTGCCGTAGGTACGAAACTAATAGTTAGAACATTAAACCCACAGCTATTGATTTGAAAAACTGAATATGTGATGTACCTACGGCAAATGGAATTATTTTAATTTGTATTTCTACCAACGTTTGACCCCGCTGGGGTCGATAAAAGATATGGGTGCACGGTAGACCATGACCGAATGCTTAACATGGGCCAGCGATTGCATCGCGACTAAATAAAAAATAATTTGCAAATGCTAATTATTTTAGCTATCTTAGCATTTCCAGATCGTCCGGTCTGCACAGGCTTTTAAAGCCTACCAATCAAAATTTTTCTAATATTCCATGCCCGGCAAGCACAGGCATTCCATCATATACAATCGCGCATTAAATCGTCGCGATGAAAAATCCTTCCGCTTATTTGTGAAAATTAACGGAACACGTTCTCTGAAATCTTATCACAGGGTCATGCTGAACCTGCCTATCGGCAGACAGGCTTGTCTCAGCACCCCACAGGACACGTAGCCAGTTTGAAGTAACTGACTAAGTAGCGAGAAGGTATTACAACCTCGCAATCTCTCGAATGGTCTTCTCCGACAACCTTGCCCGAAAATCCTCGTCGATCTCGCCCTGGCCCACTTCGTCGTAGCAATCGTCATAAACCAGTTCGATGTTTTCTACCTCGTGTTTGGTAATGTGTTTTTCTTCGCCGCTATCGATCTTATCGCATAGCAGTTTGATGATCTTAGCTCTATAAACGCTCATAAAATTGTAATAAAGGTTTTATTACGTTAAATTTAATGAGCAGGTTTTCATCCGGCAATAATACAAATGGAGTATTCGCTCAGGTATCACTGGCCTCAGTCTGCGACTGAAAGCCCACAGATAAAGAAAGTTTGCGACTTTTCGGAGCGGGTTTGTAGTTTATGCTATGATGCCTTCTTGCCAAATTTATTCACGACTGCAGTCAGAACAATATAGATAATTAGGGCATATAGTAATGTAAAGTTTGGATCGTTTACTGATCTCGGTCTGGTAGGGTCACCTGTTGCAAGAAATATTATCTCGCTTGTCATACCCCCGGCTAACAAGCTTATAATAACTCTTACCCAAACTTTTCTAAGATAGATCATACTGGTTTACGATCCCGTTACTAATGTTTATTCAACATATTTATGAGGATATGAAAAAGCCTATTTCGTCCGGTTCTTCTCAATATACTCCGCCATGGTATTCACGTCCACCAGCACCTTACGACCTTCTTTTGGGTCCTGAATATTGATGCCATATTCGCGCTTTAGCAACACGATCAGCTCCAGCGAGTCGATAGAATCCAACCCAAGCCCATCGCCGAACAAAGGCTCATCGTCCTTAATATCCGCGGGGGTAAGGTCGGTCAGGTTTAAAAATAATATGATCTGGCTTTTTAATTTCTCTTTCAGCTCCGTCGTTTCCATCAGGTAATGTTATAGTTTTTTAACGATTAAATATAATCTAAATCCCCGCCTTTGTTGGTGTTGTCACCAACAAACCCTTGCCTCTGTTAGCGTTGTCACCAACAAACCGCAATTATATTAAATTTTTTCCTTTCAGGCCGATAAAGGTGATCAGTTGAAACACCAAAATAATGCCGATCAGCGGCACCAGGTTACCGAGCACGTCTTTCAACCGGCCGCCTTCCAAAAACAACCCGTAATAAGCCTGCAGGCACCAGTGCATTGGCGATACATTGGCAAAAGTTTTAAGCGAGGTGTCCATCGTAAAGGTAGGCACCATCAACCCGCCGATAGCCGCTAATATCACAATAGATATCGCGCCAAAGCCGTTGCTTTGCTGGTGAGTTTCAGCAAACACACCCACGCAGATCGCATAACTTACCGCGCACCAGCCGCAAACGAGTGTCACCACAAACAACCCAAAAATATCTGACGGCAAATTCAGTCCCGGCAGGCCCACCAAAGGGAATACCCATATACCCAATGAGAAAATCACGATAGCTTGAAACACGGTAACCACCACGTAAGTGATCTGCTTGGATAACAACCCAACCACATAATTGGTCGGCAGGGTTTTCAGCCTGATAAAGCTGCCGCTTACTTTTTCTCTTACCACGCTACCACCCAGCGACATGATCACAAAAAACATTGCAAATATTGTCCACGACGGCACATTATGTTGCGCTGCGTTAGGAGCTTTCAAACTGCCGTCCTTTGAAACCGGTATCTCGTTGATTACCGCTTTGTTATTCAGCATCTCATCTTCCAATTGGGCAGGCAAGGGTTTTTCGTTGATCGAGAAGTATAAACTCCGCAAGGTCTCGCGACTCTCCACCAATTGCAGCGCGCTTTGCAATCCGCCCTTTACCGAAAGCCTGAGCGACTCCTGCAACACAGGGTTATAATACAAAATCAACGGGTCAACTTCACCCACATTTTTTTGGATCGAATCGGCCTGCAAGCCAAAACTGGTGAGCGCTTTGCCCGCCACACTTTTGGACTTCGCTTTAACCCTCACCGTGAAATTCTCTGGTATCACCACGCTCAGCAAAGCTTCCTTCGCCTTCATGGAATCCGTGATGGTGTTTTTATCCTGGTTCTTTGGTAATTGTGACACTTTAAACATCCCGATCTTGTTGATCGCCTCGATCAACTGCTTGCTGGATTGCCCGGTGTCCCGGTTGCAGATCAATATTGGCAGCTTGTTTTTATTGATAAGGTTGAATGTACTGTTCTGGATGTCGGTCACCACAAAAACCAGCACAATGGGCATAATAAACATCAGGGCCAGCCCAATGCCGTCGCGCACCAGCACCCTGAAATCTTTTAATATGGAGGCCCAGAGTTTAAACATCAGTTTCGGTACGCTTTACCCGTTAAATTCAAAAACAGATCCTCCAGGGTTTCCTGGTCATGATCTTTAAGCAGATCGGTTAACTTATCCTGTACGATGATCTTGCCTTCGTCAATCAACGCTACATCCTCGCACAATTCTTCGGCTTCGCTTAATTGGTGCGAGGTGTATATAAGCGTAGTCCCGTTCTTATTAAGCTCGAGCAAATAATTGATAATGGCGTGCCCGGTTTGCACATCAACACCCACGGTAGGCTCATCCAAAAACAATATCTGCGGATTATGGATCACGCCGATAGCCAGGTTCACCCTGCGTTTCATCCCGCCTGAGAATTTTTCCACCCGCTTATCCCGAACCTGTTCCAATCCCAAGATATGTAGTAGCTCATTTGTTCTTTTTTTAATGGTCTGCCGGTCCAATCCTGACCATGCTCCAAAAAACTCCAAATTTTCCGCCGGACTCAATTCCTGGTAAAAGGAAAAATCCTGTGGCACAAAGCCGAACAGCTTATTTACCGCGTTCTCATTTTTTTTGCCGATCTCATGCCCCAACAATTTGATATGGCCTTCATCAGCCGAAAGCAAACCCGTCATTAAGCTGATCAGTGTGGTTTTGCCCGCCCCATTCGGACCGAACAAGCCGAAACGTTCCCCTTTAGCAATTTTAAGACTGAGATTGGAGAATGAGACATCTGCGTTCCCCGGATACCGGAAAGCGATATTCTCCACATCAATAGCTAAAGGGCTGCTCAGTTCCATTTTATATTCTTTAAAGCCGTGAAAGCTTCTTTTTCCAATACGGATATTTCGATCAGATAGTCACCCATCACATCAAAATCTTTTTGACTGCCGATGCGCCCTTTATAGATCCCTGCTGCCTGCACAGCTGCTGTGCGCCAAAGGTCGCCGGCCTGTGTAAACATTTTAGATATCTCCAACAACTCATCCTTTTGCACGTAAGCATAGGCTTCCTGTAAAAACGCCGCGTAAATATACCTGAATCCGCCGCCACCCGTACCTATTTCTTCCTGCATGCGCACCAGTTGAGCTAAGTAGGAACCGGCCTTCTGCAAACCAAGCTTATCCCGCCACCTTTTTATTTTTTCACCGGTGTATTTAATGCCTCTGATGCCTGCAAAGCTGCCCGGTATGCGCAGCATCTGGTTTACATTATTTTTGATTCCGCTGATGATGGCTTTCCTTATCCTCTCGTCTGTGATTTCCACATCTTCTTTCGGATAATAAAGCTGCCCTCTGGGTGCCAGCGCTCCTTTGGCGAAGCGTACCCTTTCCAGCTCATAGCTGGTCAGTGTAGTAGTAGTTTCCATCACCGGGTCGCTGATGAGGTAATTATCATCTTCCTTGCCGAACACGATCAGGTTATGCGCATTAAAATGAAAACGGTATTCCCGCGGGAAATATGAAAGGTAATAAACACCTACCTGGCATCCCACAGGATGCCCTTCGTCAAGCCGCTGTTTTAAGTAATCCTCGGCCTGATCTTTCGATCGGAACTTCTTCCTGATCACCGGAATGCCCAAAGCATTACAGGTGCGCTTAAAGATCAAGCCCGGAAAAGTGCGGAAGGCGATAGCCGGCCCGTTATTTATTTTGATGAGCGGGATATAACAAAAGAACAAGCCCGCGCCGATGCCAAAGGCAAGCGGCTCGGTTATTTTACCCCCCGAATTTTTTCTCAATAAACTGCTGGTAACCCCTGATTCGCAATGTGCAGACTGGAGGTGTTCGAAATCAAGCTTCATGCACGGTCATGGTTTTAAAGTCTTCCACGGTTACGTTGAAGGCTTCAGCATATTTTTGCAGTTTTTTGTCTGATAAGTTTTTAAACACGTTAGGTTTTAAATGTCTTTTGATCTGCCATTTCCAAAAGCCGGTATAGTCGGCTAATATTCCCGGGTCCATCAGCCTGTATTCCATAAAAAACAAAAGCGGACTGGCCTCCTCATTCAAAACCTGCGCCTTTGCCTTGGCAATACGTTCTTCCACATCTTTCCAGGCCACGTCCAGCGCGTTGATCTTCACATCCCAGCCGCTACTCAACTCCTTCACATATTTGCCAGAGCTATCAGTCGCGTAGCAAACCTCCTTCGTGATCTTCCCGAGCGCACTCACATCCTGCGGCACATTTTCCTTCTTCATATCACTTTGGAAAAACCTAACATTTTTAATTCTAACTATTGTCGCCTTTGTTGGTGTTGTCACCAACAAATCGTGGATATTTAACTAATCTCTAATTAACCAATCTCTAATCACTAAACAACAGTCAACATCGCATACATATATGAAAAACGTGCGCTTTCCGGAACAAGCAGCAATATCCGCTCACCCTTTTTCAATCTTCCGCTATGAAAAAGCTCGTTGATCATCAAATAAACCGATGCTGCGCCCACGTTCCCCACCGTATACAGGTTGATAAACCATTTTTCATAAGGGATACCGCCGCCGTAAAACTCTACGAGGTCATAGATCTTGCTCTTGAAAAAATCGCTGGAGATGTGCGGTAAAAAGTAATCCACGTCGTCGGAGGTAAGCTTCCTCCTGTCCATGATCTCTTTTATTTTCTTACCGCCCAAATGCACAATATTATCACTCAGCAAAGTAATATCCTGTTTTATGCTGAAGATGGACTTGTTCATCACCTCCTCAGGAGTGTAATCCATAAAGCCTTTCAGTGAACCGTCTTCCATCTTTTCACCGCCCATATACATGCAGGTATCCATTTCGTTGGCGAATGAAACTCCTTCTATCCAATCCAACCGTAGGCTAATCCCGGCCTCATTAGGTTTATCCGACATCAAAAATGCCGACGCGCCATCCGATAGCATCCACCTCAAAAAATCCTTCTGGAAAGCGATGAAAGGGTTCTCTTCCATCTCTTTAAGCTTCTGCGCTTCTTCTTCAAAAACATCCGAAACGAGGAGCCCTGAAAATCTTTCCGAGCCAGTAGCCACTGCCAATTTTGTCTCGCCCGATTTGATAGCGAGATAAGCATATTTAATCGCATGCATCCCCGCACAGCAAACGCCGGAGGGCGAAACCACTTCTATCGCCTCAGCTTCGGGCAACCAGCCGTGGGTCATTACCCCATGACTCGGCATTACCTGGTCGGGTGACGAAGTACCGCATGATAACAGTTCAATTTCCTTTATTTTTTCAGGGTGATCCTTAAACAATTCTTTCACTGCCAAAGCAGTCATTTCGGCATTGGTATGGGTCGATTTTCCATTCTTATCCAAAGCATAATAGCGGTTAATAATGCCGTTGTTACGCAACACGATCTTTTTGGATTTGGAAGGCCTTCCGTCTATATATCCCAAATATTCCTCCATTTCATCATTCGAAACAGGGTCATTAGGGAAAAAGGCGGAAGTAGAATTTATATATACCTGTGGGGTGGACATAATTATATGACTTGTAAATAGTGTTGTTTTTTAGTGTTAATTCTTTTGGATGAAAATGGTCTTATAAAGATAGCATCTAAAGTTAAAAGTATAGGCGCGCCGAGGAATAAGGCGATAAAAAGATAATACTTAAACGCCGATATCCAGGGTGCTTTATTCTTCCGTTTAGCAATGAACTTTGCCCAGGCCGCGAAAATAAATTTTGCCTTCCCCTCTATAAACATCAGCGGATATTTTACGATCACCGCTTTTTGCTCAAGAAGTTCGTCCTGCAGACCATCCCAGTCGCCGCTAAGCAGGTGAGGGGCTATGGTTTCACCAAATATCCTGGTGTTGGTAATATCTTCTTCGGCCACGCCGGGTTTCGGGAAGATGTTCAGGTAGCGTTCCTTCTTGCCCGTTAGCATCCAATAAAATATGGTGATGAAGCTAACCGGGTTAGGGTGCTTATCCACCAGCGCTACATTGCCTACCAGGGTTGCCCCCGCGTCATTTAATGACTTCCTGATCCTATCAAAAGCGTTCAGCCACATGTTCCTGCCGGCACTGATGGTGATCACGGGCGTATCTTTTAATACCGCCTTAAAATCCGGGTGGTTAAGCAACGAGTTTGATGGGATGCTTGGCGATAAAAACCAGGGCTGGTAACCTAATATGATCAGGTCGTATTTCTTTTCTTTCAGATCGAAGGGCTGTAACGCGGTCGGGACGCTCAAAACACAATCCGGCATCACCGCGAAGAACTTGTTTCCAGTCCATGGAAAGGTATATTCGGCAACAGGTTTGATCAGCACTTGTTCAACCACAGCGCCGGCGTCTGTGAGCGGAGACGTAAACGAATCGATGATTTGCCCCATTTGCCCCGATTGCGTGTAATAAATTGCCAAAATCTTCTTGTCCATTTTGCGCAAAGTTAAAAATCTTCCTTATGCAACACTTTTGAATTTTTACAGTAATCCAAAATGGCATGCTGCACAGCAGGTGACAAATTTTTAAAGTTTTTTAGCACGATCGCTTTATCCTTCTCTATATCCGAATGGTACTTCACAATTTTAGGTGCGTGTTCCTCAATAGCCAGCCGTAAAAAGTGGAACTCAGTATTATCATTATCGGCAAGTATAGCGGTTTCCAGCTTTATACGTCCCTGTTTAAAAAAGCTGAGCCGTTCTTTTGGTCTTTTAAGCAGGCCCGCTTTTTTCATCAGCAAGGCTCCCTCATAACCATCCCTTTCTTTTGCAGGGGCATCTTTTATCAGTTCCAGTTCATTTTCAACAGCAGCTTTATCATCCGTTTTCATCACTTCGTAGAAAGCCGCTTTATCGAATTTTTGAGGCAGGGTTTTACCGTTCGCTAACCCTGTGGTTATCAAAAAACCCAATACAAAAACGATGATCCCTCTCATAAAAATAGTTTAAACGATACCAAACATAATAAATATTAAATGCCTCCGCAACAGTCATAAAATGCCCAAAAACTCTAATATCTTTTGATAACAAACTATTAAACAGCAGTTATTATCTGATATTATGCTTTAAAACTAATTTACTTTTGCTTACTTTGAGGCTGCAATTTTTTTACTAACTAATTTTGTTGCTTCAAACAATACCCTGTTAAGACAAGCTTAGGTTATAAAAGTTTAAAATTAAGTTGAGGTGGATAAAAACAAACCGTTTTCGGGTTTATGGGCAGTTATTTTGGGAGGATCGAGCGGCTTTGGATTTGCCTCGGCTGAAAAGCTGGCGCAAAACGGTATGAACATCGCCGTGCTTTACCGCGAAACGGCTATTACCGAAAAATCCCTTTTAACTAAATTTTCGAATATAGCTTCAGCAAACGCGATAACTATTTTGCCATATAACGTGAATGCGCTTAACCAGGCAGGCAGAGATACTTTTATACAGCAATTTACCGAATCGGCTGGTGGGGCAGAACATAAGGTGAAACTTTTATTGCATTCCATAGCAAGGGGGAACTTAAAACCTTTAGTGGTGGAAGGAGAAACAGATGCTGATTTCGATTTGCTTTCGGCGGAGGATATTCAGTTTACTACCTACGCCATGTCAAATAGCCTGCTCGACTGGACAAGAGCGCTTTTAAAAGCCGGCCTTTTTCACCCGGATGCAAGGATTATCGGATTGACGAGCGAGGGCGCCCATAAACATTGGGATGGCTACGCGGCGGTTTCCATTGCCAAAGCATCGCTGGAGAGCCTTGCAAAATATATGGCGGTGGAATTTGCACCGTTTGGCTTAAAAACGAATTTGATACAGGCCGGTATTACCGAAACATCATCATTAAAGATGATACCGGGAAGCGAAAAGCTGCTGGAGATTGCAAACACCCGAAACCCAATGGGCCGGATGACGCAACCCGAAGACGTAGCCAAAGTGATTTACCTGTTATGCACTGATGATGCTTTCTGGGTAAACGGTTCATTGATTCATGTTGATGGAGGAGAACACTGCCGATAGTGACAAGTAAATTCTAAATGTGTAAATGAAGACTAAGGATATAGATCAAAAAGCAACCAATTGTATAAACGTCGAAAGCGTTCATGCCATTTTCATCTATATCTCCGAAATTTGCACATATGCAAATCATTTTATCATCCGCACATCCGAAATCCGCACATTTGCACATTAATAATATGTACGACGATATACTCAA
>Ga0105237_10002314_pt1 | contig 23664 bp, 20 predicted proteins | sample KBSC24metaG_FD_81520 | JGI IMG/M metagenome (GOLD analysis project Ga0105237, IMG submission 81520) | Corn rhizosphere microbial communities from Kellogg Biological Station, Michigan, USA - KBS C2-4 metaG | ecosystem: Host-associated > Plants > Roots > Rhizosphere > Soil | place: Michigan, USA...
CCCGAGCGGCCCCCGTCCGGGTTTCCGTCGCCGCTGAGATCGCGCGGCGCATCCCTCCCACGCCCAATGGCGTGGTGCGCCGCCTGATGCCTTCCGGCCCGCCTGTCCTTCACGACGGTATGCCCCTCCCATGATCGGTTTTGCGAAAGAAAAAAAATATGCAAGCTCCGGTCCATCATCAGGAGCAGTACAAGGGTTTCCACATTTCGTTGCGCTGTCATGGCGCGGACGACTTGTGGGAGGTGACCGAAGTTCATATCGCCGACAGCAGCGGGCTGGTGCCGCCCCTGTTTCCACGTCGCCATCTGCCTGGCCGGTTTGATAGCGCGGTATTGGCCGTGGAGCGCGGCATGGGCTGGGCGCGGGCGGTGATCGACAATCTGGATCCGACGCTGGATGGGGATTGGGGCAACTGAGTGGCGCCACTGCGTCTACAAGGTCCCGGTCTGGCAGGAAATGGAACTTGAACGAAGTTTTCGGAAATGCCCCGCCAGGAGTCTGGCTGAGCGGGCAGGTCCGCAAGGCCGATGTGAATGAAAAGGCGGAATGCGCGACATCGCGGATTCCGCCTTTTTGTTGGGTGGTGGCCGGCAATGGGCAATGGAATCCGGAAATAAAAAAGCCCAGCATCGCTGCTGGGCTTTTTTGTCCTTGATCTACAAGGTAATTCTGGTCGGGGTGAGGGGATTCGAACTTCCGGCCTCTATGTCCCGAACGAAGATCGTCACTTTTTTGCTGCTCAGCATTGAGTTTAATACATTAAAAATCAATGACTTATGTTTTTCAAGTGACTCATGGGTGTTTAGGTGTATGGTGGCAAAAACCAAAAAAGTAGTGTCAATTTAAGTCGCTTTTTTGAATGCTTTTTTGCTGCCACCAGATTGCCATTGGATTTTTCGCTTACTAGCTCAATAGAGAATGGACTACCTTGGCAATTTGTCGGGCCATCCAAGGAGGTACTGCATTGCCTACTTGTTTAAATTGGGCGTTACGACTGCCTTCAAAGAAATAATTGTCGGGAAAAGTTTGTAATCTTGCTGCTTCTCGTACGGACAAACTTCTCAGTTGTTTTGCGTCAGGGTGGATGAAATAGTGTCCATCTTTGGATAAATGGCTTGTCACCGTTGAACTTGGCGAGCCAGATAGCTGGACTTTGAATCGGTCTACAAATTTCCCGCTCTCCCAGTTCTTATGGTCTGGATATAAGGCCAAGGGGAATTCCTCTGCGCCGCGTGGGGAATGCCCATATTGCTTTGCGTAGGCCGCCGCAAAACCATATCTAGTAAGGTCACTCCTCATGTGCTGACGCACTTGGTGGTTAAGAATCCCGTTCAAACGAGTGTCAACGAGCCATGATTTCAAATGCTCAGGAACGTTATCGCTGGTGGCAGTTTTGGGCAGCCACTTGCCACCTTGGCCAGGGTCGATAGATTTCAAACTATTTGCATGACGATATAACGCGCTTTTGACGGTTTCGTCATCGGTTGCGTTTCCTGCAGACCGTAGTACATCGCGTGCGAAATCGGACCAGTGTTCAAAGCTTTCATCCGTAACGCCGCTGCGTAATGCAGGAAGACCGGCAATAACGTCTGAGACGGTGTATTTATCTTTCAGTGCCTGGAGGAAGGTGCCTCGTTCTATATCAATTCCCTCGCTGACACCCAATAAGATGACGCGATGTCTAGCTTGAGGCACGCCCAGATTTTCAGCCCGCAGGACAAACTCTCTACCGATGTCTTTGTTTTTGACATCATCTTGCGGCACGGCCAGAGGAATTACTCGATACTTTGCTCCGCCTTTACCGCCCGCGTGTATTAAATCATCAAGGATTTTGGGAAACATGAACTCTCCGCTTACCTTGGAGGAGAGAATGCCTTTCACATTTTCCATAACAAAAACTGCAGGTCTAAACTCACGCAGAATCTTTAAGTAGTGGTGATACAGATAGTGACGATGGTCCTCTTCGGCCTTGTAGCCAACAATACCAACATTACGCGACCTTCCTACCAAAGAGTACGCTTGACATGGCGGCCCCCCAATCAAAACCCAAGGCTCGTCAGCTCTCGTTAATTTCTTGATTTGTGCATGAAGAATTTTGTCATGCTCTTCGTTACCGAGAGTTAGCTGGCGAGCCTCTTCTCCGGCTTTGTCCCATTCGGGTTTCGTCTTTTCAGTCCAAGGAGTGTCACGAATGCCTTCTACGTATTCGTAATAGCTTCGAGGAGCATGTCCGTTTGGGAATTGCCGAAAGAAAGCACGAAGCCTTAACGTTTTCGCAGCATTTGTTTCCATTTCAGCTGAAATGCCGATACGGAATGGAGAGTCACTTGAACGAGATGGTTTGAAGGCGGAAAATCCCTCACCTAGTCCACCAGGGCCAGCAAAAATATCTACAACAGGAATTGGCATACGAGTTTATTGGTGCTTACTGGGGCAGTCTTTAAAATTGCCTCCAGGATGACTATGCATTCATAGAATGTCAAGAAATGTAGGTCCTAGTTTTCGGATTTTGCATAGATTGATGCTTCACGAAAGTACCTAAGCACTATTTGCTCTAGCTCGTCTTGGGGGAGGTTGGCTAAGTCGACAATTTCGTTGCGCAAGCGGAGCAATTTAATAGCTCGACGCATTACTTGCTCCATTGCTCCGCGTCCGATGAGGTCTGCCGTTACAACCCAGCATTCAGCAATAGCTCTTGCTAATTCAGGATTGCCTCCAATAGAAGGGCGCTCAAAGATTGCAACAAAGGCATCCTCGCTCAGCGACCTTATCAATTCCCAGCGGTCTTTTGATTCCACACCTCTATCAAGGGTGGTGCTGCGTATCCAAAGACGTTGAAAAGCATTTCGTGCACCGCCTGAAAATCGCTCAGGGTCTCGCTTTGCAAATCTCCAGGCAACTATGTCGCAGGTTTCAACAGTTGTTAGATATGCCCAGACATCATTGCGTAACGACTCCCCGCTATTTAGCGCACTCTGTTCAGCCAAAAATATAGCGACTTCTTGGTCAAATTTGGCTCGGTCACTTTGTGCCGAATTTGATGGGAAACCGAATTTCTCAGCAATCTCCCGAATTTTTATCCCAATATCAGTGGAGAGTTGCTCGGCTTTATTTCCGCCACTTGCAGCGAAAAAGAGCATTGAAGAATGCTCTTTCAAGAATGCTTTTGCTCTGGCCGGCGTGAGGTGTGCTTTGTCGATATCAAGGATGTGTGTGACCCCGACGGAGGTAAGTCGAGGAAGAAGGAGCACATTCATTCAGATTCTCCAACGTCGGTCGAGGCCAGAATACATGCTCGGAATTCCCCCGGATTGTGGTTCTTCAATGCAGAAATGTTTTCAATTGTTTTGCCGGGAAAGGCTAAGTCCAACCATTTCCGTATTTGGCTTCCTACAGAGCCTATATCGCACTCATTCAGGTCTTCGAGTTGGTCATCGCTGAAATATGATTCAATCATTTGGGAAACGACATCCCCCATAATCGCTTGAAGAGTAGCTCTGTCACCATTCGTGAAACGCTCTGAGATTTCTTTAAATTCGGTGTTCATATACAAACGAACGGTTCCAGAAAAATCGGAGCGCATTGAGCCTCGCTGCCAATGCAAATACCATGGGGAAAACTGTTGCGGCTTCCCTTTAAACAGTTCATTGAAGTTAGCGGCTTCGATTGGAAAGCGCGAATCTCCACCATCTTCGATCAGTATGTCATGGCGGTTTTGCCAGAGTCTCGCTCCTCTCTCCTTCGGGGACAGTCTGCCCCCGGAGTTGAGAGGTGCCAGAAGAGAAATTTGCAATTCCAAGAGTAGTCTCCCGGATAAGTAGCCTCCAGGAATAGTCGAGGAAACCTGAATTGCTCCAGAATTAGCTATAGCCTTGTGCTGAAATACTAATCGTCGTCTTCTCGGTAGCACTCCTGAACCGGTTCCCGTAAAAAGAGATATATCCAATAAAATTTCGTCTATGGGAAGTTCTAAAGCTTCCGCGACAAGGTCCCATTTCAAGTTTACTGTTGAGAAAACTTGCAGGTCCCTTGCGTAGTCCCAATTCTCTAACGTGTCAGAGGCAGCTACCAAGGGGTGTTCGGGGTCGCCAATCATCCAGTTCCCAAAATCGATAGCATCGTCTGGCAGCGTTAGAAAGGGAAAAGCAATTCTGCGTCTCATATAGACCTACCAGAGCGCAAGTGAAGCTTCAAGCCGACTGCGGCATCGGGGAGAGTAGACGTGTAAATCACAAGCTGTCCTTCTCGGTCTCCGACGTGCAATGAAGATCCCGAGGTTGAGGATAAGGCGTCGCCTAACGCAATACTTTCGATACGTAGAACATAGCTCGCGGGTAAGTCAGCGGCGTCAATTTGTCCCCCATCAGCTACAAGATATGGTTCGGCTACAACCTCTAATGAGGTGTCATTTCCATCGTTGTGCAATTCGGCGACAAAACGGGCGACAGGATTTCCTTGGGCACTTAGCATTAGGCCATCAAATTGAGGTTGTGTTATACGTTTTGACTTTCTCACCGCGCTACTAGGGGATTTCCTTTTTGCTTTTCCTGGCCCCTTGGACGAAACATCACCCAGGAACATGCCCAGTTTGGATGCGGTGGCCGCTAGCGAGCTAGTTTTTTCGCCACCAGTTGTCGTCACGTTTAGTGGTACTGAGGTATGCGGACGTGCGATCTCTTTCAGATTTCTTAAGGCGACATTGACGAAGGTTTTTTGATGTCCTTTTGGTAGATTTTCCGGAATCCAGTCGTCATGAGCGGGGGGCTCTGAAGTAGAAAATGCTTGTTCAACTATCTCCTCTTCAGAACATACAAAGACACCTCCCCATTCAAACCGAGAGTCAGGCAGAGCAGTTCCTTCAAGATATTTGACAACTAATCCGAAGGGGCGCATTAGTGCAATATGGTTTGCTGTCTCGGGAATAATTGAATTTTCAACTAGCGCGGCACCTACCCTATCAGCCCTCAGATTGCGTTGGATTGATAATTTTCCGAGAGCCCTTCTAGGCCGCTCACACCATATTGTCTTAACTTCTTCAGCGTCCTGCTGAAGAGCATTGAGGGCTGACGAAAACAGATTCAATGGAGGAAAATCTTCCGGATTCGGCACGTGCTGAGGGCTCCCTTCGACCTCAACGTTCACTTTTAATTTTCTACTGGCTGGCGTGGTTGAGACCATTCTTGGCCAGAAATTCCACAGGACAGCTTCGATAATATGAGAGGCTGCTACAGACCATTCGTCTTCGGAGAGTGTCGGGTCCAGAATTAGTATTGATGTGCCTTTCTGATGTTCAGTCCTGTCGGCCATTCCTAATGCCGCCGATATATCGCCGGCATCTTTGTCTACTAAGGGCTCAACATAATCGCTTCCATCGAGGAGCCCCCACCAATGGCGTCCAGTGAACCGTCGTCGCTTTTGCCCTTCGCCAGCGTCAAATTCAACACCCAGGTGACATGCCATAAAACGACGCTCGGCTCTTCCTTCGAACTGGGTTTGGCTATCCACAATGATGGTTGCGCAGTTACTAATGGCATACAGAGAGCTTTTCCCATAGCCATAGGTGCCTCCGCTATTCGCAGAGCCTTGAACTGAGCCGACATTTCTCAGGAAGTTAACAAAATTCAGAGACTCTTGTCCTTCGTGCGCAGCATCGGCTCTGGTTGGTCCCGATAGCCCTTCGGTTCCAAAATCGCAAAATTCCAGAACCCGAATGACGGATTTCGATAGGGTTGAACTAATAGCGTGACTAGCACCGCTATCCGGGCGGTCTGAAAATACCCGCTCCCTCAAAATTCTCTTTTGCTCCGAATCTAAGGTCCGAAGGCGAATGGAAATTGCTGGGCCAGAAGGTGCCTGCGAAGCATCCAAGATATTTTGGATAGCTTCGCGAACGAGAGTTTGCATAAGACCCAGAGTTGGTCTTCCTAAAAGCCGCTTAAATCCTTCAGCAGCTATATTGCCGGTTTTGGAAAATGGTTCGCTGTAAAGTTGAATTTTTCTCATGAAATCATCTCTTTAAACAGCGCGTCTTTTTCCTCTTTTGATAGCAGGAAGTCCTTTGCGACAAGCAAGTTGACCGTATATTTCACATCTTGAATGCCCATGGGAAGCTGCTTCTCTTGGAACATTGTTGAGGAGATACGCGGAAAGCCGTCCTTGACGCTGTAGGCATCTATAGACTCCAAAGAATAACGAGCTCGGGCCCACTCAGGCGCATCGGGCGACGAGCATCCAAGTGCTAAAAGTCGCTGATTTATCAATTCTCCAGAGCATCCCAAATTGATGATTTTCGAAACCAAGTTTGGTACTGAAAGTGCGCCATTAGCGCTTCTTTCCATCTTTAGGTGCAGGAGCGTGAGATTTCCTTCTTGTGGTTCTGAGAGCTGCTCGATGCTGCTGATATGAACGGAAGAAGAATCTGCTCTTGTAGATGTCTTTACTTCAAATGCACTGTTAGAACGTCTAAAGTCATGACGCTGGCCAAGAGGGCCCGTCCATGTTTCTACCGCTGACGGAGATAGCTCTGTCAGGATATGAAGTACGGTGAGCTCTCCAATAAGTCCGATTATTTCCTGCTCGGTGACATGCGTATTCCCCGCATTTTCTAGCAAGCTGCGGAAATCTGAAATTGTTCCTTCAACTGCTTTTAGTGGGCTCTCTCCAAACGAAACACGATAGACAATTTCGTTTGCCAGTTCAGCGAAGACCGAATCAAGTGCAGAAAGAACGCAGGTAACGTCAATAAAATGTACTGTTCTTCTTTCTACCTGAAGCTTGGAGATGGTTACCGAGAGTTTGCCATTCGATGGTGCAAATCTGATTTTTGTGTCTGCACCACATGGAACCAATAAGCGTGGTTCTCCTCGCGAGCCAATAGCGAAACGAACATGTCCAAAGCCAGAGTCAACTCCTGTAGTTAAGCTCGGGATTTCTAGGACGCCATCACCAGCCTCAGATTTTCTTAGGGTCTCCCAGTGTTCAATTGGCCTCTGCATCAGGCTCCTCCACTTCGTCATCCTCTTCCAGTTGCTCCGGCGTAGGTACATCTAGTTCGACAGCGTAGTACGCACCAGAACGGTCCTTCATGCCCGGGAAGACGATGCCAAAACCGATTAGGTCATCGGATGCATCCAATCGAACGCGGGATTTTTCTCCATCTTTCCTTTTTCGGGGTTCTGATTCAGCCTGAATCGGGTATATGAGAAGAAGAGGTACATTAGGGCGTCGATTTTTCAAAGCATCCCAATCATCTCCTCGGTCGATGCTTTGTGAGTCGGCATCAATCAAGATGTCTCGTTTAGACATAAGAGCCTTGATATCCGCATATGCGTTCGGTTCTGCTAAACGGGAGCGCTTATTCGTTCCAATTCGCCCTAGGAACCCTAACGAATGATTGGACGGTTCGCCGTCTGGAGACACTATGCCGATGTTCCAGAGGGACAGCTGTTTCTCTGTGGCGTCCAGATAGTTCAATAACATTTCCTGTTTTAAGTCCAAGTGCTTGTCGCAGATTTGGTATTCCTTAAGAAACTGGCGGACTACCGACATGGGAATATTTCTGAATAGCTTTTTACCCGCGTCGAATTCATCGGCCTTCTTTTTGGCCAGCGTGACGAGGTTGGTTGCTGCTGCCCAGTTATCAGCGACGATGCCATCCTTTTGATGGTCAAACCGAATTGTTTGTATATGTCGTCCTTCAAAACTGATACTTGTTTTCCTCGCGTAGCGCATTTTGGCGGCAGACGTAATCGCAAGTCCTGGTATGGAACGGACTTTAACTGCGAATTCGAGAGGTGTGGCACCTCTGGCTTTGTATTGCGCGATATCGTTTCGGATTTCCTCTTCGATGTGAGCTAGCGCCCGGAAATTAGAAATCAAATCTTGAGTTGCCCATAGCCTTGGAAGGTCTGCGTATCCGTCGCGGAATCCGAACCAGCGTCCCATTTGTAGCAAGGTGTCGTATTGCTTTGAAGTGCGCAAGAAGAACGAGACGGAGAGGCCCTCTAGGGTCAGGCCTCGAGCGAGAACCGAGCCTCCAACTACGATATATGTTTTTGGTACTACCTTATTGTTGTTTTCGGGGTCTATTTCGTTGTAGTTGAGACGATTATCACTTGCACCGTTTTCAACAGCGACTTCTAGTAAATTCAGGACTTCAATCAAATAGGGATGTAAATCTATAGGGCGAAGCTCTGTATCATTTTCTCCCTCCAGCGGAACAGACGCAGTTTCAGTTTCCCATGTTGAAACTATGGCGTTCCACGCATCACCTTTTGCATCCAGGATGGACGGTGTATTTTGCGCGAGCCATTCGTTAATACTCTCAGCCATTTTTTCATGCTGAAGAACAAGCTGCGATGTATGGACGAGCATGCTCATGTGGTCATTTTGATGCCCTCTGTGGCGACGAACTGCACATGAAAGTAGAAACCAAAGGATGGCTTGTTCGAGACTTTTGGTGACTTGAGGATTGAAATCTTTCCGATTTTTTGTAGACCGGATGACTGAAATTTCATCTTCAGGGATTGGCTTTACCATGTCGCGTCCGGCGGAAGGACCTTCATCCACGTCGGCATCGTCTGGGTCAAATCCAAAGACCTCTCTCGCTCCGAAATATGTCTCGGGGCGAGGTAATGCAGTTATGAAATCTTCTGGGTAAAGGTCGTCTAACTCGTCTTTGCTTGCGGGGAATGGATTTGCAAAGACGTTTGCAAATGGGGTGGCTGTGTAGCCGACATAGGAAACGGCTGGAAGAGCACGAATAATCTTCCGAATGGCTTTATTTATTTCGGTGATGTCTGTTTCAGTCTTGCCTGCATTGACGGACGCTTGGTCGCACTCGTCATCAATGATGAGGGTCTTTAAAGCTCTAGTGATTCGCGGAGGTGTTTTCTGGATTGCTTGCAGAAGTGTAGCGAGCCTAGTGGTTTCTTTCTTAATCACTAAAAGCTGAGCTCTTCCCTCAACAGGCATAGTAAATTGCCCGTTGTTTGGAGGAAGAGTGAAATCGCCATTCTTCTCGTCTTCAGTTGTATGAAGCTGCCAAACCTCTCTGTGGCGTTCAACGATGTCTGATTGGAGGCGGCGCTGGGTCTGCTGACGTAACTTATTTGTGACGCCGCCGAGAACTACAACGAAGTTATAGCCAGCATCTACCGCTTTAGCTATCACTGCGGTCATGTTGGCTGTTTTTCCTGATTGGACGTATCCGACCACTAGGCCGCGGCACCGGAATTGTTCCAGAGCAGGATTGGCTAAAAGGGATACGACTTCTGTGGAGCTCTCATTAATGGGAAGAACAGACTCATCATTCCAATTTTTTGCGTTCCGAAGATACCCTTCTAATGCAGTCCAATGCCGGTCCGTCAGCAAGGGCCCTTTGTACCAGTCATCTTTAATTTTGACCAAAGAATTGCGGCGAAGTATTTCCACATTTTTCTGCGCAGCCTCTACTGCCGCAATGGCCTCTTCAAGATTCGCTTGAATCGCTGCAGGATTGATTCCCATTGATTCGAAAGAGCGGAGAAGGTCAGCCGCAGCGGCGTGAGCTGATTGATGCAATGGGAGCCGCTGAGTGATTTCTCTGACGAGCGATTGAATTTCCGGTGCCATTAATTACTTCTCCCGTTCAGAAGGTGCTTTGCTTGTTTTATTTGGCCTTGCTGCATATCCGCCCCCGCGAAATCGTCCTACATTAAAGAAAGAGTGTTACTGGTAGTTAAGTGATGAATATTATCGAAAAATATAGAAAAGTTCCGACATTCATTCGGTGTGACAATATTAGCAACTAATTTGTCTGTCGTTTTGTTTCAAATCTACCTATGGTCGATATCACAACGCCGGAAATTCGCAGTCGGATGATGTCCGGAATTCGTGCGAAGAATACCAACCCGGAAATGGTGGTCCGGAGCGCTCTACACAGGCTCGGCTTTCGTTTTCGACTGCATGCAAGAGAATTGCCTGGAACTCCAGACATAATATTGCCGCGATACCGCGTGGTTATTTTCGTTCATGGCTGCTTCTGGCATAAGCATCAATGTTCTTTATTTAAAATGCCCGCGACAAGGACTGATTTTTGGCGAGAAAAATTATCAAAAAATCAATTTCGTGACGAGGCAAACATTGAGCGCCTGCATGAGGCGGGTTGGCGCGTAGCGACGGTTTGGGAGTGTTCTATACGAGCGTCAGCTAAGACCCGAAATGATTCGTTGTTTCTCGGGTTGGCAGAGTGGATAAAAGACGTGGATATAGACGAGGCGTCTTTCTAGGTTCGAGGTCAATTATCTAAGAGCGTTTGGAAATTGGACTGGGGGTTACGTTTTGCACTGGCGGGTTCATATGGCTTGATACCATTACGGATTTGGTTTCAAACTCAAGTCGTATCCATCCGAACGGAATTCCAGGGCTGCCGATTCGTTGGGCTGCGGTGAGCACCACTGTAACCAGTTCTCGACGATTCTTTACGGAGGCAATGATTCCGCGTAGATTCGTGTCTAAAATTGCTTTCCAAGCGTCGCCAGATAACTTGGCTAACCGTTCTGGTTTCGTCTCTGGGGCCGTTGTTTCACCTCTCTCCAAGATCAACGCTTTCGCTTTTTTTGCGATGCCTGCGGTTGTTACGATGTGCATTCACTTGATATTCCTTTCGTATTCGGCGAACAGCCGCTTGGCGGCATGTACCGCGCGCGCATCCTTTTTCTGAGCCACAATGCGAAGCAAATCGAGTGGAGTGAGACTGCTCTCCTTTTCTCCATAGCCCATATTTTTGAAGTTGTAAGTTACCGCTTTTTGGGCATCCACGTGTCCAATGATGGCTACTGCAGCCTGTGCGTGTTCGCTCACGGGTATGCCGGCATCCCTACCTGCGGCGGCCCAATGCCCACTCACCATGGCGAAAGCATCCATTAAGGCGCTGGACCAAGAACGGCCTCGAATCTCTTCCGCTGCACCTGGGTCGCACAAGAAGCTGACGTGGTAATGCGGATGCCAGCCATTTCCACCAACCGTTATTTCCAATCGACGTAAACACCGACGATGCCTAACTCTCGAGAGAGGGGGGGGGCAGTTTTTGCTGCGGCGGAACTGCTTCCAAACCGTATCTACGCGGGCTAAAACACACTCAAGGGTTTCGTGTGTCTGATGCGGGACGGTGAGCATCGCATCTACTAGGATGCCACCTGCTTGATAGTCGTCGCGGACAATTCCCGAATTGATTTTCTGTTCCTGTGTCATTTTCTGGTGGTGGCAGACTGGGCATATGAACAGAGCCGCAGACCATTAACCTGCCAAGTCGGGTTCCTTTGACCTGAGACGAATTTTGTAGCCACCAGATAAGTGAGTTCTTTATGCTAACGCCAAGGAGGACTCAATGAAGAAGCGATTTACGGACGAACAGATCATCAGCATCTTGCGAGAAGCAGAGAGTAAGGAGATTGCGACGGTAGATCTGTGCAAGCGCCACAACATTACTGAGCAGACCTTTTACCGCTGGAGAAACAAGTTTGGCGGTATGGATGTCTCGGATGCCCGGCGGCTCAGAGAGCTTGAATCCGAGAATGAAAAACTCAAACGCATGATGGCGGAGCAGCTGCTGGTGATTGATGGCTTGAAGGAGTTAAGCCGAAAAAAATGATGACCTCCGCGGGTCGGCGCGAAGCGCTGGAAGTCCTTACTCGTCGGGGGCTGTCGCAACGCAAGGCATGTCGTTATCTGGAACTGAGCCGGCGGGTAGCGGGTTATCAGTTACTACAACCTGAAAAGGATCGGAGCCTGAAGCAGCAGCTCATCGCGGCATCGCAGGAGGTCCCTCGATTCGGCTATCGGCGTATGTCTGCCTGGCTGGCCTTGGGCGAGTCCCGAGTGCGACGGCTCTGGAGCGCGCTAAAACTGGGTATTCCACGAAAGCGGCCTCGCAGGCGTCGATGCGGCAACGACATTCGGCTACCTGGAGCAACCAAGCCCAATTCGGTCTGGACCTACGACTTTGTTCATGACCAGATGGTGGATGGACGCTCATTGAAGATGCTGTGCGTGATCGATGAATACACCCGGGAATGCCTGGCCATCGAAGTTGCTGCCAGTTTGCGCTCCCAGGATGTCATCCTGACGCTCTCGCGATTGATGCGGTTACATGGAAAGCCGGCCTACGTACGGTCGGACAACGGCGCCGAGTTCACAGCGGCCAAGGTCATGCGCTGGCTGCGGGATGCCTCCGTTGGTCCCGCCTTCATTGCGCCAGGCAGTCCGTGGCAGAACGGATTCGTGGAAAGCTTCAATGGGAAGCTGCGTGACGAACTGCTTAACCGGGAGTGGTTCCGCAGCCGGGCAGAAGCGAAAGTGCTGATTGAAAGATGGCGTCAGTTCTACAACGAGCGCAGACCGCATAGCGCACATAACTACCAACCTCCAGCTACAGTCCGTCGAGCCTGGCTGGAATCGAATATGATCGACAACCGACTCACTGCCTGACTGGCTACAAATTACCGACGCAGGTCAGGAGGATGTTTTTGCTAAAAACAGTCGGTAGCTAAAAATGTCCGCTTGAATGAGCGGTCATTTCCTTTTAGACCAATATCGCTTAAAGAGGGCAGGGTTTTACGTCGTTTTGACATAAGCATGAACCGACTTCTTAATGCGATGCCGGTGGGCACACCAGACCTATATTTAGGCCGGTTTGCCACTGACACCCCACAAAGAAAAACAGCGAGTTGAATAACTCGCTGTTTTTACTTGGGTAATTCTGGTCGGGGTGAGAGGATTCGAACCTCCGGCCTCTACGTCCCGAACGTAGCGCTCTACCAGGCTAAGCTACACCCCGTCGAGTGAGATCTAAGTCAGTGATTTCGATCTACTGCGAAAGCCGATAATTCTAACAGGGATTTTTTGAATTGGCTATCGGGAAGTGAAATAATTGCATCCGCAGCGCGCCGGGCGGCAATCTCCGCCTGTTCGCGCGTATAGGCCAGGGCGCCGGAGTGAGTGATGGCCGACAGCACTTCGTCGAAATGCTGTTCGTCGCCGTTCTCGATGCAGGTGCGCACCAGTTCGCGCTGTTGCGGCGTGCCGTGCTGCATCAGCCAGATCAGCGGCAGTGTCGGCTTGCCTTCGCGCAGGTCGTCGCCGACGTTCTTGCCGATCTCGGCGCTGTTGCCGGAATAATCCAGTACGTCGTCGATCAGCTGGAAGGCGGTACCGATGGAGCGGCCATATTCACCGGCGGCTTCGATCCCGGCTTCGTCCGCACCCGCAATGAGGGCGCCGATCTGGCTGGCGGCCTCGAACAGCTTGGCGGTCTTGGAGCGGATCACCTGCAGGTAGCCGGCCTCGTCCACATCCGGATTGTGCATGTTGAGCAGCTGCAGCACCTCGCCCTCGGCGATGACGTTGGTGGCGTCGGCCACGATTTCCATCACGCGCGGATTGCCCACCGCCACCATCATCTGGAAGGCCCGCGAATACAGGAAGTCGCCTACCAGCACCGAGGCCGCATTGCCGAACATGGCATTGGCAGTCTGCTTGCCACGGCGCAACGAGGATTCGTCGACCACGTCGTCATGCAGCAGGGTGGCGGTATGAATGAATTCGATCACGGCCGCCAGCGAGTGGTGATGCTCGCCCTTGTAGCCGAAGGCATTGGCGATGAGCACTACCAGCACCGGGCGCAGGCGCTTGCCGCCCGCACTGATGATGTATTCGGCGACCTGGTTGACCAGCGGCACCTCCGAGTACAGCTGCCGGCGGATGACTGCGTTGACCGCCTCCATGTCGGCGACGATCGGATGCATGATGGTTTGTTGCGAAGCGTTTTGTACGGCGGCAGACAAGGCGGAACCTGTGGAAAATGGTTATTCCCCGGATTATACGATGACAAGGCAGGGGCACGCCAAAGAGCCTGAGACCGGAAAGTAAAGGTTTTTCATTGATGGAATGAAAACATGGGTGGGGATGCGGGTTGCCTGGCAGGCAAGTTCTCTTCCATTGTCCTGCCGGAAACTGTGTTGTACAGAGGTCGGGCAAAGTGTCAAGCCTTTTGACCGAGCGGCTAAGTGCCTGTATAATTTGCGGTTTTCCTGTTTCGCCATGGGTTTTTGACGGGCGCGGCAAGGGAAAAATCGTTCTTATTCATTCATTCGTGAGGTTTCACATGTACGCGGTCATAAAAACCGGCGGCAAACAATACAAAGTTGCTGCTGGCGAAAAACTCAAAGTAGAACAGATACCGGCTGACATTGGCTCCGAAATCACTTTGGATCAAGTGCTCGCAGTGGGCGCAGGCGAAACCGTGAAGTTCGGTGCGCCGCTGGTCGCAGGTGCTACGGTGCTGGCTACTGTGGTAGCACAAGGTCGCCATGACAAGGTCCGCATCTTCAAGATGCGTCGTCGCAAGCACTACCAAAAGCGTCAAGGCCATCGTCAGAACTACACCGAACTGCAAATCGTCTCGATCAACGCCTGAGCGTTGACCCGAACGAACTGCTCATCCAAAGTCATCAAGGAGTTTTAAATGGCACACAAAAAAGGCGGCGGCACTACGCGCAACGGCCGTGACTCAGAATCGAAACGCCTGGGCGTCAAGGTTTATGGCGGCCAAGTGATCAACGCTGGCGGCATCATCGTCCGTCAACGCGGCACCCGCGTCCACGCTGGCGAAAACGTCGGCGTCGGCAAGGACCACACCCTGTTCGCCCTGAAGGACGGCAAGGTCAAGTTCGTTGTCAAGGGCCTGCAACAGCGTCAATACGCTACCGTCGTTACGGCGTAAGCGTTCCTGTCATCCGGGTTCGCCCGGAAACCAGGCATAAAAAAGGCTCTGCCGATGGTGGAGCCTTTTTGATTTTTGAAGAGCCGTCAACAAAGCGCCGAGCCCAGGCTTCCATCGGAAGCGCCGGGGTGGGTCCTGACCAGGACCGAGGTGCATCGACGTTTTGTTAGCGGCTCCCATGTCCCATGAGGCGTCCAAATCATGAAATTCATCGACGAAGCACGTATTGAAGTCGTGGCGGGGGATGGCGGCAACGGTGTCGCCAGCTTCTGCCGCGAGAAATTCCGCCCCTTCGGCGGTCCCGACGGCGGCGACGGCGGCAAGGGCGGCACCATCTGGGCCGTGGCCGACCGCAACGTCAACACCCTGATCGACTATCGCTACGCCAAGCTGCACCGCGCCGGTCGCGGCGAAAACGGCCGTGGCTCGGACTGCTACGGCAAGGGTGCCGATGACGTCTACCTGCGCATGCCGGTGGGCACGCTCATCGTCGACATCAACACCGGCGAACACATCGCCGACCTGACCTTCCACGGCCAGACCGTGATGCTGGCCAAGGGCGGCGAAGGCGGCTGGGGCAACATCCACTTCAAGACCTCCACCAACCGCGCCCCGCGTCAGAAGACCGAAGGCAAGGAAGGCGAGCGCCGCGAGCTGCGCCTGGAACTGAAGGTGCTGGCCGACGTGGGCCTGTTGGGCATGCCCAATGCGGGCAAGTCGACCTTCATCACGGCCGTCTCCAACGCCCGTCCGAAGATCGCCGACTATCCCTTCACCACCCTGCACCCCAACCTGGGTGTGGTGCGCGTGAGCCACGAGAAGAGCTTCGTGATCGCCGACATCCCCGGCCTGATCGAAGGTGCGGCCGATGGCGCCGGTCTGGGCGTGCAGTTCCTGCGCCACCTGCAGCGCACCGGTCTGCTGCTGCACATCGTCGACCTGGCCCCCTTCAATGAGGAAGTCGATCCGGTCAAGGAAGCCAAGGCCATCGTGCAGGAACTGAAGAAGTACGACCAGTCCCTGTTCGACAAGCCGCGCTGGCTGGTCCTGAACAAGCTGGACGTGGTGCCCGAGGCCGAGCGTGCCAAGCGCGTGAAGGATTTCGTCAAGCGCTTCGGCTGGAAGGGCCCGGTCTTCGAGATCTCGGCGCTCAACCGTGACGGCTGCGAAGAGCTCATCAACGACATCTACAAGTATCTGGAAACCAAGCGCGCCGAAGAGCACCGCGCCGAAGAAACCCAGATGACCGAGGAAGCCCGCGCCATCTCAAGCATCGATCCGGACGATCCGCGCTTCAAGGTCCTGGACTGATTCATCCCGGCGCAGCCCTGATCCTTCTTGGGGCTGCGCGCGGGGGCGGTTCGGGCTATCATCTCTGCCTGTCGGATTTTACGACCGCTCCCAGAAGAATCAGAACCCGGAACACTATGCAATCGGTCATTCAACGCGCCAAGCGACTCATCATCAAGGTTGGCTCTTCCCTGGTCACCAATGATGGCAAGGGCCTGGACGTCAACGCCATCGCCCGCTGGGCGGAACAGATCGCGCAATTGCGTGCGCTCGGCAAGGAAGTGGTGCTGGTCAGCTCCGGCGCGGTGGCCGAGGGCATGCAGCGCCTGGGCTTCGACAAGCGCCCGACCGGCATCCATCACCTGCAAGCCTGCGCGGCCGTGGGCCAGATGGGCCTGGCACAGATCTACGAAACCAGTTTCCGCAAGCACGACCTGCACACCGCACAGGTGCTGCTGACCCACGCCGACCTGGCCGACCGCGAACGCTACCTCAATGCCCGCTCCACCCTGTTCGCCCTGCTGCAACTGGGCGTGGTGCCGGTCATCAACGAGAACGATACGGTGGTCACGGATGAAATCAAGTTCGGCGACAACGACACCCTTGGCGCGCTGGTGGCCAATTTGATCGAAGCCGAAGCGCTCATCATCCTCACCGACCAGCCGGGCCTGTTCACCGCCGATCCGCGCAAGGATCCGGCGGCCACCCTCATTTCCGAAGCGCGTGCCGGCGACCCGTCGCTGGAGCTCATCGCCGGCGGCACGGGCACCGGCATCGGCCGCGGCGGCATGCTGACCAAGATCCTCGCCGCCAAGCGCGCGGCCACCTCCGGCGCACATACCGTGATTGCCTGGGGACGAGAGGAACAGGTCCTCACGCGCCTGGCTGCAGGTGAAGCCATCGGTACCCAGCTCAATGCCGAGACCGCGCAACTGACCGCGCGCAAGCAATGGATGGCCGATCACCTCAAGACCGCCGGCCGTGTGGTGCTCGATGCCGGCGCAGTGCAGAAGCTGAGCCTGGAAGGCAAGTCGCTGCTGCCTATCGGCGTGGTGGAAGTCTCGGGCGAGTTCGGCCGCGGCGACGTGATTACCTGCGTGGACGAGAGCGGCCGCGCCATCGCGCGCGGCATGAGCAACTACAACAGCTCGGATGCGCGGCGCATCATCCGCCATCCTTCCTCCGAGATCCAGGCCATCCTCGGGTTCGTCGAGGAGCCGGAACTGGTGCATCGGGATAATCTGGTGCTGCTGTGAAGGCGATGCATTGCAGTAAAGAAATAATTTATACGATTTATACGATATAAATCATTTCATACGGACAATAAAAAACGCGGCCACGGCCGCGTTTTTTATTGTGTGCTTCGAGCCAGCCGCCGGGATCAGCGACGCACCGGATCAATACGCGTCTGCGTCTTGAGGCGATTGACGATGCTCTTGACGTTCTCATTGTCGGCAATGATCTTGCCTTCGCAGAAATAATCCTTGAACAGCGCGCCATCGATGCGATTGACGCCGATATCGCGGATCGGCTGCCACTTGTCGCGGCGCGAACGCGACCATTTGCCATCGGGATGGCCGAAGGCGTAGGTCTTCTTTTCCCAGGTCTCGCAGCGCATGCCTTCGTACATCACGTTGACCGCACCGCCTTCGGTCTTGGTGACCACGGTGTAGCGCACCACCTTGTCAGTGCCGATCGAAACGGAATTGGTATCGATGTAGGCCTTCATGGTGGCATTCGGGCTGAGATAGAACTCGGCCAGGTTCTGCTCTTGCGGCGTCGGCGGCAACTGCACGGCGATTTCCTGCCAGGGCTTTTCCTCGTCGTCGAAGTCTTCATCGAAGCTCTGCGCCAGTGCGCCGGCGCAGGCCGCCAGCAGCGAGCAGGCCAGCACCGCGCGGCGCAGGCCGCGCACGGTGAACAGGGAACGTGGGGGTTCAGGTTGCTGGAAAGAGGGCATGGAACTCACTTGGTTTCCGGCGTGCTCGCGCCGTTGCAGGGCTGGGCTTGTGCGGCCTGGCCCGGATTCTTGTGGGGATGCGCTATGCGCCCGGCTTGCTCGGCCCGGCGCGGGCCGTGGCCCGGACGACTCAGGAAACGCGACAATTCCTGCAGCGCCTGCTGATAGACCTCGCGCTTGAACTCGATGACCACATCAAGTGGCACCCAGTAGTCATGCCAGCGCCAGGCATCGAATTCCGGATGCGAGGTGCCACGCAGGTTGACGTCGCAATCGCGCCCGACCATGCGCAGCAGGAACCAGATCTGCTTCTGGCCCCGGTAATGGCCGCGCACTTCGCGCTTGATGAAATGATCGGGGACTTCGTAGCGCAGCCAGTCACGGGTGCGGCCGATGATCTTGACGTGCTCGGCACGCAGGCCGATCTCTTCTTCCAGTTCCCGGAACATCGCCTGTTCGGGGGTCTCGCCGTGCTTGATGCCGCCTTGCGGGAATTGCCAGGAGTGCTCGCGTACGCGCTTGCCCCACCACACCTCGTTATTGGCGTTGAGCAGGATGATGCCGACGTTCGGGCGGAAGCCTTCTCGATCCAGCATGGTGATCCTCAAACTTTCTGCGGCTGGAAGTCCCTTTCAGGCAGGCTCATGCGACTGCGGGCGCACGCGGCAAAGCCGGTACGCCAGGCGGTCAGGAGCAATCACATCGATGCACGGATGTCATTGAAACTAGGAGCAAATCTGCAAAGAAAGGGCGCATCAGCCAGCTAATCCTTTAAAATTGGAACGATTATAACCCTCCTCTTTTTAAAAAGAACCGACCGTCATGCGCGCCTCACGTTTTTTTATTTCCACCCTGAAAGAAGCCCCGTCCGACGCTGAAATCGTGAGCCACAAGCTGATGATGCGTGCCGGCATGATCAAGCGTCTGGGGGCCGGCATCTACACCTACATGCCCATGGGTCTGCGCGTGATTCGCAAGGTCGAAGCCATCGTGCGCGAGGAAATGAATCGCGCCGGTGCCGTCGAGCTGTTGATGCCGGTGGTGCAGCCGGCCGAGCTGTGGCAGGAAACCGGCCGCTGGAACAAGATGGGCGCCGAGCTCATGCGCGTGAAGGATCGCCATGGCCGCGACTTCGCCATCCAGCCGACCTCCGAAGAAGTGGTCACCGATGTGGCCCGTACTGAACTGCGCAGCTACAAGCAATTGCCGGTCAACTTCTATCACATCCAGACCAAGTTCCGTGACGAGCGCCGCCCGCGTTTCGGCCTCATGCGCGGCCGTGAATTCACGATGAAGGATGCCTACTCCTTCGACCGCGATGTCGATGGCTTGAAGAAGTCCTATCAGGCCATGTATGACGCCTACGTGCGCATCTTCACCCGCTTCGGCCTGGAGTTCCGTGCGGTGGCCGCCGACAATGGTGCCATCGGCGGTTCCGGTTCGCACGAGTTCCACGTGATCGCCGCCACCGGTGAAGACGCACTGGTCTATTGCCCCACCTCCGATTACGCCGCCAACATGGAAGCCGCCGAAGCGCTGCCCGTGGACAGCAGCCGTGGTGCCGCCACCCAGGCGCTGGAAAAGACCGCCACGCCCGGCAAGTCCAAGTGCGAAGCCGTGGCTGAATTGCTGGGCCTGCCGCTGGCACGCACCGTCAAATCCATCGTGCTGGCAGTGGACAACGAAGATCCGGCCAAGAAGGAAATCTGGCTGCTGCTGCTGCGAGGCGACCATGAACTCAACGAAGTGAAGGCCAGCAAGATTCCGGGCCTGTCCACCTACCGCTTCGCCAACGAAGCCGAGATCGTTGAATGGTTCGGCACGCCCCCGGGCTACCTGGGCCCGATCGGCACCAAGAAGCCGGTCAAGGTGGTGGCCGACCGCACGGTCGCCAACATGGCCGATTTCGTCTGTGGTGCCAATGAAGCCGATTTCCACTATACCGGTGCCAACTGGGGCCGCGACCTGCCCGAGCCGCTGGTGGCCGATATCCGCAACGTCGTTGAGGGCGATGCCTCGCCGGACGGCAAGGGCGTGCTGGCGATCCAGCGCGGCATTGAAGTGGGCCATGTGTTCCAGCTGGGCACCACCTATTCCGAAGCGATGAAGGCGACTTACCTGGATGAGTCCGGCAAGCCGCAACCGCTGGTGATGGGCTGCTACGGCATCGGCGTCACCCGTATCCTGGGCGCGGCCATCGAACAGAATTTCGACGACCGCGGCATCATCTGGCCGACCTCGATTGCGCCTTTCGAAGTGGTGCTCTGCCCCATGGGCTATGACCGCAGCGAAGCCGTCAAGACCGAAATCGACAAGCTGTACGCGCAACTGACCGAGGCGGGTGTGGATGTGGTGCTGGATGATCGTGGCGAGCGTCCGGGCGCGATGTTCGCCGACTGGGAACTGATCGGGGTGCCGCATCGCATCGTGGTCGGTGACCGTGGCCTCAAGGATGGCAACATCGAATACCAGGGTCGCCGCGATGCAGAAGCCACCCAAGTACCGCTGGCCGAGGCGCTGGCCTTCATCCAGGGCAAGCTGGCCGCCTGATCTTTCCACAGGCTGCAATGACAAAGGCGGACGCCATGGCGTCCGCCTTCGTTTTTGGGGAGAGCGAAATTACTTGGCCGGGACGATGGTCACGGTCTCGCGCAGGATGCCGCCCGAGGCGACGCTGCCATCGCTGTTGCCCTGGCCGTTGACGCGCTTCTCGCAATCGATGCGATCCGATTGCGGCAGGCCTTCACAGCGGCGCAGGGCGTTTTCCTTCAGTTGCGCCGCGCCCGGATCGGTCAGCGTGCCGCGCGCAGCGGCTTGCTGGGCAGCACCGGCTTCACGCAGGCAGGTAGCGCGGTCCTCGGTGGAGGCGCCGCTCTTGCAGGCGGCGATCTGCTGCTGGTATTCCGAATTGCCGGCCTTGCCCGCAGCGAACACGTGCGAGGCACCGCCCAGGGCGGCCAGGCCGATCACGAGGGCGCTGGCCGAACGCAGCAGTTGGTGACGCAGGGTGGCGGTTTGGTTTGGCATGGTCATTTCCTTTCTCTTGGTCATGAGCGTCCAGGCTCATCAGTGGATGGCACAGGGATAGACCCGGTTTCCGGTTTTCGGTTCTTTTATTCAGTTCTGCCGGAGGCGATGTGAGCTGGAAAGCTGAAACCGGCCTTTGCGGCCAGTGCCACACCCTGCAGAACCGCCATGGTAGGCGGTGACAGGCCTGCTCGCCATCAGAGAAGTGCTGCATGCGGCGTCAGACAAGAGGAAAACCGGCCGGCAAGGCCACGCCTCCTGAAACATCCGGAAACAAAAACGCCCGCATGACATCTGCGGGCGTTTTTGTTTGCAAGTCGCTTGCAAACCGCGGGCGTCGATCAGCTCAGGTGAGCCGAGATCAGCTTGGTCATTTCAAACATCGTGACTTGCTTCTTGCCACCGAAGATTGCCTTGAGCTTGTCATCGGCATCGATGTTGCGCTTGTTTTCGGCGTTCTGCAGCTTGTGCTTCTTGATGTATTCCCAGACCTTCTTGGTCACTTCAGTGCGTGGCAGCGGCTTGGCACCGACCACCTCGCCCAGGGCTGCCGACGGCGTCAGCGGCTTCATGAAGGCGGCATTGGGAGTACGTTTTGCTGCGGGCTTGGCGGCGGGTTTTGCTGCGGCTTTCTTGGGAGCGGCTGCCTTGGGAGCGGCCTTCGGTGCGGCTTTCGGCGCTGCCTTGGCTGCAGGCTTGGCGGCTGCCTTGGGAGCGGCGGCTTTGGCGGCCGGTTTGGCGGCTGCCTTGGCGGCGGGTTTGGCTGCGGGTTTTGCTGCTGGCTTCTTTACTGCGGCTGCTGCTTTTTTTGCTGTGGCCATCGGAAAGACTCCTCACAAGAATGAGATGAATGCGTCATTTACGCACCGCTAATAGTGGTGCTCTTTGCACGGCCACGCAAGTATTTTTTAGTGGATTTTCCCGTGAAAGCGCCAGGAAACAACGAGCCGCCCCGATCCGCCGTCAAGCCGCGCCGGTAAAGGGATCGCGGCGGATCGTGGAAGTCCGGAAAAGGGCTGCTTTGGCGATATCGGAGGTGAAGCCAAAGCGATGAAAGAAGGGCATGTTTTCGTGCGCATGAAGCGGGCAGAAAACGCATCCGGAGAGATGGGAGCGGGTCTGGAAAACGGAGGGGAAACGCGGAGGAGGGGAGTTTTTCCGACGCCAGAAGAGACCGCCGGAGGTCGTGCAGAAGGGCTGCAAAGCCTTGTCCAGCAAGGCTTTGCAGCCAGAACGGTCAGCGCATGCCGCCCGGCAGCATGCCCTTCATGCCACGCATCATCTTCATCATGCCGCCGCCCTTGAGCTTCTTCATCATCGATTGCATCTGCTCGAACTGCGACAGCATGCGGTTGACTTCCTGCACCTGCACGCCGGCACCGGCGGCGATGCGGCGCTTGCGGGTGGCCTTGATCAGTTCCGGCTTGGCGCGTTCCTGCGGGGTCATGGAGTTGATGATGCCTTCCATGCGGCGCACCTGTTTCTCGGCCTGGTCCATGTTGGCGTTGCCGGCGGCGGCCTGCATCTGGGCCGGCAGCTTGTCCAGCAGGCTGGTGAGGCCGCCCATCTTCTTCATCTGCGACAGTTGCGCCTTGAAGTCATTGAGGTCGAACTTGCCGCCGCCCTTGATCTTGTGCGCCAGGTCCTGCGCGGCTTCCATGTCCACGCCCTTGCGTGCCTCTTCCACCAGCGCCAGGATGTCGCCCATGCCCAGGATGCGGTTGGCCATGCGCGAGGGATCGAAGGCTTCCAGGCCGTCGAGCTTTTCGGCCACACCGGCGAACTTGATGGGCTTGCCGGTGATGTGGCGCACCGACAGCGCAGCACCGCCGCGCGAGTCGCCGTCCAGCTTGGTGAGCACCACGCCGGTCAGCGGCAGGGCGTCGTTGAAGGCCTTGGCGGTGTTGATGGCGTCCTGGCCGAGCATAGCGTCGACCACGAACAGGGTTTCGATGGGCTTGATGGCAGCGTGCACGGCACGGATTTCATCCATCATGGCCTGGTCGATGCCCAGGCGGCCGGCGGTGTCGACGATGAGGACTTCGTGGTGGTGCTTCTTGGCGTAGTCCAGCGCGGCCAGGGCGATGTCGACCGGCTTGTCGGTCGGCTGGCTGGGGAAGAAGTCGGCACCGGCCTGGCCAGTCACGGTCTGCAGCTGGCCGATGGCGGCCGGGCGGTAGACGTCGGCGGAGACGGTCAGGACCTTTTTCTTCTTGTTCTCGCGCAGGTACTTGGCGAGCTTGCCGACGGTGGTGGTTTTACCGGCACCCTGCAGGCCGGCCATGAGGATGATCGCCGGCGGCTGGGTGGCAAAGTTCAGTTGCGAGGCTTCGGCACCGAGGTCGGCGCCCATCAGGCTGGCCAGCTCGCGCTGGACCACGCCGACCAGCGCCTGGCCAGGGGTGAGCGAGCCGATGACCTCTTCGCCCATGGCTTTTTCCTTCACCTTGGCGATGAACTCGCGCACGGCGGGCAGCGCCACGTCGGCCTCCAGCAGGGCCAGGCGCACTTCGCGCAGCATCTCGGCGGTATTGGACTCGGTCAGTCGCGCCTCGCCGCGCATGGTTTTGACGACTTTGGCGAGGCGTTGGGTCAGGTTGTCTAGCATGGTGATATCTGCAAATGA
>Ga0105237_10002315_pt1 | contig 23664 bp, 23 predicted proteins | sample KBSC24metaG_FD_81520 | JGI IMG/M metagenome (GOLD analysis project Ga0105237, IMG submission 81520) | Corn rhizosphere microbial communities from Kellogg Biological Station, Michigan, USA - KBS C2-4 metaG | ecosystem: Host-associated > Plants > Roots > Rhizosphere > Soil | place: Michigan, USA...
CTGGATCTGGCCGGCGCTGCCGCTGACGGCACGGGCCGGCCCGCGCACCCAATCGATCTCGAACTCGGCGGCCGTGCCCTTGCGGATCCAGTGGATTGCGCGCTCGACCACATCGTTCAGGTCGAAGCAGGCCCGCTCCTCCGGATCCTTGGCCGAGAAGCGCTTCAGTCCATTGACGATATCGGCGGTTCGCTGCGCGCCCTCGAGCGTGCCGTCGATCAGCGATGGCAGATCATGCAGCAGATGGTCGATGCGCAGCGTCCAGCGCAGGGCATCGAGCCCCTCGGCCGGCTCGCCGGCATGCACCGCGGCGAGGTAGCGGCGCAGCCGCTCGCTGTACTTGCCCAGCGCATGCACGTTGCCGAGCACGAAGCTGATCGGGTTGTTCAGCTCGTGCGCGACGCCGGCGACGAGGCGACCCAGCGAGGCCATCTTCTCGGAATGCAGCAACTGTTGCTGCGCGCGCTTCAGCGCCTCATGCGCGGCGCGCAGCTCCTGGTAGGCGCGCTTGATCTCGGCCGTCGGCCGGCCGACGAAGACGGTGCCGACGCGGCGCCCGTTGCTCGCGCTGCGCGGCGTGCAATTGACATCGACCGGCACGGCCTGCCCTGCCGCATCGAGGAAATTCAGCTCGACGGCCTCGCCCCGGCGCGAGGGGTTGACGGCCGTCAGCACGCCCCGAGCGCGCACCCGGCTCGGCGCGTCGGCGAGCAGGTCGTCGAGCAGGCTGCCGCGCAGCACGTCGTCGCCGCGACCGACCAACTCGCACAGCGCCGCATTGGTCTCCTCGATGCGGCCCTCGCCATCGCAGACCACCAGCACGTCCGACATCGCCGACAACACGCTGAAGATGAACTGCTGCGACTGCTCCAGTTCGCCGTTCTTCTTCTCCAGCTCGATCTCGTCCTGCACGAGCTGCGAGTAGACCTCGTCCATCTTGTGGATCACGTCGAGCCAGATGGCTTCGTCGACGCCTGCGATCGGCTCGGGCGGTTCGGGCGGCTGCGGCAACTCGCTCATGCTTGGCCCTGACTCCGCCTCAATGCACGGTGCAGACCATGCATGGGTCGAACGAGCGCACGATGTGCTGCACCGCGACCGGCGTGGTCTCGCCGGGCTGCACCGGCGCGTCGACCAGCGCCTGCTCCAGCGCGCCGGGCGTGCCGGCCGCATCGCGCGGCGAGAAATTCCAGCTGGTCGGCGCGACGATCTGGTAGCTGGCGATGTGCCCGCGGCTCGCCACCACCCAATGGCCGAGACTGCCGCGCGCGGCTTCGCTCAGGCCTTCACCACTGCCTTCATCGGGCAGAACCGCCGGGTTGCACCAGGCCTCGGTCGGGCGCAAGGCCTGCAGCCAGCGCTCCATCATCGGCACGACGCGGGCCAGCTCCAGCAGCCGCGACAGCACGCGTGTGTAGACGTTGCCGCCATGGCGTGCGACGACGTCGCGGATCAGCGGATGGGCCGATGCGAGCTGGCGCGCGATCGCGCCGGTCTCGATCACCTGGCCAGCGAGGCGCGGCGCCTTGTTCCAGGTGTAGGCACCGGGTTTGTCGGCATCCGGCACCGTGCAGCCTTGCAGCGGATGGCGCGAAGCTTGCGCATCGGCGAACCAGGCATGCGTTGCGTCTTCGCGGATGGCGGCAGGGTCGAGCACGCCCAACTGCGCCTCGGCCGCATGCCACACGCCCGCGGCGAATTCGTGGCCGCCCCCCGGCTGCGGATAGGCGCCGTAGCTGAGATAGCGTCCTGGCCCCGGGCCGAGCCGGGCGAGGCCGGTGTCTTTCGCGATGCCGAGGAAGAGGCGCAGATCGCCACGCATCGGCTCCTGCGCCTGCCACGTCCACAGCGCCTCTTCGCCGCCGAGCGCATCGATCTGCTCCAGCGGCGCGGCGAAAAGCTGGCGCTCGAGAAAGGCCCGGAACTCGCGCACCCTCGAGAGCAGGCGGATGCGCTCGGCCGCCTCGACCGGCCGCGTCGAGCCACCCGGCTCGATGCTCTGCGTGTGCGGCCATTTGCCGGCCAGGGTGCCGAGCAGCGTGAACCAGCGCTGGCGGGCGGCGATCGCAGTACGGGTCTGCTCGCCGGTCTGCGGCGCGAAGCGGCGTTCGACCTCGGCATGCCAGGCCCGCGCCGCATAGATCGGGCGCGTGAAGTCGGGCATGAAGAAGAGATAGAAGTGCGTCAGATGATCGGCGAGGTTCTCGGTCGCGAGGATCACGTTGGTGACGTGCTGGCCATTGGGTGGGACCGTGATGCCGCCGAAATCGGCCAGCGCCCGCGCCGCGGCCACCGATTGCGAGACCGAGCAGATACCGCAGATGCGCGGCACGTAGACGAGTGCGTCGTGCGGCTGCTTGCCTTGCAGGATCTGCTCGAAGCCGCGGTACATCGGCGCATTGACCCGGGCCGAGGCGACTCGACCATCGGCGATGTCGAGACTGACCTCGAGGTCGCCTTCGACCCGGTTGAACGGGCCCACCAGCAGGCGTGTCGTCATTTCAGTGCCCGCCCGGCGGCCTGAAGGGCACTGAGCGCCCCCTCGGAGGGCTGCGAACGGCGTGAGCTCGGGGGCGCTTCATTTCAAACGCGTCTTGCGGATCGCCGGCGTCGCCACCAGGTGATCGGCCACCGCGTTCAGCTTCACGCGCTTCGGCGTCGCCGATTTCGACAAGGAGGCGAGCGCGACGAACCAGGCCTTGGGCATGTCGGTAGGCAGGCCGATCGGGATGCCGGCCACCTTCGGCGTCTGGTGGAAGGCATGGCCCGGCTCCTGGAAACCCGGCTCGGTGCAGGCGATGCAGGCATAGCCGCCGCGGGTGCAGGAGCCCTCGCCATTCCACAGCCGGGTATTGCAGTCCGCATGCACCTGCGTGCCCTTGCAGCCCATGTGCTCCATCATGCAGCCGAGGTCGGACGGCTTCTCGGCACTGGCCTTGAACTCGTAGTATTCGTTGCGCGTGCAGCCGTGGTGCACCAGCTGATCGGCATAGAAGCGCGGCCGGCCGAGTGCATCGAGATCGGCCGCGCCGAAGCTCTCGGCGGCGAGTGCCATCAGGCTGTCGATGACCCAGGCCGGATGCGTCGGGCAGCCGGCGATGTTGATGACGGGCAGGCCGCTGGCCGAGCGGAAGGCCGCGCCGAGCAGACCGCCGGGGCGATCATCGTCGTACTGCAGGCCGCAGGCCTCGGTCGGGTTGTCGCCGCCGGCGGTGATGCCGCCCCAGGCCGCACAACTGCCGACCGCGACGACGTGGCGAGCATGCGCCGCGAGCTTCGTCACCCAATGGATCATCGGGATGCCGGTACCCGCCAGCACATGGAAGCGGCCGCTGCCGTGCGGCCCGCGCAGCAGCGAGCCTTCGATGCAGAGCGCGTCGACGCGCAGCGAGCCGTCGAGCACGCGCTCCAGCATCGCCGTCAATTCGCTGCCGCTTTCGAGCGACAGCGACGGATGCCACAGCAGGTTGATGCCGCCGTCGCGCAACTGGCCGTGAAAGTCGGTGGTGTCGGCGCAGAGCAGCGACATGCTGCAGCCGCCGCACCCGCCCGACTGGAGCCACAACACGTTGAAGGCCGGAACGCTGTTCATGATGCTCGTCATCCTTCCAGGCCGAAGCGCTGCATTTTGCCGCGCAGGCCCACGCGCGAGAGGCCCAGCTCTTTCGCCGCGCGGGTCTTGTTCCAGCGATGGCGCAGCAGGGTTTCGCGCAGCAGCATCGCCTCGATCGCATCGAGCCGCTCGCTCAAGGTGCCGCTGCTCGGCAGCGCGGCGAGGGCAGCGGACGATGCCGCGGCGCGACCGGCCTGGCCGTGCAGCACGCGCTGCGAAAAGGCGGTGGCGCCGACCTCGTCGCCATCGCTCAGCGCGACCGCACGGGCGATCTCGTTGCGCAGCTCGCGGATGTTGCCGGGCCAGGGATAACTCATCAGGCAGGCGAGGCTCTCGTCGCTCAGCACGGCGCCGGGGCGGCCGAGCTCGGCGCCGACCTCGCGCATCAGCCGGGCCGCGATCGGCACGATGTCGCCGCCGCGCTCGCGCAGTGGCGGCACGGTCAGGCTGACGCCGGCGATGCGGTAGTAGAGGTCCTCGCGGAAGAGGCCATCGTGCACGCGCTGTTCGAGATCGCGATGCGTCGCCGCGATCACGCGCACGTCGACCGGCACGGCGCGCGCGGCGCCGACCGGCCGCACCTCGCCTTCCTGCAACACACGCAGCAGCCGCACCTGGAAGGCCGGCGATGTCTCGCCGATCTCGTCGAGGAAGACCGTGCCGCCGTGCGCGCGCTGGAACAAGCCCATGTGATCCTCGAACGCACCGGTGAAGGCACCGCGCTTGTGACCGAAGAGCTCGGATTCGAGCAACGTCTCGGTGATTGCCGCGCAGTTCTCGACCACGAAGGCGCCGCCCGAGCGCGGGCTCGCATAGTGGATCGCGCGTGCCAGCAGCTCCTTGCCGGTGCCCGATTCGCCGAGCACCAGCACGCTGAGGTCGTAGCGCGCGACCCGCGCCGCCATCTCGCAGACGCCATCCAGCGGGCTGCCGCGCGCGCGCTCGATGCGCTCGAAGTCGAAGCTGCTGCGCAGCTTGCCGAGCTTCTCGGCCGCGCGCTGGCGCAGCACCGGCGTGCTGGTGCGCAGTTCGAGATCGAGCCGGCTCACATTGCGCTGCAAGGTGCTGGCCTCGGCCGCATTGCGCACCGTGCTGAGCAGGTGGTCCGGCATCCAGGGCTTCAGGATGTACTGGTAGATACCGGCGTCGTTGATGCCCGCGATGATGTCTTCGGAGTCGGTATAGCCCGAGATCACGATGCGCACCGCATCGGGCCAGCGCTCACGCACCTCCTTCAGGAAGGCGACGCCGGTGACGCCCGGCATGCGCTGGTCGCAAAGGATCACGTTGACCGGGTGGCGCTCCATCTGCCGACGCGCTTCATCGGCATGGCTCGCGGTGATGATCGCGAAGTCTTCGTCGAGCGTGCGGCGGATCGCGTCTTGCGAGCGCACCTCGTCATCGACGACCAGGACGGTGGGCAACTCCAGGGTGGCGCTCATGAACTGCGGTTGATCTCGTCCGGTTCGGCTAGGGGGTTGGCGGACGGATTGTGCAGCCTCAGCAGATGCGCGGCAGCGGCTCGCCGGTCAGCCAGTCCACCACGCGGCGCCCGCCGAAGCGGGTGTTCATCTGCACGAAGCGGTGCGCGTCTTCGGTGATCAAGCCGATGCGCTGTGCGCACGAACCGAGCGGATGGTCGCGCATTGCGGCCAGCACCGATACGGCACAGTCGGGCGCGCAGATCGCGATCAGCTTGCCTTCGTTGGCGATGTAGAGCGGGTCGAGCCCGAGCAACTCGCAAGCGGCATTGACCTGCGGCAACACCGGAATGCGCGACTCCTCGATCACCATGCCGACGCCGGACTGGCGCGCGATCTCGTTCAGCGTGGTCGCGAGGCCGCCACGGGTCGGGTCGCGCAACACGCGCAGGCCTCGAGGATCGGGCAGCGCGGCGATCATCGCGGCGACCAGCGTGTGCAGCGCCGCGGTGTCCGACTCGATCGTGGTCTCGAAATCCAGCGACTCGCGTTTCGACAGCACCGCGACGCCGTGCTCGCCGATCGTTCCGGACAGCAGCAGCACGTCGCCGGGGCGGGCCCGGGCGCCGCCGATATCCAGGCCGGGTGCGACCACGCCGAGGCCGGTGGTCGTGATGAACACGCCGTCTCCCTTGCCTTGTTCGACCACCTTGGTGTCGCCGGTGACGATCGGCACGCCAGCCTCGCGCGCGGCGCGGGCCATCGACTCGACGATGCGCTTCAGGTCGGCGAGCGGAAAGCCTTCTTCGATGATGAAGCCGGCCGTCAGGTACAGCGGCGTGGCGCCGGACATCGCGATGTCGTTGATCGTGCCGTGCACGCTCAGGCAGCCGACGTCGCCACCGGGGAAGAACAGGGGCGAGACGACGTGGCCATCGGTCGCCATCAACAGCCGGCCGGCCGAAGGCAGCGGCAGGCTCGCGCCGTCATTGCCCTGGCGCAGCCATTCGTTGTCGAACGCCTCGACGAAGAGCTCGTCGACCAACTGCGCCGAGGCGCGGCCGCCGGCACCATGGTTCATGTCGATGCGGCCGTGGCGCCAGTCCAGCGGACGCACATAGTCCTTCTTCATTGCGCCGCCACCGCGATATCCCGGAACCGGCCGTAGGTGTAGTGCGCCGCGCAAGCCCCTTCGCTCGACACCATGCAGGAGCCGACCGGGTTCTCGGGCGTGCAGACGGTGCCGAAGATCTTGCAATCCCTCGGCTGCTTCACGCCGCGCAGGATCGCTCCGCATTCGCAGGCCTTGTTGTCCGGCACCGGCGCGTAGCCGAGATCGAAGCGCCGCTCGGCATCGAAGCCGGCATAGGCCGGCCGGATCTGCAGCGCACTCGTCGGCACCTCGCCGAGGCCGCGCCATTCGAAGCTCGCGCGGCTTTCGAAGACATCGGCCATCAGTGCCTGCGCACTCAGGTTGCCGTGCCGGTCCACCGCACGGGTGAACTCGTTCTCCACTTCGGCACGGCCCTCGTTGACCTGGCGCACCAGCATCAGCACCGCCTGCATCACGTCGAGCGGCTCGAAGCCGGCGATCACGACGGGCTTGCGGTACGACAGCGCGAACTGCTCGTAAGGCATCGAGCCGATCACGATGCTGACGTGCGCCGGCCCGACGAAACCGTCCAGCGGCACCGTGCCGTAGCGGGCCACCTCGGGCGATTCGAGGATGTGCGTGATCGCGGCCGGCGTCAGCACATGGCAGCACAGCACGCTGAAGTTGGCCACGCCCTGCAGCTTCGCGTCGCGGATCACGAGGGCCGTCGGCGGCGTCGTGGTCTCGAAGCCGATGGCGAAGAAGACGACTTCGCGCTCCGGGTTGTGGCGCGCGATGCGCAAGGCGTCTGCCGCCGAATACACCATGCGGACATCGCCGCCGCGCGCCTTGGCGCGCATCAGCGAGAGGCCGCCGGAGGCCGGCACGCGCATCGTGTCGCCATAGGTGCAGACGATCGCGCCGTGTTCGAGCGCGAGGCGGATCGCCATGTCGATGCGGCCGATCGGCAGCACGCAGACCGGGCAGCCGGGGCCGTGCACCATGCGCACGTTGGCCGGCAGCAGCTCCGCCACCCCGTAGCGCGAGATCGCATGCGTGTGGCCACCGCAGAACTCCATGAAGCTGTAGCGGCGATCCGGGTGCGCCTCCTTGGCGAGGCGGCGGGCGATCTTCTCGGCGACGGCGCCGTCGCGGAATTCGTCGATGTACTTCATGAGGCTTGGTCCAGGCCAGCCATCTCGCCGAACAGCGCCAGGGTGCGCTCGGCTTCTTCGGGATCGAGGCGGCCGATGGCGTGGCCGACATGCACGATCACGTAGTCGCCGGGCACGACGCCGGGCACCAGCGCGATCGAGATCTGCTTGCGGATGCCGCCGAGCTCGACGACGGCCTGGTCGTCGGGCCGCATCTCGATCAGCCGGGCAGGAAGGGCTAGGCACATGACAGGCTTTCGTTGGGGACGACGCGGGCGAGGGAGTCCGCTTCGCATCGGCGCGCCGCGACCCAGGCCTGGCCGAGCGCCAGGCCCGCGTCGCCGCAGGAATGCGCCACCGGCCGCAGCACGGCGAGGCGGCGCTGCTGAAGGCGCTGGGTGACACGCCGGGTCAGCAGCAGATTGAAGAAGCAGCCGCCGCCGAGGCAGACCGTGCCCGCGCCAGTGTGGCTCGCCGCCGCCGCGGCCCAGGCGGCCAGCGCATCGGCAAGCGCCGCGTGGAACCAGGCCGCCGCTTCGGGAACGGCCTGCGCCGATGGAGCCCAGTCGAGGAGGCGTGCCAGCAACGGGCGCAAGTCCAGCGTGGCAAGAGCGGCCGTCTCCGTGGCCGGAGTCTCCGCGTGCTCGCCGTGCAGGGCGATCCATTGCACGGCCTGCTGCTGCAACGCGACGGCCGCTTCGGCTTCGTGAGATTGCCGCACGCTCAGGCCCAAGGCCGCGGCCGCGGCATCGAACCAGCGGCCGGTGCTGCTGGTGGCCGGGCAGTGCAGGCCCCGCTTCAGCAATTGTTGCAGATGGCGCGCACGCGCACTGCCGACGGCGGCCGTGAAGCGCGCTTCGATCTCGGCGCCCCGGCCGATCGCGTGCAAGGCCGAGGCCGCCATGCGCCAGGGCTCGCGCGCCGCGACGTCGCCGCCGGGTAAGGCCAGCGGCGACAAGTGGCCGAGGCGCTGCCACCCGCCGGCATCGACGTGCAGCAACTCGCCGCCCCAGGCCTCGCCGTCACTGCCGAGTCCGACGCCATCGAGCGCCAGGCCGACCACCGACCCGTCGACCTCGTGCTCGGCCAACACCGCGGCGATGTGTGCGTGATGATGCTGCACGCCGATCGCAGGCACCTGCCATTCATCGGCCAGCGCGAGCGCGAGGCGGGTGCTGAAGAAGTCGGGGTGCAGGTCGTGTGCGACCGCGGCGAGCGGGCCGCGCGCCTCGCGCCGCAGCGCGCGCGCCGAGACTTCTAGCCATTCGCAGGCGGCCGGATCGCCGAGGTCGCCATGCTGCGGCGACCAGGCCGTGCGGCCCGGTTCGAGCAGGCAGGCGGCGTTCTTCAGCCACGCGCCCAAGGCCAGTACGGAGGGTTCGGTGCCGGGCTTCATGGCGTCACCCGGCTGCCGCGGCGCCATCGGCCATGCGTTGCTGCAGCCAGTCCAGCCATTCGTCCATGCCCTGCCCGGTGCCGGCGGAGAGCTGGATGACTTCGATGGCCGGGTTCACGCGGCGTGCCGCTTCGATGCAGAGTGACACGTCGAAGCGCAGATGCGGCAGCAGGTCGAGCTTGTTCAGGACCATCAGGCGCGCGGCAGCGAACATGTCGGGGTACTTCAGCGGCTTGTCCTCGCCTTCGGTGATCGACAGGATCGCGACCTTGGCCGCCTCGCCCAGATCCCACATCGCCGGGCACACGAGGTTGCCGACGTTCTCGATGAAGAGCAGGCTGGCGGCTTCGCCGTGATCGTGGTGGTGGTGGTGCGTGTGCAACCGGGCGAAGGCCTCGGCGACCATCGGCGCATCGAGATGGCAGCCCTGGCCGGTGTTGACCTGCACCGCGGGCGCGCCGGTGGCGCGGATGCGGTCGGCATCGAAGGAGGTCTGCTGGTCGCCTTCGATCACCGCGACCGGCAGGCCGGGCGAGCGCTTCGCCAGGGCCTCGATCGTCGCGCACAGCAGCGTGGTCTTGCCGGAGCCGGGGCTGGAGACCAGGTTCAGTGCAGTCACGCCATGCGCGGCAAAGTGCTCGCGGTTGCGGGTGGCGATGCGCTTGTTCTCGCCGAGGATGTCGGCCTCGAGGCGGATCGCGCGGGCCGGGCTCATCCCGGGCACCGAGACCCGCGCCGGGCCGGCACCGAAGTGCAGGTCGCCATGGCGGGGGTCGACCACCGGGTGCGAGTGCTGGCGGCCATGCTCATGCGGCCGGACCTCGCCGGCCTCACGCCGATCTTCCCGTGCGCCCTCGGGCGCCGCACAACCACAGACTACGCACATGCTCGTTCTCCTTCGTCGTCGTCCACCATCATCTCGATGACTCTCAGCTCGGTGCCGCCGGTGGCCTGCAGCCGCGGGCTACTGCACCGGGGACAGGCATCGCCGCGCTGCTCGATGATCACGGCCTGCCCGCAGCCGAGGCACCAGGCCCGCCCGGGCGGCTCGTCGATCTCCAGCTGCATCGCTTCGAGACAGGTACCCGCGGCGATGGCTTCGAGAGCGAAGCGCAAGGCTCGCACTTCCACGCCGGCGAAGCGGCCGACTTCGAGACGCAGCGAACGCACCCGCACGAAGCCTTCGCGGCGCGCGGCGTCTTCGACCAGCTTCAGCACGCCGCCGGCCAGGCTGGCTTCATGCATCGTGTACCTCCAGGGGCGCGTCGACGGCCGCTTCGATCTCGAACGGCACGCAGGGATCGTACGCGGCCATCAGTGCCCGGATGCAGCGCCGCTGCACCGGCTCGGGCTGCCCGGGCATCGACGCCAGCGCCAGCGCGATGGCGCCTTCGGGATGGAAGTTCCATTCGGTCGGCGCCAGTACGCGGCAGGCTTCGATGCGGGCACCGGCGTCGCGGCCGTCGAGTCGAACCGCATGCACCAGCAGGCCACGCGCCATCTCGACCCAGGCCAGGCCTTCGCCGGGGGCGACCGGCAGACCACCGCTCATCAGCGGCGCGGCCGCCTCGGCCGGCGTGTCGAGCGCCAGCGCGATCAGTTCGGCCAGGCGCGCGCCGAGGCGCAGCCAGGGCGTATCGCAACTCACGATCGGCGTGGCGGCGAGGCGGGCCCAAGGCCCGGTCTCTGCACAACGCCCTTGCCAGAGCGGCGCGCGCGAGAAGCCGGCGCTGCCGTGCAGGCTGGCCGCAAGCTCGCGCAGACCGGCGTCGCCGGCATGCACGCGCAGCGGCGCTGCGCCGGCGATGGGCCGTTCGGCGGCAGGGCGAATTGCCTCGAGCAGCGTCGCCGTGGCACTGCGGGCTTGCGCGCTCCAGGCCGCGAGCCAGCGCGAAGGCTCGAGGCGCCAGCAGGCGAGCCAGTTGGCGGCCGGCATGCCGAGCAGGTGCTGCTCCAGCCAGCGCGGCAAGCCCGGGCTCTCTCCTTCGCCGAACAGCGGGCAAGAGGCGAACGCACGGTCGAGTGCATTGCCGCGAAGCGTCGATGCGTCGCCGGCGGCCAGTTGCCTGGGCCAGTCCAGGCAGATGCGGCGCAGATGCTCGCGCATGGTCTCGGCGCGCAAGGCCGCGGGCACCGGTACGCGCCACGCGACCTCGTGGCCCCGGGCCGCATCGAGCGCCATCTGCCCGCAGAGGCGATGCGCCTGGCCGCACAGGCTGAAGAGGCTGGCGAGTGTCGCGGGCAGCCGGGCGGCAGGCTGTCCGCGGGTCACCGGGAAGGCCCAGTCGCTGCGGCTGCTGTGCAGGTTGTGCGGACAGGGACGGCCCGGCCGGACGCGCAGCTCGCCGCCGAACAAGCGAAGCGTGCTCATGCTCGCTGCGCAGGCCGGCCGAACAGGAAGGCGCGGCGTGCCGCCGGCACGGCAGACTTTGCCGGAGCCGGGGCGGTCCGCACCAGTTCGAGCACGGCCCGCGCCGTCGCCACGGCGGCGGACTGGTCGGCGAACTCGAACATCGGCGAGAACAAGGAGCAGGCGCCGTAGGCACCGAAGCCCGGCTCGAAAGCGCCGATGAAGTCGAATGCCTCGCCGCCGACGAGCAGGGACCGGGTGCGTCCGATACCCTGCCGAGACGCGCAGGCTTCGAGCGGAAAGCGCAGCAGATTCATGAACCAGGGCGTCAGCAGCACGCCGATCGCGGCCTGCTCGTCCGCCGGCTCGAAGCCCAGCGCCTGCACGCGCAGGCCGCGATGCAGCACCGGCACACCCGCCATGCGCGTGCGCTCGATGCCGATGAACTTTGCTTCGAGCTCGGCCGCGCGCCGCTTGCAACGCAAGGCAGCCTCTGCCGATGCGCCGCCCGGCCGGCCGATCACGGCGCCTCCCCCAGCACCATGAACTGCTCCGCCTCGCCATCGCACTGCGGGCAGCGCCAATACGCGGGCAGGTCGTTGAAAGCCGTGCCGGCTGGGATCTGCCAGACGGGATCCCCCAGCACCGGATCGTAGACCCACCAGCAGATCTTGCATTCGAGCCGCGCCGCGGCCGCCAAGCCTTCGCCGTTGCCGAGATAGCTGCCTTCGAAGCGTGCCGGGCTGCTGGATTTCATGCCGTGCCTTCCACCCACGCGAGCACGTCGAGCAGTCGCTCGTGCGAGTCTTCGAGATCTTCCGGCGCGGCGAGTGCGACTTCGGGCAGGCCGATCACTTCAACGGTGTTGAGGATCACCACGTCCTGCGAGTTGTAGTAGACGACGCGCCAGCAATTCGGCATGCAGGTATTGGTGATGCGGCAATTGCCGTAGCCGCGCGACAGGATCAGCACGCGCCCGGTGCCGAGGTGGTGATCGAGGAAGCCGATGTCCTCGTTCGACATCGGCAGCAGGCTCAGGTTGACGACGTGCGCCGGCCGGCCTGCCCGCCAGGCCCGCCACTGGTCCTCGATCTCGTCCAGCAGCAGCGGCGCGTTCTGCACGTTGGGCGGCAGGCCGCCCTGCCAGCGCGGCACGACGGGCCAGACGTCGTCCAAGGTCGCGGCCTGCAGCGCGGGCGGCACGGCGCAAACCTCGATCGCATCCGAGACCGGCAAGCCGTCGCGCGACTCGATCATGCGCCAGACGCCCGCGAAGACGGATTCCTGCACGCGCAGTTCCACACCATCGCCCTCGCCTCGCGCCTTCACCAGCGCGCTGACCTCGCCTTCGCCCAGCACCTGGTTGACCAGCAGCCGGTCGGCGGCCGGAAGGCCTTCGATGCCGATGCGCCGATGGCCGCCCTCGCGCCGCACCGCGTCGAGCCCGGCCAGCGTCTCGCGCAGCACGCGATACGCCCGCTCGCGCAGCGCGACTTCTTCGCGCTCCGGCAGCACCGGCGGCCGAAAGGTCTGCATGCCCTGCGGCATCGGCATGTACTCGAGCACCTCGTCCTCCGGCTGGCTGCCGGGGCCGATCATCGTCACGGGGATGGGAAAGTCTTTCATCGCGGCGATCCGGTCAATGACAGGAGGAATCGGCTGCGCCGGCGCTGACGACCGGGATGCCGATCGTCGGCGCGCGCGAGACCGGCAGCGCCAGGCACCTGGCAACTTCGGCCAGGTAGACATCCCAGTCCAGCATGCCGGCGAGCGTGGCGACGTACTGGCCGTCGCGCAGGAACAGCAGGCTGGGCCAGCGCTGCACGCCGTAGCGCCGCGCCACCGCATCCTCGAGATGGCGCAGCACTGCGCCGATGGCGAAGCGGCCGGGGAAGCTGCGCTGCAACTCAGGCAGCACGACCGCGACATCCTGGCCCTCCGGAAAACGCACCGGATCGCCGGCGAACAACACCACCCGGTCGCCGCCGAGCGCGGACCAGGCCTGGATGTTCTCGGCATCGAGCCAGGCCGCGCCATGCGCATTCACCAGGCGCTCGACCAGCGGCGAGGCCTCGATCGGCCTGGGAGCCTGGACGGGGAGCTTGATCGGCTCGTCGGCGAGAGACGTCATGGCGAGGTGCTTTCGGTGGCTTGCCCGGACAGGGCGCGCAGTTGATCGAGGCTCAGGCGCGACGGCAGCGCGAAGGCCGTCTCGCCCTCGTGCGCTGCGCCCTGCAGCGCGGCGGCCAGCAGATCGAGCGTGGCGTCGATTTCACGGGCACGGGTGTCGTCGAGCCGCTCGCGTGCGCTGTCGAGCAACACCAGCAGCAAGTCGCCGGGCTCGACATCGCCGACCAGCGCAGTGCGCACGCGGCGCTCTTCACCGCGGCCACGGCAGATGGCCTGGCCGCAATCGAGCCGGATGACCTGCATGGGGATGCCGATGCACATACGGTCGTTCAACCCGGAAAGAAACGAGGGTCGCCGACGCGGCAGGCCACGGCTTCGTCCGGGCGCTGCAACTCGTAGCGCCGCAATTCGAGTTGCCCGAAGGTCACCGCCTCGGCCTCGGGCAGCGGCGTGCAGCGCGGCCTCGGCTTCGCACCCCACTCGCGCAAGGTCGCGACACCGTGCGCCAGGGCGTCTTCCAGCGCCTGCTTCACCGCGGGCCGCAGGCTGCCGCCGTAGTCGTCGAGCTCTTCCGGCTGACAGCCGATCAGCAGCACGCGCTCGGGATACTGCCCGGTCAGCATCGCGAGCGACAGCACCTCCTGGAAACCGGTCTGGTGCAGGCTCATCTTCTTCGCGCCCATGAAGCGCGGGACGTCGGCGTCCTCGACCAGCTTCAAGCTGCCAGGCACGAGGCCGTAGTCGATCGCGTCGAAGATGATCAGATGCGAGGCCTGCTGCACATGCTGGATCAGATAGAGCCCCTGCGTGCCGCCGTCGATCAGCTGCACGTGGGGAGCGAACTCGTAGCGGCGCTGCATGGCTTCGATGCAGCGCACGCCGAATCCTTCGTCGGCCCACAGCACGTTGCCGATGCCGAGCACGCACAGGGATCGATCGACTGCCATGTCAATCCTTGAACGTGCGATGGCCGGAGATCATCGTGCTGACCACGCTGGAGCGGCCCATGATGTCCTCGCGGATCGCCGCGTAGACGTGCACGATGATGAAGACGATCATCGCCCATAGGCCGAGGTGGTGCCAGGTATGCACGTCCTGCGACTGGCCGAAGAGCGGGATCACCCAGCCGAACAGCCGCGCGGCCCAGGAGCCGGCCTGCGCCCCTTCGCCATACAGCGCGAATCCGGTGACGATCATGAACACGGCGGTGAACAGGAACAGGAAGAACATCGCGAAGCGCGCGAGCGGGTTGTGGCCGACGTAGCGCCCGGGCCGCGCAGCGATGAACGCATACCACTTCAGCATATTCCAGACTTCGAGCCAGTAATCGCGGCGAAAGATCGGCACCCAGAACAACTCGCGCGCATGGTGATTGCCGACGATCGCCCAATAGACACGCCCGAGCAGGCCGACCGCGAGCAGATAGCCGGCCGCGAAGTGAGCGAAGCGGATGTAACCCATCAGGTAGCTCGCGCTCGCCTCCCCCGGCTGCGTGGGCAGCGGCGAGCCGATGAAGTTGCCGGTGACGGCCAGCACGCTGATCGATGCGGCATTGAGCCAGTGCCACAGCCGCACCGGCGCTTCGTAGACGTAGACGGATTGAATCGTGCGGCCGCCGGCGACGGTCGTGCTGTCGGCAGCTTCGGCGGATGTCGTGGCCTGCATCGTGGTCTCCTGGTTGGGCGATGGATCAGAGTCGCGTGGCAAGCATCAGCAGGCCGCTGCAGGAGATCAGCGCAGCGCAGCTTCGCCATGCCCAGGGCCCGATGCGCCGCAGCCCGACGGCCGCGGCGAAGCCCGTGGCATGCAGCAGCGCGGAGCTCGACATGAATCCCGCGGCGTAGGCCATGATCGACGCGCCCTGCCCCCATTCGCTGCCATGGGCGAAACCGTGCAGCAGCGCGGCGCCCGCGATCATCATCAGGCCCACGGAAGGGGCGACGCGGCGCCCGGCCAGCAGCATCGCGCCGAGCATCGCGACGCTGAGCGCAACGCCAGTTTCGACATGCGGCAGCACGCCGCCGGCCCAGGCCAGCATCGCGCCGGCGAGCAGCATCGAGACGAACACGCCCGGCCCGAGCCAGCGCCGCGCTGCGGGCATCGCGGCGGCGGACCAGAGCCCGACCGCAATCATCGCCAGCAGATGATCGAGGCCCGTCAACGGATGGACCAGACCAGCCGCCAGCCCTTCCGCGCTGTGACCGGGATGTGCCTGCGCCGCGCCGGCCAGCAGCGCCGCAGCACACGCCGCTGCGATGCGCAATGTCTTCGTCGTCGTCATCGTCGTCTCCTCTTCGTTGCGGGGTCGCATCTCAGCGCACCTTCACGCTCGTCAACTCGCGGCCATCCGGGCTCATTACATGCGTAGAACAAGCAAGGCAGGGGTCGAAGGAATGCAGGGTGCGCAGGATCTCGACTGGCTGCTCCGGGTTGGCCATCGGCGTGTTCATCAAGCTGGCCTCGAACGCACCGATCTGCCCCTTGGTGTCGCGCGGGCTGCCATTCCAGGTGGTCGGCACCACGCACTGGTAGTTCTCGATGCGCCCGTTTTTGATGCGGATCCAGTGGCCCAGGGCACCGCGCGGCGCGGCCACGGTGCCGACGCCCTTGACCTCGGCAGGCCAGGTCGACGGATCCCATTTCTCGACGTTCGCCGTCGCGGTGTCGCCCGCCTTGATGTTGGCGACCAGTTCCTTGAAGTCCTCCAGCATCATCTCGGCGCAGTACTGTGCTTCGAGTGCTCGCGCCAGCGTCCTGCCGATCGTCGTCGGCAGGAGTTGTTTGGCGGTGTATTGGGTCTCGGGCAGTCCGATCGCCTTCGGGAAGGCAGTGTTGATGATGGCTGCCGACGAGTCGACTTGCTCCTTCACCCGCTGGCAATACGTGTTGCCCTTTGTCGCATGCGCATAGCCGAGGATGTAGCGCGAGAGCGGGCCGACTTCCATCGAATGTCCGCGCCAGCGCGGCGACTTGATCCACGAATACTTGGCGCTTTCATCCAGTGCCTCGATGCTGGTGCGCGTGCCCTTGGTCTTGTCGCCGAGCACGTAGTTCGGCTCGGTCACGCCGTCCCAGGGATGCAGTCCCCGGCTTTCGTCGGAGTACTTGTACCAGCTGTGCGGCACGAACTCCTGCACCTGCTCCGGGTCGCGCGCGTCGACCGGCAGGATCTCGTCCCAGTTGCCGTTCAGGATCGCGCCGCCCGGCAATTGCTGCGTCTTGTGCTGGCCCATCACCTTCTCGTAGGTGCCGTAGTCCATGACGTTGGTCGCCGAGAGCCCGCCGCCGTAGAGCCAGCCGGCGTTCTTGTAGATCGTGCCGATGGCCAGCACGTCCGGCACGTAGACGTTGTTGTTGAACTCGATCATCTCGCGGATGCGGGCTTCGACGAAGTTCAGCCGCTCCATGTTGACCGGCGCCCCGGCCGCGCCGTCCTTGTCGATGTTGATCGCGCAGGGCATGCCGCCGACGAGATAGTTCGGATGCGGGTTCTTGCCGCCGAAGATGGTGTGGACCTTGACCCACTCCTTCTGCAAGTCCAATGCTTCGAGATAGTGCGTCACCGCCATCAGGTTGGCTTCGGGCGGCAGCAGGTAGGCCGCGTTGCCCCAATAGCCGTTCATGAAGGGGCCGAGCTGGCCGCTCTCGATGAACTTCTTCAACCGGTTCTGGATGTCGCGGAAATAACCGGGCGACGACATCGGATGGCTGGGCGAGACGGTCTGCTGCAGTTCCGATGTCTTCTTCGGATCGGCCTTCAGCGCCGAGACGATGTCGACCCAGTCCAGCGCGTGCAGGTGATAGAAGTGCACCGCATGGTCGTGCTCCTGCAAGGTCTTGGCCATGATCTCGCGGATCAGATAGGCGTTCTTCGGAATCTGAATACCGAGCGCATCCTCCACCGCCCGCACCGAAGCGAGCGCATGGCAGCCGGTGCACACGCCGCAGATGCGCTCGACGAAGGCCCAGGCATCGCGCGGGTCGCGGCCCTTCAGGATGACTTCGAGCCCGCGCCACATCGTGCCGGTGGAGACGGCATTGCGGATCACGTTGTTCGAGTCGAGGTTGACCTCGCAGCGCATGTGGCCCTCGATGCGCGTGACCGGGTCGACGACGATGCGCCGGCCGCTGTTGTCCATCTTGAAGCCTTGAGTCTCGTAGGCACCCATGTCTTGTTGTCCTTGTGCGGGTCAGTGATTGACGGCATCGTTCTTCGTGGTCGCGCGCTTGATCGCCGAAACCGCGGCATGCGCGGCGGCCGCAGCACCGACGACGCCGGCCGCCGTCGCGCCGACCTGGTCGGCATTGGCCTCGATGCCGAATTGATGGATGTTCGTCAGCCGGTCGTAGAACGAGCCCTTGTCCCAGAAGCCGTCTTCCGAGCAGCCGATGCAGCCGTGGCCGGCCTGGATCGGGAAGCTGGTGCCCTCGTTCCAGCGCGTAGTCGAACAGGCGTTGTAGGTCGTCGGGCCCTTGCAGCCGACCTTGTAGAGGCAGTAGCCGCGCCGCGCCGATTCGTCGTCGAAACGCTCCACGAACTGCCCGGCATCGAAGTGCGGCCGTCGATAGCATTTGTCGTGGATGCGCTGGCTGTAGAACATCTTCGGCCGCCCTTGCCGGTCGAGTTCGGGAAGGCGGTCGAAGGTCAGCATGTAGGTGATCACGCCGGTCATCACCTCGGCGATGGGCGGGCAGCCGGGCACCTTGACGATCGGCTTGTCGAAGATCACCTTGTGGATCGGCGTGGCCTGCGTCGGGTTCGGCTTGGCCGCCTGCACGCAACCCCAGCTCGCACAGGAGCCCCAGCTGATGATCGCCTTCGCATCCTTGGCGACGTGCTTGAGCTGATCGATGAAGGGCTTGCCGCCGATGATGCAGCTCATGCCGTCCTGGTTCAGCGGCGGATTGCCTTCGACCGCGAGGATGTAGTTGCCCTTGTACCTGACCATGATCTCTTCGAGGATGGCTTCGGCCTGGTGGCCGGCCGCGGCCATCAGGGTGTCGTCGTAGTCGAGCGAGATCATCGACAGCACCACGTCCTTCGCCAGCGGATGCGCGGAGCGGATGAAAGACTCCGAACAGCAGGTGCATTCGAGCCCGTGCAGCCAAAGCACCGGCGTGCGCGGCTTGGTTTCCATCGCGTTGGCGATCTGCGGCACGAAGGCCGGCCCAAGGCCGAGCGAGGTCGCGGTGAGCGCGCAGTACTTCAGGAAGCTGCGGCGCGAGATGCCCTGGCGGCGCATCACCTCGTAGAAGGTCTCCATGGTCGGGTGTCTCCTGTGTCTCGTCGGCGGGCGGGCCCCGCGCGGTATGCCTGACAAGTCACAAGTCCCGGGCCACATTCCGTCGACACAGGGTAAGCACTGAATGGAGGCCACCAAGTGCTTGTTTTGATTGGGAAAGTCGTGGCGCCTCGAGGCCACGCGGACAAGCCCGGGGCAAAGCGGTGTCAGCGTACTGTCCGCTTCCTTACCGCACTGGAAGCCTTGTTGCCAGCGGCGCTTCCGCAAAGGGTGGGTGACGTCAGGCGGCTCAATGTGAAGCTGTCCCGGGGAAGGCCCGCCCCGGCGTACACGCTCGACAACGAGGCGCTCTTTCAGCTGCCTCTGCTTGCCATGTCCATTTTGGCAATTTCGAAGGGCCTGTCCAAGCCTCAACTGCCAGAGATTGGTCAGCTAGTGGGAGAGTGCCTGGAGCGCACCGTCGCTGGCTTCAAAGGTTCCTACTATTGAGCTTTCCATAAATGACGACATCACCGGAGCCCGGCTTGAACCCAGCACGCGGCGATGATCGAAGGGCGATGCTGTGCGCTCTTGAGCTTGTTGCGGGCAGTGACGTTGAGCTCGTCGAGGTTGGCCGGGCAGAAGTTGGCCAGGGCATGCCGCTTGAGCCAGGCCCACACGAACTCGACCGGATTCAAGTCCGGCGAGTACGGCGGCAGGAAAGCCATCTCTACGGTGCCCTCGGTGGAGTCCAGGTACTCGCGCACCAGCCTGCTGCGATGGGCCTTCAGGCCGTCCCAGGTGATCAGCAGGCGCTGCTTGAGATGGGCGCGCAGTGCCTTGAGGGGTATGCGTTCCGCGAACGCATACTCTGCTGGCGACACCCAGCCCCTTCGTGCCGCTGGCGGCGTTGCTGCTGGTCTGGCCTACCTGGTGTTGGATCCGCCGCGTCATATGCGCTGCATGGGGGTTGCTAGATCGCTGCATCGCTCAAACGAGCGGGAACACATCGAGGCCGACGCCCAGGTCGGCGGCCGCTGCTGACACGCGGTGCAGCAGTGCCGCTTTGGCGGCAGTCACGTTGACAGCGGCCGAGTCGTGCGTATAGCGCTGCACTTGCACCACCTGCACGCCTAGCATGCCCGAGCGCAACTGCGCCACCAGCGCATCGAGCGCGGCGCGCGCGCCACTCAGGCGCAGGTGGTGCGTTGCCGGCGCGGACATCTCCGCCGGCACCACCCTGCGCAATAGCCTCGACAGCTCGGCCACGCGGTCGGTCAGTCGAGTCAACTGGTCGATCACGTAGCTACCGTCGCCAGGGCCGGCCTCCAGCGAGCGGATCAGCTCGGCCTGGGCCGCGCGGTAGACCGGGTTCACCGGCGGCGGTTGCAACAGCGCAACCTTGACACTGGCCGCCAGCTGCTCCTTCAGCTCGGCGACGCCGGCCATGTCGTCGACGTAGAACAGCGCGCGCTCGTCGGCGATGTCAAACGGCAGCTCTGTCCCGACCGCGGCGATCAGCACGACCGGCTTGCGCGCCGCATGGCGGACCGCGAGCTCGTACATCACGTTCGGGTTAAGCCCGGTGAGGTTGGCTACTACCACACCGGCCGTCAGCAGGTGCTCGATGACCTGTTGCGTGATCGAGCCTGGCGCGGCGATCTCGTGTGCGACGACGACCTCCAGACCGCAAGCCTCAAGCACCGGGCGGACGGCAGCGCCGACGAGCCCCTCGGTAGAGCGGCGGACCGTCGAATCGTGCGAACCGATTGGGGCGATGACAAAACCGATGTTGCTCATTCAGCTGTCCCGGTCGGGCAGTTCGTACCGGTTAGCCATCATCGCTCAGATTGTCCAGCGCCGGGTCGAGAGCCGGCCGAACCAGAGCGCGGCGCAGGCGCTTGAACTGCCCCTCGAAGGCCGACGGGTCGGTGAAGTCAGCCGCCACGCGGGCGCGCAGCAGCTGCGGCTACGCGCCAGTCCAGGCGTCGCTGAACAGGTGGCCGTCCAGGTCGATCGGGATCAGCACGCGGGCCGACGCCGCGCCAGCGCGCGCCGACGCCTGCTCATTCGCGAACGCCGACTCGATCTCCTCATCGACCCACCACCCTCGACAGCGAATGGGGCGACGCACATCGCAGGATCCGTTCGTTCGAGCGGATGCCCGCCTCGATGCGCTCATAGACGTCGTCGCCCGGCTGAACGCGCCGGTCGTCCAGCCAGCAGCGCACGCCTTCCTGCTGCAGGCGGTCATGCAAGAGAGAGCGAGCGCCATATTCACCATGCATTCCGAAGCGTATCAAACGCTCGCGTCTTCGACGGGAGGCGGCTACCCGTGACAGCGCGGCTGCGGAGAGACTGCTCAATCCACCGCACATACGCACGATCAACCGAAGACCAACGATGGATGAGGCATTGGCAATCTGACCGGTGACGAAGGGTAGACAACCAGCCTGAATGGCAGGCTCTGCAGGGTCAAGTCGCTCGGACAGAGTACCGAAACGGATCGGGACTACCAACTCGACCGGTCGTCAAGCGGTCCTTGGCCCAGCGCATAACCGCTTCGTTGAGATCCTGCGACTGCAATTCCTCGTACAGCGGACGCTCGGTCCAGCGAGCGGGTCAGGGACAAACGACTGCAAGGTGGCGGTCATCGTGAGCTCGCCCGTCGGCGGTGGCCGGCAGCACCCGCTGCGGAGCTGCCTGCTGATCGGACCCTGAACAGCGGTCCAAGGACTTGCGTAGAACACGGGCGTGCGTTGATCTGCTCATGCCAATTTGCCTCCGATCGGCTCGCCAGTATCCGTTGGCGCATCCAGTTTCGCCGGACCGGGCGCTCGTGCTGCGCATCGACCCGCCGCGCGTCTCGGCCCTGCCGGGCTTCGATCCTTTGCGCAGCACCGCATGCGCCGGCCGAGACGCTTCCGGGCGACGCCCGGTCCCGTTGCGGCCCTGCGGTTCTCCATCCAGATTGACGCGCGTCAAACGTCTGCGGTCAGGCCCCCTTGGCTTCGCGCAGACAATCGTTCCACGGCCCCGTCGCGGCCCCTGCCGGATGGGCTTTTGACAACGTCGCCCCCGGCCGGCAGTATCGCCGCCGCCATGCAGCACGCCGCCCTGCCCGACGATTCCGCACCGACGGCCGTGCCGGGCACACGCACGCGCGTCTTCATCTCGTACTCGCGCCGCAACGAGGCAGCGGTCATGCGCATGGTCCATGCCCTGGCCGCCGACGCTCACGTCGACGTGCTGCGCGACAAGGAAGACATCCTGCCGGCCGAAGACTGGAACGAGCGCCTGGGCGCGATGATCCAGAGCGCCGATGCATTCGCGCTCTGTCTCTCGCCGGAGGCTGCCGCGTCGGCCGAGGTCGGGCGCGAGGTGGACGAGGCGCTGAAGCTGTCCAAACGCATCGTGCCGGTGATGCTCGCCGATACGCCGCCGGACCGCGTGGCCCCTGCGATTGCGAAGCTGAACTACATCTTCCTGCGCGAAGGCGACAACTTCGAGCATGGCATCGCCGCCGTGCGCGCCGCGGTGCAGACCGACATTCCCTGGGTGCGCGAGCACACGCGCATCGGTGAAGGGGCCGCGCGCTGGCAGGCTTTCGGGCGGCGCTCGGCTGACCTGCTGCGCGGGCCGGCGTTGGAAGCGGCCGAGACATGGATGTCCCGGCCGCCCGAGACCGCGCCCGCGATCGCCACCTTGCAGCGCGAGTTCATCGCCGAAGGTCGCCGCGCGGCCACGCGGCGCCTTCGCGGCTGGGTGGCTGGATCGACTGCGGTCGCCGTGCTGGCAGTCGGACTGAGCGTGCTCGCGCTGTGGCAGCGGCATCAAGCGACGGTGCAGCGCACCGATGCGCAGGCCAAACGGCTGGTGGCGATGGCCCAGGCGCAACTGGCCGAGCCGCTGGTCGACGGCGAAGAGCCCGTGCAGTGGCTGCTGGCGTCACTGGCGCTGCATGAAAGCGACGAAGCGCTACAGGCGCTGGCGCGCGGCGTTCAGCGGCTGGAGCCCCTGCCAGCCGCCACCTTGCCCTGGCCGCCGCAGATCAAGGCCGACTCGCGGCTCGGGTTGCAGTTCGGTGCCGACGGCCGCCGCCTCCTGGCACTCAGCGTGCAAGGCATGGCGGCGTGGTCGGTGCCACAGGGCACGCTGCTGTGGTCGCGTGCAGTCGAGGGCCTGTCCGCCCAGACGCGCCTGGTCTTCAGCCCCGACGGCCTGCATGCGCTGCTGATGCCCGGAGCGCGCGTGGTCGATCTGGCGACCGGCGACGTGCGCCCGCCGGTGCTCCCCGACGTGCAGGACGCCGCCGCGATCGACGGCCGGCTGGCCTTGCTGGCCGGGGCGCCGGGCAGCCTGCACGTGCAGGTGGCCGATGCACTGTCCGCCGGCACGCTGGCAAGCGTCGAGCTGGCCGCGCCGCTGCGGCAGGGCCGCCTGATGAGCCGCGACACGCCGGCGCCGACCGTACCGCTCAGCCCACTGATGCGGCAGGCCCAGGGGCAGCAGCACGAAGCCGGTGCCGTGCTGGTGGATGCCAAGGGCACGGTCACGTGGGTCCCGTTGAAGCCGTCCGCCGGCGCTCCTGCCATCACGATCAGCCGCTGGCCACTGCCGGCCGGCTCGCAATTCCTGAGCCTGGGCTCGGGCGGCCGCATGATCGCGCTGCGCAACGCCAACGGAGGCGCCGCGGTCTACGACGTGCCGCGCCGGCAGGTGCTCTGGCAAGCCGCGGCAGGGACCCGGCCGCCGATGAACCTGCTGTTGCAGATGTTGGACCACGAGGCCAGCGTGCCGGTGGAAGATGCGCGCCGTTCGGACTGGGACCTCCAGGCCCTGGGCGACGTCGAACGCTACTCGGTCATCATCCAGGCCGCGACCAGCCGCGACGGCGGCGTCATCGCGACCGCCTGGAAGGATGGCCGCGTCGATGTCTGGCGCCCCGGGCTCAAGGCCCGAATTGGCGCGCTGGACGCCATGCCACGCATGAACTTCGAGTCCGTGGCTCGCTTCGACCATGGCGAGGCCTTGGGCGCCACCATCACCTGGCTGGCACCGACGCCGCTCTTTCTGTCGCCCAGTGGCCGCTTCGTCGCCTCGCAAAGCATGGGGCTGAACACGAATGCCGTCGGCGGTGTGACCGTGGCACACCCCAAGGTCCGCGTGTGGGACACGCGCAGCGGCGGTGAAGTGGCGCGCTTCACGCGCGCCGGCGGGGCCATGCTTGCCTTTTCGCCCGACGACGACTGGCTGGTCACGCAGTCGATCGCCGACACCACCGA
>Ga0105237_10002319_pt1 | contig 23651 bp, 17 predicted proteins | sample KBSC24metaG_FD_81520 | JGI IMG/M metagenome (GOLD analysis project Ga0105237, IMG submission 81520) | Corn rhizosphere microbial communities from Kellogg Biological Station, Michigan, USA - KBS C2-4 metaG | ecosystem: Host-associated > Plants > Roots > Rhizosphere > Soil | place: Michigan, USA...
CCTCACCGCCCCCCGGCCCCGCCCCCCGCCACCGAACAAAAAAAGAGGCCCCACCAAAGTGAGGCCTCACAGTTTACTTGATAAGATACCGGATCTATGACAGGGTGTCGGTGTTCTTATTGAAGCTTATCGGCAGCAGTCCCAGTCGATCCGTGATCGCTATATTCCGGTTGCTCTTCATTGGAAGATGACCCATTCTTCTGTTGCTGATTATTAGGCTGTTGGTTATTAGGTTGCTGCTGCTCTTTGTTATTGGGCTGATTGTTATTGTAATTCCTGCGGGAATTATAATAGTAATCTTTCCGGGCCTGTATGATCGCTGCATCCCGGTCATGCTTCAGCTCATCGATCTTAGCCCTCCTATCCTTCTTCTCCAGCGTCTTATCATGCCGCACTTCCTTGATCTGCGCGGAATAATCGTTCTTTATATCCTCTATCTGCAACGCCAGCCGGGAAGGCATCGCCCCATAACCATAATAATAAGACGGATAAGGCCCCCAGGGACTATAAAAACCATACGGATACCCCCACGGATACCCAAAACCATATCCTAACCCAACCCCTACTCCAACATAGGTCCTGGGATAATAATGGTAACCGCCGCCGCGGACAATAACATGGCCCCTCTGAGCCGAAGCACCATAAGCAAGGCCAAGCGAGAACAATATGACGAACAGCTTTTTACCTGCGCCCATCATCGTCCTCTTTCTGTTTTCTTTTAAGGTCGTTTTCATAACATAGTGTTTTTTATGTGTTCATATATAAGAACGTAAAAACTGCTCGGGGTTAAATGCCTTATAGCACTTATAACTTATCTATAACATTGTCTAAATAAATGTTAAAGCAAAAATTACTAAATAAATTAGCAATTATGCCTTGAAAGCCATATCTTCATCCCATGCTTTTCACCATCGGCCACGGCACCCGCCCTCTCCCCGCCTTCTTCCAGCTCCTGGAACAATATTCCATCGAATTCCTCATTGACATCCGCTCCATCCCCTACTCCGCCTTTAACCCCCAATACCGCCAACCCGAACTCGTCACCGCCCTCCGCGCCGCCGGCTTCCGCTATGTCTATATGGGCGACTCCCTCGGCGGCCGCCCCACCGACCGCTCCTGCTACACCCTCACCGGCAAACTCGACTACGAGCTCGTCCGCATCCAACCCTTCTTCCTCGAAGGCCTCGAAAGAATTATCACCGCCCACGAAAAAGGCATCCGCGTCGCCCTCCTTTGCAGCGAAGGCAAACCCGAGAACTGCCACCGTAGCAAACTCATCGGCCGCTCCCTCCAACAAAAAAACATCCCGATCCAACACATCGACGAGAACGGCGCCCTCCGCCAACAGACCGACCTCCTCCCCTCCCCTTCCCTTCTCCTGTTCTAGCAACGCGTTCACTCCCAACGTATATAACGCCCTACCACTAAAAGAATTTAATCACCGCACCCCCTTCATTTTCCGTAACTTAAACACCCAACAAAGCTATATCCCCATGCCAACATACTCCCTGCTTATCAACGGAAAAAAAACACCCGTCACGATAGATGAACAAATGCCGCTCCTATGGGCCATCCGTGACGTCATCGGCCTCACCGGCACCAAATACGGTTGCGGCATTGCACAATGCGGAGCCTGCACCGTACTCCTCAACGGCAACCCCATCCGCTCCTGTTCCATCCCCGCATCCGCCGTGGTCGACCAACCCATCACCACCATCGAAGGACTTTCCCCGGATAATTCCCATCCGGTCCAAAAAGCATGGATCGCCGAACAGGTCCCCCAATGCGGCTACTGCCAAAGCGGCCAGATCCTGGCAGCAGCAGCCCTGCTGAAAAAGACCCCAAACCCCACCGATACGGACATCGACAACGCCATGCAGGGAAACATCTGCCGCTGCGGCACCTACCCCCGCATCCGCAAAGCCATCAAAACAGCCTCCGCACAAACCACCCATAAATAATTCCCATGCAACGCTCCACCTCCTCCCGCCGCGAATTCCTGAAAACTGCAGGTCTCTCCGGCATCGCCCTCACCCTTGGTTCTTACCTGCCCTCCTGCCGCAACACAGATGCAACCGCCACCACTACCACCAACGCAGCAGCAGCGAAAGCATCCGGAGAGGTCATTAACGCCGCCGCCTCTCACGGCGAAGCCACCGAACTTATGACCTGGATATCTATTGACAGATCAGGCAAGGTCACCCTCCTCAACCATCGCTCCGAAATGGGACAAGGCTCTTTCCAGGTAGTCCCCCAGATGATCGCCGAAGAATTGGAAGTAGATCTCTCCCAGATAAACATCATCTTCGCCCCAGGCAACCAAAAAAAATATGGGAACCAGGTCACAGGCGGCAGCTCCACCGTACGAGGCTCTTATAAACACCTGCTTAACATCGGCGCCTCCGCCCGCGAAATGCTCATTGAAACCGCTGCAAAAAAATGGAACGCGCCAAAAGCAGACTGCTACGCGGAAAATGGCCAGGTCATCCACCGCCCCAGCGGTAAAAAATTCCCCTATGGCGATCTCGTAGAGGAAGCCGCCAAACTCACCCCCCCTAAAAACCCGCCACTCAAACAACGCAAAGATTATAAGCTCATCGGTAAACCCCTTGCCCGCCAGGATACTCCATTAAAAACAAATGGCGCCGCCATATTCGGTCTGGATAAAAGAATACCCAATATGCATTATGCCGTGGTCGAACGCAATCCCCGCTTCCTGGGGAAAGTTAAAAGTTTCGACGCTGCCGCCACGAAGAACATAAAAGGAGTCACCCACGTTTTCATCGTCAAACGTACTGTCTTCGACCATCTCCAGGAAGGCGTCGCCGTCGTAGCCGACAATCTGTGGAGCGCCATGCAGGGCCGCAAACTATTGAAAGTGGAATGGGACGACAACGGCTTCGAACATCTCAGCACCGACCAGTTATTTGCCCGCATGCACGAAGACCTCAACAAACCCGGTCTCAACGATCGCTCCGCAGGCAATTTTACCACAGCTTTCGCCAAAGCCGACAAAAAGGTGGAAGCCGTCTATGAGACACCCTACGAAGCCCACGCCTGTATGGAACCACTCAATTGCATCGCCGATGTAAAGGATAATTCCATCGAAGTATGGGGACCGATACAAGGCCCGGATTGGGTACAATCAGACCTCAGCCAGCGCATGGGCCTGCCCCTGGACAAGGTCACGGTGAACATGACCTTCCTCGGCGGAGGCTTCGGCCGCAAAGCCTTCCTCGACTATCCCCACGAAGCCGTCGTCATCTCTAAAGAGATCAAGGCGCCCGTCCAGGTTGTATGGACACGCGAAGACGATATGACCCAGGGACCTTTCCGGCCTGGAGCCGTCTATGGCTGCAAAGCCGGCCTCGGCAAGGAAGGAAACATCACGGCCTTCCAAACAAAATTGGCTACCCAGAATATGAACCACGAGAACCCCGGTGTCGACAAAAGCTCTTACAACGGCGACACGGCCGAAGGCTTCCTCAAACCCTATTTCGAATCGATCCCCCATTATAGCTTTTCCGACATCCCAACGAAATCACCTGTCCCCGTGATGTGGTGGCGCTCCGTATATGCATCCACGAACGGTTTCGCCTACGAAAGCTTTATCGATGAATTGGCCCACGCCGCCGGCAAAGACCCGCTGGAATTCCGCAAACAACACCTGGACAACGACCGCTATCAATCCCTCATCGACCAGCTGATGGAGCTTACCAATTGGAAGTCCCGCGGCAAGAACGAAGGCTGGGGAGTCGCCATCACCGAATGTTTCAACAGCATCGTCGGAGAAGTGGTAAAGGTTTCGAAACATCCGGACGGAAAGATTAAGATCGACAAGGTCATCGCCCTGATGGACTGTGGCTGGTATGTAAATCCCGACATCATCCGCGCACAGGTGGAAGGAAGTATCGTTATGGCCCTGGGCGCCGCTATCACACACGATACGCACTTTAAAGATGGCATAGCCGTAGAAAGGAATTTTGACACCTACAAAATGCCCCGCATCCACGAGATCCCTGCTATTGAAGTCCATATCGTAGAAAATGACGAAAAAGCAGGCGGCGTCGGCGAACCCGGACTTCCTCCCCTCGCTCCCGCTCTTTGTAACGCGATATTCGACCTGACAGGCAAACGCATACGAAAATTGCCGTTCCGCCTGGACGAAGTCTAAAATCCACTAAAAAAATAAGGAGTAACCATTAAGCAAGGCAAAAAAGATACGAACAAAAAAATACATACCTCCCGCTATCGTTATCTTGCCGACCCTGAACACCTATTGTTAAGCTCTGAATCCCTAGCCAATGCTGTCTTTACTCGTGATTGGCATAGCCATTCTCTGTCTGTCCCTCGGTTTCGGCCTTATTTATGTCCGCCGCCTGCGCGTCCGGATCCGGCAATTGCAACTCACCAAGAGCCTATTCCTCGCCAATATGAGCCACGAGATACGCACGCCGATGAATGGCATCATCGGCATGGCTTCTCTTCTCGACCAAACATCCCTCAACAAAGAACAACGCGGATATATCGACACGATCCGGAGTTGCAGCGACACCCTGCTCACCGTCATTAATAATATTCTGGATTTCTCTACGCTGGAGTCCGGTACGATCACCCTGGAAGAAAAAGAGACCGATCTCCGCGGCTGCATCGAAGAAGTATTGGAAATTTTTATAGGCCGTACCCTGAAAGCCGGAATTTTCCTGCATTGCCACGTCGAAGCTAACGTCCCCGAACATATCGTCACGGACAGCTTCCGCCTCCGTCAGATATTGATCAACCTGGTTGGCAACGCCGTAAAGTTTACGCAGGAAGGAGAGATCAGCGTCCTGGTTTCTCTCGCCCCGCAACCCGCCGAACCCTCCACGACGCCCCCCGGCCACCTCATCGTCCAATTTGAAATAGTAGACACCGGCATCGGCATCGAACCCAAACAGTTCGCCCACCTCTTTCGCTCCTTTTCTCAGGTAGATCCATCCGTTTCCCGCAAGTATGGCGGCTCCGGCTTAGGCCTGACCATCGCTGACCGCCTGATCCACCTGATGAACGGCCAGATCAAGGTAGAAAGCCAGCCCGGCGTCGGCTCCCGCTTTAGCTTTACTATCCTCACCCGGGCAGCCGCACCCAAAACTTCCCCTCCCGATCCAACCCCATCGCTCTCACTGGCGGAAAAATTTCCGTTCCGGATTCTGCTGGCGGAAGACAACCCCATCAACCAGCAATTAGCCCTCATCATTCTGAAAAGAATGGGCTATTCCCCCACCATAGCAGAAAATGGGAAAGAAGTGCTCACGAAATTACAACAAGCCCCCTATGACCTCATCTTCATGGACGTCCAGATGCCCGAAATGGATGGCCTCGAAGCCACCCGCATCATCCGCTCCGGCAACACCCACGCCCAAACACCCGGCAACACCCACGCCCACCAGCCCCACGCAGAACCCGCCCCGCGGCAACCCATCATCATCGCCATGACCGCCAACGCCACCCCGCAGGATCGCGACCAATGCCTCTCGGAAGGAATGAACGACTATCTCTCTAAACCCATCCTCATCGAAGAACTCATCGGCAAACTCGAAAAATGGGGGGCTATTTCTTCAACAACTCTTTCACCGCCGCCTCTATCTGCTGGTCATGACCCGAAGCCATAACGTCCGGCTCATTTCGCACAGGTATGTCCGGCTCTAATTGATGCCCTTCCTCGAATAACCCATCAGGCGCCCTCCATCCCCCCATCGGCATGCCATACACCAACGCAGGATCTATCTGGGTCTCCCACCACACAAACGTACCCGTCCCAGGCACAGGCATACCCAATGTCTTACCCACATTTTTTAATTTATACGCCGCAGGAAATAAATGCGCATCCGAATAATTTGACTCCCCGATCAACACGATCGAAGGCTTGACCCACTTGTCGGATGGCTCGGAACCTACATACTGCCCATGCGGTATGATATCAAAGTATTTCTTCCCATTCAGGAAATCCGACAGCTGCTCATGTATGTTACCCCCGCCGTTGAACCGCGTATCGATGATGATAGCTTCTTTCCCGATGTTCCTGCCCAGCGCCTCTTCAAATACCACCCGCATGCTTTCATCATTCATCGCACGTACATGTATATAACCGATCTTACCCTTTGACAAAGAATCGGCCTCTTTCCGGCGCAAAGCTACCCATCGCTTGTATAACAATTCGTTTTCTTCACCCGCAGGTATCGGTTTGGTCGTTTCTTCCCACCGCTCGTTCCGCACCGGATCGTACAACGACAACAATACCAGTTTCCCCACCTTGCGATTCAGATATTTGTAATGGTCTACCGTATCGGTGATCGCTTCACCATCTATCTTTTCCAGGATCACGCCAGGCTTCACCCGCTCGGATGACTTATCTAATGGACCGCCGTCGATGACTTCCGCGATCTTCAGCCCCGCACCTTTATACCTGTAGTCAAAAAAGATACCCAACGCTGCAGTCCGGTCACTCGTAGGACCCGATGTCCCCCTGTAATAACACCCCGTATGCGAAACATTCAGCTCGCCCAGCATTTCACTCAACATCTCCGCAAAGTCATAGTCGTTGCTGATATACGGAAGGAACTTTTTATAGGTGGTATAATAGTAATCCCAATCCACCCCATTCATATCCACCACATAGTACTTTGCTTTTATCTGCCGCCAGCTATGATCAAAAATATAGGCCTTCTCCTCTGACTCCTTCAAGGCCATCTCCCCGCTGATCGCTACTGGTTCGGACTTGCCGGTATTCGCATCGATCTTCGTGATCCGGCCATCCGCCAGCAAAAAGATGGACTTCCCGTCAGCCGACAATTCCATCCCCCCATAACGGGCCCCCAGCTTGGTAAATAGCTTGGTTTCCTTGGTACGCAGCTCGGTCATCCAGAGATCATATCCCTTCTCAAAACTGCTGAGATAATATAGCTTTTCCCCGTCCTTGGACAACAACCAGTCGACCGCATCGGACGTATGCGTCGTCAACCGCAGCTTGCGATCCGTCAGATTATCCCAATCTATCCTGATCTCTTTCCCCGCGGAATCCTTCTTCGCCTTAGCCGTATCTTTGCCGATCTTTTTTTCCTCTACCTCTTTCAACAACGCAAATTCCTCCTTGGATAATTTAAAACGGTCAAACGCCTCCTTGGAAAAGAACAGACTATACACATCCCCGGTAACAGCCTGCCCACCCTGCCCCCTCGTCCCTTCCCGGTTCGAACCCCAGATCATCATTTTTCCATCCATGGTCCACTTGGGAGAGAAATCATCGTAACCACTCAGGGTCAGATTGACCACCGCAGACTTCCCATCCGCCGCCACCAGCCCCACCTCGGAAGACATCACCCGCTCGGGCAAACCATATTGCACCAGCAGCCACTTGCTGTCCGGCGACCACTGGTAGTATTGATCCCCATCCGAATAGGAATAGTTCTTGTCGGCCGATAAGACCGTACGACTCTTCTTGCTGGCCAGGTTGACGACTTTCAACGTCACCCGGTCTTCCAGGTAGGCCACCTCTTTACCATCCGGCGAATACGCCGGCTGAAATTCTTCGGCTGACGTCGCGATCACGGTCTCTTCTTTTAACACGGTAGAAGCATAGAAATACGGCTCTTCCTTCCGGCTGATGGACATCGTATAAATGTTCCAGCTATTGCCTTTTTCAGCTGCATATAATATCGACCGGCCATCCGGGCTGAAACTTACACTCCGCTCCTGCCAGGGCGTATTGGTTACCCGCTTGGTGATCCCGCCTTCTACGGAGGTAACGAATACCTCACCCCGGAATACAAAAGCGATCTCTTTCCCATTCGGCGACAGCTTCATCTCGGTGACCCCGCCATTCACCGGCAATATCTTTTCTATGGACGAACGCCCGTCTTCCGCAATCCGGATGGGCACTTTCTGCGGCTGTCCGCCGGACTTTAACGTATATACCTCTCCGTCAAAACCAAAACAAAAGGTATTGTCTTTTGCAACCGTCAGGAATCGCACCGGATTTTTGCTGAAATTAGTCAGCGCGACAGCCTTCGAAGGATCAGCCAGCTGGCTCTTATAAATATTGAAAGAGCCCCCTTGCTCACTCAAATAATAAAAATCCTGACCATTTGCGTCAAACACCGGATTCCGGTCCTCCCCTTTAAATGGAGTCAACCGCGTATATTTGGCGGTCTTAACATCGTACATCCAGATATCCCTCGTCACAGCAGAAGTATGATGTTTCCGCCAGTCACTCTCATAGCCTTTTACGTCTTCATAGATCAGCTTGTCCCCTTGTGCATTGACTTTTGCCGACAACGCCGTCACCGGCAACAATTGGCTCACCCGCCCCCCGGCGACAGGGACACTATATAGCTCCGACATGACGCCGGTAGGAAACTGGGCATTGGTAACAAGATCCTGCCGGCTCGCGGAGAACAATACCTGCTTGTCGTCCGCCGAAAAACTGCTGGGTATCTCACCCCCGGAATAATAGGTCAGCCTCCTGGCCTCTCCCCCAGTTGCCGGCATGACAAATACATCAAAATTACCATACCTGTCCGAGGCAAAAGCGATCCACCGGCCGTCATGAGACCACACCGGAGAAAACTCGTAGGATTCACTTATTGTTAAAGGAATGGCCGTACCTCCACGGGCAGAGACAGAATAGATATCTCCCTTATAAGCGAACAGGATGGTCTGACCATCCGGGGAAATTGCAGGATAACGCATCCAAAGAGGATTTTCCTGCGCACTGGCGCGGACCAGTATAAAAAAGGCTATTACGGCAAAGAGGATTTTACGCATATACCGAAAATACGGGACGTCCGTCACCCGGCCAAGCCGCTCGTCAACCGGTATCGTCAAATTAAAGAAAAAAACATACCCCGTAAAAATGGTTGGTTATCATGAGAAACAACTATACAACACGTTTATTATCAATTTAATACCTACGACATCACCGCGGTTGGCGTAATAAAAAACGTTCAAACTGGGTTTGCACACCCCTCTGTTCGTTTCTACATTTGTGTAACAATCAGACGAAAGCACACCGCTCCTGATAAATTGCTCGCCCACTCTATAGATTGTCTGCCCCACACTTGCTTCCGCCATATACTCCAACGCTATTGCTGCCGAAACATCTTAGTAAACAACATCGTAAATATAAAATTTTCATAGTATGAACACTAAAGTAGTAAAAGCACTCGCAATCGCACTGACCGCAGTTGTAGTCCTCGTTAGCAATCCCTTTACCAGCCAGGCAAATGGTGGTGGCATCAATAGCAAAAAGGCTTCCCTGACTGAAGAACAGGTTTCTGTTAAATACCAGGGCACCAGCGACAACAACATCATCTTCAAAGTGGAATTTGAAAACCCCACTGGCGAAAAGTTCTCTCTGATCATCAAGAATGACAACGGGGATGTAGTTTATCACCAGCAGTTCACCGATACACACTTTGCTAAGTCTGTATTCTTCCAGAACACTGATTCTGAGATCCACCCCACTTTCATCATTCGCAGCGCTAATAACAACGAGATCGTACGTCAGTTCGCAGTTAACAAGACCCTGACCGAAAACACTGTTGTAACCCGCTTATAATTGGCAGACTCACACAACAAATAGATAAGGCCGTGGACTTCCACGGCCTTATTTTATTATATAATTTCTTACTCTATTTACCTTCCGTCTTTTTGCACTTCATCCCGTTCAATACACCCGCACGGTCAGTACAGGGATCCGTCACCATAAAAAGACTCAGCACATCTCCCTCAACCGTCCATCTGTAAACCCCTTCCCCATCAGGGCAATAATACTGACCATCAACATCCTTGATCTTTATCGTATCCTTTTCCACCTTGCACAGACTACGGATAAGCGTCTCCCCCGTGCTGTTCGTAGTATAGCTCGAGTCTACACCGATATGAAAGATCAACGTATCATGCAGCGGCTCTACATAAAATTTCCAGGCGGTGTTTTTCAACGATTGGGCATGTCCCTGGTTAGCAAATGCCGAAACAAAAAGGAAAGCAGCGATGGCCACTAAATTGCGCATAAAAAAAGTTTTGGTCTAAATTATAGGTTCCCGCCGCCCGAAAGCAACCGTCCCCGAATGTTAGCGATAAGGTAACATTTTTTTAGCGCAATTCCTTGAGGTAATCCAACATATCCCCCCTTACTCCACTCCCTGCCATCCGCAAGGAACTGCGGGAATATTGCCTGGGGCGGTTGCTAATATACAATGGATTATCTATGGCACGTACCAAGCCGGTCCTTCCGCGTCAGCGACTGCTCATACATTTCTTTCAACAGGAGAAACGCGCTGTCGGGAAACCGCTTGCTCAGCCGTTGGGTATACACGAGCTCTGCGCGGTCGTTCTCCTGAGCATAACCTGCCATCGTCAGGATCAACATCCCGGCTGCCATCAAAGAATTAAAGAAAGTGCGCATATGTAGGGGTCACCGCACAAAGAAAGGATATCTGTATTATGTAATTGTTAACGCCCCACCCGCGCCGCCGCACCCCTTCACCGCCTCCTCCCCGCCATTCACCGGATTTACTCTTAAAACAGCCGCTTTTCCCTTGCCTCTTCCCCGCCAACGATCTATCTTAGCTAACATGAATACACCGCAAAACCAGCCCGTCTTACAGGTAGAAGGCCTGGACGTCCGCTACGGCAGCTTCCACGCCGTCCGACAGGTATCCTTTACCGTCCGGCCGGGAGAGATCTTTGGCCTCCTCGGCCCCAATGGCGCCGGCAAGACCAGCACGCTCAGCGCCGTGGAAGGACTGCTGAAACCCACCGCCGGAACCATCGTGGTAGCCGGTTACGATAGCCGGCAACAACCCCTGCACGCACGCGCCTGCATGGGCGTACAATTACAAGCCACCAGCTTTCAGCCCGAACTCACCGTGGCAGAGATCATTCAATTGTATGCCGGCCTTTACGGCGTCTCCCTTAGCAAAGATCGCATCACCGCCATCCTCGACGATATCAAACTCCAGGACGCCGCCACGAAACGCTTTGGCCAGCTTTCCGGCGGCCAACAACAACGGGTATCGCTCGTCATAGCCACCATCCACCAACCCCGTCTCGTTCTGCTGGATGAACCCACCACCGGCCTTGACCCCCAATCCCGCCGCCAGCTATGGGAAAGGATCGAAGCCATGCGCAACCGCGGCCACGGCATCCTCCTCACCACGCATTCTATGGAAGAAGCCGAATCTGTCTGCGACCGCATCGCTATCATCGACCACGGCCAGATCATCACTATCGATACGCCACAAGCCATCATCGACAGCAACCGCGAACGACCGGAAGTGGTCAGCGCCTCCCGCAAAGGCAGGATCACCCTGGAAGACGTCTTTATCGGGCTCACAGGAACCGCCGTTCGCCAATAAAACCTATACTCCCAAAAAATATTTTTATGTCCACAACCATCACTAGCCCCATCCCCGCCGCCACTACGCAGCCGCAGCCGCTGGCCCTGCCCTCGACAAAATTCGTTTTCTCCGCCCTGCTACGGTCCGACCTCACCGTCCAATGGCGCAATCGTCGCGCATCCATCCTCGTGATCCTCGTACCCGTTGTCATCCTCATCAGTTGGAAAGGTCTGGTGGATAAACTCGGCGGCGCCTCCGTACTCGCCAACTGTATCACCGTCGGCCTCACCGCTATTGGTCTTATGGGATATTCCAACTCCATCGCCCGGGACCGGGACAAAGGTATTTTCCAACGTCTTCGCGTAGCCCCCGCCTCCAACTGGGCCATCATGGCCAGCCGCCTCACCGTACAACTGGTCATGATCACCCTCATGACCCTCGTTCTCTTTATCGTCGGTTATAGATTCGACAAGATCAGCATGACACCAGGCGGTTATGCCCTCGGCTTCCTCGTATCTATCATCAGCGGCGCCGTATATCTCAGCCTGGGCCAGGTCATCGTCGGCCTTATCAAAAATCCCGAAATGGTCAATGTCACCACCCGGCTGGTCTACTTCGCCTTTATCATGATCGGTATGTTCGGCGAGATCGGTCTGCTCGGGGAACAGATCGGCCAGGTTGTTAAATATTCTCCCTACGGCGCAGTAAAACGCATCATCTCCGCCGGCCTCACCCCAACCACCTGGAACAGCCAAACGACAATATCCCTCTTCCTCACCCTCGGCTATACCGCAGTATTCTCTTTCCTCGGCATCCGCTGGTTCCGCTGGAGCAACCGCTGATATTTTCTCATAAATTAAGGGTGGCGCCCAGCGTATAATACTTCCGCTGATCCATCATGTCCTGCGTATGATTTTTCACCAGCCCCCGGCATTCTGCAAACAAAGTAGTCGATCGGTAGGAATATCCCGCATAAACATTCGGCATCACCACAGAACTGACATGTGAATTATCACCCGTCGGGGTATTGACCGTTTCAGCAAAATGATACAACAGGTCCACACCCGCAATAAATCGCTTTACCCGCACCCGGTTGACCCATCCTCCCGTCGGAGAATATTTATCCGGATAAGCGTCCCCCAATCCAGGTTTGATAGTACTATACGCTGATAGCTCAGGTTTGCTGCGAAGTAAGGTCACATTCAGCCCCGTCTCCCAGCTCACACCATCACCCTCAACCACTTTCGCACGGATATTGAAATGATGCATGGTAGAACGCCATGGCTGATTCGGTAGGTTCATATTACGACGTTCAAGGACATATTGCAGTTGTAGCCGGTTCTTCGCCACCGAATAGCTGACACCGGATTCCCAACTCCAATAAGTACGGCTCGGCGTAAAGCCACCGGCCACACCGGTTTGACTAGCCCCCCAGGGAAGGACCACATCATAAATAGTAGTGGCAACAGAAAGAGGAACCAGCAAACTGGCATATGGGGACAGTATCGTCCTTTGTGCATAGGATCCAAATATTTTCAGACTATTATTGGCCCCGGCATCGCCCTTCCCATCAGTGCTGCCCATCCGCAAAAGATCCAACGCAGCACGCACATAAGGCAGATTGTGTTTCAACCCATTCAAAGGATTGGAGATATTCATCACCAGCCCCGCCTGGATATTCAGCGCCTGCCGGAAACTAACATCCACAGCAGGGGTGAGCACACTGCTTTTTTGCGTGGAATAACTCCTAAGGTAGTCGGTTGATACATTGGGAGGGTAATTCGGAGCATTATAACTCCGGGTTAACACGTTTTGCTGCTCGAGGCTCACTTTGAGGTGCTCATAGGAATAATCCAGGGCTGATTCTATCCGCCAGTCGCCCGCAACAACCCCATAGGACAACCGGTCCCTCACCCGCCAGAAATAATTGTCGTACTTCGTTTGCCCCTGATTGTTCTCTTCACCAGACACAGGATAGGTCAGCTCCGACACCAGATCATCATTCTCTTTGTATACACTGCTGAAATAATTTCCCTGCAGATCGTTCTTCAATCCGGGTAATAACTCGCTATGCCATCGCAGACTCGGCTGTAAATAATGTTGGGCGCCGCTGAGAGTTTTCTCAAATACATTGTCAGTGCCCTTCCCGTCTAACGCCAATTTCTCCGGCGTATAGTTCATAGCCACTTCTACCAGGTTACGCTTGTTCACCCGCCAGTCAAAATAACCATTCAGCCTCCAACGCTGCAGATTATAAGGCGTATTGATCTTGAGATCATCCTGTTTTTCTATTGGCATCACATCCCGTTGGAACCCACCAGAGACGCCAAAACTTATCTTGTCCAGATTACGATACCCACCGACGTAATACTGATGGTACAGACGGGTATCCGTAGTCTTCCCATTCGCACTGGCATTCACCAACCCCGTCTGCACGGCTGCAGTGATGCCTTTTTTCCCTTTCCCCCGCCTTGTGGTGATCAGCACCAGTTGCTGCTGCCCGCTATTGGTGCCGATCAGCGCCGTGGCATCCTGTACCAACACGATCTCCTCAATATCGTAGATGCTGTAAGCATTCGGATCGCTTAAAGGATTGCCATCTACTATATAAAGTATGGCCCCGGAAGTCGAATACGCTCCGTATAACCAAGGCGCAATAGCATCGCTCAGCGTGGTAAAGGGCATCTTTTCCAGATCTGCCCCACGAATAGTAATATTTTGTGTAAATTTCTTGTTGAGATAGGTATACCCCAGGTCCAAACGGGAGCTATCCATCTGGGCAAACACAGCTCCGCCCAAACAAAGCACCAGGACTACGGTTAACAGGTAAGCGATCTTTTTCATAAAAAGGTTTAGAAGCCACAATATAATACCTCTAAACTATATACCCTATTCGCTGCGCAAACTCTTCGCCGGATTGGCCAGCGCCGCCTTTATCGCCTGGAAACTCACCGTCAATAACGCAATGCTCATCGATAAAACCCCCGCTGCCACAAACACCCACCATTGGATGTTCACCCGGTAAGGATAGTTCTTCAACCAGGTAAACATCGCCCACCAGGCCACAGGCGCCGCCACCGCAAAGGACACGAGCACCAGCTTGAGAAAATCTTTGGATAACAAGGTCGCAATGCCCGCTACCGATGCCCCTAACACTTTCCGCACCCCGATCTCTTTTACCCTGTTCTCCGCCATATATGTCGCCAGACCAAAAAGACCCAGACACGAAATGAATACCGTCAACGCCGCAAACAATCCCGCCAGCGTGCCCGTACGCCGCTCATCGTCAAACTTCTCCGCATACTCCGCGTCGACAAAATGATACTCGAAAGGATACTCCGGATTGTATTTGCGGAATATGGTCTCTGCCTTGCTCAGACTGTTTGTAGTCGATGTATTTGCCGGGAGCTTGAAGTTCAGCGCACTGAACCAACCCTTTGCACCAACGATCACCATTGGCCTTATCGGTTCATAAGGCGACTCTATGATAAAATCCCTGATCACCCCAACGACATGATACGATGTCTTATCTTCCTTGATGATCTGCCCGACCGGCTCTTTGAAATGCATCGCCTTCACCGCCGACTCATTTAGCAGCATCGCTGTCGAATCGGTCGGGTATTGACTCAGATCGAAATCCCTCCCCTGCACCAACTGCATACCCGTCGTTTTCACCAGGTTCTGGTCCGCACAGAAATAAAGAAAATCCGTTTTGTCGGCAGGATCTTTCCCCGCCCACTCGAAACCCCAGGTATCACTGCTATTCTCTGTCACCGCCGAGCTGGTCTTACAGACTGCGACGGCCGCACCCGAAGACAACAATTCCTGCTTGATCAGCTCGTATTTCTTTTCAATATCCCCGGTCATATAATGAAACACCAGGCTTCCCCGGTCGTATCCGCTCTCCCTGTTCCGCGCATGATCTATCTGCTGCTTGACGATGATCGTACAAATGATCAGGATAATGGCAAACGTGAATTGCAATACTACCAGCACTTTTCTTGGTGTGACGAGGGCATTGGCTGCTTTGAAGGTCCCCTTTAACACCTTCACCGGCTGGAAAGAGGAAAGAAAAAATGCCGGATAACTACCAGCAAGCAGACCGGTAAAAAGAATAAATCCGATGGCGGAACACCAAAAAAGGACACTCCCGAACGGCACATACAGGTGCTTTTCTGTCAATTGATTGAAACCCGGCAGACTTATCAGCACAACACCGATAGCCAGCACGGCAGCCAGAAAGGATATCAATACGGACTCTCCGATGAACTGACCGATCAGCGTGCCTCTCGGCGCTCCCACCACCTTCCGGATCCCCACCTCTTTTGCCCTTTTCTCGCTCCTTGCCGTACTGAGGTTCATGAAATTGATACACGCGATCAATAAGATAAAGGATGCCACGCTCCCGAACACCCGCACAAATTCGATCCGCCCCCCATCCTCAACCCTTCCCTTAAACCTGGAATACAGTCTCCACCGGCTGATGGGGTAAAGGAACATCTCCCAGTGTTTCTCAGTACTGTCATATCTCGTTTTTATGATATTCATCTTGGGAGCGATGGAAGCCAGCGTAGCATTTGACTTTAATAACACATACGTACGCGTACTGTTATTCCCCCAGTTCTTATCGTCATTCCATGCCTGCCGCCGTACATATGCCCAGGATAACAGATATTTAAAGTCGAACCGGGTATTATTGGGCAGGTCTTTGAGGATACCCGTCACCGTGTAATTGTCCTTATTCTCTATCCGGACTACCTTCCCCATTACATCCGCCGTCCCAAAAAGCGTCTTCGCAAAGGTCTCGGTCAATACGATGGAATACCCATCATTCAATGCCGTAGCCGGATTCCCCTGCAACATAGGGAAACTGAATATCTGCAGAAACGAGGAATCCACGGCATTCCCCCGCTCCACTAACTTTTTTTGTCCCACGGTGAACAACAACCGGTCTGACCAGTTCACCCGCGCCACATGCTCCACTTCCGGAAAATCCCGCTGCATAGCCGCTGCCAGCGGCCGTGGCGTCGTATGCCAGCAATGCAGCTCCCCGCTGAACTCAGCCCGGTTCCAGGCCTCATAGATCCGGTCTTTTTTGACATGAAACCCATCATAGCTCACCTCATTTTGTATCCACAACAGGATCAAAATGGCACTGGCCATACCCACAGCCAAACCAACGATGTTGATAAAAGAGAACCCCTTATTTTTCCAAAGATTCCGAAAAGCGACTTTCAGGTAGTTTTTAAACATGACAAGGCCATTTTTCTATAGGACGGCCGACTTCCGGAAATGTTGCAGCAAAACATAAAAAAAGCCCGCCTAAGCGGGCCCTTTTTGTTGATTCAGGTGATTCAACTATTGGATCAGGAGTTTCTGCTGTAGTCTTCGACCATCCACCACCAACCTCACTATGTATATCCCCCGGCCCAACCCCGAAAGATCCAGGTCCAGCGGCGCCTGCCCTCTCTTACTATACACCTGTCTTCCGGCCAGGTCATAGATCTGCACCTCGGCGCCCCCGCTCACCCCAAGTACCCCGCTCACCCCCTTCACCAGCACCCTCGCCGATCCATTCACCACCGGGTTCGGCACCAACTGCCATCGCACCTCCACACTATCACCCGACAACGCACGACCAGCACCGGTCATCCCCATCGCACTCACCCCGGCGCCGCCAGTCCCGCTTCCCAACACCAGCGTCCCGAAACCGGACGTATTCTGATAATCGTTGATGGTTCCGAACCACACCGCCTGCGCCGTCCTGCCCCCGCCGGCATCGTCGTCGTCATTGGCGATATCAAACCCGATATTCAAACCCACCGATGGCGTCAGCCCCAGCTGACTCCAGGGAATGGCCATCTCGACACTATACCCGCCGCTGATAGCAGCCCACGCATGCTGCACGCCGGTGATACCCACTTTTTCAAACAACCCGGAATTATTATACGGCTGTATCAGCTGGTTGTCCCGGCCATCGTAGGTCGCCCCCTTGTTGTTATTGGCATCGATCATCACTTCCACCGCATCCCCATTCCACATGTCGGTCGGGTTGCCATGTAAGGAAGCATCCAGCACTTTCACCCCGACATACAGGTTCGTATTATCCCATAATACTCCATAGGTAACCGTATTGTTGGCCGTACCGATCACAGACTTACTAACGGCATTCGTAATTGCCCAGGCCGTTTCGCTTAGATTGCCGTCAATAGTCAATGTTCCCGACAACTGACCCGCCGTCACGGTCCCCGGCTGCGTTCCGCCGCCACCGTTTACCGTCACCTGCACCTGGTCGGACGCCGACAGACTGCCATCACTCACGGTTAACTGGAATACATAGGTCGACCCATTGGTCAGCCCGCTCACCATCGGCGCCGCCACCGCCGTATTGCTAAAGGTCACCGCCGGACCACTCACTTTCGTCCAGCTATAGGTTATCTGATCACCATCCGGGTCCGACCCGCTGCCCTGCAGCGTAAAGGAAGTCGTCCCCGCAGCCAGCGTCTGATCAGCACCGGCATTAGCTACCGGAGGCTGATTCGTACCGCCGCCATTACAGGTCGTCAGATACACCGTGCCAAATACCGACGGATCCTGCCAGGCCGTTGTGGTCGTTGCAAAGGACGCTGCCTGCGCATCTCTCGTACCACCATTATCATCGTTGTCCAATTGTACATCAAAACCCAGCGCTTTACCTATGGCAGGCGAAGCCCCCAATGTACTCCATGGAATGGCCGCCTCGAGATTATAACCGGTTCCGGTAGCATACATCGAAAACACGACACCCGTCGTATTATTCACAGAATTTCCTCCCACATGAATGGCATTGTCGTTCCAGCGGAAACCCAGTTGGAAGTCATTGACCCCATCATAACTGGTGCGCTTGCTGTTGTCTGCATCGATAAATAATTCCACCGCATCATCATCATACCAGCTGCCACCCGAATCGTTCACCCGCGTAGCATCATTCACCTGCACCAGCACATAAAGATTGGTATTATCATATAAAGCCCGCCATTGACCGGAATATCCTCCAGGCAATCCGCCGATCGTAACATTTGAGATACTCCGCACCGGCGCAATAGACCAGACCGCATCTATTGTCTGATCTATCACCGGAGCCGTTCCGCTCACCTGCGCCACCACGGGAGAAGTACAAGGCGGGGGATCATTGTCCAATATGGTGATCGATGCCGAAGTGTGCCCGCCCAGTTGATACCCGCTGCCGGCATTCAGCGTGAGCGTCAGATTCTTTGTTCCCTGAAAGACATTATCGTTCACCGGCGTAATGACGATCACCTGCGAAGACGCCGCCGGAGTCAGCGTTATCGAACCCGTCAGGGCCGGGCTGGCCGTATATTGCGAGGCTGATTCGGTTCCCCCAAGGGTATAGCTCACCGTTACCGGCTGAGTAATACCCGCGGTGCTGATGGTGAAGGCCCCCGTTCTCCCTCCTTCGACAGCCGTATCGGCAGTGGCCGTCACATTGACCGCAGCAGTCACCGTCACTTTCTTTATAGCGGTCTTGCCGCCATCCTGCGTCGTGACGGTAATGGTGGCCGTACCCGTTCCTGCCGTAGACACTTTCCCCGTAGCATCGACCTTCGCTATGGTCGAATCGGAACTTGTCCAGCTGACGATCTTATTGGTGGCGTCAGCCGGAGTTACCACGGCGCTCAGCTGCAAGGTCGTCCCCATTCCCACGGAAGTGTCAGCGGCAGGATTGATGCCTACCGCCGTCACCGGCACTGTCACATTCTGGAAGATCAGCTGAAAAGCAGAATTCCGGTTGATATAAGTGCCGCCCCTCGCATTTAATACCGACAGATTGTTGAAGGTTGTGGTCTGGGAATTGGCCGCACAGTAAATACCCATGCCGGGATAGACATCGGCCGCCACATCCCGGTTCACAGGATCAAGCCCCGTCCCATCGATATGCGTATTGTTGAAAACCATACTGTAGATATTCACTCCCTGCAACTGGATAGCATCCCGCTGACTCCGGAAGATATCATTGTTGTCAAACTGGAAGTTGAAGATCCCGCTGTTGGCATATAGCTCGATGGCCCCCCGCTTCTGGTCCCAGATATCATTGCTGGTGCCGCAGCCGGTAATGGTGTTCTCATATATCCGTATGGGCGTTTGGGTATTGTCGAAGGTAAAACCCCCAAAGTCATTGGTAGCCCGGATAGCCGAACCCGCAACCCCATCCTTGTAGACATTATGATGCACCTGGTGACCGTAACCGCCAAATAACGCAGTGCTTCCGGCCCGCCAGTTGTCTTCGACCGTATTGTTGTGAAAGATATTGTTGATCGCCGGCGTATTGACGCCGCTGGCATTGTTCGGCCATACGGCCATCCCATCGTCACCATTATTGCGGATGCTGCAGTTCATGACGGTAGAATTGGAGGTGCCCTGGCAGAAATTGACCCCATCCGCATAGTTGTTCCGGATACGACAGTTGGAGATCACAAGATTCTGCGTGATGTCCACAGGATAGGGAGGATCGTAACCCGCAACCCAGAATCCGCATTCGAAGTGCTCCTCCCAGATATCGTGCACTTTGGAATTGCTGCCATAAGTACCCATGAAGGCCTTATAGATGATATACGGATCCCCAGGCACCCGTGCATTGGCTTCATTGTATTTCAACCGGCTGTTATTGGCCGTATTCATGGTAAAGTCAGATATCTCTACTCCGCTGCTCCGGGCAAGGATGCCGCCATAGAACTGTTTGGGCGAAGAAAAATACACGGTCGTGTACCAGATACCCGCCCCCTGTATCTTCATATTGGTAACGTTAAGGGTTATCTTGTCGCTCAGCAGGAATTTACCGGCGGGAATATAAACCCCCTTGCCCTGCGAGGCCGCCGCACTGATACAGGCCGTAAAAGCGGCAAAATCATCGTTGCTGTCATCCGGCACGGCCCCATAGCTGGTCACTGACAAGCTGTTTGCCGGCTGCGCAATGGCGCCAGGCAGCGGCTCGAGCTCGATAAAGTCTACGCCATACGTATTCCCATCCCCGTTATTTTTCTGCAACCGGATGATATCCCCGGTATGCACAGCGGACGGCAGCTGGAAATGCACTTCGTCAAAACGCATAAAGGTCTTTGTCGCCGGCGTTTGCAACGGGTCTGACCCGCCGGTATTAAAGTACTGGTATGCCCAGTACGAAGACAAGCTGATGGTCTTCACCAGCACCTGGTTGACATAAAGGTCCAGTGAACCCGTCAACCCCGTGCCGCTCGCATTGTCCGGCATGGTGAACCGCAGGTCCATCGCCTGCGCCGTTCCCGAAACGGTCCATTCGACATAAGCCCCGTTGGCAGGTAAACTAACATACTTTTGATTGGACGCTTCCGATGCAATGTCGGTTTGGATGAATTGAGACGATTGCTGCAAAACGGCCCCGCCGCCCGTCCTCCCATCCTCAGACTCATAACGCGTGTACGGCAATTGCGCCCCCCGGGGTAAACCGTCACTCTGCGCAAAAAGGGTAATCTGCCATAGGCAAATTACGGTTAACATGGATACATAGGATAGCTTCCTCATATGATAAGTGTTTGGTTACAATCGTAGAAGGCAAAGAACGACCTCCACCCCCTCCCACACAATTTATATCCAAAAAATATAAGAATTCTTGTAAGGTATCCCACACCACCTACGACTAAGCAATTGTATAACAAGAAGCCACGAACAAATTAAAAATGTTTAAATATGTCAACAATCTTAACAATCCCAACCAAACCCCCAGGCCTTCTCTTTCGTTTATTATACGTAAAACAACAAGCCATGAAATATTTAGTATTTACGCTTATTGCCCTTTTCTCCCTGTCAGCGCTGAATTCCCGGGCACAATCTAAAAATGTCAAATACCCCGATCCACCCGTAGCCAATGCCAATACCAAATACCCGATGACCCTCACACCAGCCGAATGGAAAGCCCGCCTTACAGCAGATCAATATTATATCCTCCGCCAGCAAGGCACGGAAAGAGCCTTCACCGGAAAATATGATCATTTCTATCAAAAAGGGACGTATTATTCCGCCGCCTCTCTCCAACCCGTCTTTAGCTCTGAAACAAAATTTGACTCCCGCACCGGCTGGCCCAGCTTCTTCGCCCCCATTACCCCCGACGCGATCCGCCTGGTAAAAGACAACAGCGATGGCATGGAAAGATGGGAGGTCGTAGACAGCAAAAGCGGCTCGCATTTAGGACATGTCTTTGACGACGGCCCCAGCCCCACCGGCAAACGCTACTGCATGAACTCCGCAGCACTCATCTTTGTACCCGAAGGAGGCCAGCCTCCCGTAACTTCAAAAGCTTTTTAAATCATAAACATGAAACACTTTCTTTTTATGCTGGGCGCACTCCTGTTCCTCACCGCCTGCGGTCACACCCAGCCCGTCAATATCCCCGCGAAAGAGTCTGACAAACCCTCCCCCAACGAAGCCGTTGCCTATTTCGCCGAAGGCTGTTTCTGGCACGCAGAGATCGTTTTCCAAAGCCTCGTCGGCGTAAGGGACGCCGTGTCCGGCTATGCCGGCGGCACAGACAAACACCCCGATTATGAAAAGGTCTGCACCGGAACCACCGGCCACGCCGAATCCGTCCAGGTCTTTTATGACCCCTCTAAGATCTCCTACGCCACCCTCGTAGCCGCTTTCTTCGCCAGCATGGACCCCACCGAACTCAACCGCCAGGGCCCCGATGAAGGCACCCAATACCGCTCCGCCGTATTCTATCGCAACGAAGACGAAAAAAAGATCATCGATGAAGAGATAGCCCGCGATGCCAAAAAATACCGGGCAAAAATCGTCACCCAGGTGCTCCCCTATACCAACTTTTATCCCGCAGAATCCTACCACCAGGAATACATCAAAAACCACCCCGAAAACCCCTACGTCCAACACGTATCGATCCCGGACTTCCTGAATTTCAAAAAGACCTTCAAAGGAAACTACAAATCATAAAAAAGGGCCGCAAGGCCCTTTTCTAATAACATAAAAGATCACCACCCTATCCCATAATCCTCCCCATTATTACTGCTCCCTCCCCACAACGTCCCATGTTTCGTATCGATCATAATGGCATTGGTCGGCCCGCTCGTCCTGTCCCCAAACGTCTCAGTATACCCCATCTGCCGCAAATCCTTCCGCACATACGACGGCGTCGAATTCCCCAACAGGATATGACCCGGCCGCGGCCTGCGATCCTCAATCCGTTCTCCCCCCAATGACAACCACAATTGATCGGAATTGATATTCGGCGCTTCCGTCGCTTCCTGCACCGTCATCCCAAACTCCACGATATCCAAAAAGAATTGCAACAGGTTCTGATCCTGCGTATCTCCACCCTGTACGCTGAAACAAAGAAAAGGCTTACCTCCTCTCAACGCCATGCTGGGTGTCAACGTCACCCGCGGCCGTTTGTGCGGCGCCACCACATTGAACGGACAAAGGATCGAGTCGAGCACAAAACTCTGCATCCGCTGACTCATCCCCACTCCCGTATGCCCCGCTACACAAGCCGGATTCCAACCTCCACTCGGCGTCACAGAGATCACCCAACCCTCTTTATCCGCCGCCTCGATACTAGTCGTCCCCCTCCACAACCGGTCATGATACAGGCTGTCATCTGCCAGCGCAAGCGCTCCCCCCAACAACCCCGTCACCGAATTCATCGCTCCTCCCGTACTCGGCGCACCGCCCTCCCGCATCACCGGCATACCCAGTTTCGCCCGCTCCTTCAACAACTCCACAAAAGGATTCACCCGCCCCTCGAAAGGATACGGATCCCCCGGCGCAGCCATCGCATTATTCTTATCATAAGAGATCAGCTTCGCCCGCTCTTTCGCATATTCCTTGCTCAGCAACCCCTTCATCGGCTGCCCCGACGTAACATAAGGATCCCCATAATAAAAGTCCCGGTCGGCAAAAGCCAGGTTCATCGCCTGGTATACTGTGTGGATATATCGGGTACTGTTATACCCCATGTCCTTCAGATTGAAATTCTCCAGGATATTCAACGCCTGCAACATCGATGGCCCCTGCGTCCACTGCTGCAGTTTGTACACCTCCGTCCCCTTATAGCTGACATGCAAAGGCTCTTCCTCTATAGGCTTCCACTGCGCCAGATCCTCGAGAGTGAACAAGCCCCCCTGCTCCTGGCTCGCCCGGACGATCTCTTTCGCAATGTCCCCTTTGTAAAAACGGTCAAAGGCCGCCATGATGGCTTCCTTCCGCGTCTTCTTATGCTTCAGCGCA
>Ga0105237_10002320_pt1 | contig 23646 bp, 19 predicted proteins | sample KBSC24metaG_FD_81520 | JGI IMG/M metagenome (GOLD analysis project Ga0105237, IMG submission 81520) | Corn rhizosphere microbial communities from Kellogg Biological Station, Michigan, USA - KBS C2-4 metaG | ecosystem: Host-associated > Plants > Roots > Rhizosphere > Soil | place: Michigan, USA...
TGCCGACTGAGGAGGCTCGCTCTGTATGAAATCTCCTTCCGATGTCGCCTTCTCCGCGTTTCAGCGGACCGCGCTGCACACCGCTTCCCTTCTCGTTCCCTCTTCCGAGCGCATTGCATGGCGCACAGAGTGGCTCTCAGAACTCTGGCACGTGCGCCGCACCTACATTGGCATCGATGAGGAGATCTCGCTCCAATCGCAAGGTGAGATTACCTGCTTCTGCCTGGGTGCTTTTACAGACGCTCTCTGTGTTCGTGAAATTGCAGCGAAATCTGGCCGTCATACGCACATCCATGGATCGGCCGCTCGAGCGCTGCTCTGGCTCTCTGTCATTCTTCTTCTTTGTTTTCTCATCACCAGCCTGCTTCCCGGCGTGAAGGCAGAGAAAGAAGCCGCCCAGTTTCTGATCAACCCCAACGCGCTTGTCATCTCTGAGGCGACCGATCACAGCTCCAAGCCTTCAATTCCCGCAGGGCTTTACCTGAACTGGAAGTACACACACCAGCGCTTCTTTCAGGACCTGGCCTTCTACCATGTCACTCGCGAAACCGCGCAGTCAGGCTCCTCACGGATCCCCTGGAAAGTCGCGCGTTCGTCCACGAATCTCTTCAGCCTTCTAGGCGTTCCACTGAAGTTTGCATATGAGGACAACTCCGGCCTGCCTTCAGTCGTTCTGAGCCACGAAGCATGGATGCACTCGTTCGGCGGAGACCCGAATGTCACCGGTAGAATCCTGCGCATCGGACACGCCAACGCCCGGATCGCCGCGGTTGCCCCCGCCGCAGCCTGGCGGCTCCCCGGTGCTCCTGACGTCTGGCTGCTCCAGTCCGACACGCAGATCGCCACGGACCTTCCGTTTAGAACACCTGGCTACCTCATCGCGCACCTCTCGGCGCTCGGACAGGAGGAGATGCAACAATCCGGCAACGGCATCTCCGCCCACAATCTCGAAGACCTCCTGATCGATCTCTCCGGCACGCCTCTCAACGCGCCCATTGAGGGCCCATGGAATCTCTACGAGTTCGCGCTCTTCCTGGCACTCGTTGCGCTACCCGCCGTTTCCTCAGTCTCGCTGGGGGAAACGCATCTGACTGCGCACCGTCCCTCTTGGAGGGAGAGCATTCGCCGCTTCCTCTTCCTCAGCGGCAAGTTTGTCCTCATCGCCGGCATCGGTCTCTTCGCTTCTTTCGATATCGCTTACTGCTACACGTCCGGCTTCTCACCGGCAGCTGAATGTCTCCAGTTAGTCTCTTGCTTTGGCATTTGCCTGATCGGCTTCCGGTGGGCACTCGCCGACCAGCGTCAGCGCTGCCCTGTTTGCCTGCGCCGCGTCACCAACCCCGCCAGCGTCGGGCTCGCCTCGCGCACCTTCCTGGGCTGGAATGGAACCGAAATGATTTGCATGGATGGCCACACCCTGCTGCACGTCCCGGCCCTCCCCACAAGCTGGTTCGGCGACCAGCGCTGGCTCTACCTGGATAGTTCGTGGCAATTTCTTTTCGCCGATTCCGGCATTGGATAGAGTTCCACGGCCGCGACGAATGCTTGCAAATTCATAACGGGCGGGGTTAATCTATCCGCCAAATCCCCACTGCAATGCCTTCCCATTTAGCGGCAATTACTTCGGCATTGGCAGGCGACAACGCGGTCATGTTCAGCTCCAGAAACGCAGAAGCGGTGCAGTAGAACCGAAAGCTCCGATGCAATTCAAGTAATTTATGGATCGATGATGGAAAGCTGCAACGACCGGGACGCTAGCGCTTGCTCTTCTCGATGAGACGTGTAGTCGAAAAGCCTTTCACGGTTGGAACGATTCTCACCTGTCCGCCCCAGGATTCTACTTCCCTCGCTCCCACAACGGTTTCGGGGTTGTAGTCGCCTCCCTTGACGATTACGTCTGGCCGTACGTCGACGATCAACCCAAGAGGGGTTGGATCATCGAAAACGACGACCGCGTCGACTGAGGCGAGTGCAGCAAGCACACGGGCGCGCGCCGATTCATCCACGATTGGGCGGTCCGGCCCTTTGAGATCGGATACGGAGCGGTCGCTATTGATGGCAACGATGAGCCTGTCTCCAAGTTGGCGCGCCTGTTCGATCAAGGTGATGTGCCCGATGTGCAGGAGATCGAAGCAACCATTGGTGAACACAACGCGCTCACCGTGTTGCTTCCATAAAGCGACTCGAAGGGCCAAGTCATCAGCGGAGACCACTTTGCTGTGCGCCTGCAATGCCAACTCGGGCGTAAGCGCGGCAAGCAATTCGTGCTTTTCGATTGGCACCGTGCCAAGCTTCTCTACCACAACGCCAGCGGCGATATTGGCGAGCCGGACGCCAACCTCTGGCTCTAGCCCAGAAGCGAGACTCAGCGCAAGGACAGCAATGACGGTATCGCCCGCTCCGGAGACATCGAAAACCTGGCGGGCTTGAGCGGCCACTAGAACCCGCTGGCCCGACCGCACCAGCGCGATCCCTTTTTCGCTCATCGTCGCCGTCAGAAAGTCGAGATTGTATAGAGAAACCATCGATTCCGCAGCATCGAGCAGCGGTTCGAGGTCTTGAGCGTCGAAGCCTGCGGCGCGGGCTAGTTCACCAAGATTCGGGCAAATCGTAGTCGCGCCCGTGTACATCGAAAAATCCGTACTCTTCGGGTCAACCAAGACTGGAACACCTGAATCACGTGCAGCTCGGATTATCGATTGACACACCATCGGTGTGAGGACGCCCTTGGCATAATCCGACAAGATGACGGCATGACATGAGGAGATATGTTTCAGAACCGTCTCGATCAGCTGTCGTTGATCTTCTTCTGATCGCGGAGCAAGTCGCTCGTGATCGAGACGGAGCATCTGCTGCCTGCCGCCGATGATACGAAGTTTCGTGATGGTCGGAAATTCGGCAGATTGGACGAAGCAGGGCGTAATCCCGTTGGCTGAAACTCCCTCGAAAAGCAGCTTCTCGTCTTCATCGGCGCCCGTGAATCCAACAACCAAAGCCTGAGCGCCAAGCCGAGCCAGGTTCATGGCAACGTTGGCCGCGCCTCCCGGTTGATGCGTCTGGTGATGCAGATGGACAACGGGAACGGGAGCCTCTGGAGAAATCCGGCTGACCTCTCCCCAGACGTATTTGTCGAGCATGAGATCGCCAACTACGAGCAGACGCCTCGAACTCCAGCCGCGTTCGATGTCCTGGACTATCGCATCCAAACGCTCAAGCACTTTTTAATCCCCGGCCGCGGCCTGTTCCTTCCAGCCAAAACTGAGATCTACCCAGTTGGCGAGAGGTATCGCCGGGGCGGGCAAGGGCCTCAACCTGACGCGAGAAAACTGCTTCGTAGCCGTAATCGTTGGCCACCGCGGTGAGGATGGATGTGTCCGTGGTGAGGGCGATCGATGGCAGACCGGCACGCTCGCGACGGAACCTGCCTACGATCTCAGCCGCCAGGTGTTGCGAATCGGCCGCACTTCCGCCGTTGCCGCAGAAGAGAATTTTGCCTTCACTCCGTAAAGTCGCATGCATTGCATCGGCTAGCGCCGAGAGGATTGGGATCTTGTCCAAAAGTTGTCGCAGAGAATCGACGTGAGTCGCGATGGTGTTCCGGAAAACTTGTTCGCCTTCTCGATTCATAGGGTAATCAAACTCTGGAGGCGGGAGGTGTGACTTGCCCGCTCCGGCTCGGTTTGCACTGCTATCATAGCAAACGTGCTGTCTCAATCCGGCTCCTCTGGCGATCAACTGAAGACCATATTCCTTGACCGTGATGGCGTTATCAATCAGAAAATGCCGGAGGGAAGTTATGTCCGAACGATAGCGGATTTCCACCTGCTTCCGGGAGTTGCCGAGGCAATCGCACGATTGAACCGTGCCGGTATTCGAGTGATTGTCGTTTCCAACCAGAGAGGCATCGCGCTTGGCTTCTATACGGCAGATGTAGTCGATTCAATCCACGAACACCTGCAAGCCGAACTGAGCAGGGTCCATGCGTGGATTGACGCCTTCTTTTACTGCCCGCACGACAAGAACTCGTGCGACTGCAGAAAGCCGCTCCCTGGTTTGTACGAACAGGCATCGGCGAAATTCACGGACATCACACCGGGCTCCAGCGCCATGATCGGAGACTCGCTCTCCGACATCGAATTCGGCAGGGCTGTTGGAATGAAGACAGTGTGGATTGCAGGCCCGAAGGAGATCCGCAAGCCGGGCTGGGAAGATGCCGCAAAGCTGGCTGACATGTGTTTTGACTCCCTTCCGGAAGCCGTTGAGGAGATACTAAAGCTAACCACTTGAGGGTCAGTAACTTTCTAGGTTTTTACACCTTGAAACCTACTGCTAACATCTGGAGACAGATTCTTAAAACCCGGATGCAATAAGGGAAGCATCTCGATATCTGAGAAACCTATTCTTTGCTTAGGAAGTCACGGTAAACCGATTGAAGCCCCTGCCTCAGGTCAATCTCGGGCTTCCAGCCGAGTTTCTTCAGTTTCGAAACATCGAGGAGCTTACGTGGAGTCCCATCCGGTTTAGTGCGATCGAACATTAGCTCACCTCTGAACTGCACAACTTCCTGGATCAACCCGGCCAGCTCTCGAATGGTCAAATCGGAGCCACAGCCTACGTTCAGAATGGGAGCTTCAGTCTCAGAATGTGCGATCTGCCCAAAAGTCTGAGACGGAAGTTTCATCAGGAACAGACTAGCGGAAGCCATGTCATCGGCGTGAAGGAATTCGCGTCGGACATTACCCGTACCCCAGACTTCAACCGACGTTCTACCTTCGATCTTCGCCTTATGCATCTTCCCAATAAGGGCGGGGAGCACATGCGAGTTAGTAACATCATAATTATCATTTGGCCCGTAAAGATTAGTAGGCATCACGGCTATGTAGTCTGTTCCATACTGCCGATTGAAGGCCCAGCACATTTCGATACCCGCAAGCTTTGCGATTGCATAGGGCCGGTTCGTGGGTTCCAGCGGGCCGGTCATCATGTATTCTTCTTTGATTGGCTGAGGGCAATCCCTCGGATAGATACAACTAGAGCCTAGGAACATCATTCTCTTTACGCCACACAGGCGTGCCGACTGAATCACATTGGTCTGGATAGAGAGGTTTTCGGAAATGAACTCAGCCGGCCTTGACTGATTCGCGAGAATACCGCCAACTTTTGCAGCCGCGAGGAAAACCCAGTGTGGGCGCTCCTGCTCAAAGAATCGCATTACTGCGTTTTGATCAGTGAGATCAAGCTCGGGCCGGGCGCGAGTCACAATGTTAGAGAATCCTTGTCTTTCAAGGCACCTGACAATTGCAGACCCGACCATTCCACGGTGTCCTGCGACATAGACCCTTAAGCTGCTATCCGGGAAACTACTCGAAATGCTCATACGTGTTATACCCATGAGTCTTGACGAGGTGATCTCTCTTGGCTAGAATCAAGTCCGCGTCAACCATTTCGGCCACGAGTTCTTCGAAACTCACCTGCGGCTTCCAACCGAGTTTCTTGTGCGCGTAGGTCGGGTCACCCAGGAGTGTTTCCACCTCAGAAGGTCGGAAATAGCGTCGATCAACGGAGACGATAATGTTGTCATGTTTATCGACGGCGACCTCGTCTACACCGCTACCTCTCCACTCTAGTTCCATTAAGAGGCGATTGGCCGCCATCGTTACAAATTCCCTGACGCTACGTTGAACTCCGGTGGCTATTACGAAATCTTCGGGCAAATCTTGCTGTAGCATGCGCCATTGCATTTCAACGTAGTCTCTTGCGTGTCCCCAATCACGAAGCGCATCCAGGTTGCCCAGGTAAAGGCGGTCTTGTAAGCCCAATTTTATTCTTGTGAGTCCCCGGGTGATCTTTCGGGTAACGAATGTTTCTCCGCGCACAGGAGACTCGTGATTGAATAGAATGCCATTGCAGGCAAACATTCCGTACGCCTCTCTGTAGTTCACGGTTATCCAGTAACCATAGAGTTTGGCTGCTGCATATGGAGATCGGGGATAGAAGGGAGTTTTCTCTGTCTGTGGGATCTGCTGCACGAGACCGTAAAGCTCCGATGTCGACGCCTGATAGAACTTCGTTTTCGTCTGAAGACCCAAAATGCGGATGGCCTCAAGAATTCTAAGCGGGCCCAAACCGTCAACCTGAGCGGTGTATTCAGGCTGTTCAAATGAAACAGACACGTGGCTCTGTGCGCCCAAGTTGTATATCTCGTCTGGCTGCACCTTTTGTACTATCTGAACTAGGCTGCTGGAATCCGAGAGATCTCCGTAGTGGAGAATAAACTTCCTGCCGCCGACGTGCGGGTCTTGGTAGAGATGATCGATGCGATCGGTATTGAGAAGGGATGCGCGCCGCTTGATCCCGTGAACTTCGTAACCCTTGTTCAAGAGGAACTCGGCAAGGTAGGAGCCGTCCTGGCCGGTGATTCCGGTAATCAATGCGATACGGGGCATAAATCTGATTTGATACGTTCTCTATTTTACTGTCAAAGTACTAATCTAATTTTACATCAGTCAGACAATGTGCGGCTTACGTTTGCAGTAGAGCCGAGCAGGACGGAGTGGCCACGTTCTCGGGTGGGGTGATACAGCAGCGTGAAGCACCAGCAGAAACCAAATGCCTTAGACAATTTCATTTTCCCTTGAGTTCGGTCTGGGCTCGATCAAGATCCTCCGGAATCCCTATGTCTAGAAAGAACCCATGGCAGAGGAATGACTGAATAGCAAACGTAGATTGGTGGAGGATTTCCTGTTCGAAAGAGAATCTTGGTCCCAGAGAGGCGGGCCAGGGGAAGTCTCGGCGGAGCACATAGACACCAGCATTGATCCATCCGGCGCCCTGATTTCCTTTCTCGGTGAAAGCTGCGATCCGATCACCATTCAGAAGCACACCGCCGTATCGGCCGACATCTAGCACCTTTGCTACGGCCATAGTCATCACAGCCTTTCCAACCTGATGGGCAGCGAACATGGTTCGATAATTGATGTCGAGAAACGTGTCCCCATTCATCACGACCACATCCGATCCGCGCGCGTGGGGGAGACAGAGGCGAATCGCTCCCCCGGTGCCAAGAGGCGCCTCCTCTATGACATAGTCGATGGGCACATCACGATACGAAGAGCCGAAATGGCGGATGATTACATCTCGCAGGTACCCGACAGAAAGGATGATGCGATCGCATTCCCCTTGTATCAATCGATCGAAAAGAAGCTCAAGAAACGGACGGCCCCCTACGAGGGCCATTGCTTTCGGCCGGTCCTTAAGCCGGGATCGCAGGCGAGTGCCCAATCCGCCAGTCAGAATGATAGCTTCCATGCGGTCCTTTCCGCGGTGCGATGATTTTCAAAGGAACATGGTCTGGGCAATCCCGGGGTCACTGCACTTTCCAGGCCTGGACACCCACGTCAGCGAAGTGGCAACCGTAAACGACGCCGCCGGGCTGGGATTGGATCAGAGCATCTGAAACTTCGTTCTTTCGCATCGGGTCCACAAAGAAGATCATGAAGCCGCCGCCACCCGCACCCGAAATTCGCGCACAATGGGCTCCTGCTTTGATGGCGTCTTCATAGATTGCCTGAATTCGTTCGTTAACGATCTGGCTTGCCATGCGCTTCTTGGCGTCCCAACTGGCGCGCAGCACATCGTAGAGCAGATAAAAATCCCCGCGCAAGAGTGCTTCTTTCATTCGAAACGCTTCCCGCTTGACCTGGTGCATAGCTTCAATCGCGCTGACATTCCCGGTTTCCACGTTCCTCGCCTGTTCAGCAATGATTTCTGCCGAGGTGCGGGACGCCCCGGTGTAAAAAAGCAAAGCCGACGCTTCCAACTCGTTCACGACGCTCTCGCGAATGCGTAGCGGATTTACAAGAACATGGCCATCGGCAGCGAATTCCATGAAATTGAAACCTCCGAACGCTGCGGCATACTGATCCTGTCTTCCGCCCTTCAGTCCGGCATGTTCTCGCTCGATCAAATATGCGGTATGCGCAAGATCATAATCGTCAAGTGGCTGATTGAAGAGCTCTGCATAGGCTTTCAGAATCGCCACGACCAGCGTGGATGACCCGCCCAGACCGGACCCGGCCGGAACGTCCACCCGAGTCGTGAGCCGAACATTGAGAGCCCCCCCGCCATTGAAATACCGCACCGCGTGATTGTGAACATGCTTTAGCAAGTCGAGTCGCCCATCTGGCTCGATGGAAGAGGAAGAATCGTAGACAGCCGCCAGATTTTGGTCTTTGGAGACAAATTCGACAATCGGCTTTTCAAGCGATTCAATGGATGCATATGCGTAGTATCCAATCGTGGCATTCAGGATGGCGCCACCGAATTCGTCGCAATAGGGAGACACGTCAGTGCCGCCGCCCGCGAGGCCAAGTCGCAATGGAGCCCTGGATCGAATCAATGGCTGTCCTTTCGCAGTAGGTCGAGCAGCCGGATATCGTTCAATCAGAATCATCGCATTTCAAGCAACGCAGCCAGATCGTCTAGACGCGCCCGATAGTAGAAAGTCTTCAGAAACGTTTCGCGGCAGTGATGTCCATACAGCTGCCGGTTCGCCCGGAAATCATGAAACGCATCAACGAGCCCTTGGTGATCGTCGGGAGTTAAGAAACGACCGTTGTGTCGATCGATAATATATTCCGGAAACGAACCGATACGGGTAGCCACGACAGGCGCGCCGAACATCAGAGCTTTGGGGAGAACACCACTCTGAGTACTCCGTCGGTATAGGTTCCAGACACAGAGGCTCTCGGCATAGCAGCGATTCATTTCGTCATTTGAGAGCGGCTTGCCTGAACGAATCTTGAGCTTGCCCGCATTGGCCATGAAGAGGGGCTCTTTTTCAATCCCGGAAAGCTCCTGACGACATGCAATCATGAACTCGACGTCGAGGTTGCTCTGCAAACAGTAAGTAACGAAAGCAATATACTGCTCGAATCCATGAGCTTTGCACGGATTGCCGATGAAAGAGAAATACCGTTTGCTCTTCAATAATTCGGGGAAACAGGAAACTGCATCGTCATCGTAAATCTGAGGATAGTAGACACCTCGAGGATTGATTCGAGCATCATTCTTTCGATAAACACTCAGTCCGAATTCCGACTCGAGTACGACCGCGGTTGCCCGTTTCAGCACAGGCACGGTTGCTCGATGCGCTAGCAAAGCCTTAGCCGTATCCGGCAACCCTTCGCTCAAGAGATATCGAAGCGACATCTGCCACGGCTCGTGATAGACATACAACTGCCTTACGCCGCCAACCTGCAGCATGGCTGATACTCTCCGATTCTCCAGCGAGACATTCAGGTAGATGGCATGGGTCCACGCAGGATCGAGCGGATCGGTTCCATAGTAGAGTACGCGAGCAGTCTGTTCCAGTTCAGGAAATCGCCGGTATGTAGGATCAAGAAGGAGGTCCGCCGTTCCTCCAAGCTCCTGAACGGCCTTGGCGTATGCGATCAGATGTTGGATGAATGCGGGATTGATCCGCAGTGAAATGATTGCAACCTTGAATCGCACGACCTGTTTTTCTCTCGTTTCCAGAAAAATCTGCTGAGCCCTGGACGCCGACACTCATTTGACAAATACACATAAGCCGAGAACCTAATCGGCAGGATACAACCAGAGGGCGTCTAGGGCCGAAACTCTGCATTTCGGCGGGGCTCTTAGCGTACTAAGGAACCTGTTACCATAGCATAAACCGCGCACGACATCGCAAATGGATTTAATCTTCCGTTGAACAGCCCTCCCATATCGCTCGCGTGGCGCAGAAATGTGCGGCGTCTCTCGCGAATCAGCATTTTCATTGGCTTTGACCCTCGTCGCTGTTTCAAGAATATCAAGGGGATCCCCAGCTTCATCCGCGACTGGATTGCGTATGACCGGCGCAGCGCCGATCACCGCTTCCGCGTCAGAATCCGCGACCTGTTCCCGATCCTAGACGAGCGCGGAGAGGCTGCCGGAATCGCTGGAGGCCACTATTTCCATCAAGATCTATGGGCGGCAAGAAAGATCTATCAACATCGGCCAGAACGGCATATCGATGTTGGTTCAAGGATCGATGGATTCATAGCACACCTGCTGCCGTTTGTGCCTGTAACGGTAATCGACGTCCGACCCATCGCCAGCACCATCACGGGCCTGAGTTTCATCCAGGATGACGCAACGCTGCTACGCAACTTTGCGGACCGCAGCGTGACTTCGATTTCTAGTCTGCACGCGGCGGAACATTTCGGGCTTGGTCGATATTCCGATCCGATCGACCCAAACGCTTGTTTTCGATTCATGGCAGCATTGCAAAGGGTTCTAGAGCCGAATGGCAGACTCTACTTCTCAGTTCCGATCGGCCGGGAACGCGTGGATTTCAACGCGCACCGCGTATTTGCGCCCGAAACGATTCTCTCTGTCTTTTCTCAGCTAAAACTTCTTTCGTTTTCTTACGTCGACGACGGTGGAAATCTGCACGAAGATGCGAACCCGATGAATCTGCCTGAACTGGAGTACGGTTGCGGACTGTTCGAGTTGACCAACGCTGTTCCGGGGACGACTGAGTTGGGTTGGTCGAATTAGAATGGCCGGAAGTAACGATTGAATCGAAAAGACTCTGCGATCAGGAAGGTAAATGCTTCGTGCATACAAGTTCTCATCCAGGTACTCCGATTTCGAGACGAAACAGTCCTTCCTCGCTTCGGTCGATCCTGAAAACTTTCGTCGTGCGCTACGCGCCAGGATTGTTGGGACCGTATCGATTGATACGCGACCGATGGGCTGGAGCGGCTCCTTCGATCCAGACCGAATATGGATTCACGTTTGTTGGTCAAAGATCGATGGTAACCGGGGGATTTGAAGAAGAAGAGATTGCGATTTTCTTATCCCGCCTTAACCAAGCATCCGCCTGTATCGACATCGGCTCGAATATTGGCCTTTACACATGTATCGCCGCGAGCAAGGGAAAACGCGTTGTTGCGATTGAACCCCTCGCGCGCAATCTCAGGTTCCTATACAGGAACATAGAAATGAACTCCTTTCAACAGGTCGAAGTGTTCCCGTTGGGCCTCTCTAGCAAAGTAGGAATTGAACGAATTTACGGTAGCGGGACAGGAGCATCTCTTGTTGCGGGGTGGGCTGGAGCGAGCCGTTCCTCTTACGATTTGGTACCAGTGACCATGCTCGACAACATTTTGGCTGGACGATTCGACGGGGCCGCTCTCCTAATCAAAATGGATGTTGAGGGGTTTGAGTTAGAGGTTCTTCGCGGAGCCGATCGAATCCTGAATATGCGTCCCCGACCAACCTGGCTCGTGGAGATTTGTCTGAGCGAGAACTGCCCGCCCGGCCACAATGAAAAATTCCGCGCTACTTTCGAGTTGTTTTCGCGGTACGGATATAAAGCAACTGTTGCCGATTCGTCAGAGAGGGTTGTAGAAGCCGCCGATGTTCAACGGTGGATCGATAACGGCAGCATCGACTTCGGGTCTCATAATTATCTCTTCAGTTAGCGAAATTGACGCTCGAGGAAAATTTGCCTTTCGAGATGTTTTGGACGTGGATTCTCCGTTTCAAGGAGGTGCTCGGTGTAGACAGGGCGATTGCCTACACTGTCTTGTCGCGCATTCTCGTCATCCTGGGAAATCTCGTGACTGTTCTATTGATGGTGCGTTTTCTCAGCCCCGTGGAGCAGGGGTATTACTTCACGCTGCTTTCGCTCGTGGCGCTTCAAGTAGTTTTCGAACTGGGTTTCTCATTTGTGATCCTTCAACTGGCTGCCCATGAACGCGCACATTTAGTTTTATATCCCGACGGTCGTGTGGAAGGCGATCAGTCGGCACATTCAAGACTCGCGTCGGTTTTGCAACTAACGGTGAAGTGGTACAGTCGTGCAGCGGTATTGCTGGCAAGCATATTGATTCCGAGCGGCATCTTTTTTTTTGAAAGAAACGAGCAGCGTAACGGGACGGTTCACTGGCTGTATCCGTGGCTTCTCGCCGCACTCGCCTGTGTCGCCATATTCTTGCAGGATCCAATCTGCTCGTTCCTGGAAGGTTGCGGTGAGGTACGCCAAGTTGCTGGCTTAAGGGTATGTCAAGCGATTGGGAACGCGGCGTTTGCGTGGAGTGCAATGCTAAGCCACCACGGATTGTTCGCTCCCGGAGCGACAATGGTGGGCTCCGGAGTGATTGGGGGAATATTTATTTGGCGTCGTCGAAGTTTCCTTTTCGGCCTGCTGCATTATCCTGCAAGCGAGAACGCCGTAAGCTGGCGCCATGAGATCTTGCCTTTTCAGTGGCGCATCGCAGTGAGTTGGTTGTGTGCTTACTTTACCCGCCAGATCTTCACACCCATTCTTTTCCATTATCGGGGACCCGTTGAGGCGGGCCAGATGGGCATGTCCATCAGCGTGGTTGGATACTTTTCGGCGATCATTCTGGCGTGGATGACCACCAAAGCGCCGACTTTCGGCGGTTTCGTGGCCCGCCGGGAGTTCAGGGAGTTGGATCTTTTGTTCAAACGCACGCTATGGCAGGCGATGTCGTTCCTTTTGGTGATTTCGTGCGCCAGCTGGGTTGCTGTACAGGTGTTGTTCTACGCCTTTCCCAAACTCGCCGCGCGGATCGTATCGCCGTTTGACTTCGCTTTGCTTCTGATCGGAACCGCAGGAAGCGTGCTCGCGCAGTCGCTGGCGATCTACATGCGCTCGTTTAAACGGGAACCGTTCTTGTGGCAATCCGTCGGCGTTGCAGCATTGACCCTGCTGATGTGCCGTATCATGGCTCCAGGAATGGGTAACGTGGGTATCGCGCTAAGCTACCTGGTATGCACCGGTATCCTCGGCGCGGCTTCTGCGTGGTTGATTTTCTACTTCTGGCGTCAGACGATTACCCGCACGCTGTTTCGCTCATCTGCGCTGGAGAAAACCAGTGAGTGAGTCAGTGAAGTTCCCGGCCTTGCGCTTTCGCCTCGCTCTGCTGCTGAGTTTCTTCCCCTGCGCCCTCCTTTATCCGATGGGCTATCCAACGCGAGAGGTCATCACCCTGGGAGCGTGGATTGCGGTTTTCCCGTCCGGGCTTGCCTGTTCATCTGTTTTACTGCTTCCGTTATTCGTGTCGTCCTACGGGTACTACGCCTTCAACTTGTTCAGCGTCCTTGCAGTGGTGGGGGTGGGCTTCAAAGCCTGGGCACATAAGGACGACTCCCTCGGTTGGCAGGACGTGTTCAGGTATTCTCGGTTTTGTGTTTATCTCACCCTCGGAATTGCTTTGTGGCAGGTTGTTATGCCGGGTTTATGGATGACGTTGTTCCCAGACCTGCAAGGGCTTGGAGGCGGGAGAGGAGCCGGACTTCGAACGGAACCGTCCCTTTTGGCCGCTCCATTTGCCCTTTATCTCTCGCTCCTGGTGATTCAGATGCTCAGCGGGTCTGCCAGCCAAAGGAGGGCTTACCTTGTTGAGGCTCTCCTGACGATTAGCGCGCTTGTAGCTATCACACGCAGCCTGTCGGTCTTCATCGCCGTGTTATGTTTCGCCCCGGCGCTCATCTCACGGATTCGGTACTTCCTGACGGTGGGAGTGGCAGCCATTGGTATCGGTGCAGTCGTCTTTGCGGACCGTCTTGTTGAGGGATTCGCAATTGCGAACGGCTCTATGATCTACCTGCTCACACTGGCAGTCGGATCATGGCGAAACGTGCCCGATATTCTGATCCTTTCTAACTTCGGAGAATATCTCCTGCCTGGAAATCCAGCACAGGTGCGGGAACATCTGAACGCGCTGGCGGTGGGGTGGATACCCGGTTTCGAGTGGCTGGATAACACCTATTCAACATTTTCTGCCGCTGCAACGTCACTGGGCCTGGTTGTTACGCTGTGTCTATTTGTTGGAGGAGCGCTGATTGGGTTGAGACAGCTGCGAACAATCCCAGGGGTGCGGTCTACCTGGATTCTTCTTTACCTTGCATGCTGGTTTTTCTTTCCTAAGTTCGAGGCCACCGGATGGCTGGCGGTTGCCGTGCTTTTCGCGTTGCCCCACAGGACCGAGGAAACGGAAAGAACTTCGAAACTCCGCTGGTATGTAAGACTGGCGCGGTTAGCCTGCACGCCAAAGATTCGCACTGTGGATCCCGTCGGGCCTGAACTGCAGCATTGAACGCCGATAGTCGCGGGTCGCTTCAAGTCAGTCGAAGGATCGCCCGCGCGAGGAGTATCGATGAGTCTAGCACTATTTGTGAATTCGTCTGACGGATTTCAGGACTGCTGGTCGCCGTTTTTTAAACTGTGGCAGACCTACGGCGGTACGCTCTGCCGACTTCCCACGTATCTGAACACGGAGCGGACTTCGTTTCGGTACGAGGGAATGGATATCCGGTCGACGCAGGTCTGGCCATCCACAGAAGCGGCACGTCCATCCTGGAGTGAATGCGTTCTGCGCGGCCTGGACGCGGTGCGTGAGAGATACATTTTGTACCTTCAGGAAGACTATTTTTTGAAGTCGCCTGTGCGTACGCAAATCGTAGAAGAGGGGCTTAGGATTGCAGAATCGGAACCTGGTGTGGGAGTGGTTTACCTCTCGCCCAATGGACCCCGCGTTAACAGAAGCCAGCCCTATTCACAGAACTTCGCACAGGTGATACCTCCGGCACACTACCTCATTAACACGCAGGCCGCCATTTGGGACAAGCAATATCTACGTGCCCTGGTCCGCGATTGGGAAAACGCATGGATGTTTGAGAAGTTCGCGAGCCTGCGAGCTCGCCATACCAAGCGTAAAGTATATGCGCTGACCAAGGACGCGGTGAAGGATGGAGAGATCCTCTACTATGTCTGGTCTGGGGTAATGAAGGGCAAGTGGAAGGAGGAGTGCGTCGAGCTATTCAGCAGTCAGGGCATCGAAATGGATTTTTCGCGGCGAGGATTTTATAGAGAAGGAAGCCTGATGAAGTATCGCCTTGAAGTTCTTCACAAGCTGTTCGGCCGTCCAATTCCTGCTCTGCGAAGCATCATGAGCCTCTGGAATCCAGAGCGTTCCGAGCTTATTCAGAGTGGAGAAATGTGATAGTTCCGAATGCGCTCCTGGATACGCGACAAGATCGACCGCGCCGAATAACACGTAAAGCAATAAGCTGCCGAGATGAGCGGCATCCGCTCTATCTCGCGATAGATTTTCCATGTCCAGCCTGCCGCGCGTGCTTTGTTGCCGGAGATGGAGGAAGCAGAGACTCGATAGCGGGCTAGATCTTGAGCAATACCCAACGCCAAGTGCCCGCTCCGAAGAATCGTCAACCATGCAATGTAGTCCTCATGGCCGCCGCGCAGCATCGTGAACGGTGAAACCTGGGCGCGATCAATCATGACGGTGAGACATCCGATCACATTTCCTTTAAGTAGACGGGAATAATCAACCCGCTCGGGGACGGTGATCATCGGGCCAATCGTGCCGTCCGGCAGAAGGCGCCGGTAACTCGCAAAGCTGAATGCAGCATCTCTCACCTGCATGAACCGAACTTGGGTGTCGAGTTTATGCGGCAGCCAAAGGTCATCGCTATCAAGAAAAGCCAGATACTGACCGCGTGCCTGCTGCATTCCGATGTTGCGAGCGTTTGCGACGCCGCCGTTCTGTCCGAGTGGGATAACGCGGATGCGCGGATCCCGAACAGCGAATTCTTCCGCAACCGCTGCCGTCGCGTCAGAAGAACCGTCGTCTACAATCAGGAGTTCCCAATTCCCATAACTCTGGTCGATAACAGAGAGAATGGACTGCGCCAGCAGGTCATGACAGTTGAAGGCGGGCATAATTACCGAGATCAGGCCCTCAACAAGCTCATGACCATTTTGCGTGAAATCAGTACGTAGCGGCCCTCCCGAATGACGATCTTTTCGGATTAAGATATGTCCTTGGCTCTTCATAGATAAGCCTCAGACCTGCAGCTGAGTGTGGAAGACTGAGTGCCAGCGAGCGGTCTTGCCTGATGAACGCGTCTGTACATGTCTGAATCCCGGGTCAGACGTTGAGTCGCTTTGACCGAAGCGCTCTGCGAAGCAACGTGAATTTCTGGCTCCAGATCAAATCGTTCTTCAGGTTGAAGAGTGTTGATTGGGCGAGTGCGACTCCGACACCAAGAATCAAGCCAACGAGTATGGCGCCTAACATGAGCAGACCGCGTTTTGGGAAGGAAGGCCGATCAGGAGGGATCGCAGCATCGACCACCTGGATGATCGCTCCTTGCCTGGCTTCATCAAGCTTCGCCATCTCGAATTGGCGTGCCAGAATTTCAAAGATAGTTTCGTGATACTTGACGTCGCGTACTCTACGAATGTACTCAAGCCCCGCCTCAGGTACCTTCCCTCTGGGAACGATCAGAGCGTCAGCGCCCTCCTCGGAGCCTCCGAGCTTTACTAGTTGACCCCGAAGCGCCGCCAATTCCTGCTCCGCCTGAACCAACTGCGCATTCTCGCCCGTAGCGAAGGTACCCAAGGATTGGATCTGAACCTCTTTTGCCGCAATCTGTGCGCGCAAAGAGGCTGCGGATTGAATGAGAGCGCGGGCCTGGCTGTCCAACTGGATGACCCCGGTCTTTTGCTGCACCTGCTTCATCTCTTCTTCGGCATTAGCAAGATCGTCTCTCGCATTTTCCAGCTGCTTCTGAAAAAACAGGCGTCGTTGGGAAGCTTCGGTAATTGCGAGATGTTCCGATAGATTTCGGAATTGATCGACATAGCCATTTGCAAGTTCCGCTGCCCTGTTGGGATCGGGGTCGCTGATCGCGATGTGAATCAAGCCGTCTTTGCCGTTGCCGTCCACCGAGGTGTGGCTTTCAAATGCCTTACGAGCATCTGAGACGTAGCGCTTGCGATATTCGCTCGTCAAGCCGAATCGTTCCACCATTGAGTCCTCAACGGTACGGCTTTTCAACATTGCCACAAACATCTCATTTTGGCTCTTTAAGCCAAGACCTGATCCGGCCAGAGAGCCCATTCCTGTCAGATTGCTGAGCTGGGTTGCGAGGGCACTTCCCGTCGAAGAGCTTTGTTGCGGGGGCAACAGGATAACCGTAGCCGTATACCTTTTGGGCAAGATGAAGCAGAGCAGGAGGCCAATGACGACTATGCAAAAGGCCACCCCCAAAACCGTTCTCCTCCGCTCTGCAAGAACAATCAGAAAATCCGTTGCAGAGATGTCATCAGAGTGGGAACCGACCGATCCTGGGCCCGGCGCCAAAGATGTTGCGCCGGTAGATGTGGTGTCAGTTAGCATGAAATGAGGTGAGCCTCACTTGTAGAAGATCCTGATTGTATTTTACAGGGACCCAAGACACCCGTGCACGGACCCTGCTAGCCTCGCATTGTTTACGCAGGAGAATGCCCTCACACCTTGCTTCTGATGCTCATCTAAAAGACACGAATTATTAGCAACATTCACATCCCGCCGGTTCATTCGCCTACTTGCAGCCCGTGCATGGCGTCAGAACGAACTCATGGCTGTCCGGCGCCAAACGTTCGACGCGACACAGATGTAGATATAGGTTTTGTCGTACATGGCGGCTGGCGGGACACAGGCTGCCCTGGAAGACGCAGGGGTTCCCTGAGTCAAAATCGTTCCCCCCACGCCGTTAAGTTCGAAGCTCCCGTTATTCACTGAGAAATTGCCATAGTGTCTTGTGGTTGTGGGCGAATAGATGTCCAGATAGTTCTGGCTGACGGCGTTTCCACCAATCGATCCACGTTCCTCTCCGCGCGAATCCAGAAAGGCTATGCGTCCGGTATGCCCGTCATCACCCGGGTTGAGCTGCACGCTCCCCACGCCGTTGCCCACATTCACCGGCGAATTGAAGACTGCCTTTCCGCTGCCTGACGAATCGAGGCTGTTGAGATATAGATTGTGGTCAGAACCGCTCCCGCCAAGTATGCCTAGCCCACTGTTTCCCGAGTAAATCCGAAGATCGTTACCACCCGACAGGTCGAATTCAGCGCCGGTATTGCCCGTAGCTATATAGGCTTGCCGTGTTCCGTCGGAATTCATGATTGGAATGTCAGTATTCAATTGGCCAACATACCAGTCAGTAGTGACATTGCGAGATCCGATATCGCTGGCAGTCCCGCCGCCACAGGAATAGAGGCAGAGAAACCCCTTAACCTGGAGGCCCTGAGTGTTGGAGCCCAGCGAAATGATATTTGTCCCTGTAGCGGCGTCGAATGGGGTCAGGCCTTCGAAGTCATCAAAGTAGATGACTGCACCACCTGTCGCCGACGCATCAATTGCGCGAAGGCCGGAGATACCCAGCAGTTCCACTTGCGGCGCAATGAAGTGGTTCTGACTTACCTGAGTGGAGGAAACAGTTCCGTTTGCCTCGAGGTGCATGCACTTCTGAGTTCCGTTGCAAAGAATGTTGTAAAACCAGTTGCCGTTCACCCATCCTGCATTTCCCGCGCTTGTCTCTTCGGCATCGAGATGGACGCCGCTCGCCATCCCGTCCACCTGCATGCCGGCAACGCTGACGTACGTCACTCGCCCTCCGCTCTCTGCCCGAAGACGAATGCAGTCACCCGTGCTCGTGCCTCTGCCCCAGCAATGAACAAATCCGATTCGAGTCTTCGTCGTGCCGTTCTCAGGTATGCGTGCGGTGGGGACATTTGTAATAACAGCGCCATTCCATCCGGGAACTCCGGTCACGTCCGCACTGAGCGTACCCTCCATTGACATTCCATCGACAAGCAAGAACATTTGTGTGTCAGCAGAAATCGGCACGAAGGTGGTTGCGGCACAAGAGTGTATGGCCACGGGACGAGAAGTTCCACCGCAACTCACCGGCGAGGCAATGGTCTGCACTGTTGCGCCGAATCCACACGTCTCTACGGTGCCGCCTGCCGGGGGTAGGGCGGCACACGCCGCCATTATCTTTGCATCGGCCGTTGAGCCTGGCTCGATCGATGCGTCCACCGTTCCTTGAGAGGACATAGAACGAAGAGTCTGCGCCGATTCTAAGTGACCGGTCTGGCAAAGAGTCGAGGTATCGAATGAAAATGGAATCGAAGCTATAAAAACTAGTACGGCTCTCGGAATCTTCATCTTGGCCCCTCCAACTGGCCATGGATTACACAACTTGCATTCGCTAAGATCCCAGAGTCGCGTCAATCCCGCCAGCGATCGCCGGCGACAAGGCCGACCGTACTACGATCCAATGATCGCACAGCCTAGCATCGAATCCTCCCTCTCGCAACGGAGCGATGTTGAAATCGCCTCTCGACGAATAGCAACAACCATGCGCTGCGCAACCGATCGCATAATTTGATTTCGGGAAGTCGGGGCGTGGTGTCCCGAGAGAGATGTCTAGAGGTTTCTTGGATGAGCGAAAAAACCTGCTCTAATCCCCGACCGCCAGGTTGCAATCTTGGTCGGTAAAGGAATCCTGCGATGGCTGATCCTCGGCTCGTTCGGTAACGGTCTTGAGCCTGATCGTTGTCGTCGCCACAAAGTGCGGATACTCGATCTTGCTGAAGGAACCCGGGAGACGCGATGGAACGAGCGACACTCGGAAGGTCGTGAAAATGAGTCCCAGGTCGCTCCAAAGAGTTGCATTGCGCATGTAGCGCACGTCAATCCGCTCTTTCAGGGGCTTAATGCGGCGGAGGTAAAATTTATCGAGGTCGCTTGGATGCACCTGCTTGAGGATTTCTTCCTCGCATCGGAACGCGATCGTTGCTGCCCCCGTAATTCCTGGCCTGAACTGAGTGCTTAGCCGCTCAGCATACTGCGGAAGCTTCGGTCGGGGTCCGACAAGGCTCATGTCTCCTCGCAGAACGTTATAGAACTGCGGTAGCTCGTCGAGCTTGAATTTGCGCAGCCAGCGACCTACGCCGGTGATGCGATAATCGCCATCCCGAGTGAGGCTGGCGCATTTCCCGGAACTCACGGTCATGCTACGGAACTTATAGATCCGAAACCGGCGGCCCTTGAAGCCAACGCGCTCCTGGATAAACAAAGCCGGTCCGTCAGAATTCAGCCGGATCAGGATAGCGATTAAAAGCATCGGAATTGCGAAGACGCTGAGCACCAGAACCGCAACGAGAAAATCCAGAACACGTTTTGCTACTGAAAGACTCCAGCAGTTCGCATCAAGTAGGCTCTTGTCGGTACGCTTTCTGAAACGCCTAGGCACCTCAAACAACTCGCGGCTGGTTTGGCTGATACTGATTGAGGTAAATGAATCAGTGGCCTGGGGAACAACCGCTGTATTCGTCTTCCTGTGCATCTAGGCAGATCCCTTCTGATTCGACCGGACTTGAGTTCGCAATAGAAACCAGTGCCTACTCACACCGCGGATGGTTCGAGGTTCTGATGAGTGAACTTCAAACTGCTGATGTACTTCAACATGCACTTGCTGAAAAACTTGCGAGTAAAAACGATCCGTAACCATCCTGTATCCGACTCCCTATGACCAAAGATGGTCACAAGGTTCGAAATGTCCAACTGAAACGTACCGCTACGGGCGAGCATTTCTTACGGACTTTCAGAAGAGATTGCTGAAACGAGTTACTGCAAGAAAGGATACCAGAGGTTGAAGAAAAGTAACTGAGAGTTTCTGGATTGAGGTAACTAGTTCTCAACCATGGAAACGGGCAGCGCATCTGGCTAAGTTATTTAGAATGTTCAGGCGGTACGGCAAACAGGTAACGCCATTGCTGATTCTGAATTAACATCAAAGATTGGTGTCAATTACCGGGCCGATCTGGACGAATCCGATCCAAATCACGACAAGCCAGAATGTCTGCTGCGAGGGGGGCCGAGGAATGACGGCCAATGAGAGGCGTACTGCATATTGAGACGCGATATCCGCAAGGGGGCTAGCAGAGAGATTCGGTTTCAACTATCAGAATCTCGGAGACTTATCTCTCGCGAAGTTCAAGCCAAACCCGTCAAGTTTTCAACGAATCACGGCGATCGAGGCGGCTCCAATAGCAAATTGCGAGAACATTTGAGACCATTCCATCACACCGCGCAAGGCCGATGGGTGAAAGGTCTTCTCTGGGATCACAATCGTGTCACCGGGATAGATTCTCAGGCTATCGAAGTCACTTCTCCAGGCAGATCTCGTCGAGTCATAACCGACAACTTCGCCGCTGGCTCGAATAACAAACGCGCGCTTGCGGTCCGCGTCCCTGGTCACGCCTCCCGCCTTTTTCAGGTACGCCGCCACAATGTCACGATTGGTATGCGAATAGAGGAATGAGTTCTGATTGTTCACGGCACCCACTACATTCACGGTTCCCGGCACAGAGGGAATGATCAACCGATCGCCATCTTCGAGAGCGAGCTTCGGGATTTCTGCAATCCCGGTGCTGGCAGGCTTGAATTCGAGAACAACTCGACCAGAGGCTCTGATCTGCCTCAATCGTGACAGCAACTCCCGTTCGCTGTTCTGTGCCGCAGTGACGCTCGCCAGATCCTGGCCCGCACCAGTGGGCGAAACTGCTGCTGCCGCCAGCGAACCCCGCTGGATTCTCAGATCCAGGCTTTGCACATACTCGTCGATCCGAACCTGCTGGAGCACCCGTGTCGATTCGCGCGTAAATTCGGCGCCATAGAGATAGGCGTTCGGAGTAATGCCGCCCGCGCGCGCCACAATATCCTGAAGAGTCTCTCCGGGGTGCACGGAATAAATACCGGAATGCACAAACTCCCCGTCCAACTTCACAAATTTCGTCTGCTGCGCAATTGGGAGACGTATATCAGCTTCAGAAAAAATGGAAACGATATCGCCGGTCTGCAGTTCCAGATCCTGACTTGCGTCGTGATCCATAACGAGCTTGCCCAAATCAAATGGGATGACGCTCGTCTTTAATGTCTTGGGATCGAGTCTTAAGATGTCAGCGTAGTCCCAATCGATCTCCGGTATCGGCCTTAAGACTTCCACGCGACCGGCACCCCGTTGTTGCCGATTCATCGGCTGTTGCGCGCCCAGCGAACTGCTCGAGCCACGCTGCTCAGCGGGCAGCCTTTGTCTATCCTGCCTTTGATCGTATGAATCGCGGTTCTGAAAATCATCTCGATTCGTTTGTTGTTGCGGACCCTGATCCATCTGATTGAACTGATCCGTGGTATTCGTTTGTTCTGTCTGGTTCAACTGGTTCAATTGATTGATCTGATTCGTCCGGTTGATCTGATCCCGGATCGAACGAGGCTCGTTGCCGAGCGGCTGCCTCATGGTCGAGAAACCAGGTGTGGGCTCAAACTCGGCCGAAGGGAAACCGAGTTGCGCCCGCTTCCACCAATAGTCGCGTGTGACGAGGGATTCCTTGTCAGGAATCAGTTCACTCAACCGCATGCCGGGATGCCACGCAAAGTGCCCTGGATTTGCGACGCTGCCCCGCAACGTGACGGTCTGGTTGTACGTTGGCACAATCGAGAAGACCCGAACCAGGTCCCCATCCGTTAAAGGAGTTGATAGCCCGCTTTGGTCGTATGCAACCTCCATCGCGTGCCGTTCGCGGTGCTCGTGAATCCGTTCGATCGATACGCGCGCTTGAGCGGCGGTTGCCGAAACTCCGCCGGCATCTGCCAGCAGGTCCGACAAAGACTCATTCTCGCGCAGCTCGTAAATCGCGGGGTTCCGGACGTTTCCGGTCGCGGCGGCCTGGGGGCCAACCGAGGGTATGTAGATGACATCCCCGGCGAGAAGCTTCTCGTCCTTCGATTTATCCCCGTGAATCAGGAATGCGTACAGATCTAGATCTGCGACTGTCTCCGACCCGCGGCGAAGTTGGATGTGGCGAAGCGAGCCCTGCACGGATGGTCCGCCACTTGCAAATACCGCGTCAACCAGAGTGCTTAATGAACTGATGGTGTAAACACCGGGGCGCCGGGCCTCTCCAGCAACGTAGACCTGAATTGCCCGGATTCGCCCTATATCCCCCACCACATCGAAGTTTTTGTATACCCGGCCGATCGCCGCCCGAAGTCGATCATTGAGTTCCGAGTAGGGTATCCCCGCGACGTGAACTGGGCCTACCTGAGATAGCGGAATGTACACTTCCCCGGAGCGATCCACCCGTGCATTTGCCTGAAAGTTCACCTGGCCCCAGACGCGGATTCGGAGTTCATCCCCCGGTCCTATCACGTAATCGGGAGGCACTGGCGTCAAATCGAGGGGCGCGAAGGTCGTGGGGACGCGCCGAAAGAGGTTGGCTCCGTATATTGGCAAAATCTGACTGGTTGTGGTTGCAATGAACTTTTGAAATTCGGTGAGCGGCTCACGCAGAGGAGGCTCAGAAACGAAGGGCGTTGTTTGAGAATTCCGGTTGGTCTGAGACGTCGACTGGGGCTCTATCTCCGAGTAGGTCGGAACGCCCCCATGCGTCTGATCGACGCTCGATCCGGGAAACGAGGGTCGTTGTTGCTGACCGTTCGGCAGCATGCTCCCTTGATTCTGGCTCGAACACTCCGGAGAGGAGGCGGCTTCAAAAGGATCGGTGCAATCGACACCGTTTCGGGGCTGCTGGTTATCAGTACTGCTGCCGGGAACCTGCTGGGCGCCTGAGAGGGATGCCAGAAGTGCACCGAGGAGAAGAAGACCGACATGTCTGAACACGACCGTACGCAAAACGCCGCCGATGTGGAACTTGCCAACCGCATCGGCTCCGGCTGCCATGCCAGAGCGCTGACA
>Ga0105237_10002321_pt1 | contig 23628 bp, 20 predicted proteins | sample KBSC24metaG_FD_81520 | JGI IMG/M metagenome (GOLD analysis project Ga0105237, IMG submission 81520) | Corn rhizosphere microbial communities from Kellogg Biological Station, Michigan, USA - KBS C2-4 metaG | ecosystem: Host-associated > Plants > Roots > Rhizosphere > Soil | place: Michigan, USA...
GAATACCAGTATTTTGCCATTACCTTGTTTGCTTATTATAAAAAGCTATGGAAGCCGTCTTCTATAAAGGTGATGGAATATTGCATTACGCATAAAAGCTGGTGGGACAGCGTTGACGGCATTGCAAGTGAATGGACCGGCCCATTTTTTAAACTTTTCCCTGAACAAAAAGAAAAGATTACTGAAGGATGGAACCAATCTTCCAATATGTGGTTGCAGAGAAGTAGTATCATGTTTCAAAAAGCATATAAAAACGAAACAGACACTGCCTTATTAGCCAGGTATATTCTTAATTGTAAAGACTCCAAAGAATTTTTTATTCAGAAAGCGATAGGCTGGGCCTTGCGTGAATACTCTAAAACTAATCCGCAATGGGTAACAAAGTTTGTAAAGCAAAACAAGCTGGCACCGCTAAGTGCAAGAGAAGCAATGAAGCGGATAATGAAGATTGTGTAACTGCATTAATAAAGCTTGTTAATAATTTATAGACATGCTGCACCTTGTTGAATGGTATTATTGTAGTACAAGTGTGCGACGCAAAAGAGGTTTAATAGTAGCAATTAAGCCGGGCTCATAAAAATCACACTAATTTATTATTTCCCTTTGGCCAGTGTTTACATATTTCTCCGGTATTGTCCGCCTACTTCATATAATGCGCGGGTAATTTGCCCAAGGCTACAGTATTTGACAGTTTCCATTAAAGCCTCAAAAAGATTACCGTTGTTGACTGCAACATCTTTTAACTGCATCAATTTTTCGCATGCCACTGTTTTGTTACGATGGTGAAATGCTTTAAGGTTTTGTATCTGCTGCTCTTTTTCTTCAGTAGCGGCACGGATAACTTCGCCGGGTTTTACTGTCGGGCTACCCTTGCTGTTTAAAAAAGTATTAACGCCTATAATCGGCAACCCGCCGGTGTGTTTTAATGTTTCATATTGCAAGCTTTCTTCCTGTATTTTATTGCGCTGATACATTCGCTCCATTGCACCTAATACTCCGCCTCGCTCTGTAATGCGATCGAACTCATAAAGCACGGCTTCTTCAACAAGATTAGTCAACTCTTCTATAATAAAAGAGCCTTGTATAAAGTTTTCTGTTTTTGCGCTGCCAAGTTCACGGTTGATGATAAGCTGTATAGCCATTGCGCGACGCACACTTTCTTCAGTAGGCGTTGTGATGGCCTCATCATACGCATTTGTATGAAGACTGTTGCAGTTATCATAAATAGCATATAGTGCCTGAAGCGTTGTGCGGATATCGTTGAAATCAATTTCTTGTGCATGAAGGCTGCGGCCGCTTGTTTGTATGTGGTATTTTAATTTTTGAGAACGCTCGTTGCCATTGTATTTATACTTCATTGCTTTTGCCCAGATGCGCCTTGCCACGCGACCTATAACGCTGTATTCAGGGTCCATGCCGTTGCTGAAAAAGAAGGATAAGTTTGGCGCAAAATCATCAATATGCATGCCGCGGCTTAAATAATATTCAACATAAGTAAAACCGTTGGCAAGTGTAAATGCAAGCTGTGTTACAGGATTGGCACCGGCTTCAGCAATGTGGTAACCGCTAATGCTTACACTGTAAAAATTGCGCACATCGTTTTCTGTAAAATATTGTTGTACATCACCCATTAGACGCAAGGCAAACTCCGTTGAAAAAATGCAGGTATTTTGCGCCTGATCCTCTTTTAAAATATCAGCCTGTACCGTTCCGCGTACCTGTGACAATGCTTCTGCCTTTAATTGACCGTACACTTCTGCTGGCAATACTTCATCTCCGCTTAGACCCAATAACTTTAAGCCAAGACCGTTATTGCCTTGCGGCAGCCGCTCCGGCGCTATGGGATTATAATAAACAGGTTTTAGATGATGTTGATATTTGCTTTTAATTACCTCATTTACCTTTTTCCATTGATTGTTTTGCTCTATCCATTTTTCACAAGCCTGGTCAATAGCTGCGTTCATAAAGAAAGCAAGAATAACAGGCGCCGGGCCATTGATGGTCATGCTTACAGAAGTTTTTGCATCACACAAATCAAAGCCACAGTATAGTTTTTTAATATCATCAACGGTAGCAATGCTAACGCCGCTATTGCCTGTTTTACCATAGATATCAGGGCGATGGTCCGGGTCTTCACCATACAAGGTCACCGAATCGAATGCCGTGCTTAGACGTATGGCCGGCTGGTCAAGTGATACATAATGAAACCGTTTATTGGTACGCTCCGGGCTGCCTTCACCAGCAAACATTCTTGTAGGGTCTTCACCTTCGCGTTTTAATGGAAACACCCCGGCAGTGAAAGGAAATTCACCTGCAATGTTTTCCTGCAATTGCCATTTGAGGATATCTCCCCAGTCTTTGTATTTTGGCAATACAACCCTTGGTATTCTTGTGCCACTTAAGGATGTTGATGTAAGCGGCTGCTTTACCGTCTTGTTACGAACTGTATATTCAAAAAAATCTTTATTATATGTCTCCTGCAGACCTGCCCAATCTTTCAGCATTGTTTCAGCATCAGGGTGTAATTGTTTGCTTAACGCTTCAAACTTTTCCTTTAATAAATCTGTTGACATGGCAATCGCTTTTGATCTTTCAACTTTAATAAACCTTACAATTTGTGCAGGCAAGAACCAATTTAAAACCACTACTTGCGCAGATAAATTTAAACATTTCATTTCTTTAATAGCTTATAAACCAAACAACCATTCGTTTCAATTGTATTTGTTAACCATATTTTCATAAAAAAACATACTCACATATTATAAACATTGTTATTTTTACAACCTTAAACAATTTTAGATAACAATTTCATCTTTAACTGAAGTTGAAACAGAACACAACACATATTCAGGTTAGCTCCTCTCATTCATGTAGAATGGGTGTTGTTTCTTTGTATTGTCCAAGTCTTTTTATCTTCCGACCGATCCGACGACCTCGTATCTGATACTTCCGCATTTTATCTATTATGCATCAGCGATGCGCGGACTTATCAATCATAAGCCGCAAGCGTGTTTATTTTTTTCTTCGGTTAGCTAAACTTTTTACAAACAAACAAAGTGGAACAGAATAACATCATCATACGGGTAGCAGAACTTACAGATACTCACTATGCCATAAGAATTACGGATGAAATGGAATCTTCAGCCAAAGCCCGTGGAACAGGTATTGCAAAGCGTTCTCCCGAATATATTGCCCAGAAAATGCTGGAAGGCAAAGCAGTAATTGCTTTAACTACTACCGGTCAATGGGTTGGCTTTTGTTATATTGAAACATGGAGCCATGGCGAATACGTTGCCAACAGCGGTCTAATCGTATCTCCGGAATTTAGAAAAAGCGGCGTAGCAAAAGGCATTAAAAAAAGAATTTTCGATCTCTCAAGGGAGCTTTACCCCAATGCAAAAATATTTGGCCTTACTACCGGTCTCGCTGTAATGAAAATTAACAGTGAGCTGGGTTATGAGCCTGTTACTTATAGTGAGTTAACGCAGGACGAAGCTTTCTGGGCGGGATGCAAGAGCTGTGTGAATTACGATATACTAATGAGCAAGGGCCGTAAAAACTGTATGTGTACGGCAATGCTTTATGATCCTAAAGACCATTATACACCCGAAGAGACAACAAAAGAATTTGAAAAAAGAAGTAAGGTGTATGAAAGGCTGTTGCGCTTAAAACAGTTGTTTATAAAAGACAAAGACAAAAATGGTAATAAAAAAATGGCAAGCAGTGGCCCAAGACCAAAATCTTTGTTACAATACTTTTTTAATTTATAGCTCCTCCCTAAGAGGCTTTCCATACTTACTTTTTTAATTCTATATATAGATACTACAATGAGCGATTCAAAAAATTTAAGCGAATATGCTGACTCCCCTTCAGGAGCTGGGGGCAAAAAAGTTGTTCTTGGTTTTTCCGGCGGATTAGACACAACCTTTTGTGTAAAATATCTAAGTGAGGATAATGGCTATGAAGTACACAGCGTAATTGTAAACACCGGTGGTTTTAGTGATGATGAATTAAAGAAGATTGAAGCACATGCATACAAGCTGGGTGTTAAAACCCATACAACCGTTGATGCAGTGAAGGGGTATTATGATCGTATTATCAAATACCTGGTTTTCGGAAATACGTTAAAGAACAATACTTACCCATTAAGCGTAAGTGCGGAGCGTTTGGTACAGGCTTTACATATTGCTGAACATGTGAAGGCGTTGAATGGCGCAGCCGTTGCACATGGCAGCACCGGCGCAGGTAACGACCAGGTGCGGTTTGATATGGTGTTCAATATTATGATTCCCGGTGTGGAGATTATTACACCGATACGTGATTTAAAACTGAGCCGCGAGGCAGAGATTGAATACCTGAAGAAAAAAGGTGTGGAAATGAATTTTGAGAAAGCCGCTTATTCTATCAATAAAGGTTTGTGGGGAACAAGTGTAGGCGGTAAAGAAACATTATCATCTAAAGGCATTTTACCTGAAGAGGCATGGCCTACACAGGTAACAAAGTCAGGTAGTGAAGAAGTGAAGCTGCATTTTGAAAAAGGTGAATTAACAGCCGTTAACGATAAATCATTTGCACATCCGTCAGAAGCCATTCAGTATTTGCAATCTATTGCAGGTGTTTATGGTGTTGGCCGCGATATACATGTGGGTGACACTATCATCGGCATTAAAGGTCGTGTAGGTTTTGAAGCAGCAGCACCAATGGTTATCCTCAAGGCACATCATGCTTTGGAAAAACATGTGCTCACCAAATGGCAGTTAAGCTGGAAAGATAATATCGCCAACTTTTACGGTAACTGGATGCATGAAGGCCAGATACTTGACCCTGTAATGCGTGATATTGAAGCCTTCCTTCAAAGCTCACAACAAAATGTTACCGGCGATGTGTTTGTGCTTTTACAACCATACCGCTTCCAAATCATTGGTATAGAAAGTAAGTATGATTTAATGAACAGCAAGTTTGGCAAGTATGGAGAAATGAATAACGGCTGGACAGGTGAAGATGTGCGGGGCTTTAGCAAAATCTTCGGTAACCAGACAGCAATGTTTCATTTGGTGAAGGAAGATGCAGAGAACGCCCTTAACCCTTAAAGGGAGTATGTTTCACCATTACTGATTCTTCTAATGCAAAAGGAAACCAGTCTATACATAAAACAAAAGACCAATTTCCCTTTAGGGGCAGGAGGTAATCATTATACATGGGGAAATAATTGTGACGGATGGGTTTTAGTGGATACAGAAGCCTTATCAGTAAAGCAGGAACGTATGCCTGCGCAAACAGCGGAAGCGTTGCATTATCACCAAAAAGCACAGCAATTCTTTTTTATTCTTGCAGGAATTGCAACCTTTGAAGTAGAAAATGAAAGCTTTACTGTCTATAACGGGCAAGGTTTTCATATAGAACCAGGTAAAAAGCACCGGATTCTGAATAATACAGCAGAAGATATAGAATTCATCTTAAGCTCTCAGCCCTCAACCAATAATGACAGATTCAATTGTATCTAATAAGTCAGCGATGAGTAAACATATTAAAGTTGGAATAATTGGAGGTGCAGGTTACACCGGCGGAGAATTAATAAGGTTATTAATTCATCACCCCAATGCTGAAATAATATTTGTGCATAGCAAGAGCAATGCAGGCAATCATCTGTATAAAGTACACAGCGATTTGATTGGTGAAACCGGTATACGCTTTACAGATGAACTAAACGATAATATTGATGTGCTTTTTTTGTGCACTGGTCATGGCGAAGCGAAAAAATTTCTTGAAGCGAATGATATACCACAAAGCATTAAAGTGATAGATCTGTCTAACGATTTCAGGCTGCTTCAGAATGCTACATTCAATTCATCAGCAACCGGCAACAAGCAACCGGCAACCAGGAATTTTGTTTACGGTCTTCCTGAATTAAATAAGCAGGCTATTCAATCAGCACAAAATATTGCCAATCCCGGATGTTTTGCTACAGCTATACAATTAGGCTTATTGCCTTTGGCAAAGGATGGTTTGCTGGACGAAATTTACACTACCGGCATCACTGGTTCAACAGGTGCAGGCCAGGGTTTAAGCAGCACTTCGCATTTTAGCTGGAGAACAAACAATATACAGGCATACAAAACATTAACGCATCAGCATCTTGGTGAAATAGCTCAGTCATTAACTCAGTTACAATCCAAAGGTGATATAGACTTAAGTTTTGTTCCATGGCGCGGTGATTTTGCCAGGGGCATCTTCATCAGTTCAACCATACATTGCGATAAATCTTTTGAGCAGCTTGCAAAGTTGTATAAAGATTTTTATGAGTCACATCCATTTACAATTGTAAGTGACGAGCCCATCTTTTTAAAGCAGGTAGTAAATACCAACAAGTGTATTATACAACTGGAAAAGGTAGGAACAAAGCTGGTGGTGCATTCTATTATAGATAATCTTTTGAAAGGCGCATCAGGACAAGCAGTGCAGAACATGAATCTTTTGTTTGGGCTGGAAGAGACAGCAGGACTGAAGTTGAAAGCCATTGGGTTTTAAGTTGTAAGTATTAAGTTATAAGTTATGGCTCATGCAAGATTATAAAAGTTTAAAAGTTTGGGAAAAGGCTCATTCATTTACCGTTAAAGTATATGAAATAACAAAAGCTTTTCCAAAAGAAGAGTTGTATAGCTTAACAAACCAACTTAGACGTGCAGCTTCATCTATTCCCGCTAATATCGCTGAAGGATGTGGAAAAAACTCCAAACAAGAATTGGCCCATTTTTTAAACATAGCCTTAGGCTCATCAAATGAATCTGAGTACTACCTAATTCTCTCAAAGGATCTTACATATTTGGAAGTAACAAATTATAATATATTGTATAACCTTATAAATGAAGTAAAAGGAATGCTTATAGCGCTGATTAATAAAGTACGGGCATAACTTATTACTTATCACTTATTACTTATGACTCTTTTCGACGTTTATCCCCTCAACAACATTACCATCACAAGGGCCCAGGGGTCTTATGTGTGGGATGAAAATGGTGCACAGTATCTTGATATGTATGGTGGCCATGCGGTTATCAGCATTGGTCACACACACCCGCATTGGGTAAAGCGCATAGAAGAGCAACTGGAAAAAATTGCCTTTTATTCCAACTCTGTTCGTATTCCGGTTCAACAGGAGCTTGCTGATAAACTGGTAAAGCTTAGCGGCAAAGAAGATTACCAGCTTTTCCTTGTAAACAGTGGTGCAGAAGCTAATGAAAATGCACTCAAGCTGGCCTCTTTCCACACAGGAAAAAAGAAAATAGTTGCGTTTAAAAAAGGCTTTCACGGAAGAACATCTTTAGCTGTTGCTGCAACAGACAATCCATCTATCGTTGCACCGGTAAATGAAACTGATAATGTTGACTTTCTTCCCTTTAACGATGAAGCTGCATTGAAAGCATATTTTCAAACAAAAGGAAAAGACGTAGCCGCTGTTATTGTAGAAGGCATACAAGGCGTTGGGGGTATTAACATTGCCAGTGAAAGTTTTCTGCAACTCATTCGCCGCCTTTGCGACCAGAATAATGCAGTGTACATCGCTGACAGTGTGCAGTGTGGTTATGGGCGCAGTGGTAAATTTTTCTCTCACGATTATGCCGGTGTTAATGCAGATATCTATACCATGGCAAAAGGCATGGGCAACGGGTTTCCTATCGGCGGTATTTTGATTGCGCCGCACATTAAACCAAAGCATGGCATGTTGGGCACTACTTTTGGTGGCAATCATTTGGCATGTGCCGCTGCACTTGCTGTACTGGAAGTACTGGAAGAAGAAAAGCTGATTGATATTGCAAAGCAACGTGGCACATATTTACTTAATCGCTTAAAAGCGGTGAAAGGCATTGAGAATGTTCGTGGTCGCGGCCTTATGATTGGTTTTGATGTGCCCGAAGATTTAAAAGGCCTGCGCAGCAAGTTGCTTAATGATTACTTCATCTTCACTGGCGAAGCAAAACCAAACGTGATTAGATTATTGCCATCACTTGGTATTTCAAGAAAGCAGGTTGATGAGTTTCTTGATACATTACAGGAAGCTATTGCGGAGATGAAACCCCCGGCCCCTAAAGGGGAGAAGGAAGAGCCGGTTGCTGTATCAGGAGAGTAATTTAAATACCAGCTTTGAGTATTTCATGGTATCACCTGTTGCGTCGCAATCCGTTCATCGTTCGGAACATTTTTGAACATTAAAGCGAAGTATGGCTCTGCAAAGTCTGCAGACTTTGCAGTACTATGCATCAGGTCTCTGACTTGATACAAACCAATCGCCGGAGGCGATAGAATACAAATGTGAAGCGAAGACGCTTCGTATAGAAATTCATAAGCTTCTTTGAACGAGATTCATTTTGGCTAAAGCCAGGTTGACACACGATATTTAACCCAAGGCTTAACCTTGGGTTAATACAAACCATATGGTATTGGCTTTAGCAAAGTTGCTTTTAAATAAAATGCATTTGAATACAGTGAGGTTGATTGCGCTATTGAGAGTACAGAGACGACAGTACAAGAGTGCGACGCAACGATGTATCATAGTAGCAATAAAGCCGGGCACATAAAAAATCTTTAAATAAATAACCAGCTTCACAATTAAATTGATAAATGGAAAGTTCCACAGCAAGTCTTCTAAAAACTCCCTCGTCAGGAATTAAGCGTTTTATTTCTGTACATGATGTAAACGATATTAATGCACTTGTTGCAAAAGCATTGGATTATAAAGCAAATCCTTTAAAAGATAAAACGCTGGGTGCTAATAAACGCATTGGTTTGTTGTTTTTAAATCCAAGCTTACGTACGCGCTTGAGTACGCAGGTAGCAGCCAGTAATTTAGGGATGGAACCAATTGTGTTTAATGTAGACAAGGAAGGCTGGGCGCTTGAATTTGAAGAAGGCGCTATCATGAGTGGCAATACGGTAGAACACATTAAAGATGCGGCTCCTGTATTGGGTAACTACTTTGACATACTATGCATAAGAACATTTCCTTCTTTAAAGAACCGTGATGATGATTACAGTGAACTATATATTTCGCAGTTTATAAAATATTGTGGAGTTCCGGTAATAAGTCTTGAAAGTGCTACGCTGCATCCTTTGCAGTCGTTAACAGACATCATTACTATAAAAGAAGTACTTAACCAACAACCAGCAACCAGCAACCGTCAACTAAAAATAGTTCTCACATGGGCGCCGCATGTAAAAGCACTTCCGCAATGCGTAGCCAACAGCTTTGCGCAGTGGATTAACGCATGGGGAGAAGCTGAATTTGTTATCACACATCCCGAGGAATATGAGCTGGCTGAAGAATTTTCAAAGGGCGCAACTATTACACACAACCAGGATGAAGCATTAAAAGATGCTGATTTTGTTTATGTAAAAAACTGGAGCACGTTTAAAGACTATGGAAAGATTTACGAGAATGACCCTGCCTGGATGCTCACAGAAGAAAAGCTTAAACTTACCAATAATGCGAAAGTGATGCATTGTCTTCCTGTAAGAAGAAATGTTGAGTTAAGCGATGAAATACTGGATGGCTCTAACAGCATTGTGACGCAGGAAGCTTCTAATCGCGTATGGGCCGCGCAGGCGGTGATAAGTGAGATACTGAAGAGTAATAAGTAGTACGTTATAAGTTTTAAGTATGGAAAAGTTGTATGTAATTAAGATTGGTGGAAATATTATTGATGATGAAAATAAGCTCAAAACTTTTTTATCATCATTTGCGGAAGTTGAAGGAAAGAAAATCCTGGTGCATGGTGGTGGTAAGCTTGCAACAAAGCTTGCTTCACAGTTAGGCGTAGAGCAACAAATGATTGATGGTCGCAGGATTACCGATGCGGAAACCTTGAAGATTGTAACAATGGTGTACGCCGGTTATATCAATAAAAATATTGTGGCCCAATTACAATCGCTGGGTTGTAATGCGATAGGCCTATCAGGCGCAGATGGCAATGTAATACAATCGCATAAGCGCCCCCCCTTAAGGGATGGAGGTTTAGATTACGGTTTTGTAGGCGATGTAGATGTTATAAATACTACATTATTGAAAAGCCTGCTTGACCAGGAAGTGAACGTAGTAATGGCACCCATTACGCATAATAAAGAGGGATTGTTATTAAATACCAATGCAGATACCATTGCACAGGAGATTGCCCAATCAATGAGCGCTTTGTATGATGTTCAATTGATTTACTCTTTTGAAAAAAGCGGCGTATTGCTTGACGTAAATGATGAAAATTCTGTTATCACTACTTTAACCCATGCTTACTATCAGGAGCTTAAAACACCCATTCAGGGGACGGGGGTAACAAGAATATTTGCAGGCATGATTCCTAAACTTGATAATGCTTTTGCTGCACTTGGCAAAGGCGTAAAGAAAGTGATCATCGGCAAGGCAGAAGAATTGCAGAAACTTGTAATTGGTGAATCAGGTACATCAATACAGGAAGGATAATTTTATTCACGAATGATTGAGATAATGAGTGATAGTCTGAATACATACAGTAACAATGCGGTTGATTTATTAAAAAAGCTTATTGCAACGCCTTCTTTCAGTAAAGAGGAGGATAAAACAGCAGATATTATTCAGGAATTCCTGGAGGAAAAGGGAGTTAAAACAAATCGTTATCTCAATAACATTTGGGCAACCAATTTTTATTTTGATGAAAGCAAGCCGACGATATTACTTAACTCGCATCATGATACAGTAAAACCTAATAAGGGTTATACGCTTGATCCATTTTCACCCATAGAAAACGATGGCAGGTTATATGGCCTGGGAAGTAATGATGCAGGAGGATGTCTCGTTTCATTGATTGCCACTTTCCTGCATTTTTATGATAAGAAAGAGTTGAAGTATAATCTGATTATAGCAGCTACAGCGGAAGAAGAAATATCCGGCAGCAATGGTGTAGAAATTTTATTGCCACGTTTGCCCGAAATTGATTTTGGAATTGTGGGTGAACCTACGCTCATGAACATGGCTGTTGCTGAAAAAGGATTGCTTGTGTTAGATTGTACATCACATGGAAAAGCTGGCCATGCAGCGAGAGAAGAAGGTGATAATGCTATCTATAAGGCATTGAAAGATATCGAGTGGTTTCGCACCTATAAGTATGATAAAGTTTCTGATTTACTTGGCCCGATGAAGATGAGTGTTACCATCATTAATGCAGGAACACAACATAACGTGGTTCCGCATGAATGTAAATTTACGGTTGACATAAGGGTAAATGAACTGTATTCTTTTGAAGAAGTGTTAGACATCATTCGCAGCAATGTTGAATGTGAAGTGCAGCCAAGAAGCATTCGTTTACGTTCCACTGCAATAGCGGTCGATCATCCGCTGGTAAACGCTGGTATTGAATTAGGCAGAACATATTACGGTTCACCAACAACAAGTGATAAGGCATTGATGAAATTCCCTGCCTTAAAAATAGGCCCTGGAGACAGTGCAAGAAGTCATACAGCGGATGAGTATATTTTTGTGGGGGAGGTGAGTAAGGGAATAGCGACGTACGTCGAACTTCTTAAAAAAGTTTTGTGATAGTTGCAGGTAGCTGGTTACTGGTCTGTTGTATAATGAAGTTCGAATCGTTTATTGGCCGGTTTCTATTAAAGTTCAATAGAGACTACTTTTTATAAAATAATCCGTCCATGAAATCTTATAGGGAATTGGAAGTATATAAGCAATCAAAATCACTGGCAGTTAAAGTACATAAACTAAGCTTATTACTTCCAAAGTTTGAAATGTATGAAGAAGGTAGCCAGGTAAGACGGTCATTAAAAGCAGTAACATCTGCTATCGTTGAAGGCTATGGAAGAAGACGCTATAAAAATGAATTTATCAGATATCTTGTCTTTGCTCAATCCGAATGTGACGAAACAAGAGTTCACCTTGATTTTTTATTTGAAACAGAATCAATAAAAGATGAAGTTTTATATCAGGAGTTAAGTAATAACTATGAAGCATTGAGTAAACAAATCAATAAGTTTATTCAATGTGTGGAAGATAATTATAAGGACAAATAAAATTAAAACGCGGTTATTGTCTGCATAGTCAAGTTTAAAGAATGCATATTGTACCAGAATTAAAACAGACTTGCAGCCAGTAACTGGCAACCAGCAACCAACATGAAATTGTGGCAAAAAAATACGGCATCGCTTAAAGAGGTAGAACAATTCACCGTAGGGAAAGATCGTGAGTTCGATTTGTTATTGGCTCCCTTCGATATTCTAGGTAACATCGCTCATGCAAAAATGTTAGCAACTGTTGGCTTACTAACCAATGAAGAAGCAGACGAACTCACACAGGAATTAAGAGAGATTTATAAAACAACACAACCGTCAGCGGCAGAAGCCACAGATTCACCAACATTCACTATTCACGATAATATTGAAGACGTACACTCCCAGGTCGAATTTCTGCTCACACAAAAACTTGGCGATACTGGTAAAAAAATCCATTCTGCCCGCAGCCGGAATGACCAGGTTCTGGTAGACGTAAAATTGTTTTTAAGAAGCGAAATAGAAAAGACGGTTATATCCATACAAACATTCTTTGAATTACTTATTGCAAAGAGTGAACAATTTAAGAATCACCTGTTGCCGGGATACACACATTTACAACTTGCTATGCCCTCTTCATTTGGATTGTGGCTGGGTGCTTATGCAGAAAGCCTTGTAGATGATACAACAGTCTTAAAAGCCGCTTACGAGGTAGTAAACAAAAATCCTTTGGGTTCTGCCGCAGGCTATGGTTCTTCTTTCCCTATAAATAGAACGCTTACCACGCAATTGCTTGGCTTCGCCGATTTAAATTATAATGTAGTGTATGCCCAAATGGGCCGTGGCAAGGCCGAACGTATTGTTGCGTCAGCACTGGCGAATGTTGCAGACAGCCTGGCTAGACTAAGCATGGACGCCTGCTTATATCTTAACCAAAATTTTGGTTTCATCAGCTTTCCTGCAGAATTAACTACCGGCAGCAGCATTATGCCGCATAAAAAGAACCCGGATGTATTTGAGCTTATCCGCTCTCACTGCAACCGCATTAAAGCATTGCCAAATGAGATTATGATGATGACCACCAATCTTCCATCAGGTTATCATCGTGATTTGCAATTGCTGAAAGAACACCTCTTCCCGGCATTTGAAACGCTCCGCAGTTGTATTGATATGGCCGGTCTTATGTTAAGTAACATGGAAGTAAATAAAGACATTTTGCAGGATGAAAAATACAAATACCTATTTAGTGTAGAAGAAGTGAACAAGCTGGTATTGGAAGGTCTGCCTTTCAGGGATGCTTATAAAAAGGTTGGGCTTGATATTGAAGCTAATCAATTTACTTATTCGACCAATGTTAATCATACGCACGAAGGAAGTATCGGCAACTTACAGAATGAAGCTATACAGCAGAACATGCAAAAAGTGATTGCTTCTTTTGAATTTGAGAATTATCACAAGGCGATAAATAAATTACTTTCAGAATAAAAATCATTCTAAATACTGTCGATAAAATTCCTGCAATATCAGTATTGATCTTCTTTATATAATCCTGTAAATGAATAGTTATAGGGTAATCTAGTATTGACAGAGAGTTCTCACAAAACTTCAGGAAAATAAAAAAGCAGCCAGAATATTCTGACTGCTTCTGTGGTGTGGGGCGGGATCGAACCGCCGACACAAGGATTTTCAGTCCTTTGCTCTACCGACTGAGCTACCGCACCTTCCTTTCCCTTTCGGGGCTGCAAATATAGGAGCAAAATACAAATTTCAAAAAACTAATTCTAAATTTCATTTTTGCTATTTCTTACAGTTTTGTGAAGAGAAGTTAAAAATAGATCGCATTAACTTAATAAGACTATTTTTGCGATGCCTGACGAAAAATCAGGCATATTTTTTATTCAAAACAGACCAAACGAAAAGCAATAGATAATTGCAATGATTCACCCGCATACATACATACACCCAAATGCGAAGCTTGCCACGAATGTAAAAATTGATCCGTTTACGGTTATCCACCAGGACGTTGAAATTGGTGAAGGCACCTGGATTGGCAGCAATGTTACAATTATGGAAGGTGCACGCATCGGAAAAAACTGTCGCATTTTCCCAGGCGCGGTTATAGCTGCTATTCCGCAGGATTTAAAGTTTAACGGCGAGAGAACCTTTGTTGAGATAGGAGATAATACTACCATCCGCGAATTTGTAACTGTTAACCGCGGTACGACCGACAGGTGGAAAACCCGTGTAGGTAACAATTGCCTTATCATGGCTTATTGCCATATTGCGCATGATTGTGTAGTAGGCAATAACTGTGTTATGAGCAATAACTCCCAGCTTGCAGGACATGTAACTGTAGATGACTGGGCATGGATTGCAGGCGTTTGTGCGGTTCATCAGTTTGTACATATTGGACAGCATTCATATATCGGTGGTGGAAGCCTGGTGGGCAAAGATGTTCCGCCATATATCAAAGCAGTACGCAACCCGTTAAGCTATGGCGGTGTTAACAGTGTAGGGCTTAAGCGTAGAGGATTTTCCATTGAAAGAATCAATCATATTCTCGACATCTACCGCACTATTTATAACAAGGGAATGAATATCACCCAGGCGCTGGAGTACATTGAAGAAGAGATGACAGCCAGTGATGAACGTGACGAAATTCTCACTTTTATAAGAGAAAGCGGCAGGGGTGTTATCAAACGATATGTAAAGGGGATAACGGAAGAAGAATAAAATAATCCTGATTGGCCGGTTGTCCAGTTACCGGTGCCAGGTAACAATTTATATATAGCATCTTTACCATTACTTTGCCGAATGATGCAGATAGCATTAGATACCGCTGGCAAAAAGTTTAACAGGGACTGGATATTCAGAAACTTTTCTTACCATTTTCAACAGGGTAAATCATACGCCATTACCGGCCCAAACGGTAGTGGAAAAAGCACCATATTACAGGTACTTGGTGGCAGCATGGGCGTAAGCACCGGTAAGATTGAATGGAAAACAGAACGCAACAACAACCAGGTTACTATTGAGCATGAGAATATCCATAAGCAAGTCGCTATTGTTGCGCCTTACCTCGAGGTTATTGAAGAAATGACCATAAAAGAATTCCTGCATTTTCACCAAACATTTAAGCCTTTTACATCTTCTGTAACTATCAATGATATCATACAGGTTATTGGTCTTGAAAAAGCGGCTGATAAGCAAATACGATTTTACAGCAGCGGCATGAAACAACGTGTAAAACTGGCGCAGGCTATTTTTGCAGATGTGTCTATTTTATTACTGGATGAGCCATGCACCAATCTCGATACAAACGGGTATAAACTATATCACCAGCTTATTGCTGATTATGGCAAGAACAAAATAATTATTGTGAGCAGTAATGATATTAATGAATATAGCTTTTGTGAGGAACAAATAAATATCATGGATTACAAAACTGCATAAAAGCTCCTTACGTTTTCTTGTTCGGCTTCTTCAGGATTGAGCATTCAAGTCAATCATTGTAATTACTTAACAACAATAAAACTATAATAGCTCTGCAGCAGCTTCATCTATAAACCAATGCAATTCTCCTGCAACCGGTTTAATAATTTGTGAAGGATATTTATCAGGATTGAAATCACCTTTTATTACTTCATGCAATACCGTGGCTTTATTAGCACCTGTGGCCAGGAAGGCAATGCGGGCTGATTGGTTTACTACAGGCGCAGTTAAGGTAATGCGATACATATCCTGGGATTCAAGCCATAAGGTAATACACCATTTCTTTTGCTCATGTATCACTTCTGTCTTGCCGGGAAATAATGAGAGCGTGTGGCCATCATCACCCATACCTAATATTACCAAATCAAAAGTGAAAGTGGATTGATGAAAATAATCAAGCAATATTTTTTCATACTCAATGGCAGATTCTTCTTGTGGAATATCAGTACGCATAACATGTATCTGCGATGCAGGAATATTTACATGATCAAGCAAAGTATCATAAGCCATTTTTGCATTGTTGCGTTCATCTTCGAAAGGTACATAACGCTCGTCTCCCCAAAATATATGCAACCTGGTCCAGTCAACTTTATTTTTATATGCATCACTTGCGAGCAGCAGATGCAATTTTTTAGGGGTGCTTCCCCCGGACAGGGCTAGCGTAAACCTCTCCTGCTTTTGTAATGTATCATTAATGTAATCAACAAGCCAATCCGCAAAGCTGTTACTTAATTCGTCAGCGTTTTTATAAGTATGAATTTGCATGAATTTAATTTGAGTGGTTAGCAGGAGGGCGAATATAAAAACAAGGAACAAGAAGCAATGAATATTGAAGGATTGCCTTCGTATACAAATTCCCTGTTCCTTGCCCGTTTATTAATGCAATGATGGTAATGTAACCCAGTTACGCCCATCTCTGGCTATCAATGCTTCTGCGTCTTCAGGTCCCCAGGTACCTGGCGCGTAATTAGGAAAATCAACCGGGGGACGTTGCTCCCATGCCTCAATAATAGGCATTACTACTCGCCACGCCGCTTCTACCTGGTCGGCACGCATGTATTGCGTAGGATTTCCCTCCATTACATCCAACAGTAATGTTTCATATGCTTCCGGCTCATGATCCTTGTATTCATCTGCATAATTAAAAATCATATCAACAGGACCCAATGTCATCGTCTGACCAGGCCGTTTTGCCTGGAAACGAAGACGTATATCCATGCCCGGCTGAATACTTATGGTCAGGCGGTTTGGCCTTGAAGTTTCTGCAGCTTCTTTAGGAAACGCATAATGCGGTGCCTCTTTGAATTGTATGGTGATAATGGTTGTTTTATCATGCAGGTGTTTACCGGTGCGTACATAAAAAGGCACATCCTGCCAGCGCCAGTTGTCAATGTGAAACTTAATAGCCGCAAATGTTTCTGTGGCCGATTTGGAATCTACTTTTTCCTCCTGCCTGTAGCCTTTTACTTTTTCACCTTTCATCCATCCTTCACTGTACTGACCTCGTACCGCATAGGCATGCGCTTCTTCTTTTGAAATTTTGCGCATAGCATTCAATACATCTACTTTTTTATTGCGTATTTCATTGGCGTCAAAACTTACAGGAGCCTCCATCGCAATCATACAAACAAGCTGCAGTATGTGATTCTGCAACATATCCCGCAGGGCACCACTTTGTTCATAATAACCGCCACGACCTTCTACACCAACTGTCTCTGCATTGGTAATTTGTACATGGTCTATGTAATTACGGTTCCATAGAGGCTCAAACAAAGCATTGGCAAAGCGCAGAGCAAGGATGTTCTGTACAGTTTCTTTTCCCAGGTAATGATCTATGCGATAGATCTGGTCTTCCTCAAACATGGAAGTAAGCAATGCGTTGAGTTCATGCGCACTTTTTAAGTCGTGCCCGAAAGGCTTTTCTACCACAATGCGGGTGCTTGCAGAGTCTTTACATAACTTAACGGCACCCAGTTTTTTGGCGATATCAGGTACCAACTGTGGTGCTACAGCCAGGTAGTAAATAACGTTTGGATGTTCGCCAAACTGCTGCTCTACTTCTTTTACCTTGTCTGCGATAGCGCTGTATGCTGCTTCATCGCCTGCATCCATCTGAAGGTAAGAAACGTGCTGGGAAAACTCTTTCCAATGGCCGTTTTGCTCGCCTTTACGCCTGCTGAATTCCTGTATACCCTGGTAAAGATGATCACGGAATTTATCATTAGAAAATTCTGTTCTTCCTAACCCAACAATTTCAAATTTGTCAGGCATCCAGTTATCTAAAAAGAGATTGTATAATGCCGGTGTTAATTTTCTTTGGTTTAAATCACCGCTGCCGCCAAAAATAAAAATCAATGATGCTGCCGGACGGGAGTCATTTTGCGTTGACATAGTCTGTTGTTTAATTTGTCTTCTTTAAATATTCATATCAACAGTAAGAAGCCTGGGTGTAACTTAAATATCTATGATGTAACTTAAGATATGTTTGTACCCCACTCTGTATGGAAAGTTCCTTCTTTATCTATTCGCTGGTAAGTATGCGCACCAAAATAGTCACGCTGTGCCTGTATAAGATTGGTCGGCATTTTCTGCGTTGTTAAGGCATCAAAATAAGACAGTGCACTTAACATACCTGCGCCTGCTATTTTGCTTTCTACAAGCTTCGCTGCAATAAAACGCAGGCTTGGCTCTTTGCTGTGCAATTTTTTTACAATTGCTTCATCAAGCAGAATATTTGTAAGCTGCGGGTTATTGTCGAAAGAATCGTAGAAATCTTCAAGTGTAACTGAACGGATGATGCAACCCCCCCTCCATACTTTTACAGCTTCTTTTAAACGGATATTCATACCAAGTTCTTCAGAAGCTTTTTTAAGCATTGCAAGACCTTGCGCATAGCTGATGAGTATAGCTGCAAACAAAGCTTCGCCGGCTTTTTGAATAAACTCAGTATCATTAGCAACCCTGCCAAAATCTGGTTTATATAACTTGGATGCATGCAGCCTGTCTTCTTTAAAACCAGATAAAGTACGCATTGCAACGGCCGAATCAATAGAAGGTATTGCAACTGCAAGCATTAATGCATCTTGTGATGTCCATATGCCCGTTCCTTTTGAACCTGCTTTATCATTAATCATATCCACAAGAAAATTGCCTGTTTCTTCATCTTTCTTTTTAAGGATATCAGCGGTTATTTCAATAAGATAAGATTTCAGCTCGCCTTCGTTCCATTCAGCAAAAATTTTCTGCAGCTTCTCATTAGGTAAATCAGAACCGCGGTGAAGCAGATCATAAATCTCACTTATCAACTGCATCACGGCATACTCAATGCCATTGTGCACCATCTTTACAAAATGTCCCGCAGCTCCTTTGCCCATATAATCAACACAGGGTAGATCATCTACCTTGGCTGCGATGGATTCAAATACTGGTTTTACAGCCAGCCACGCTTCTTCATCTCCACCGGGCATAATACTTGGGCCGGTACGTGCGCCATGCTCACCACCGGAAATGCCCACACCCATAAAATGGATGTCCTTGCCTTTTAGATAGTCGATTCTTCTTAGCGTATCTGTGTAGTGGGAGTTGCCACCATCAATAACAATATCGCCTTTATCAATAAGTGGTAATAAACTTTCAATTACATCATCTACAGGTTTACCTGCCGGTACCAGCATCATTATCTTTCGCGGTGATGATAACTGGTTTACCAAATCTTCCAGTTTGGTTACGCCCTTTACTGTTGTTCCTGCTGTTGCTGAAGATTCAAGTGATGCACCTTTCGCTTCATCCTTATCAAATCCTATTACACTAAAGCCGTGGTCGGCCATGTTTAGTAACAGATTGCGGCCCATTACACCAAGGCCTATCATACCAAAGTCATACGTGGAATTGCTCATATGAGGATATTACTAATTAAAAATAGAAACGCAATTTAGTTATATTGAAGCGAATAACTGTTCACTTAAGATTAAGTTTGTTGTTGCTATCATTGGTAATGCTGTACTTTTTATGCTTTACCGGGGTTCAATATATTCTTTTTCAAAAAATAGCAATTATCACTTTTATTAAGCCGGATCTTATTATCAATAACTATAACACTATTGACATATGAAAGGTTTTGAGGCGAGAACTTGCTGTGTTTTTTCGTAAATTCGTAGTCCTTATGGATGAGCAATTAACCGTTGTGGATGTGCCGCTGCCCAAATACACGCTCAATGAAGAGCAGGAGCGGAAGGAGATACTTCGACAGTACCGTTCCCTTTTACGTAGTTTAAGAGCAAAATTAAAGAAGGGTGATAAAGAGCTTGTGCGCAATGCCTTTGAAATGGCTGCAGAAGCGCACAAAACCATGCGCCGTAAGAGCGGCGAACCATATATTCTTCATCCGCTTGGTGTGGCAAGAATATGTGTGGAAGAAATTGGCCTTGGTGTTCGTTCAACCATTTGTGCACTTTTGCACGATACGGTTGAAGATACTGATATAACCCTTGAAGATGTTGAACGTGAGTTTGGAAGTGAGATTGCACGTATTGTGGATGGACTTACCAAAATATCAAACGTTATTGATGCCAACACAAGTGCACAGGCAGAGAATTTTAAAAAGATTTTACTTACGCTTACTGATGATCCCCGCGTAATTCTTATAAAGCTTGCAGATCGCCTGCATAACATGCGCACGCTCGATTATATGAAGCGTGAAAAGCAGTTGAAAATTGCCAGTGAAACAGTTTGGGTATATGCGCCACTCGCCCACAGAATGGGGCTTTACACGATAAAGACAGAGATGGAAGATCTGGCGATGAAATATCTTGAGCCGGATGCATATAAAGATATTGCCCGTAAACTTTCAGAAACAAAGCGTGAGCGTACCAGGTACATCAATGAATTTATAAGACCGCTGAAAGAAAAGCTACAAAAAGCGGGTTTTGATTTTGAGATATATGGACGTCCGAAAAGCATTCACAGCATCTGGAACAAGATTAAAAAGAAAGGTGTTGCATTTGAAGAAGTGTATGACCTGTTCGCTATACGCGTTATTTTAAATTCCCCGCCTGAAAAAGAAAAGGAAGATTGCTGGAAAGTATATTCAATGATTACAGATGAATATACTCCATCGCCTGAGCGTATGCGTGACTGGCTCAGCAACCCGAAGAGTAACGGATATGAAGCGCTACACACTACTGTAATGGGGCCGCAGGGCAAATGGGTGGAAGTGCAGGTGCGCACACGGCGTATGAATGAAATTGCAGAAAAAGGTCTGGCTGCTCACTACAAATACAAAGAGGGAAGCAGTGATGAGGACAGGTTTGATAAATGGTTTGGCCAGATACGCGAAGTGATTAGTACACAGGATACTGATACGGTAGATTTTCTCCAGGATTTTAAAACAAGTTTTCTTGCTGAAGAAATTTACGTTTATACCCCAAGAGGTGATGTAAAGATGTTACCTGTGGGTTCAACGGCGCTTGATTTTGCTTTTAGTATTCACTCAGCGATTGGAAGTAAATGTATTGGCGCCAAAGTCAATCATAAGCTGGTACCCATCAGCCATAAATTGCGTAGCGGTGACCAGGTGGAGATTATTACCAGCAACAAACAAAAGCCTACAGAAGACTGGCTGAATTTTGTTGTTACAGCAAAGGCAAGGAGCAAGATTAAAGATTCTCTCAAAGAAGACCGCCGTAAAGTGGCAGATGAAGGCAAGTATTTTGTACAACGTAAGCTGGAAGGTATGGGTGCTAATTTTAACCAGCACAATATTGATGTATTGGTTGAATATTATAAAGTACCGTCACAACTTGACTTGTTTTATAATGTTGCCGTTAAACAAAATGATTTAAAAGAATTAAAAGAGTTCCATGTACTTGGTGATAAACTGGAACCACCAAAGCCGCAAAAAACGGTAACAGAAATAATTAAGCCTGAAGCAGAAGCAAAAGCACAACCAGGCAAGAAGGATAGTGAACTTATCATATTTGGCGAAAGCAGTGATAAGATTATGTATTCACTGGCTAAATGTTGTAATCCCATTCCGGGTGATGACGTATTTGGGTTTGTAAGCACAGGCAAAGGCTTAATTATACATCGCATTAATTGTCCCAATGCTGCACAAATGATGGCCAATTACGGGCATCGCATTGTAAAAACAAAATGGGCCAAGAATAAAGAGATTTCATTCCTCACAGGATTGAAGATTGTGGGCATGGATGACGTGGGTGTTATCAACAAAATCACCAACGTTATCAGCGGTGAAATGCGGGTAAATATTGCTGCACTTACAATCGAAAGCGGTGAAGGTCTTTTTCACGGAACCATTAAAGTGTTTGTGCATGATAAAGAAGAGCTGGAAGAGTTGGTTATAAAGCTTAAGCAGTTAAACGGTATTCATACAGTGGATAGGTTTGATACAGAGCAACCGGGTTAAAATCCCTGATTAAATTTTTGCACTGCTGTAATATTCTCAGATAGAATCTGCATATTTGTCGCCAAAACCTAAACCTTTAAACATGAAAAAGTTACTACTTGTACCTCTATGTACCCTTTTGCTTTCTCTTAATTGCTTTGCAGGCAAAGACAAAAAACCAAAAGAAAAACAAGAAAAAGATTCAATCGCGACAGAAGTTAAATCTTACCTGAAGTTTGCAGACTCGGTTGAAAAAGCAATGAAATACCAAACGGGTACCATTGCGCTAAAAGGTGGCAATGCGTCACTTAACGTGCCTGCGGGCTTTAAATTTCTTGATGCAGAACAAAGCCAGTTCGTTTTGCACAAAGTATGGAGCAACCCTGAAAGAACAGACGTTTTAGGGATGATTTTTCCGGAAAAATCAACACCATTTACTGACAGCAGCTATGCTTTTATTGTAAGCTTTGATGATATGGGCTTTGTAAAAGATGATGATGCAAAAGACATCAATTATGATGATATGCTTAAGGATATTCAAAAAGATGAAATAGAAGAAAACAAGCAAAGAGCCACTGAAGGTTACCCCGCAATACACATGACTGGATGGGCGCAGAAGCCTTTTTATGATGATAAGAGAAAAGTATTACATTGGGCAAAAGACTTAACGTTCAGCGATAATGAAGATCATACGCTCAATTACGATGTACGGGTTTTGGGAAGAAAAGGTGTATTATCATTAAATGCAGTTGCTTCCATCAATGAACTACCTCTTGTAAAAAAAGATATTGATAAAGTGTTGGCAATGGCCTCTTTTACAGACGGCAACAAGTATGCTGATTTTAATTCCAATACAGATAAAATTGCTGTATACACAATTGGTGGGTTAGTTGCCGGGAAGGTGTTGGCTAAAGTGGGTTTTTGGGCACTCATAGCCAAGTTTGGAAAAGTAATTGTAGCTGCTATTGTAGCTGCGTTTTATGGCGTAAGAAAATGGCTTACAGGCAGAGGTAAGCCGGAAGAAAACATGGCTGTAGAACCGGTACCCAATAACGATGACGCACAGGCATAAAACCATTGAAAAATAAAATCCGGATTTTATTTTTTTATCTGTTGTGTAATGGAGTGATGAGATGCATCTTACAAATTATAAATCAACCCAGCATGAAAAAATATGTATTGATTGTTTCCCTTGCCGTATTCTTCTGCGCATGTTCTGCCTCTAAAAAAACAGCGCTTAATTCCAGTGAAACCACTACCACTGGTATAGCTTCAGCAGCGGATGGCTTTTCTTACAAAACAGCTATTATTATTAAAGCAAAAAATGAAACAACAGGGATAGCAAAAGAGTATGAGTGGCTAAAAGCGAATTATCCTGGCTACTCTTTAATTAAACAATCCCTGAAAGAAAATTCGAAAAAGATGTATGACGTAATGCAGATTAAAACTGTTGATGGAACAGAAAAGGAAATCTATTTTGATATCAACAGTTTCTTTGGAAAATTTTAAATAGCCGATCAAATGAAAATCCCGGAATACATCCGGGATTTTTTTATACTCACAAAACAACAAATCAATTGTATGACTATACAATACCAGCCAGCTCTAAACTTCTTTTCTTCAAATTTCTTATTTCAATATTCTCAATAATAGAGTCGGGCGTTAAGATAAGCGATACACCATGTTGCTTCCACCATGGGTCTTTCACCAAC
>Ga0105237_10002323_pt1 | contig 23604 bp, 21 predicted proteins | sample KBSC24metaG_FD_81520 | JGI IMG/M metagenome (GOLD analysis project Ga0105237, IMG submission 81520) | Corn rhizosphere microbial communities from Kellogg Biological Station, Michigan, USA - KBS C2-4 metaG | ecosystem: Host-associated > Plants > Roots > Rhizosphere > Soil | place: Michigan, USA...
GAGGCAAGCTTCGGCATCCGCTGCCGCGCGGATGAATGCTGGGCGGAAACGGTCTGAGATCGCCTCGGCCGTCGCGACACTCGGGTGGCGTAAGTGTTTTAGCGTCGCAGCGATCCGATTTAATTCTCTCTTGATGCGCGGGTCGGTCAGCTTACGCTGCAGAAAAGACAGCCGCCGTTCGCGATATCCAAGATCGTACTCCAACAGAAACTGGCTCTCGCTCCGCTCCGGGTCTTGTTCGGAATAATGCGTCTGCCGCCAAGAGTCCACTGCTTCGCGCGGTTGGACCAGCATCGCGGCCAGATCGTCGGTGACTGCTCGAACCTTGAGGCGATGGTAACCGGCATAGCCTGGTCCACGATCGCGAATCTCATCCGCCAAAGTTCGGTGCTGGTATTCGGTGGCTCCCAAGCGCCCGATGAACTCTCTGACATCTTCGTCCACATTCGAAGTGATTTCCTGAACACGCTGGATCAGCCGGTTTCGCTCGATCACGCGCTGCAGATCTTCCCGAATGGTTTCCTCGCGCGGCAATGTGACCAGCGCGTCGATCGTATTGCGCATGAAGTTCGGCGCCGCCTCGGGTTGGCTGATGTTGGGTTCATCGGGCGACGGCTCGACGTACATCAGCTTCCTCGAGACTGGCAGGTCCGTGCTGCGCTGGGAGAGCGCCTGAATGGCGTGGGTGAACGGCTTGTTATCGAGACAGCCTCCGTCACTAAACGCCCGGCCTTTCAGGCACACCGGTTCGAATGCGAATGGAAAGGCCGACGTGGCGCGCGCCGCGAATGCCAGAAACGGATTCTTCTCGCTCGTAAAGTGATTCTCGCCAGCCCCCAAACGCAGATGAAACACGTTCCTGTGACGTTTCTCGAACACCGTCTTGTCGGCGAGCTCGATGGGCAGCTCCAGTCCCTGAATATCGGTCGCGGTGATGAACACGTCCATCTCTGCCTGCAGGGAATCACGATCCGTTCCGTCACGCTCCATGCCGTTAAGCGCGTCCAGGAGACGCGCGTGCATCGTCTGACTGCTGAGCAGGCTGCGCGGACGTTTATCGCGATTCAGCAGATCCTGGACATCGGCTTGGTCGAGCCACAACTTGCTCACCTGGTCGAGAGTCTGCCCGTTGGCGAAGGCTTTCCCCAGGAATATCGCGTTGATACCGCCGGCCGAGGTTCCTGAAGCGATATCCACCAGGAATCTGGTCCGCACCGTCCCGTCCGCCGAGCTAGCCAGTTTCCGATAAACCCGCTCCGTTCCGTTCAGCTCCGCATCACCGACGATCAGTTGTCCATTCGCGTCGACGGCCGTGGACCGAACCAGGTGGAAGAATTCCTGCGTGACTCCGTGGATGTAAATCGCGAGCGATGCTCCGCCGTAGAGCACCAGCGCAAAGCGAACCTCTTGTTCGAAGGATGGCGCAGGGGGCATCTGCCCGCAGTACAGCAGATGCCGGGAGACCCGCAGCTAAGCGGATCCCCCAGGTGGGTAGTTACAGGAGACTTATTACGACTTACCCGCCGCGAACTTCAATTCCTGCAGCGGCACCTTACGTGTACCGGGATTCGGAAGGTGGATTGGAATGATGCGGTCCACATCCAGGTGCAGCCGTTCGATGTTAGCCAGCAGGTTGACCTGATACTGGTTGGGCATCGGAACCGGCGCGGTCGGGATTGGATTGAGCACGTTGAACTCGTCGGCTTCAATCAGGATCTTTTGCTTCGGCAGGTACGCCATCATCATGAACGCGTTGTGGGTGCTGTTCATCACCTTATAGAGGTCAATTTCGTGGTCGCCGTCGGTAATCTTCTTCATGTCGCCGACGTATTCCACTTTGATCTTGGGCTTCGCGTTCTTTTTTTGCAGGTTGTCCGGAACCAGCGTGTGCGGATTGGCCAGAACTTTTTCGAAATAACCCTTGTTGCCCTGATTCGTGATGATGGTTGCACCCTCTGCCACGAAGTCCCGTAGTCCCTGCGAATGATCGAAGTGCGCATGTGTGTTGATGACGTACTTGATCGGCTTGCCGGGGACCAGTCGTTTCGCTTCGCTGATGATTTGATCGGCGCGCGCGTCGCCCGACGGGCCTTCGATTACAATAATGTAGTCTTTGAAATTGGCGACGACGGCGCCATAGCCGCCGGTGACCAACCAAAATCCACCGCCTAAATCCTCGCTCTCGATGGCCGCAGGAGCGCCACGACCCGCACCTCCAGGAGCGCCGCCCGGTGCAGCTCCAGCTCCACCCCGGCCACCGCGACCCGCAGGAGGTGTCATGTCCACAGGCTGATTGACTTTCACATCGCTAACGGCCATTTCGAGAATTTTCGGACCACCCTGGCGCTGTACGATACTCGTCGGAAATTTCACTCCGCCGAAATCCTTATAGCTGCTGAACGTAACGTCCCACCTGGTGTCGCCGAGCATGCCGTTGTCGATCATGGTTTCTACGCGTTCGACGAGACCCTGATCGTTGATGTAGCCCTTCACGCTGGTGTCGTAGGCGGTGCCGTTCTCCATGGGGAAACTCAGTACCGTAAATTTCTTTTCTTTCGACACCGTGGCGTTCTTTTCCAGCGCCATCTTCAGAAAACCCAGAGGCAGCATGGCAAACTGAATCTGGTTGTTGAAGTTGTTGGCTGTGGTCACGGCGATTGCGCCGTTCTGCGAAGGCGCCGGGCAGGTAGTCCCCGCACCGCCGCATTGATTGGCCGGTTCCCCTTCGGAGCGATCGCGAACATCGCGCCAGCCCTTCGCGTCGAAATCCACCGAGCGAACCCAGTTCTTATTCGCGGTCCAGCGCCAGCGATCCGAAAACGGGCTGTATTGCTGCCCGACCGCGCCATCTCCGCCCTCTCCGGAAATCGTCAGGGCCTTCACGTTTTCGACGCCCATGGCCTTCCTAGACTTGTCGACCACGGACTTCAAATCGCTCTGCGCGGCAAGTACCCACACCAACACGGTCGCGAGTCCAGCCGCAGTGAGTACCCTCTTGAACATGCTCGCCTCCACAGGGATGAGTCCCGGGGCGCATTCACGGCCTCCGGGTCACGCGTCAGTATAACACCGGCGAATGCTGTTTCAGATACCGCTGGCGCGAATCCAGAAGCTCTCGCTCCACTTGCCGCCCGCTGGGATCGTCTGCAAATCCGGGTACTTGCCCTCGTGGGCCATGTTCACTGCGTTGGTGATTCCGGTCATCGGCTCGAAGCAAATGAATGGCTGCGCCTGGCCGTCCTGCGCGTTGGGTTCCCACACGACGGCGGCGGGATACTTCGGCCCGAACAGGATCTCGACTTTCTTGGCGCCCGACTCAATCGAGAAAACCGCGCGACCATCCGCATCGCGTTGCAGGTCGATGAAGCCATCGTCGAGGGTCCGTCCACGCAGCGGGAACTTTTCCGGAATGTCCATCGCCCGGTATTCACCGGTGGGAATCAAGCGATTGTCCGCGACCACGCGCTGGCGCGCCGGGATGTGCCCGGTCCACTCATCGCGTGGAACATCCGGAATCCGGTAGTAGGAATGAAACCCGATCGCAACCGGCATCGGATCGTTGCTCAGATTGGTCACGGTCACGCGCACTTCGAGCACGCCGTTTTTGAGCGTGTAAGTCATTTCGTATTCGTGCGCGAAGGGCCACTGCGCCATTAGCTCCGGATATCGCCAAAACTCCAGACGGCTGGTAGTACTGGCCGACTGTTTATCGGCCGCCACGCTGGTAACCTGCCAGTAGCGCGAGTTCGACAGCAGCCCGTGTAGCGGAGTGGCGCCGCGCACGTTTCCCAAATCCATATCGAAGGCGTACTTTTTGCCGTTAGCCCAGAACGCCGGACCATCCAGCCGGTTCGCCCACGGCGCCAGGAAGGGGATGCCGCTCATCCGCGGGTTCTTTTGAAACTCAGACACATCGGCGTACGGGAAGTACAAGATGTTCTTCCCGTGCACTTTCATTTCATAAGCGGTGTTGCCCACGGACGGCACGATCGCGACCTCGACGCCGTTCACCGGGTCAGCTAGCCGAACTACAGGGACGCCGTGGTCGGTGGTGCGCTCGGCTACGTAGTCTTGTGCGGCGCAGACGAACGATAGCGCCAGCAGCACAGCGATTCGGATCATGCAGTGAGTATAATGCAGCAGCGTACAGGAGTACCGCCCGGCGGCGAGTCACGATCTGGTGGAGAGCTAGCTATTTTCCGTCGACCGAAAACGCCAATAGGACATTGCCGCCGGCGCCACCCGCGAAGGCGTAGCCAGAGGTCGCGACCACCATGCCATTCGCGATGGCCGGACCGCCGCCGTTAAACGCTCCTCCCTTGCCGGGGAGGCCGTTCACAGTGTTTGGGATGGTCTGAACAGCATCGAAATCCCACACAATCGCGCCGTCCTTACTCGAATATGCTCGCAGGTGTCCGCCGAAGGATGCTGAGAACACAATTCCAGGCATCGCCGAAACCGCCGACGACTGCGCGCGATTCCCAGCACCTTGCGGAGCTGGCGTGTTCCAGACTTTTTCGCCCGTATCGATTTTCAGTGCGTAGAGACCTGGAGTTCCGTCGGGCTTGTTGATGTCGGCGATCGCCGCGTAGACGGTCTGACCTTCGGCGGCCATGCCCCAGCCAATTCCGCCGAGCAGGCCATTGCCGACACCTATCCGTGTCTTCCAGATAACTTTCCCGCGCTGCTCCGGATCCAAGGCGTAAACCACGCCCGATTTCTGGCTGGCGAGAATTACGTCGCGCCCTCCTATGTTGCGGAGAAGGGTCGAGCTGCCGAAGTCATAATCGTCACCAGGGTTTTCGGGGCACAACGGACCGCGAGGACAACCGGGAACCCAGTTGTCGCCCGGAGTTACCTGGTTCGACCACAGCAAGCTGCCGGTCTCCAGATCGAACGCCAGGATGGCATCGGTGGTTGGAAGCTCAATACCGGTGTAGGAGTTGCCGCTGCCAATGTATATCCTTTTGCGTTTTTCGTCGATGATGGGCGCCGACCAGAGGCTCGCGCCCGCCGGTCCGAACATCTTTCGTCCGTCGGCTGTTGTCTTGTACTGCTTGGGTGGATCGGGAATCGTAAAAGTCTTCCAGATTACTTTGCCGGTCTTGGCGTCCAGTGCGGACAGGCTGCCCCGGAACTTGCAGCATTCATAATCCTTGGCTCCCGATCCGGTTTCCTCGCCGGAGGACATGGGGACGTACAGCCGGCCGTTGTTATATACGGGCGATCCGGTGATGCGAGCGAGTGGGAAATCGTCCACCTTGGTTTTCCAGATGAGCTGGCCGGTTTGCGCGTCGATTGCGTGCGCGGTTCCACCGCTATCGCCGAAGTACGCGATCCAACGAGTGGCATTTGACTGAGAGTCCGGCAGCTTCACGATTTGCACCGCCGTGCGCGCGATATTGCCGGTGTCGTAGCTCCAATAAGTGCAACCGGTCGCGGCGTCGAGTGAAAACACTGTTCCGCTTGCACTGCCGACGAACACGCGCCCCCCGACGATGACGGGCTGAGCCTGATTGCGCTGATTGACGGGGCCCGGAAACGCGAACGCCCATTTGAGTTTGAGCTTGGGCACGTCGGCCGCGGCGATACCGGGTGTCGGCTGAAAGCGCGAGCCGGATGCATCCACACCCCATCCGTTCCAATCGCCTGCACCGGGAGCGAAAGGCTTGGGCGTGCCGGAACACTTCCCCGTGACAGAATCGGGCGCGGGGGTTTGAGCAAGCAAAGACGTGGCGAGAGCGGCTAACAGAAACAAGCGCATGGGACCTACTTTATCTCAACTTTCTGAAATCGCGCACAACGGAGCGCGGCCACACCCTCTGCGCCCTGTGCGCTCAACTTCTTGCCAACTGCGTTTTGAGGTAATTCGCGAGGCCGCCGAGTTCCAGGATCTTCTTCACGGAGTCGGGAAGCTGCGGGAAGGCGTATTCTTTGTCGTCGCGATAGATCTTACTGGCTGCGAGGTCGATGCGCAGCAAATCGCCCTCTTGAACGTCAGGATACAATTCGGGGCACTCGAAAATCGGCAAACCGTCGTTGATTGCGTTGCGATAAAACGTCCGGGCGAAGGAGCATGCCACGACCGCCTGGATGCCGAGCCCTTGAATCGCCGTAGCTGCCTGTTCGCGCGCGCTGCCGCAGCCGAAGTTGCGGCCCGCGACCAGGATCTGGAACTCGCGCACTTTGGCGGGGAATCCTTCGCCTAGAACCTCGAAGGCATGCTGCGCCAGCCGTTCGCGATCGATGTAGATGAGATAGCGGCCGGGGATGATGATGTCGGAGTTGACGTTATCGCCGAACTTATAGATGCGGCCTTGGATCGTCGATTCCATATCAGAAATATTCGCCCTAAAAGAACTCACGTGGATCGGAAATCACGCCCTTGATCGCCGAAGCAGCCAGCGTCGCGGGACTGGAAAGATAGATCTCAGCCTTGCTGCTGCCCATGCGTCCGATGAAGTTTCGATTCGCTGTAGAGAGACAAACCTCGCCATCGGCCATAATCCCGCCATCGCCCGCGCAGGCGCCGCAACCAGGATTGGTAAACATCCCGCCAGCTTCGAGCAGCGTCTGGAACACGCCCGTTTTGGAGGCTTCGAGCAAAATCTGTTTCGACCCGGGCGTAATGATCAACCGGACGTTCGGATGCACGCGGCGGCCCTTGAGAATGCGCGCTGCCACTTCCAGATCTTCGTACTTGGCGTTGGCACACGATCCCAGGAATGCCTGATCGATACGTGTACCCTCGACCTGTTGAATTGGTTTGGTGTTCTCGACTTCATGCGGGCAGGCCACCATCGGCCCAAGCTGGCCTAAGTCCACCGGGAGTTCTTTCTCGTAAACCGCGTCGGCGTCCGCGATCACGGGCTGGTAGCGTTTGGACGCATCCATTCGCCCGCGAAGATATTCCTCGGTCTTTGCATCCGGCGGCACGAATGCGCATTTCACGCCCATCTCCATCGCCAGGTTGGTCATGGTCATGCGCTCGGAGACGCTAAGGCCGTTGGTCGCGTGGCCATGAAACTCAACCGCTTTGTATCCGCAGCCATCGGCACCCAGGCTTCCGATCAGATGGAGCATCAGGTCTTTCGAGTACACACCCGGCGCGAGCTTCCCATCGAGAATGATCTTGAATGTGTCGGGCACCTTCATCCACAGTTTGCCGGTGATCCATACGGATGCGACCTCGGTATAGCCAATGCCGGTTCCGAGCGCACCCAGGCTTCCGTAAATGGTGCAGTGCGAATCGGTGCCGACGATTAGATCGCCCGGCGCGACGTGGCCCGCTTCCATGAGCACGAGGTGCGCGATGCCGGCGTCGACGTCGTAAAACTTGTTGATCCCGTTGGTGCGCGCGAAGTTGCGGCTCACCTGCTGATCGGTGGCGTTCTTCTCGGTTTTCGCAGGAGCGATGTGGTCCAGAACTACGGCCAGTCTATTGGGATCGTAGAGCTTGGTCGCGCCTACCTTCTGCATGACGCTGACGGATCGCCAAGTCGCCGTATGGCTCATGACCAGGTCAGGATAGGCGTCGACAATCTCGCCCGGCTTGACGGACGCACGGCCGGATTTCGTCGCGAGGATTTTTTCAGCGATGGTATGTCCCGGCATATTGTTCGCGAGCAGAAGCCCTTCTGCTAACATAGCAGTCGCGAAAGTGCCTGCATTAGATCAGCGTCAACCGGTGGCCGGATGGCAAGTGTTAGCGGCCTCCTTCACCATCCTGATGGTGGCGTTTTCCTTCGCCTTGTTTTCGCTTCCCATCTTCTACCCGTTCCTTCGGAAAACGTACTACTGGAACGCGGCGCAGGCCTCCGCTGGCGGTTCGATCGTGCTGCTGCTGATCGGCGTATTGGGCCCTTTCATCGGCAAGCTTACAGACCGGTTCACGCCGAAGAAAGTGCTGCTGACCGGGATGTGCGTGAGCGCGCTATCGCTGGCGTTGCTTTCGACCATTTCGGGTCTGACGGGATATTACGCGTTTTGCGTGTTATTGGGGATCGGCACCGCCGCGGTCTCGCTAGTACCGACGTCGATGCTGATCGCGCCCTGGTTTGCGACCAAGCGCGGCTTGGCCGTCGGCGTCATCAATGCGGGAGTCGGGGTCGCGGGTTTCATCGCGCCGAACCTAACCCGGAAACTGATCGAGACCTTTAGCATGTCGGACGCCTTCGTTGCGTTAGCCGTGCTGATGGCGATCCCCTTTGTCGTGACGCTGATATTCGTGCGAGGCGTTAGCCGGGCGCCTGCATCCGCGCCGCGCCACAGCTTCGCGAAAGCGGGCGACGTAATCAAGACTCCGATGTTCTGGATGTTTGGTCTCGGATTATTTTTTGCCGCGCACACGCTGACTGGGATCCAGCAACATCTGGCGCTATATATGACGGGACACGGCGTGACTCCCACCAATGCGGCATTCGCGTTGAGCATGCTGCTGGGCGCGAGCGCGGTTGGCAAAATCGGCGGCGGAGCGATTGCCGATAAGTACTCGTCGCGCGTTTCGCTTCTGTGGAGCATCGTGTGCCTGGCGTTTGGAATCGGCGGTTTGCTGGCGGTTGAGCCCGGCTCGCCGGTGGTTTATTGGTCGGCTGCGATGTTCGGCTTGGGATACGGAGGCGTCTTCAACGCACCTCCACTCATCGCGTTCGAACACTTTGGAACGGAAAGGGTCGGAACAATATTGGGATTGTTCATGATGTTCTTCGGCGTCGGGACTTCGTCGGGCGGTCTGGTCGCCGGGATGATTTTCGATCGCACACACAATTACGCCAATTCGTTTAGTGTCGATCTGGTTTCTTGTGGTATTGGATTCCTTCTGCTGTTCGCAGCCAGCCGATCGCGTGCTCTACGCCCTTCCCCTCTCCCCGTGCAAGCATAAAAATGACTCCGCTAGGCGTTCCTCTAATTCTTGAAGGCAACTGCTGGAAGTTTGGCCACAATATTCCTACCGACATGATCACGCCCACGGGGTATGTCATGCGGGGCATGGGCGAAATGGTCAAGCATGTTCTGGAAAACGCCAATCCGGAGTTTCCCAAGAGCGTGCGGAAGGGCGACATCATCGTCGCCGGACGTAATTTTGGATGCTCCTCGGGACGCGCCATCGCGCCCAAAGCGATTAAGGCCACCGGTGTCGGTGCGGTGATCGCGGAGTTCTTTTCACGAACGTTCTATCGCAATGGACCGGAGATCGGGTTGCCGCTCCTCGAAGCGCCCGGACTGCACGATCTTGTCGAAACGGGACATCGCATACGGGTGAACATCGAAGCAGGAGTTGTGGAGAATCTGACTACCGGTAAATCCATTCAAGGACGCGCGCCGTCGGGATTGTTGCTGGACATGCTGCGTGCGGGCGGCTTGATCCCCTTGCTGAAGACCGATGCTGGGAAAATCTTGCTCCAATCATGACGCTGCTGCTGACGAATGAGGAAGTGGAGCAGGCGCTGACTCCGCAGGACGCGATCGCTGCTACCGAAAGCATCTATCGCGAGCTGGCCGAGGGCAAAGCGCTCAATCGCGCACGGTCGCAGGTGTATCTGCCTGCCGAATCGCGCGAGCATCCGGGATTTCAGTACCGCATGAAAACCCAGGAAGGCGGGAGCCTCGATTGCGGCGTGTGGGCGTTGCGCGTCACGTCGGACATGGCTGGGTTTTCATACACCAACGGAGTCAAGCGCCGGCGGATTCTTCCCGTTGCCACCGGGAACAAGTATTGCGGCCTGGTGATTCTGTTCGATGTCGAGAAGATAGAACCTGTCGCGATCATGCCGGACGGCGTGATCCAGAAGGTACGGGTCGCGGCCATGAGCGCAGTGGGTGCGCGATATCTGGCACCTGACGCGCCGAAGGTACTTGGGCTATTCGGAAGTGGTTGGCAGGCCAGCGCACACCTCGAATTCCTGGCCGCCCAGTACGATTTCGATCAGATCAAGGTTTTCAGTCCCAATCAGGAACATTGCCGCGAGTTCTGCCGGAGTATGTCGGAGAAACTCGGCCGCGAAGTCCGTGCGGTCGCGACGCCCCGGGAGGCAGTCGATGGTAGCGACTTCGTGCAGGCCGCGACGGCAGCATGGGATCCGGTGTTCGACGGACATTGGATCGAAAAGGGAATGTACGTGGCCTCCATTGGGGGCGCGGACGCGAGCAATAAACGCCGCGAGATCGACGACGAGACCATTCGGCGCGCTGACGTGTACTTCGTGCACTCGAAGGAAGTCGCGCGCAACGATCAGTCGCCGGACGTGTGGGAGGCTGCGCAGAAGGGCATCGTCCGCTGGGAGGATATCGGCGAGCTTCAGGATTTGGTGTCCGGCAAGCTCCGCGGCCGAACGGGTCCTGACCAGATCACGCTGTTCAACAACAATACGGGCGCGGGGACGCAGTTCGCGGCAGTAGGCGCGGCGGTGGTAAAGCGTGCGCGGGCAATGGGCCTGGGCCGGGAACTTCCGACGGAATGGTTTCTGGAGAGTGTGTCGCCTTGATTCAGGAATACCGTCGTAAACAAATGCTCGAACTGATGGCCGAGCGTGGCTGGAATTCGATCCTGCTGTACGGCAACGCGTGGCGCAAAGATCCGTTTCGCAGCCTCGTCAATTTCAACTTTTCGGGTGATCACGCACTGGCGCGTTTGTCGCGATCGGGCGAGATCTCCGTAACATTCAGCGACCCGTGGGATGCCGAGATCACTTCCGGCAAGTTGGAGTCAGATTTTGTCCGCGCCTTTGCCGGCGGCGCACCAGCAATTGCCGGACTAGAGTTCACGGAAGAGCGCTTTGTAGCAGCCTGTGGAAAAGTTCCCGTTTCCGCGACGGCCGATGTCGAAGAGCTGCGGCGCGTCAAGACCGCTGAAGAGATCGGATGCATCCAGCAAGCCTGCGATCTGGCGGATCGCGGCTACAAGAGATTCGTCGAAGTCGCTGAACCCGGTATGCGGGAGTTCGAACTTGTCGCTGAAGTGGAGGCGTTTCTCAAAGCCAATGGCGCCGAAGACAATTTTATGTTGATCGCGTCCGGCGGGACCGAAGTCGTCGGCATGAAGCCTCCCACTGAGCGCAAACTCCAGAAGGGCGATTCGATCACCACGGAACTGACGCCGCAGGTCAATGGCTACTATGCTCAGATCTGCCGGACGCTGGTGTTGGGCGAGCCATCTGAGGGGCAACTTAAAGCCTTCGATATTTTCTTCGAAGCGCAGAACGCCGCGCAGGATCTGATCAAGCCGGGCATCACTGCAGCCGACGCCGCGCGCGCTCAGAACGACGTATTTCGGAAACATGGTTATGGCGACTACACCGGAGCCAAGTACACACGTGTGCGCGGGCACTGCCTGGGACTCTATCCCGATGAAACGCCGCATATTTTGGAAGATGTCGATTACGTGCTCAAGAAGGACATGGTGGTGATCGCGCATCCCAACACATACCTGCCCCTTTCGGGCTACATGGTCTTCGGAGATACATTGCTGATCACGGAAACCGGTAACACGCGGCTCAATAAAACCGAGAAGAAGTTGTTCACTAAATGAAGCCCAAGAAATGAAACGCGGACTCATCACCTGGGACAAGGCGGAGTTGCCGCCCTCTGTTTTCGAAGCGCGGCTGGTAAGAGCGCGCGCCTCACTGGCTAAGCATGACTTGCCGGCGCTTTTGGTGTATTCCGACGTATGGCGATCGACAGAAGGGCGGCATCTGACCAACTACATGCCGTACTGGAACCGGTCGCTGATCGTTATTCCAGGGGAGCAAGCTCCCGTTCTCTTGTGCGGGCTTTCGCCGCGCGTCTATCCGTGGATCAAGTCGGTGACGATCTTCGAGGAGATCCGTCCCGCGTCAAAGCTCGTACCAACCTTGATGCAGCTATGTGCGGAACGCGGATGGACCAAGCTCGGCGTGCTGGACTTGCCGCGGCTCCCGCATGAGGTCTTCATACCTCTTGAAGCGTCCAGTGTGGAGGCGTTCGACGTCAAGCTCGACCTTACCGATGAGGCCGAGATCGCCATGCAGCGGCGCGCGGCAAAGATGGCCCGCGAGATTCTAACGGTCGAATTGCCGAAGGGAGTTGGGCTTACGGATTATCAGTTCAGCGGACTCCTGGAACGGGCTTTTCGGCGGGCCGGGGCCGAAGACTTGGTTCTGCTATTCAGCACCGGCGACTCCGTACCGCGTCCCGCCCGCGGCGCGATGCTCGACCACCAATTCTCAGTCGCAGTGGCGCTCGAATATCGCGGCCATTGGGCGCGGGTAAGACAGAGTTTGCCGCTATGAACATGATCGAGAAGATCCTGGCCAAGGCCAGCGGCAAGAAAGAAGTCGTGCCTGGAGATATCGTCGTTGCCAACGTGGACCGCATGGTGTTGCACGATCTCAGCTCCAACCTCGTATCGAAGGTGTTCGAAAACGAGATGGGCGGAGGCACCATTTTCGATCCGGACCGAATCGCGTTCGTCTTCGATCACACCTTCTCGCCGCCCAGCCAGGCCGATGCCGACGTTCTCACGGAGGCCCGCCGGTTCGCCGCAAAATACGGGATCCGCAACGTGTTTGATTCCGGCTCGGGCAGCATCCACCACGTGATCATCGAAAACGGTTTGTGGGCGCCCGGAGACGTCATCATCGGCTGCGATTCGCACACCACCGTTTACGGCGCTCTGGGAGTTTTCTCCACCGGCGTGGGGAATAATTCGATGGCCGCGCTCGGCTACGCCCACGGCAAGGCTTGGTTCCGCGTTCCCGAAACCATGCAAGTTCGTCTCCATGGCCCTCTGAAAGAAGGCACCACCCCGCGTGACGTCGCGCAGTATCTGGAAGGTTTCCTGGGGGAGGATAGCGCCGTCTACCGAGCCGTCGAATACGCTGGTCCGTTCATAGAAGCCTTGTCCATCGAAGACCGGATGCTGTTCCCGCTGATGGCGATCGATCTCGGCGCCAAGGCCGGTTACATCAATCCGGACGAGAAGACCGCCGCTTACGCGCAAAAATACTCCCGCCGCAAACATGCGGAACTGTTCAGGAACGATTCAGATGTGCAATACGCCAAAGTCATCGATGTCGATCTGTCACAGCTCGAACCGCAAGTGGCTTGTCCGCCGACGGTAGGCAACGTGAAGCCCATCGGTGAAGCGGTCGGGATCGAAATTCAATTGGCGGAAATCGGCGGTAGCACCGGAGGACGTCTGAGCGACATCCGGACCCTGGCGCAGGCGATTCAAGGGAAGAGAGTTCACCCAAATGTCCGGCTGCAAGTGGTGCCGATCACGCGAGGCGTTTATCTCGCGGCGCTACGCGAGGGGCTGCTCGAAATCATCGTTGAAGCGGGCGGAATTATTTTCCCACCGAGCGCCGGATCCAATCAGGCAGTCAACATGGGCGCGATGAGCGAACATGAGGCGATGATCTCCACGCAGGCGCGCAATTTTCCAGGCCGAAATGGACATCCCAAGGCCCAGCATTATCTGGCGTCCGCCGCTACGGTGGCTGCTTCCGCATTAGCAGGCCGAATCGCTGACTCGCGAACCTGAAGTCGGGAGCAGCGGTTCGGTATGATGTACGAGCGGAGAGTTGCATGATCATCGATTCACACGGCCACGTCACGGCGCCCGAGAAACTGTATGTCTACAAGGCCAACATTTTGTCCCATCGCGGCGCGCATGGACGCGGCAGCCACGGCGCTTCCGATCAGGAGATCAAAGACGCTCTGAACTCGCCCGTCTTCGGGGGCACCTCGCATCTTGAGCAGCTTAAGGAAGTCGGGACCGACATGCAGCTCATCTCGCCGCGGCCTTACCAGATGATGCATAGCGAGGACCCCAAGGTCGTGCGCTGGTTCATCGAAGAGACCAACGACATCATCTACAAGCAGACCAAGTTCTATCCCAATGTGTTCCGCGGCGTGTGCGGGTTACCGCAGAGTCCCGGCGTCAGCCCCAAGGAAGTTCTGCCATATCTCGAGAAGTGCGTCAAAGAGATGGGATTCGTCGGATGCCTGCTGAACCCGGACCCGAGTGAAGCCACATCGACCACGACTCCTCCGCTGGGCGACCGCTTCTGGTATCCGCTGTACGAAAAGATGGTGGAGCTGGATATACCCGGCCATATCCATTCTGCCGGTTGCCGCTCGCCGCGCCTTCCGTATTCTCTGCACTTCATCAACGAAGAAAGCATCGGGGTCCTGTCGCTGCTCGAATCGAACGTCTTCAAAGACTTTCCGGCACTGAAGATTTTGGTTTCACACGGCGGCGGAGCCATCCCTTACCACTGGGCGCGATTCGAAGCTAGTTCGCTGCGACGCGGCGGCGAGCGTTTTTCGGAGAAGATGCGCAACCTCTATTACGACACGGTGCTCTATTCCAGCGAATCGCTCCAACTGCTGATCAAGACTGTGGGAGCGGATCGCTGCCTGTTCGGCACGGAGCGCCCGGGAGTCGGCACCGTGAAGGATCCACGCACGGGGCGCTGGCTGGATGAAACGCGCTTCCTGATCGAGGCCTTCGACTGGCTGAGCGCGGCGGACAAGAAGCTCATCTTCGAGGACAACGCCAAGAAACTCTTCAAGCTGGACGTCTCGCAAGCCAAGGGAGTCAGCTCATGAGATCGCGAATCTGGCTGACATGCTTGCTCCCGATGTTCGCGGCTGCGATGCTTGCTCCTGCCGCCCTCGCGCAGAAGATCACGCTGATCTATCCCAACCGCAGCGGCTCGCAATGGCCGTTGTTCCTGGCGAAAGAAGGCGGGTACTACCAGAAATATGGCCTTGACGTTGATCTCAAGTTCGTCGTACATCCGGGTAGTATCGCGGCGCTGGTGAGCGGGGACGCCGCGCTGTGAATTCTTCGCTGGAACAATTGATGCAGGCCGCATCCAAAGACGGATCGATGACTATCGTCGGCAGCTCGCTCAACAAAGGCACGTTTGCGCTGATGGCTCGCAAAGATGTGGCGAGCATCAAAGACCTGAAGGGCAAGAAGATCGCGGTCGGCCAAGTGGGCGACGCGCCTTATGGATACGTCGTCGCGCTGCTCGCGAAATCGGGATTGAAGCCGCGCGATGTCGTATGGGTTCCGGTGGGCACAGATGTGAGCGGTCGTGCAGCGGCGCTGGAGAGCGGCCGTGCTGACGCAACCATGTTGACCGCACCCGCGTATTTCAAGCTCGAAGACGCCGGATTCAAGACGCTGGCGAATCTGGCGGAACATGATGACATCTTCGCGTCCACCGGGTACCTGATGAAGAAGAGTCAGATCCAGGCGAATCCCAAGCTCCCTGAGCTATTGATCAAGGCGCAAGCCGAAGCCATCAAGCGCTTCTATGAAGACAAGGCTTTCGCGGTGAAGGCCTACATGGTTTACGACAAACAGCCGCAGGCCGATGTGGAGCGGATCTATGACTTGTATGCCAAGCCCAGGGCCTTCGAGCGCGTGCCCTACGTGCTCGCCCCCGCCGTCAAGGCAGTGGTGGAGCAGCAGTCCGATCCACAGATTGCGGCGCAGATGAAGGCTTACGACTTCCGTAAGGTGGTCGATAACGGTACAGTGGATCGCTTGGTTAAGGAGAAGTTCTTCGAGACGCTGTTCGGCGCGACGATCAAGGCGGAAGAGGATCGCAAGGCGAAGCTCGCGTTCAAGTAATGCGGGTTTAACTTAGACATGGTTAAGCTGTCCATCGAGCACCTGTCCAAGCGCTATTGGTTCGAGCGCGAGGACCGCGAAGTGCTAGCGGTGAACGATGTTTCGCTCGCGGTTGAGGATGGCGAGTTTTTGGCGATCGTCGGTCCCAGCGGTTGCGGGAAGACTACGTTGCTGAATATCGTCGCGGGCCTGCTGCCGTACGAAGAAGGCTCGGTCAGCATCGACGGGAAGCGTGTCAGTGGACCGGGTGTGGACCGCGCTGTTGTGTTCCAGCATTCGAGCCTCCTGCCGTGGCGGACCATCGCAGGTAACGTCCGTTATGGCATGGAAATGCAGCGCCGCTTTGATGAAGCTACCATGCACGAGCGCGCGGATCATTTCGTGAAAATGGTCGGTCTCAATGGATTCGAGAAGCATTTTCCCAACGAATTGTCGGGTGGCATGCAGCAGCGTGTGAATCTTGCCCGAGCGCTGGCAGCCGATCCGAAAGTGCTGCTGATGGACGAGCCGTTTGCGGCTCTCGATGCCCAGACGCGTGAGTTCATGCAATCAGAGTTGCTGAAAATCTGGTCGCAGGACCGTAAGACTGTGCTGTTTATCACCCACCAGATCAATGAAGCCGTGTATCTGGCGGATCGGGTCGCGGTGATGAGCGCCCGTCCCGGCCGGCTCAAGGGTGTTTTCAAGATTCCGTTCGGTAGGCCCCGCACGCTGTCTTTGAAGCGCGATCCTCAGTTCCTGGAAATTGAAGATTCCATCTGGCAGCTGATCGAAGAGGAATCGCAGAGTCTCAATATGGTTCTTGCAGAAAAGTAGATGAGCGGTCGTCCTCACCAAAGCTTCTACGCCAAACACGAGGCGGTTATCCTCGGTACACTCTCCGTCGTGCTCCTGCTTGGCGGATGGCAGGCGGCCTTCAAGGCCGGCTTGATTTCGCCGCTGTTTTTCAGTAGTCCCGAGGCAGTCGTCAAGCAGTTTCGCTACACCCTGGTGGAGGGGACCCTCCTCGCTGACATGAAGTACAGCTATACCAATTTCGCCATCGGGTTCGGACTTGCGGTGATCACAGGCGTTGTATTCGGGGTGCTTATCGGTTGGTACCGGCGCTTGCGTCTGTTCTTCGATCCCTTCCTGAACGCGCTCTACGCCACGCCACGCGTCGCGATGGTGCCGTTGATTATTATCTGGTTCGGAATCGGGATTTGGTCGAAAGTGTTTATTGTGTTCCTGTCGGCGTTCTTCCCGATACTGGTGAACACCGTTGGTGGCGTACGTGCCCTGGATCGTGATTTATTACGAGCTGCGAAAGCCTACTGCGCCTCCGACTGGCAGATTTTCACGACGCTTGCACTTCCCGGATCGGTGCCGTTCATCCTCACGGGCATCCGGCAAGGCGTCGCGCTGGGATTGATCGGCGTAGTGGTCGGCGAGATGGTGGGAAGCAGCCAGGGTGTGGGCTTTATGGTCGCCTACGGTGGGCAAACGTTTAATACCGATACGCTCTTTGTGGGCATGATCGTTATCGCGTTTTCCGGGATCTTGCTAACCTGGATCGCCGAGCGACTGGAGCGCCGCTTCTCGCGTTGGCGGCCTGAACGATAAGAAACATGAACCAATTTGTTGAGCGGCTAAACCGCCTGGATTCCTGCGCTGTCTCCGACGCGCTGGATAAGCTCGGATTGAAGGGCTCGGTTACGGGTATCGAGCGCTTTTCGACCGACCGGCGCATTACCGGACAAGTGCTGACGGTCAAGCTCGACCGCGCCGAAGGCCGCACGAATACCCGTCATCTGTGCACGACCGCGATTGACGCTGCGAAACCCGGAGACATCATCGTCGTCGAGCAACGCACGGGTCTCGATGCCGCTTCCTGGGGCGGGAATCTGTCGATCGGCGCCCAAGTTCGCGGAGTGGCCGGCGTGATTGTCGATGGGCCGGCTCGCGATATCGATGACAGCCGCAAGCTCGATTTCACCGTGTTCGCGCGCAGCCATACGGCTCGGACGGCGCGCGGTAGGATCGTCGAGATTGCCACCAACGAGCCGATCACCGTGGGCGACGTTACGGTTTCGCCTGGCGACTATGTGATCGCCGACGCCAGCGCAGTGGTCTTTGTCCCGCAAAACGAAATTGAGCGCGTGCTCGAAGCCGCTGAAGCTATCATGCAGCGCGAAGACGCCTTGGCTCAGGCGATTCGTTCGGGTACACCGATTAGTCAGGTGATGGCGGGGAATTACGAAAACATGCTGAAGAAAGCTTAGAGAATGTCAGAAGACAAGAACGTTAAAAGAGAAGCCAAGCTCGATACCACGGCGATTAGTGACACAATGGACCGGCTCGGTATCGCGGGTCAGTGCCTCAACATCAAGCCTCTGGATCCAAGTTTTAGGCTGACTGGTCGCGCGTTCACAATCCTCTATGGCCCTGCCGGAACGCCTCCCGGCACCGTCGGCGACTATATCGAGGATGTACCGCCGGGCGGAGTCGTCGTGCTCGACAACGGCGGCCGCGAGAATGCGACTGTGTGGGGCGATATTCTCACCTGGGTTGCGAACAGACGCGGCGTGGCCGGCACGGTGATCGACGGGGCATGTCGTGACACTCATCTGGCCCGTGAACTTGGCTATCCCATTTATAGCCGCAGTTATTCCATGCGCACCGGCAAAGACCGCATTCAGGTGGAGGCCATGGGCGGACCAGTGAACATCGGCGATGCCCGTGTCAATCAGGGCGATATCCTGCGCGGTGATGCCGATGGGGTCGTCGCTATTCCCCAGGCGCACGAGGACGCGATTCTGACCAACGCCGAACAGATCGACGCCGCCGAATCGCGGATCCGGGCGCTGGTAAATGACGGCCACACGCTGACCGAGGCTCGCGCAAAGCTCGGATATCACAGCCTCCAGACCAAGCGGTAGCTCTTAGTACCTGTCCGAACCAGCCCTTCCCGCCGATATGACGGGAAATGGACACTGTCGAGCTAGCGGTAGATGGCTTTCCACTCGAACCAGCAGACCCTGATCTCCGCTTCCACCGTGAGTTGAGTTCCTGGCTGGAACTTGAAGGATCCAACCGTGTACCTGTGGCCCTTCAGTTCGATCCGCGCTCGGACAAGTCGCTTTGGCTTCGACCCGCGGTGCGCCGCTTCGCCTGGGTGCGGGCCCATAGCGATCTTATTCCGCGCGACCGCCAGTTGGATGCTCGCATTGCGCACTTGATTAGTCTTCTTGTGAACAGACTCTATAAGCCGGAGTCGGAAACGATCGAGGAAGAGACCTTCGCTGAACTCGCGCTACAGGCGCCAGCCATTGAAGAATGCGGCGCCGGGAGCATGTTCCGCGCCGATACCGGACGGCTGCTGCTGGATCTTGCCAAGACCGGTATCAGTCCGGCAATGCGGCGGGGTCTGGATGCCATGCTGCGGGCTCTTCCCACAGAAGATCGCTTCGGCGTCATGCACGAGCTGGCGTGGCACTTGTTTCTGCATACGGAAGATTCCGAGGACACCGATCCATCGAGGTGTGCGCAAGTACTCCGCGATCTGCAGCAGCTCAAGCCAGCGCGCCGAAAACCTTGGATCAGTCTGTTGAAACTCGCGCCCGTGCGGCGGGCGACGGATGCAAAATGGGAGCAGAAGATAAGAGAGGCTTTGGAGCGGATTGGGCGGGAAGACTGGGAAAGTCGCCTGGCATCCTGGAGCGCACTTCTGGAGCAGCCCAGACCCTCGGCTTTAGGCCGTCCGGATCAAATTTTGCTCCGGTTGATGGTAGAAATCCGGCGCGTCGCGGCATCGCCTGAACCTCGCGCAGGTGTAGATAAACAAGAATTTCTAAAGCTCCTGGCGGAAGGTCGTCATACCGGGTTCGAACAAGCGGTGGAGTACACCAAGCTGCACGGGTATCAGCCCGAGATCGTAGAGGCGGTACTCGAATATCATGCTACGCTCCACGGATCGGTCACCGACCAGGCCCGGCGCCAGCACGTGGGCTGGTGGCTATGGCTCGAAGATGTCACGCCCATCAAGAGTGAGGAATGCTGGAGCAGCATCGTTCGTGCTGACCTGCGCAACTTCAAAGGCTCGCGCAAGAAAGCCTGGATGGAGCTGATCGGCAACATGACCTTCGCGGTGGTCACAAAGCCACCAGCCAAATGGACCAAAATCGCGGAGCCCGCACTGGCGGCTGTCGGATCCGAGGATTTCGCGAGTCAGATGCGCCGTTGGCTCGCGCCCATGGCGGAAAGCGGGCCTTTGCGCCTGAGCACGCCAGGACGCGATGTCCTGCGCTGCTTGATTTGGGACGCGTCGCTGTGCCCGCCGAATCCTCAACTCGACGAAGCCCTCGCCTGGATCGGTAAAGCTACGTGGAAAAATAAGGAATCGCGGGATCGCTTATCGAAAATAGCCGGACCGCTCAACGATGTCTTATCAGCATCCCATCCCGAAGGCGTTATGACCTTGGACCCGCCGGTCTCGAAGCCTTTCGATCCGCAAGCCGCCATGGACAAGGCGATGTCTCAAATGCTGAAATCCCAGCCCTTGGGCGACCGCATTGAGATGCATCCGGATCACATCTTTGTGCGTGGTGAGCTCGACCATTACCGCATCGGCATGGATGGCGTCGTTACACGCCGCAGCGGCCGCCACGTTCGGGTCAACATGGACGGGCTTCCGCCCTATATTAGTCAACTGGTGCAGCCTGCCATCGACGCCATCGATCTCGCACAAGGGATGTTCCAGCCCAACCGGATGCGGCTGTTTTCGCTGGCGACGATCCTGGCCCACGACGCGCAGTGGGAAAGCGCGATCGAGTAAGCTACTAGACACGCGTTATGCGTGTCGGAATCGCCATCCTGGGTCTTTTGACCGCGCTCTCGCAAAGTGCGGCCGCGCACGATATTCCCAACGATGTAACCGTGCAGATGTTTCTGCGACCCTCCGGCGACAAGCTGGATCTTCTGGTCCGCGTGCCTCTCAAGTCCATGCGGGACACCGATTTCCCGAAACTTGGTCCCGGCTACCTGGATCTTTCCCGCGCCGACGAGTTTTTGCAGGACGCGGCAACGGTCTGGCTGGTGCACCCGATAGAAATTCGCGAAAGCGACAAACGCCTGCCGGCGCCGAAGTTGCTGGCCGTGCGGCCGTCGCTTGAATCCGACAAGTCGTTTGCGTCTTACGAGACCGCGATGGCGCACACCACCGGCCCGAAGCTTCCCGAAACCACGCAGGTCCCCTGGGACCAGGTCATGCTCGACGCGTGGCTCGAATATCCGATTCAGTCAGACCATTCCGCATTTTCCATCCGCCCGAATGTCGATACGCTGGGCGTTCGGGTGATCACGGTGCTGCGGTTCTTGGCGCCGGACGGCGCGATTCGGGCGTTCGAGTTCGAGGGCGACGAAGGCTCGATCCAACTCGATCCGAGCGTGTACCAGGCGTCTTTGCGATTCGTCCGCTTGGGGTTCTTGCACATTTTGGATGGCACCGATCACTTGCTGTTCCTGCTGTGCCTGGTGATTCCGTTCCGCCAGTTCCGACAGTTGCTCCTGATCGTGACGTCGTTCACGGTGGCGCACTCCTTCACGCTGATCGCCTCGGCCTATGGACTTGGCCCGGATGCGCTGTGGTTTCCCCCGCTGATCGAGACCCTCATCGCCATGTCTATCCTCTACATGGCACTCGAAAACATCGTCGGCGCGAGCAGCGTCGGACGCCGCTGGATAGTAACCTTCGCGTTTGGCCTGGTGCACGGGTTTGGCTTTTCCTTCGCCCTGCGCCAGACATTGCAGTTCGCCGGGTCGCACCTGCTGACCTCGCTGGTGTCCTTCAACCTCGGGGTGGAATTAGGCCAGCTTCTGGTGCTGGCGGTGTCTATCCCCTTGCTGGACCTGCTGTTCCGCTACGTGGTCGCCGAGCGGATAGGGACGATCATGCTCTCAGCCCTGGTAGCCCATACCGCCTGGCACTGGATGGCCGATCGGTGGGGCGTCCTGCGCCAGTTTCCGTTCCCGCGGCCAGTGCTAAACGCTGCATCCCTGGCATCGGCCCTGCGCTGGGGGATGGTTTTGGTGGCCCTGGCCGGCTTGGTCTGGCTGGTGTCCGTACTCCTCAAAAAAAGATCGAACAAGCCGGCCCCGGCCAACGTAGGAAATTAACGCGAGGGATTTATGAAGACTCTCGGTGTCATCGCCATTCTTCTTTGGTTGGCCGCCGCCGGCTGCGGCTACCACGACGGGTATCGCCACCGTGCGGAAGTCCGGCGAGCCCAAGACGAAATCCGGCGGGCACATGAAGACTTTCGCCGTGCGGGATGGGAGGCTCGGGAAGACCTCCGCCGCGCCCGGCAAGACGTCCAGCGCGAGCTGCGCCAAGCCCGCGAAGAACTTCGCCGCGAAATGCGGGACGCCCATCGCGACCTCCACGACGAATTCGGCCGCTGGTAGGCTGTATCAGTGGCGTGAATGGACGCCATCAGCGAACCTGCGTTTACATCACTCAAAGACGCGCTATTCTTTTAGATTCGCCGAAATCCTCCGCGCAGCCAGTCAGCATGATCCTGAAACTTAACCACCTCAAGGTGAAGGCCGCCGCCACCACGCAGGGCGTGATCGAAGCGGTCTATGCGCTGGTGGAGGAAGGCCTCATCGATCAGGGGCAGTTCGCACGTCTCCAGGTAGAGCTCGATTGGATCCAGTACAAATCTAATTTCCGGGAAGCCGTCACTGCCACCCAGGGGTACAACGCGTTCGGGCAGACCGCTCCCATCATGGATATTCACGTCGATACCCGCCAGGTAGTCCCCGCAACCCTGCGTAAGGATCTGCTCCGCGCGATCCATCGTGCTCAGACAGGAAGCGAGGCGGATGGCTGTCGTCTTCCCCTCGAAGAGTTCCAATCCTTGCGCTCCAGTATCGTCTGGACCTTCAATCGATTCTTCTGGCGGCACCTGCTAGCCTGGGAGGCCTCCACCGGCAAGGGTTATGACCAGGCGCTCCCCGGCGGCTCTTCGGACGGCCATAATCCCCTGGCCATCGCTGACGATGTCGCCGAGTTTTTGGACCTGCTGTGCACCCTTCAAGCCAAAAACCAGCTACCTTCCGAGGTGAACCTGCTCGAAATCGGCGTGGGCAATGGCTCGCGCTGTGCCCAATGGCTCGGCCAGTTCCAAAAGCTCGACCGAGAGCGCGGAACTGGCCTGTATTCTCGCGTGTTTTTCTACATGGGTGACTATTCCCAGGACACTCTTAATAAGGCCAAGCCCACCGTCGCCAAACACATGGATCAGTGCCGCTTCGTTCAACTGGACGCGATCAATCCTATCAAGTCCCTGGCCCAGCTGCGCCACAAGATCCTGCAAGTGCATCTAACGAATGTGTATGACAACCTGCCCGATGAGGAAGTCGTCCGCCGCGACGGTAAATTATATTTCGTGCAAGTGCGCGCGTATGTGCCCACCGCCGCGGTGAATCGAATCGGTGGCAAGTACGGTATTCCCCCGGAGGTCTTCCGCGATCGCGTGTATTACATGCTTGAAACGGGATTCGACAGTTTCGGCGGCGCCGAGCACGGCGTTCCTTTCTGGCAGGAACTATGGGCGGCGATGCGGCTGGAGGAACGGCTGGTGCAGCTCGAGGATCTGCCGGAGTTTCCTTTTCCGGAAGGGCTCGACGCCGGCAGACTCGAAGATATCCTGCAGGATGCCCCCACCGATTTCCGCTTCCACCTGAGCTCGGGTGCGCTCGAGAGCTTTATCCGCACGCTGCCTCTGCTTCACCCGAGCGGATACATGCAGGTTTTCGACATCTTCGTCACCGACATGGCCCAATACCGTACCGGATTTTTCGGCCCCGGGAAACTGGACGGTTCACTGCTCAACTGGGTCAACGGTGCTCTACTAAGAGAAGTGGCCCAGCGCGAGGGCTATAACGTGAACTTCCGGCCCTTTAAGTACCGCGCGAATACCCATACTTCCATTCTTTAC